>JAABUK010001321.1_pt1 | contig 47808 bp, 48 predicted proteins | sample 5559141 | NCBI WGS metagenome assembly JAABUK01 (sample SAMN10711869, study PRJNA513367) | rock metagenome | isolation source: Antarctica rocks | place: Antarctica: Victoria Land, Pudding Butte nord | collected 2016-01-03 | reverse complement strand
GCAGAAATTTCTGAAAGCCGCCGTCTACCAGCGTCGCAATCTCATTTCCCATCACGCAGCCTGCCCGTTCGGAAACTCTTGGATGCGTACCCGCTACATCTTCCAGCACCGCCGCCACTCCTTGCCGCGAAACCTTAGCACCCTTCTGGGTGGTCTCAACCGTGAACCCTGCGTTGCGCACCCTTGTCAAATATTCCGCGAACGTATCCTCATGAGCCTTGGCCCGCCGAAAGAACATCTTTCCAGTATAGGAAGGATGTCCGAATGTTAAAATCAAACCTCTCTATGAACAGCTCCATGGCGCGGCACCTGGCTGAAACCGATCCGGCAATTTTCGCTGCTATTCAGCGGGAAACAGAACGTCAGCATTCCCAAATCGAACTCATCGCCAGCGAAAATTTCACCTCCGAGGCGGTCCTCGAAGCTACCGGAAGCATCTTCACGAATAAGTACGCTGAGGGGTACCCCGGCAAGCGTTACTACGGGGGCTGCGAATTCGCCGATCAGGTAGAAACACTGGCTCGCGACCGTGCAAAACAGCTTTTCGGCGCGGAATACGTCAACGTTCAGCCTCATTCCGGGTCCCAGGCCAATCAGGCGGCCTTTGCCGCGGTCTTAAATCCTGGCGACACCATTTTGGGCTTGAGTCTGGCCCACGGCGGCCATCTCACGCACGGTTTTAAGCTCAATTTCTCTGGGAAGACCTACAACGCGGTCCACTACGGGGTTCGCAAAGATGACGAACTCATTGATTTCGAAGAAGTTGAACGCCTGGCCGCCGAACATAAGCCGCGGATGATCATCACGGGCGGCAGCGCTTATTCCCGCATTTGGGATTTTCCACGCTTCCGTGAAATTGCCGATCGTTACAACGCCCTGCTCCTTTGCGATATGGCCCACTTCTCCGGCTTGGTCGCCGCCGGACTTCACCCTAACCCCATAGACTGGTGCGACATCGTTACTTCCACCACGCACAAGACGCTGCGCGGCCCTCGGTCTGGAATCATTCTGGCGAATGAAAAATTTGCTGCCGATATCGATCGCAACGTTTTCCCGGGCGCGCAAGGTGGGCCGCTTGTTCACGTGATTGCGGCAAAAGCGGTTTGCTTCCTGGAAGCGATGCAGCCTGAATTTAAGCAGTATCAGCAGCAGGTAATCCGTAACGCGCGGGCGCTTTCTGAAACACTCACTGAAGAGGGCTTCCGGATCGTTTCCGGCGGCACCGATACTCACGTCATGCTCGTCGATGTCTTTTCCAAGGGCGTACGGGGCCGCGAAGCGGAAAAATCTCTAGACGATGCGCGTATTACCGTGAATAAAAACGGCATTCCGTTCGATGTCAACCCGCCTCTCAACCCCAGTGGCATTCGCCTGGGCAGCCCCGCTGTCACTACTCGCGGGTTCGCGGAAGCCGAAATGCGTGAGGTGGGCCGCCTGATTGCAGAGGTCCTGCGCGATGTGGCTAGCGAGCATGTCCGGGCGTCGGTTCGACGCAAAGTGGACGTACTAACTGAAAAGTTCCCGCTCTATTCCTGGAAACTCGATTCCGTGAAGGCCTGATCGCGCGTGAGAATCGCGATCGACGTCAGGCGAATTCGCGATTTCGGAATTGGCACGTATATCCGCAATTTGCTGACGGCCATGGCGATTGTCGATGCCGACAACCATTATTCATTGGTTTTGAATCCCGCCGATGCACAGCACCTGCCCGTGCTGCCTGAAAACTTCCAGATTGCCCCGTATACCCAGCCGGATACCAGCCACGCCGAACATTTACGCTTTCCTGCATTTCTCGCCAAACTGGATTGCGATCTTGTACATTTCCCCCTGAACCGGGTGCCGCTTTTTATCCGTGGCCCTTACGTGGTGACAGTTCATGATCTGGGTATTCTCTTATTTTCGGAGACCTCCGGTTTTCGGCGGGCCCTGCGCAATTTTCGATTTAAGCGCGGGCTGCTGCGTGCCCAAAAGGTGATCGCCGTTTCCGCCGCCACCCGACGGGATTTATTGAAGCTGCTCCCCGTCGCGAAAGAGAATGTGCGGCTGGTTTATAATGCGCCCGATCCTAAATTCTTCTCGACCGGACTGTCAGACCAGAGTCAGCGGGACCGCATTCTGGAGCGATACCAGATTAGGCGCCCTTTTCTGCTGTACGCGGGCACCATCCGCCCCCAGAAGAATATTCCACGCCTGGTGGAAGCATTCGCCGTAATTCGCGGCGAAATGGAATCTCACCCGCTATATAGCGATCTGCGGCTGATTATCATAGGGGACGAGATTTCCCGCTATCCAGCCGTGCGGCGCGCTGTCATGCAAAGCCGCGTGGAGCAGAGCGTCCGCTTTCTAGGCTTTGTGCCCTTTGAAACCTTGCGGATTTTTTACGAGATGGCCTCGGCCTTTGTTTTCCCTTCTCTTTACGAAGGTTTCGGCCTTCCACCGTTAGAGGCCATGGCTTCGGGTACGCCCGTAATTGCCTCTGGAATTAGTGCCATCCCGGAGGCAGTGGGCGATGCAGCCATGCTGGTGAACCCGGAAAATGTCTTCGATATCGCACGAGGAATCCGCGAAGTGCTGCTTGATCAGCCCTTGCGCGCGAAACTAGTACAGCGTGGTCATCAACACGCCAGCCGCTTCAGTTGGACCAAAAACGCCTCTGAAGTAATCGAGATCTACAGGGAATCGCTGCGTGCTAGACCTTTGGAAAGATCGTAGCCGTTATAAAAACGCTCCGATGCAAGCTGCCGCCCAATCCAAACCACTCTCCCTCTGACGATTGAATTGAGATCCACGCCGGATAACGAAGTGGACTGCCAGTTCCGCGGTTCTTCCAGCGTACGTGGGGTGACGAAATAGAGCCGCGAGCCGCCTCTCCTGATGGCTCGCACCAGGGTTTCGTTGCCGATTTGCACCAAATACACTGCGCTGGCGCTAAGGCTTTCGCGCGAACTAGGCGCCCGGTCGATGAGCGCTAGATCTCCTTCCTGGAACTGCGGGTACAGATCCGCATCATACGCGGGGTACAGATCCGCATCATACGCGAGGTTAACCATCACTGGCCTTACCAGGGAGTCGGTCATGGATCGCGGCATCGGATACACTCCAGCTAATTCCATTTTATCGATATTAAAAATTGAATTAGATATCTTTTCTTGCATTTTTGGTATGAAAGCCGTTGATCGTGTTGCATCGACCGGATTGTTTCCAATTTCTGCTCCTGTCAGTAAATCCGTCACGGAGAGGTTCAGGTGCTCCACAATCTGGTCGGCATATTCAGGAGAAAGCGACCGGATCCCCTTTAGAACGTTATGCATATGGGGCTGCGACATACCGGTGATGCGTGCAAGATTTCGCTCCGTGAGTTCCCCGGCGCGCACACGATTGCGGAGGTGGACTACCAAGCGTTCTTGCATTAACGTAAACAGCACAGCTGCCCTATTTCCCGCAGAAATATACCTGCCTTAAATGAGGTATATAACAACGATGCTAAAAAATGATAACTTTACATAAACTTTATTTGTATATCGCTTAACTACAGCGTTTGCGGTAGTATGCGCGCCCCTGAACTACAAACTCAAAATAAATTCTTGTGATTTTAACGCTTAAGATGACAATTTATTTTTCAGAGAAGATATATTCATCTCAGTTAAAGCGGCCGGAATCCGAAACCGTGCCGGAGGAGCTAGACAGCTACATGGAATGGAATCATTCTGAAACGATTGCAGTTGCAAAACAGACCTGTGTGCTTTGCCAAGGTGAAGGATTGCGCACAACACCTCTAAAGGGCCAGCAAAGCCCTTGTAATTGTGTGCTCCGGAATATATTCCGGGCCTGCTTCTCGCGTTTTAAAACCTGTATGACCCAGGAACGTTACATGAGTAAAGTCACCCTGGAAAACTGCACCGGAAAAGGCGGCAGGCGGGTTTGGAGCAGAAAACATGAAGATTACATAGCGGATTTTTGCCTGGTAAGCAGGCGGGCGCTCGACGAAAACGAATATCGTATATTTCGTTTTCACTTTCTTCTGGGCGCGGATTGGCGTTTATGCTGCTGCCGCCGCCTGGATATGGACCGGGGTAGCTTCTTCCATGCCGTTTACCGCATTCAACAGAAATTAGGCCGCGTTTACCGCGAATTGGAGCCGTTTGCCCTCTTCCCGCTTGATGAATATTTCGGCGGGACAGTCAGAAAACCCCTCCCGGTACGGTCCAACCTGCTCGTCATGCCTAACCCAGAAAGGCGACGGGGTGCCTTGGAACCGCCCTTGCGTGAAAAGAAAGTAGCCTGATCAGGTATCGGGGCGGAGCGCGGACTTTTCCCCCGGATAGCCCGCGCCCGCCCCGAAACTGAAAGTAAAACTGAAACTGCGCCGCTGGCGCTGAACCTGTCTTGCCGTTGATAATGCTGCTTGGACAATCTCACCCATTCCCTCACTGGTCTGTTTCTCAGCCGGGCCGGATGCAACCGATTTACCCCTCTTGCCACGCCCCTTCTTGTCATCGCTTCCAATCTGCCGGATGTTGATATTCTCGCCAGTCTCGGTGGATCCGCCACTTACCTTCATTGGCATCGGCACCTGACCCACTCTCTCGCCGCCGCCCCTGTTTTAGCTCTCGCTGTAGCCGCCATCCTTCGCCTTTTTCGCCCACAAGTGGCTCTGTTTCCTGCAGCCGGGCTAGCCTTGATAGGCATCCTGTCGCACCTGCTGCTTGACCTCACCAATACGTACGGCGTGCGTGTCCTGCTTCCTTTCCGGGAAACCTGGTACCACTGGGATCTTACGCCGGTCATCGATTTCTGGATCTGGGCCGCGCTATTCCTCGCAGTGGCCGGTCCCTTCCTGGCCAGGCTGGTTGGTTCGGAAATTGGGGAGCGCCGCAAAACCGGCACAGGGCAGGGGTTTGCTGTCGCGGCGCTTCTGTTTGTTGTTTCCTACAACGGCGGCCGCGCTCTCCTGCACAATCGGGTTCTTGGTGCCTTGAGCTCACGGAACTATGCCGGTTCGGCACCTATCCGCGTAGCGGCGTTCCCTTTCGCCATCAACCCGCTCCGCTGGCACGCGGTAGCTGAGACGGAATCCGCCTACCGCTTGTTCGATTTCCAGTTGCCGCTGGGGTTCGACCCATCTGTGGCGAAAACCGTCGAAAAGATTACTCCTTCACCTGCTCTCGAAGCGGCATCCGGAACGGAACCCTTTCGCGTGATGGCGAACTTTGCTCAGTACCCGGTTTACCGGGTAACGCCCCGCGCCCAACCCGAAGGAGGCTTTCAGATAGAATTGTCCGATTTGCGCTTCAACTTTAAAAGCACGGCGTTGCTCAACAGCCAAAATCAGGTGGAAAACTCAGCCTTCAGTTTCGGTGGCGGTCCGCCCCGTTGACGGGCATGCGGCTTGCGCTACCCTGTAGGGTGCCTATGAAATCACTACTCTTCACGCTGCTGCTGACTGTCAGCGGCAGCCTTTTCGCCGCAGACGATTCAATCGTTCAATTGCTGCGCAAACACATCCAAACCTCGCGTGATTTCACCATCGAAGTTGCCAAGCAAATGCCTGCCGATCAGTACGGCTTTAAGCTTACGCCGGAACAGATGAGCTTTGGCGAACAGATGGTACACATCGCTAACGCGAACGGCTTTTTCTTCGGCAAAATGACCGGAACGAAAGGTCCCGCCGCCGATCCCAAAAAGGCCACCAAGGAAAGCACCATCGCGGCGCTCCAAACCTCCTTCGATTTCGCCCTTGCTGAGTTGGCGAAAATTAAAGACGCCAAGCTGATGGACATGGTCGAAACCGGTGACGGCAAAATGACCATGATGGAAGGGGTGATGCTTTTTCTTGACCACAGCACCAACCATCGTGCATCCGCGGAAATGTACCTTCGCGTGAAGGGGATCAAGCCCGCTGAGTATCGCTTTTAAGGTTTCCTAAATCGATTTCAAGTACCACTGGTAGGTGCTGCGGATTCCTTCGCGCAGATCGATCCGCGGCTTCCAGCCAAGCGCTAACAAGCGCGTCAAATCAAGCAACTTGCGGGGCGTGCCGTCCGGCTTCGACGTGTCCCGCACGATACTCCCTTCGAATCCGACAACCTCGGCGACCATCGTGGCCAGATCGAAAATACTAATCTCCTGGCCCGTCCCCACGTTCACAATCTGCGCACCGGAATATTCCCGCATCAGAAACACTGCCGCAGAAGCAAGATCGTCCACATGCATGAACTCGCGTAAGGGGCTTCCGGTACCCCAGATGACCGCCTCAGGCGCGGAGCTTGCCTTAGCTTCGTGAAACTTGCGGATCAGCGCCGGCAAGACATGGGAGTTCAGCAGATCGAAATTGTCCCCGGGCCCATAAAGGTTGGTGGGCATCAAGCTTATCGCATCGAAACCATACTGCGCCCGGTACGCTTCGCACATCTTCAACCCCGCAATCTTCGCAATCGCGTAAGGCTCGTTTGTCGGCTCCAGAATCCCGGTTAGCAGATGGTCTTCGCGCATGGGCTGCGGAGCGTGTTTCGGATAAATGCAACTCGATCCCAGAAAGAGCAGCTTTACCGCGCCATTCCGGTAAGCCGCGTCTATGGTCAAAGTCTGTATCAGCAAATTCTCGCGGATGAAATCGCCGCGCTTGGTGTTGTTAGCTAGAATTCCGCCGACCTGTGCCGCAGCCAGGAACACGTATTCCGGTCGTTCCACTTCAAAGAATTTATCCACCGCATCTTGCCGCGTCAAATCCAGTTCCGCATGCGTGCGCATCACTAGATTCGTAAAGCCTTCGGCATGGAGTTGCCGAACAATAGCGGCACCCGCAAGTCCGCGATGCCCCGCTACATAAACCCGGCTGCCTTTATCCATTTTGCGAACCGCTGCGGCCGCGCAGGGAGACGGTATGGCCCGCTTTGATCAGTGTCGCTTCCTGCTTAGCCAGTTCCAGATCGCTATCCACCATCATGTGAACCAATTCCTGAAAACCTACACGAGGGGCAAACCCGAAAGCTTTGCGCGCCTTTGTGGGGTCTCCCATCAGGTAATCCACTTCTGTAGGCCGCATGTAGCGCGGGTCAATCTCAACATACTCCTGCCATTCCAGACCGGCGTGTCCGAATGCGTGATCCAAAAACTCACGGACCGAGTATGCCTCACCTGTTGCGATCACAAAGTCATCGGGCGCGGGTTGCTGCAGCATCTGCCACATGGCTTCCACGTAATCGCCGGCAAAGCCCCAGTCACGTTTCGAATCCAGGTTGCCCAGGAACAGTTTCTTCTGCAGGCCTATTTTTATGCGACCCACGGCCCGCGTGATCTTGCGCGTGACAAACGTTTCCCCGCGTCTTGGTGATTCGTGATTGAACAGAATTCCGTTCGCAACGAACATGCCATAAGCTTCGCGATAATTGACGCAATACCAATGGCCGGCCACTTTGCTAACCGCGTAGGGGCTGCGCGGATAAAAGGGAGTGGCTTCGCTTTGAGGAGGTTTTGCCGCACCGAACATTTCAGAAGAACCAGCCTGGTAAATGCGGACTGGCTTCGACGTCACGGAAGTGTAATCGCGGATTGCTTCCAGAAGACGCAACGTGCCGGTAGCCACCACATCAGCAGAATATTCAGCCTGTTCGAACGATACCGCTACGTGAGATTGCGCGCCCAGATTATATACTTCGTCGGGCTCCACTTTATGCAGGATCCGCCGCAGCGAACTGCCATCAGTCAAATCACCGTAGTGTAGAAAGAGCCGCGCTTCCGGATCGTGGCGATCATGATACAGGTCATCGATCCGATCTGTATTAAAAGTGCTAGCACGCCTTACAATTCCGTGCACTTCATAGTTCTTTTTTAACAGGAATTCGGAAAGATAAGATCCGTCCTGGCCAGTAATTCCAGAAATTAGGGCTTTTGGCATTAGAGAGATTTTGATCTCTCAATGTAACATCTGGCTTACTTTTTAAACAAACTCTCAAAGGCACTGCGCGCATCGCTGGCGGTCCGGGGAGCAGCGGAATTCATATCCTGCACGGGCACTTTCGCAACCTGAGTTACCGCGTCGCGCGCAACTGTCACCCGCGGCATGAATAAGGGACATTCATTTTGCTGATCTTTCAATGGAATACGCGCCGGAATTGGCTTTGTGCATTGAAAGCGGGTGGAAGGTTCGAAATGCGCGCACTGCTTACAGCAATGCAGTTTTACCTGGCACTTAGGGCAGACCGCATTAAGATCTGTGCTGGCCACAATTTGCGTTGAACAACTGAAGCAACGTGTTGCTGTTACCGCTTGGACCAGGCGCGGAAGACGCGGGCCTGTAATATCTATCGGAGGACGCGGACCGCTGGGTTTGTGATCGCCATTACGAAACACTTTTGACCCGTTACGTTCCGATTCCTGGTAACCACGCTGAGAATATTTGCGGTCGCCGTCCATATAAATGAAAGGTGCTCCTTAAGTGCGAGTTGGCTCACGTTAAATGAATTTCGCTGAGGAAAATTACAACCTTCATATAGGAAGACGGAATTTTCAGTAACACAGCAGCACCATTCACATTCCGGAAAGGAGCGGCTTGCGGGAAACCTCAGGCAGCAACTACAGATGTACCACGGATTGTTTGCGGCTGCTATGGATTCCCCTTGTGATGATGATTAAAATTACGGTTATTCAAATCTTGCCCCATTTCAACAAGCTGGTACATGGTCTGGTACGCGGATCTGCAAAGTGATTCGGACTTATACGCAAGGCATAGCCCAAACGACCGGTGAATTGGGGCGTTAGATCACGCGAAAACACGGTAGCTGAACCTCTTTGTTCAGAAGCGGGAAGCTGGACGACAGCAGTCTCTTCCAGGCCGCCTGTGGTACCTACACGGCCCATCACCACTTCTACCCGCACATCCTCTGGCCTCAAGCCGGCCATCTCGACCACAGCCCGCACCTGAACGGCGCGCCCGCTGGTTACCGGTTCCACCGGTGATGGACTGGATTCCACAAACCGCACCTGATCCCAAACTTCGCGTACGCGGGCGCTCCACGCGGCATGTTCACGCGCCTTCTGGAATCTGCCAGCGCTGTACTCCACATAACTCCGGTGAGCCGGTTGATAAAGCGATTCGTCATATTCCGCCACCATGCGGCGCGCATCGAAGTGAGGTGAAACATTCATGATGGAAAGCTTCATTCGGCGCACCCACTCCGGCGATGCGCTGGTCTCGCGCCGTTCATAAAATGCCGGGATGATTTCTTTCTCCAGAAGATAGTAAATGGAACTAGCATGTAAGCCGTCCTGATCGTCCGCATACTCTTCGCGGTCCCCGATGGCCCAGCCACCAGAAGTTTCATAGGCTTCGTCATACCAACCATCCAGAATGCTCAGGCTCAACACGCCATTCATGGAAGCTTTCATGCCGCTGGTGCCGCATGCTTCTTCTCCACGCCGCGGCGTGTTCAACCAAAGATCTACGCCCTGCACTAACTCGCGGCCCACTTTCATGTCGTAGTCTTCGACGAATACCACGTGCTTCCAAAGCTCAGGGTCGCGCGAGAGCTGAACGATTTCGCGTATAAAAGTCTTGCCCGGTTGATCTTTCGGATGCGCCTTACCGGCGATGACAATTTGCACCGGACGCTCTTTATTCGACAGAATGCGCTTCAGCCGTTCCGGATCGCGGAACAGCAGAGTGGCGCGTTTATAGGTTGCGAAGCGGCGGGCGAAACCGATAGTGAGCGCATTCGGATCGAGCACCTCGCCGGAGTACCGCAGTTCGGCAGCCGATGCCTTGCGCCGGTACGCGGACGCAGTTTGCCGGTGGCGAATGAAGCCGATCAACCGACGCTTGCGGCGGCGATGCGCTTCTTGCAGTTCTTCATCGGGAATATCTTTCACCAACTGCCAGCGGTCGAAGTTGCCGGTGAATTCGCGCCAATCCGGTTCCAGATATTGATCGAACAGATCGGCGTAATCGCCATTGATCCAGCTCGGCAGATGAACCCCATTAGTAACGGATGTAATCGGGATTTCGTTCACGGGGATCTGCGGCCACAACTCATGCCACATCTCGCGAGAAACTTCTCCGTGCAGCTTGCTGACAGCATTGCGATAGGCGGAAGTCTTCAGCGCCAAGATCGCCATGGAGAAGCGCTCACCGCGGTCATCGGGATTGCGGCGGCCCAGTTCCATGAACTTGTCGAAATCGATGTTGGCTTCACGGCAGAAGCTCTGGAAGAAGTGATACATCATGCCGGGGTCAAACAGATCGATACCGGCGGGCACGGGTGTGTGTGTGGTGAATACGCTATTGGTGCGCGTGGCTTCAAGCGCCTCTTCGAACGTTAAGCCGTGCTTCTCAATGAAGACACGAATGCGCTCCAGCGCAAGAAACGCGGAGTGGCCTTCATTCATGTGATAGACGGTGGGCTCAAGCCCCATAGCCTCCAGAGCGCGAAGGCCGCCAATGCCGAGCACAATCTCCTGGCGAATCCGCGTTTCGGTATCGCCGCCGTAAAGCTGGTCCGTGATGGCGCGATCTTCAGGACGCGCATTCTCTGGAAGGTTGGTATCGAGGGCGAATAGCTTGATGCCGCCGATTGAAATTTGCCACACCTTGATGGCTACGGGTCCCGTGGGTAAAGTGACCTGCACTTTTACTTCCTGGCCCGCGGAGTTATGGACGGGCATGACGGGAAGCGTGTAGAAATCGTTTTCGGGGTAACGCTCTTGCTGCCATCCATCCGCATTCAGGTATTGCCGAAAATAACCGTGCTGATAAAGCAGACCAACGCCGATCAGCGGCAGCTTCAGATCACTTGACGACTTCATGTGGTCGCCCGAGAGAATACCCAGGCCGCCCGAGTAAATGGGCAAGCATTCCGTAAGCCCGTATTCGGCCGAGAAGTAAGCCACCAGCTTGCCATCCGGATTGGGAACTGCTTCCGCTTCCAGGTGCGCATCGAATCGCTCGCAGGCCAGTTTGTAAAGCGAGCGATACCTGGGGTCAGCCGCGGCGCGTTCCAGCGTCGATTGAGACACGCGGCCCAGCATGGCAACCGGGTTATAGCCGGACTCCTTCCACAACTCCGTATCCAATCGCCGAAAGAGAGCGCGGATAACAGGCTCCCAACTCCAGACGATGTTATAGGCTAGTTCAGACATGCGGGCCAAGGCTGGCGGCACGGAAGGGCGTACAAGAAATTCTCGGATCGGCTGAATGGTAAACGGCATTGATAATGAAGACCAATTTTAGCGCGTGGAGCGCGGTGCGCGTTCGGGGTGCGCGATGAAGATTCCCTATCTGCGCTGGGTACTGGCCGGGATGTTGTTCCTGGCTACCGCGGTCAACTACCTGGATCGCGGCGCGCTGGCTGTGGTCAGCCGCAACATCCGCACCGAGTTCGGCTTGAACGAACAGGACTATTCGTACAGTCTGGTCGCGTTCTTTCTTGCCTACGCGATTATGTATGCGGGCTCCGGCTATATCGTGGACCGGCTTGGCACGAAGAAAGGCTTCGCGTTCTTCATCGGGTTTTGGTCTATCGCTGCGATGCTGCATGCGGCGGTGCGCGGCACATGGAGCTTAGCGGGAGCGCGGTTCCTGTTGGGGCTAGGCGAACCCGGCAACTGGCCCGCCGCTACTAAGGCAGTGAACGAATGGTTCCCCGCGCGGCAGCGTGCATTAGGTGTCGGCATCTTTAACGCGGGCTCCTCGTTAGGAGCCATGCTGTCAGGCATTGTGATTGCGTGGCTGACTATTCATTACGGATGGCGGTTTGCATTCTTCTGCACGGGTGCGGTGGGACTACTGTGGCTTGTGGTTTGGCTCATCCTGTATAACCCGCCGCATCAGAACCGCTGGCTGAGCGAGCGGGAGTATGCGGGGTTCCGCGATGAGATTGCTCCACCTCAGGAAGCCAAGCCCGCGGGGAAGCAAGTTCGCTGGCAACAGATCATTGCGCAGCGCGGATGCTGGACCTTGATCCTCGCCCGCTTCTTCACTGACCCGGTTATCTACTTTGTGATCTTTTGGCTGCCGGAGTATCTGCAAAAAGAGCGCGGCTTCAATCTGGCTTCCGTGGGGAAGTACTCATGGGTGCCTTACGCGTTCGGCGGGGTGGGCTATGTTCTGGGCGGCTGGCTTTCCGGCTTACTAATTCGCCGAGGTTGGCCGATTCCGCGCGCGCGCAAGACTCTGATGTTAGTTGGCGCGGGATTTATGCCGATCGCTATTTTTGCGCCTTACTTCCCTGAAGCCTGGATGGCGATCGGGGCTACTTGTTCCATCACGTTCGGGCATGCCTTGTGGACCAGTAACCTGCAAACGATTCCGACGGACTTGTTCCGAGGAACTGAGGTGGGAACTGCGGCGGGCTTCTCCGGCATGGGCGGAGCTATTGGCGGAATGCTGGCGAACCTGGGGACTGGGTACGTGGTGCGTCACTTCTCCTATTCGCCCGTCTTCCTGATGGCTGGGTTGATGCATCCCTTGTCTATCGCGCTGGTCTACTGGCTGCTGCCGGATCGTCGTTTTCCGAGCGAATCAGAATTGGCAAGAAAAATGCTTTGCCTACAGGCAGGAGGAGCCTGAGATGCTCTGGACAATTTTCGTGATTCTTTTAGTTTTATGGCTTGTTGGAATGGTGAGTGGAGCGGCGCTCGGCGCCTACGTGCACTTACTACTGGTACTGGCAGTGGTTGTGTTGGTGATCCAGTTGATCACCGGCCGCCGCGCGGTCTAGTACTTAGGAACTGACGGGTCCACCTTGTCACTCCAGGCAAGGATTCCGCCAGTTAAGTTACTGACGTTTGAGAAGCCGCTTTTGCGGAGATACTCGACTGCTTTGCTAGACCGTCCGCCGCTTTTACAGTGGACGATAATTTCAGCGGAGCGGTCGAGTTCTCCCGAGCGCTTTTCCAGGTCGCCGAGCGGGATAAGTATAGATCTCGGGATACGGCCTATTTGAACCTCATGAGGCTCACGTACGTCGAGCAACGTGAAGTTATCCTTCCTGTCTAGTTTTTTCTTCAGTTCCAAAACATTTGTTTCACCTGTTGTAACTGGTGTTGGCTCATTCACACTTACTCCGCAAAATTCCTGGTAGTCGATCAGTTCTGTAATTGTCGGATGGTCACCACAGACCGGGCACTCCGGATTGCGGCGTAACTTGAGTTCGCGGAAGCGCATGGCTAGCGCATCGTAAAGAAGCAGACGCCCGACCAGCGGTTCGCCGGTTTTCAGGATTAGCTTGACAGCTTCGGTGGCTTGGATGAGACCGATGATACCGGGCAGGATTCCGAGCACGCCGCCTTCCGCGCAACTGGGTACTAAGCCAGGGGGCGGTGGTTCCGCGTAGAGGCATCGATAGCAGGGGCCGCCTTCGTAGGCGAACACTGTTGCCTGGCCCTCGAAGCGGAAGATGGAACCGTAGACGTTCGGTTTCCCGAGCAGCACGCAGGCATCATTTACCAGATAGCGGGTAGGAAAGTTATCGGTGCCATCGACCACTAAGTCATAGCCAGCGATAATCTCAAGCGCGTTCTCACTGGTAAGCGCGACCTCGTGCCGATCAATCTGAACATTCGGGTTGATCTCGCGCATGGTGTCCATGGCGGAATCGATTTTAGGGCGGCCCACGTCGCTGGTGCCGTGAATAATCTGGCGATGGAGATTGGTGTGATCGACGACATCGAAATCGACAAGGCCGATGCGGCCTACACCGGCGGCTGTCAGGTACATAGCGAGCGGCGCACCTAGGCCTCCGGTGCCCACTAATAGAACGCTCGCGGCTTTCAGTTTAAGCTGCCCCTCCATGCCGACTTCGGGCATGATCAAGTGGCGGCTATAGCGGAGTATTTCTTCTTGCGTGAGTTCAGGCAATGCTCTGCACTCCACCTGCAATGCTCGGCACGATGGAGAGCACATCTGTTGGGGCAACCGCAGTCTTGTCTTTATCAAGATAGCGGATGTCTTCATCGTTTAGATAGACATTCACGAAGCTGCGCAGTTTGCCTTCTTCGGTATAAATCTGCTTCCGTAAATCTGGATGCGTGCCGGTGAGCGCGGCGAGAACTTCGCCCACTGTGGCACCTTCGGCCTCCACGGAATCTTTCTTCTCTACATATTGCCGCAAGGGCGTCGGGATCAGGATTTTTGCCATATCAATTCCTCTTTTTCTGCTTTGGTCTGGTCCGCATCGGGAAGCCAGCTATTGGCGTGATCGAACCTTCCGGCTTGAACGGAGATGATGACGAACGAATACCAAGGGCAGGAGTTTTTCAAATCTGTTTCTGAAAAATACGCGTCGCAATCGGGGTGCGAATGGTAAATGCCGATAAGTTCCAGCTTACGGCGGCGAGCTTCGCGGTCGGCTTCGAGCAGATCTTCCGGACGAATCTCATAGCGGGCCTGCTGAGGGCCTGCTGATGCATTTTGCAGGGCTATGGCGACGGTGACAGCTTTGCCGGTTTCGTCGACCGTGCCCAGCATGACACCGCAACACTCATTCGGATAAGTGGCTTCGGCATGGGCTACCATGCGCTCCCACGGTTCAACGCAGATTTCAATCATCCCAGAATTTCTCGCTTAGATACTTATCCGCGCTGTCACACAGAATGGTCACAATTACGCCCGGTTTGCCCTGCTCAATCAGACGCTGCGCGACGCGGACAGCCGCGGAAACATTTGCGCCCGCCGAGATACCCACCAGCACACCTTCTTCACGCGCCAAACGTTTCGTCATGCGATACGCGTCTTCCGTTTCAATCCACATATTCTCTGATGCGAGGGCGGCGTCATAGATTCCGGGAACAATCGCGGTGGGCATATGTTTCAGGCCTTCGAGGCCGTGAAAACCAGTTGACGGCTGCGCGGAGATGCACTGGACCGCGGGCGCACTCTGCCGTAGCCTACGCGTGACGCCCATGAAGGTGCCGCTGGTGCCGAGAGCGGCGATGAAGTGCGTGAGGCGGTTATGGGTCTGCTGCAGAATCTCAGGCCCTGTAGTTTCGAAATGAACCTGCCAGTTCGCTGGATTGTTGTATTGATCAGGATAGAAATAGGGTTCGGGATCTGCGCCTACGATTTCACGGACTTTGCGGATGGCACCATCAGAGCCTTGGGCCGGATCTGTGTAGACGATTTCGGCACCATAGGCTTGCAAAATTCGCTTTCTCTCCATGGACGCGTTTGAGGGAAGGCACAGCTTCACGCGATAGCCCAGGGCGGCACCAATCATGGCGTACGCGATGCCGGTGTTGCCGCTGGTAGCGTCGATGATGGTTTTTGCTTTGTTCAGTTTGCCGGTGCGTTCGCCATCGCGGATCATATTCAGAGCGGGCCGGTCTTTCACGCTCCCGCCGGGGTTGAAGTACTCCGCTTTACCATAGATTTCGATACCTGGCAGCTCTTGCGTGAGTGTCGGCAGTCTTAGAAGCGGCGTCGAGCCAATCTGCGCTAAAAGTCCTGTATCTTCCGCTGACGGCACTAATCTCCATCTTACAAGAGCAACACGATTGCCCGCGTACACTGAAGTCAAGTTTGAAACGGCTACTAATCCGGCCTGGTGCCATTGGCGACTTCATCGTTTCGTTGCCTGCCCTGGAATCGCTACGAAGCGATTACACAGAAGTGTGGTGCCCTTCGAGCACGATTCCGCTAGCAAGATTTGCGGACCGCGCGATTTCGATTGCGTCTTCCGGTCTCGATCGGGTTGGATTACTCGAAGCTGGCGATGTGGTGGAACGGCTGCGCGGCTTCGATGAAATCTATTCCTGGTATGGAACGAATCGGCCTGACTTTCGCGAATTAGTATTTTCGCTTGGATTACCGTTTCGGTTTTACAGCGCGCTTCCAAATGATGCCTGGATGCATGCTGTTGATTACTATCTAGCACAGGTAAATGCGGCTGCAGGTGCTTGGCCGCGTATCTTGCTGGAACCATTAGTGAAAGAAAGTTTTGCGGTGTTGCACCCGTTTTCCGGGAGTGCGCGGAAGAACTGGCCGCTCGCGCGATGGCTTGAGTTGGCGAAGCTATTGGAAGCGCGGATGCCGGTGCGCTGGTGTTGTGGACCGGAGGACGAACTGCCAGGCGCGGTGATGATTCCGGATTTGGGGAAGTTAGCGCAGTGGCTGGGGACTGCGCGGGTATTCATCGGGAACGATTCTGGGATTACGCATTTGGCGGCCGCAGTGGGAACAGAGACGATAGCGCTATTCGGGCCGACGAACACGGCGGTGTGGGCTCCGCGCGGAGACCGCGTAACGGTGATCTGCAACGCACGTATGAAGGACATAGCAGCGGAGAGCGTGGCGGACGCGATACTATGACCGTCAACCCATGGCCGCGCTTGCGGAGCCGTTCAGCCAGATGCCTTTCCCGAGGGTCGCCGACCTGAGGGACTACCGCGCTCACGATCTGGCAAGCGTGCTGACCGCGGAACACCGAGAGTGGAGCGAGACGCTGGATTGGGACTTTGGGAACTCTGCGGAGTTGGTGCGCAAGTTTGTGGACCAGGGCGGATTGAACGGTGCGGTGCTGCTGGTGGGCGGCGGTGTCCAGGGCTACGCGTACTACGTTTTCGAGGATGGCAAGGGGCTGATTGGCGACCTCTATGTAAAGCCCGAGTACCGCACGCCGGTGCATGAAGCGCTGCTGCTGAATACCGTGATGGATCAGATTGCGGCGATCGGCGGGGTGCCTCGCGCGGAGGCTCAGATTCTGATGCTGAGCGCGGAACTGGACAGGCCCGCGCGGCATTGGAGCGGATACCAGGTATTTCGGCGCGCGTTTTTGGGATTAAAGCTGCCGATGGGTTTGGCGATGGAAGAGCGCACTCTGGCGCCTTACATTGCGCTGCAGCTTTGGGGAACGCAGGATCAGGAGCAAGCAGCGCATCTGATTCCCGCTACGTATGAGGGGCACACTGATAGCCTGATCAATGACCAGTACCGGGACCTGGCTGGGGCGCGCAAGTTCCTGCATAACATCGTGCAGTTTCCGGGGTGCGGTGTGTTCGATGCCGCGGCTTCGATTGCCGCTTATGACCGGCGCGATGGGCGCATGTGCGGGATGGTGCTTTCGAGCATGGTGGGGCCCGGGTCAGGGCACATTACGCAGTTGTGCGTGCATCCGGAGTATCAGCGCGGCGGGCTGGGGCATGAGCTTCTGCGGCATGCTCTGGCTTTGTTAGCGGCTGAAGGGTGCCGGACTGTTAGCTTGACGGTGACTACTGAAAACAGAACTGCCCGAATGCTGTATGAGCGGATTGGGTTTCGCGTGCTGCGGAAATTTGCGGCTTATGTCTGGGAGCCGTGAGCCAAAAGGAAAGCGTAGATCATTGCGGTCTCGCGGTACTTATTGTAGCGGCCGCTGGGGCCGCCGTGGCCTGCGCCTAGTTCGGTTTTGAGGAGCAGCGTGTTGTTGTCGGTTTTTGTGACGCGGAGTTTGGCGGCCCATTTGGCGGGCTCCCAATAGGCTACGCGCGGATCGTTCAGGCCGGTGGTGATGAGGAGGTTCGGGTAGGGCTGCGGCTTTACGTTGTCGAAGGGCGAGTAGCTTTTCATGTAGCGATAGAACTGCTCCTCTTCGGGGTTGCCCCACTGATCGTACTCGCCGGTGGTGAGCGGGATGGTGGGATCGCTCATGGTGGTGACTACATCGACGAAAGGGACTAACGCTACGGCGGAATGGAAGAGATCCGGGCGCTGGTTCATGACGGCACCCACCAGGAGGCCGCCAGCGCTGCCGCCCATGATGCTGAGTTGATTTGGGGTGGTGTAGCGTGCGGCGATGAGGTATTCGGCGCAGGCTATGAAATCGGTGAAGGTGTTCTGCTTGGTGAGCATGCGGGCTGCTTCAAACCATTCGCGGCCGCGTTCGGCGCCGCCGCGGATGTGAGCTAGCGCGACGGTGAAGCCACGGTCTACCAGACTGAAGTAAGAGGGCTTGAAGGCTGCTTCGGTGTTGAGGCCGTAAGAGCCATAGCCGTAAAGCAGGAGCTTGCCGGGTTTTTGCGGCTCCAGGCCGCATAGGAGCGAGATAGGAACATCTCCGGCGTAGAGGCGCTTGGTGGTGTAGCGCGTGGGGTTGAAATTCGGGACTGCCGTTTGCTTGAGAAGCTTGCTGGTGCGCGTGGCTACGTCGTAATCGTAAGTGGAAAGCGGGGTAACTAGCGAGGTGTAGGCATAGCGCAGTTTTGCGGTGCGGTATTCGTGATTGTCCGCGACCGCCACGGTGTAGGCGGGCTCCGGGAAGGTGAGCGCGGTTTCAGTTTCGGTGAGGATACGAATAGCGGGCAGGCCATGCTCTCTGGTTTCGAGCACCAGAAAGTTTTCGAAAGCGTGTACTTCGTCGAGCGTAGAATCCGGAGCTTCGGGGCGGATGGTGCGCCAGTGTTCGCGGGCCGTTTGCGTGAGCGGGCATTCCATAAGCTGGAAGCGGGTGGCGCCGTTGCCGTTGGTACGGATGAGGAAGCGCTCTGCCTGATGATCGATGTAATATTCTTCGCCGGTGACGCGGGGGGCGAACGATTGGAAAGTGCCTTCCGGGCGGTCTGCATCGAGAAGGAAAACTTCAGAGGTAAGGCTGGCGTTAATGGAGGTGACCGCCAGGTACTGGGTGCTTCTGGTCTTGCCCAATTCGAAGGTGAAGCGATCATCGGGTTCGGTGAAGACGACTTGATCCGTGGGGGAGCCAAGGGTGTGGCGCAGGACGCGATCGGGGCGCTTGGTTTCGTCGAACCTGGTGTAGAAGAGGGTTCGGTTATCGTTGGCCCAGGCGACGCCATGGCTGCAATCTTCGATGCGGTCTGCAAGTGTTTCGCCGGTGCGGAGGTCTTTGACTTGAACGGTGTATTCCTCGCTGCCGTTTTCATCCGTGAGGTAGGCGAGGAGATGAGAATTTTCGCTGACGGCAAGGCCGCCTAGAGCGAAGTACTCTTTGCCTTCGGCAAGCTGGTTGAGATCGAGGAGAATCTGTTGTTCGCCATGCTGATTGTGGCGGCAATGGATGGGGTACTGCTTGCCTTCTTCCGTGCGGGAATAGTAAAACCAATCGCCGCGTGGGGCAGGTACGGTCTGATCGGTCTGCTGGATGCGGCTGAGCATCTCTGTGTTGATCTCTTCGATGAGAGCCGCGTACGGTGCCATGACTTCGGCGGTGTAGGCGTTTTCGGCTTCGAGGTATTCGAGGACTTCGGGGTCCTGGCGATTGCGGAGCCAATAGTAATCATCAATACGGGTATCGCCGTGGGCGTGTAGTTCTAAGGGTATGCGTCGAGCCTGGGGTGGAATCATCGTTGGACGCGACCGCTGCCATCGCCCTTGAGAAGAGTCTTCACTTCATCGACGCTGAAGCGGTTGAAATCGCCGGGGATGGAGTGCTTGAGGCAGGATGCGGCTACCGCGAACTCGAGTGCTTCCTTGTGCGAAGAGAGCGAGAGGAGACCGTAGATGAGGCCGCCGGCGAAGGAATCACCGCCACCAACGCGATCGACGATGTGGGTGATTTCGTAATGGCGGCTGACGAAGAATTCTTCGCGGTTGTTCATGCAGGCGGACCAGCCGTTGTGGCTTGCGCTCTTCGATTCGCGCAGTGTAACGGCGATGGATTTGAGCGATGGGTATTCGCGCAGAACCTTTTCTGTGAGGGACTGGTAGACGGCGTGATCGAGCTTGCCGGAGTGGACATCGACATCGGCGGCAATGCCGAGGGCCATCTGGCAATCTTCTTCGTTGGCGATTACTACGTCGATATAAGGCATGAGCAGGCGCATGACTTCGGCGGGCTGCTTGCCGTATTTCCAGAGATTTTTGCGGTAATTGAGATCGCAGGAAACGGTGAGGCCGAGGCGTTTGGCTTCGCGGACGCTTTCGATGGCGAGGTCGGCGCAGGTGGCGCTGAGGGCGGGGGTGATGCCGGTGATGTGGAACCAGGTAGCGTTGTGGAAGGCGGTGTTCCAATCGAGATCGCCGGGTTTGGCTAGAGCGATGGAGGAGAAATCGCGGTCGTAGACCACTTTCGAGGCGCGCTGGTTGGCTCCGGCTTCGACGAAGTACACACCAACGCGGCCTTTGGCTCGCTTGATGTGAGAAGTTGCGACGTTAAAGCGGCGGAGTTCGGCTACGATCGCGTCCGCGATGGGGTTTTCCGGGAGGACGGTGACGTAGGAAGCGTCCAGGCCGAAGCCTGCTACGGTGACGGCGACATTGGCTTCGCCGCCGCCAAAGGTTGCGACAAATTGCGGGCTTTGGAGGAAGCGCTCAAAGCCGGGAGGGGCGAGGCGCAACATGATTTCACCGAAAGAAACTACTTTGCTGGGCATAATTGTGTCGGTCATTGGGATCGACCGGCCATGGCCGGTCCCACAACTGCGGCTACGTCTACGGCGAAGCTGGCTTCTATGGAAGGCAGGCCTTCAAAGGTCAAATTGGTAGACGGAGGCAATTGTTGGGGATTGAAGAATTCAAGACGGATTTTATCAACCTGTCTTGCTATGGAATTCGAGAGCGGGTAGAAATTGGCGATGGCTACCGATTTGGTGGAGGCACCCAGCGGTTCGAGGGCCTTTGCGATGCGCTGGAAGGCTAAGCGCGCGTCATTGTCTTCAAAGCCGAAGGCGACCTGGGTGCCGGTGAAGGCGATCTTTTGCGAGAGGACGGCTGTGGCCTGGCGTCCATCGAGCTTGAAATTATGTTCGGGGAGGCGGGCGGTGGCTTCGCAGGAAACGGTGGTGCGGGAAGCGGCGCGCTGGAGAACGACGACGTCTGTCGCGGCTTGCGGGTAACGGGAGGCGACGAGGGTCTGGAGCTTAGGTGCTTCGTCGAGAGAACTGGTGTAGCAGGTGACGCGCAGAGCTTGTGCGCCCGCTAACACGCGATCCAGTTTGGTGAGTGCGGCTTCCGCCAGCGGGAGGGTGGGCTCAAGAGGCTTGGAGATGGACGATTCCTGGCCGCCGACGAAGAGGATGCCGCCGGGAGTGGTCTCCTTGCGGCTGACGGAGATGGATTCGAGGACGACCTGGGCGCCTTCGAGAGGCAATCCACCGACCTGGACGATGCTGACGGCGGGGAGGGGGAGGTGCTTTTCCGTGAGGACTTCGCTGACCAGCGCGGGGACTCGGCGCATGTCTCCGGTGCCGGCGACAAAGGCGCGGATTTTGACGATTGTGGCGCCGGAGTTCAGCTTGAGAAGGGCTTTGAGGCCGTCGCGAATTTGCTGGGAGAGGAGTCCTTTGGAGGTTAGGGGAGCCACGTGGAAAACGAGATTGCGGGTTTCCGCGGAGACGGCTTGCGGAGGATCTTTGGGAAGTTCGAGGACTTGGGTGATGTCCTTCTTTTTAGCGGCAGCGTTTTCGAGCAGAGCTGTGCCCAACATGAGTGTGAAGAGCAGTGCCTTGCGCATCAACTCATGGTAAATGATGCGTCAAATTCGGATGGGCTGGGGCGGTAATTTGCCCGCCAAGGCGTCTTTGCGGCGGATGGCGGTTTCAATTTGTGTGTTTGTTGAAACGAAGCCAAAATCTTCCGGGTTGAAGGGGCGGCCTTTCTGTTTGTGCAGGTTGCGGATCTGGGTTGCCTGGGAGAATTCCTCCTTGAGCTGCTGTTGACGGAGCGCTTGGGTCTCGCGAAGCTGATTCAGGGTGTTTTGGAACTGGCGGTTGAGACGCATTTCGTAGATGCTGAGGATTTTGAGTGTATCGATGTTGTCGCGCAGGGATTGGGCCGCGGCTAGCGCGGTCTGCATTTCATCGGCGTGGGGGCCATCGCCCACATCGAGCTTGGGTGCATTTTGTTCGTGGCCGAGAGCGAAGAGGCTTGCTTCGAGAGCGCGGAAGCGATTAAGACGCCACTGGTAATCGGCTAAGGTTTGCGCTAGCTGGGTTTCAAGGATGCCCGCGGGGCGGAGATCTTGCACGAAGTCGCTGGAAAATTTGAGATATTGCGCCAGATCTTCACCGGGAAGAACGACAATTTGAGCGGTCAAGCCATGGCGAAGTGCGTTGAGAGAAGCCCTTTTCTTTCCGGTTTCCGTGGCGGGACCGGTGGAGAGTTGCGCGTTGCGCCGATTGGCGGCGAGTTTGAGCGGTGAAGTTCCCATGACGTGCGCATTGTTGCATGGGGAAACTTGAGAATTTTAGGCTGACTGTTTGTTTTGTATAGGCTAGGGGCCAAAACGGGACGTGATTGAGATTTGGAGGTAAGGATTGGGAGTTAGGGTATATTATTGTGGACGAAGAATGGTACAGTGTATGCAATGGTGGATGATATCCCGGTTCCGGTGAATCGGGCGCTGCGAAAATTGGGGAACGATTTAAGGGATGCGCGGCGGCGTCGGCGGATTCCGGCTCAGATTTTGGCGGAACGCGCGTCGATTAGCCGGATGACACTTTACAAAATTGAAAAGGGGCAAGGTGGGGTCGCGCTGGGGAATTATGCGACCGTGATTTTTGCGTTGGGGCTGATTGAGCGGCTCGCCGGGCTGGCGGATGTGCGGGAGGACGCAGTAGGGCGTGAGCTGGATGCGGAGAATCTGCCGCAGAGAGTCCGGTTGCGGAAGAGTTAAAAGCGCTGAGGCGTGTGTTATGGAGAAGGCGATTTTCGTGTATGCGGACCTGGACGGCGCGCCTCAACTGGCGGGGCGGCTGTGGACGCGCGCGCGGAAGGGGAAAGAGAGCGCCACGTTCGAGTATGACGCGGGATGGCTGGCCCATCGTAACCGTTTTGCATTTGAACCGGCGTTGAAGTTGGGGCCGGGTCCATTCCATTCGGTGGCGGGAAAGCCGTTGTTCGGCTCGATTGGAGATTCGGCGCCGGACCGTTGGGGACGGGTGCTGATGCGGAGAGCGGAGAGGCGCAGGGCGGAGCGGGAGGGCGAGACTGCGCGGAGCCTGATGGAAGGCGACTATCTGCTGATGGTGGACGATGAGACGCGGCAGGGGGCGTTGCGGTTCGCGGGGAGTGAAGGGGGCGCGTTTCTGGCGGGGCACGGGCGCGCGAAGATTCCGCCGCTGCTGGACTTGCCGCGGCTGCTTTCGGCGGCGGAGCACGTGATGGGCGACACGGAGAGCGATGCAGACTTGCGGCTGCTGCTGGCACCAGGGTCGTCATTGGGCGGGGCGCGGCCGAAGGCTTCGGTTCGCGATAAAGATGGGTCGCTGGCGATTGCGAAGTTCGGGATGGCGGGGGATGAATATCGCGTGGTGGTTTGGGAGGCGGTGGCGCTGACGCTGGCGGGGATGGCGGGGATCGCGGTGCCGGTGTGGAGGCTGGAGAAGATTGTGGGGAAGCCGGTGCTGCTGCTGGGGCGGTTCGACAGGGCGAAAAAGGTGCGAGTGCCGTTTCTTTCAGCGATGAGCATGCTGGACGCCTCTGATGGCGAGCCGAGGAGCTATCTGGAATTTGTGGATGTGCTGCGGCGGTATGGGGCGGAGGCGAAAGCGGACATGGCAGAGCTATGGCGGCGCATTGTGTTCAGCATTCTGATTTCGAATACAGACGACCATTTGCGGAACCATGGATTTTTGTATGCGGGCGAGGCGGGGTGGCGATTGTCACCGGCTTACGATTTGAATCCGGTGCCGGTGGAAGTAAAGCCGCGGGTGCTTGCGACGGCGATCAGCATGGACGATGGGACGGCGTCATTGGAATTGGCGATGGAGGTGGCGGGGTATTTCGAGTTGAAGGTGCAGCGGGCGCGGGAGATAGCGGGTGAGGTGGGGAAGGCTGTAGGGGAGTGGCGCGCGGTGGCTGGGCGGTTTGGGCTTGCGGCGGGGGAGATGGACCGTATGGCTTCGGCGTTTGAGCATCGTGATTTGGCGGCAGCGTGTGGCTAGGTGGTAGAAGGTATGCGCGCTATTTTGGATGGGGGCACAACATTGCTTGGCCGGGGGCTCTACCTTCTGGATCAGAAAGATGATTCATCGGTTGAGGAACAGATTCAGACCCTTCCGGGTGCGTTTTTTAGGGCGCTACATGTTTACTCGCGACTTTCTGGCCGCGGAAGGTGACTCCTTCGAGCTGTAAGAGGAGGCGCTGGCCTTGATCGGGCGCAGTGCAGATTTTGCCTCCTGCTCCTACGACGCGCTGCCACGGGAGGCGGCCTTCAGCCTTCGCTAAGACCTGAGCGACCTGGCGGTGGTAACCGGGGTAACCGGCTGCCGCAGCTACCTGTCCATAGGTGGCGACTTTTCCTTTCGGGATGGCGTGAATGGCGCGGGCAATCGCCTGGTCACGCGTGAGGGGTAGAATCGTCTGAGACATGGAAAAAGCTAGCTGTGACATCGGGCTAATCGGCCTGGCGGTGATGGGCCAGAATCTGGTCCTGAACATGAACGACCACGGGTACAAGGTGGGCGTTTTCAATCGGACCGTTTCGAAGGTGGATGAGTTTATCGCCCATGAGGCGAAAGGCACCGAGGTGCAGGGCGCTCATTCGATTGAGGAACTCTGCGCGGGCCTGAAGACACCGCGGCGCGTGATGCTGATGGTGAAAGCGGGAAACACCGTGGACCAGATGATTGAGCATATATTGCCGCATCTGGAGAAGGGCGACATTCTTATCGACGGCGGCAATTCGCTGTTTACGGATTCGAACCGGCGCACGAAGGACTTGGCGGCGAAGGGGATTCTGTTTATCGGGACCGGCGTTTCGGGCGGGGAAGAAGGAGCGCGCAAGGGTCCTTCTATTATGCCGGGCGGGAATAAGGATGCCTGGCCGCATGTGAAGGAGATTTTTCAGGCGATTGCGGCGAAGGTGGATGGAGACACGCCGTGCTGCGACTGGGTGGGGGAAGATGGCGCCGGGCACTACGTGAAGATGGTGCACAACGGGATTGAGTATGGCGATATGCAGTTGATCTGCGAAGCCTATCAATTGCTGGAAGTGGGGCTGGGGCTGAATGCGAACGAATTGCACGAAGTGTTTGCCGACTGGAACAAGGGCGAACTGGACAGCTTCCTGATTGAGATTACGGCAGAGATTTTTGGGAAGAAAGATGAGGACGGCACGCCGCTGATCGATAAGATTCTGGATACGGCGGGACAGAAGGGCACGGGCAAATGGACAGCGATCAGTGCGCTGGATTTAGGGATGCCGGTGACGTTGATTGGGGAGGCGGTGTTTGCGCGATGCCTTTCAGCGATTAAGGATGAGCGGGTAGCGGCAGGGAAGGTGCTGCAGGGACCGAATCTGCCGAAGGCCGCGGACAGGAAGATGTTCGTGGAGGAAGTTCGGCGGGCACTGTATTGCAGCAAGATGATTTCTTACGCGCAGGGTTATATGCTGCTGCGGGAAGCCGGGAAGGAGCAAGGCTGGCATTTGAATATGGGCGGCATTGCGCTGATGTGGCGCGGCGGCTGCATTATTCGGAGCGCGTTTTTGAGCAAGATTAAAGATGCTTACGACAAGAACCCGAAGCTGAATAATTTGCTGCTGGATGATTTCTTTAGTGGCGTGCTGAATGGGTATCAGGATAGCTGGCGTAAGGCGCTGGTGCATGCCGTGGAATTCGGTGTGCCGACTCCGGCGTTTTCGACGGCGCTTTCGTTTTTCGATGGATATCGGACGGAGCGTTTGCCGGCAAATTTGTTGCAGGCGCAGCGGGATTTTTTTGGGGCGCATACGTATGAGCGCGTGGATAAACCGCGTGGGGAATTTTTTCATACGAACTGGACGGGGCGCGGGGGAAGGGTTTCGTCGGGGACTTATAACGCTTAAAAAGCAAAGGCACCGGCCAATGGGCCAGCGCTACATTAGGACAGTGAAAAATGGATAAGACGAAGACTGAACAGGAAAGTGGACTGGCTGTACGGCCTGACGGGGCGCTGGATTTTGTTTCGCTGGGCGCGCTGATTCATCGGCTGGACCCGGGGATTATTCCGTTTCGGAAAGCGACGGAGTGCCAGATTCATGTGAGCGGCGGGGAGTTCAATGTCGCGGCAAATCTGGCGGATTGCTTCGGGATGAAGACGGGCGTGGTGAGCGCGATGGTGGATTACCCGATTGGCGATCTGGTGAACGAGCGCGTGCGTGCGATGGGAGTGAAACCTTTTTATAAGCACTTCAAGCATGACGGCGTTTCCGGGCCGAACATTGCGACGGTGTATAGCGACCGCGGGTACGGGAGCCGGGCTCCGGTGGTGTTTTACAACCGTGCGAATGAGGCGGCGGCCCAGTTGAAGCCGGGCGATATCGATTGGAAGGCGATCTTTGCGAATGGGGTGCGGTGGTTCCATTCGGGCGGGATTTTTGCTGCGCTTTCCCCCAACACGGCAGAGCTGATTATCGAGGGCATGAAGGGGGCGAAGGATGCGGGCGCGGTGACTAGCTTCGATCTGAATTTTCGCGAGAAGCTGTGGAAGTTTTCGGGCGGGAACGAGCATGCGGTCAAGGTGATCGACCGCATTGTGAAGCACGTGGATGTGCTGGTGGGGAACGAGGAAGATTTACAGAAGGGGCTGGGGATTCCGGGGCCGGAAGTAGCGGCGAAGAGCAAGCTGGACCCGACGGCGTTCTTCGGGATGATCGATCAGGTGGTGAAGAAGCATCCGCAGGTGAAGGTGGTGGCGACGACGCTGCGCGAGGTGCATAACACGAACAATCACACGTGGAGCGCGGTGGCTTGGGTGAACGGGAAGACGCATCAGGCACCGCAGACGGAATTGTTTGTGCTGGACCGCGTGGGTGGCGGCGATGGATTTGCGGCGGGTTTTTTTTACGGGATGCTTTCGGGCAAGACCGTGGATGAGGCGGTAAAGCTGGGTTGGGCGCATGGTGCGCTGTTAACTACGTTCCCAGGGGATACGACGATGGCAACGCTGGAACAGGTGAAGAGTATTGCGGAGGGCGGGTCGGCGCGAATTCAGCGGTAGGGGGGTGGCCCGATTTCTTGAGGAAGCCGGGCCATGGCCCAGCCCACACTACATGCTGTAGAAGAATTCTTCTTGCGTGATTTTGCCGTCTTTTACTGTGTAAAGCGCGGCTTCGTCCAGGTTCATGCGCTTGCCTGTCATAGGCCCCGCCTTTGCGGTGACATCGTACTTGAAACGTACGATGAACTTGTCTCCATTGGGCCAGGGACCTTCGGCTAAGCCCGAATGAACTTCGTGATTGGCGAGCCACCATTCATTCTTGCCTTTAACGGCTGCGATGCCAGCAATTTTCGCGGGCATATCGGGGCCGCCCATGGCTTCGATGCTGACGGTGTCGGGGCTGTATAGGGTTTCGATGGCCTCCATATTTTTTCCTTGATTGCACAGTTCGACTAATTTCTTTCCTACGGCTAAGGTGTCCATCGTTGGTCTCCGGGGAAGAGTATACCTTGTGGCGGGTTACAATCGGAAGCGCTTCTGGAGGCTGAATTTGGAATCTAACGGTCGTATTGTTCCTGGTTCACGGCCGGGGTCGACACCGGTTCGGGCTGCTGACCGGACTTTTGAGCTGAAGAGCCTGATTCACCGTAAGTTGATTGGCGTGTTGAATCTTGAGCGAGTGGCGAGCTTGCCGAAAGACCGGTTGCGGTCTGAGATCGGGCGTGTTGTGGAGAAATTGCTGGACGACGAACGCGTGCCAATGACCGCGATTGAGCAGAACCGGATTATTGAAGAAGTGCTGGATGAAGTGCTGGGGCTGGGTCCGCTGGAGACGCTGCTGAAGGAGCCTTCGATCTCCGATATTCTGGTGAACCGCTTTGACAAAGTTTTTATCGAGCGCAACGGCAAGTTGACCGAGACGAACGTGCGGTTTAAGGATGACGCGCACTTGTTGCACATCATCGAGAAGATTGTGTCGCAGGTGGGGCGGCGCATTGATGAATCGCAGCCCATTGTTGATGCGCGCTTAGCAGATGGATCGCGCGTGAATGCGATTATTCCGCCGCTTGCTTTAGATGGACCTTGCGTTTCAATCCGGCGATTCGGACGGCACGTAATTACGCAGGAAGAGATGGTTCAGTACCGCACCATTATGCCTTCCATGCTGCGGTTTCTTGCGGCTTGCGTACAGGCGAAGACGACGATTCTGATATCGGGCGGCACGGGGTCGGGGAAGACGACTACGCTGAATGCGCTATCGCGATTCATTCCGGAAGACGAGCGGATTGTGACGATTGAAGACACCGCGGAGTTGCAACTACAGCAGCGGCATGTGGTGAAGTTTGAGACGCGTCCGCCGAATTTGAATAAAGAGGGCGGGATCAATCAAAGGGCGCTGCTGCGGACCAGTTTGCGTATGCGGCCGGACCGGATTATCGTGGGCGAATGCCGCGGCGCGGAGGCTCTGGATATGTTGCAGGCTATGAACACGGGTATTGAAGGGAGCATGAGCACGGTGCATGCGAATACTCCGAAGGATGCGTTTTCGCGTTTGGAAACCATGGTGATGATGGCGGACCTGCAGATACCGACGCGCGTGATATTGCAGCAACTGGCGAGCGCGATCAAGCTGGTGGTGCAGGTATCGAGGCTGCAGGATGGCACGCGCAAGATCATGGCGATTTCCGAGGTATTGGGATCGCATGACGGTCACGTGGAAGTGCAAGACATTTTTGTGTTCGAGCGGACGGGGATGACGGATGCGGGCAAGGTGATGGGGCGCTTTCGCGGTACCGGAGTGAAGCCTCGGATTTTGGAGCGGCTGCGCGTGAGCGGGATTACGCTGCCGGATGGTCTGTTCGACGAAGTGATGAACGTGAATATGGAATGAGATGGGTGGCAATGTTTGGGAAAGGAGATCAGGCGAGCGGAGGCCTTGCCTGGGATGATGATGATCAACCCATTCCGGATATGGCGTATAAGTTTCGCTCTGGGAAGCCTACCTTTGGAGAATCTTATGTTTGTACTTAGCACACCGGCGGCATAGACAGGTGGTGACTTCAGGATCGCCGACCGGCTCGTTAGATCTACTTCGATAAAACCTTCGTTGCACGTACAGAGTTAGTTAGCGGTCGTTCGTGCTAGATGGCGTTCACGACATTGGCCTTAGAACGACTCCAATTGCAATACCGATGCGTCAAGCGGGCGTTCACGTCGATCGTCTTTCCTCCCTGCCAGTACTGATCAATGTGATCAACCGCCGAATCGTCGATTGTCGAGATCTTTTGGTGACAGATAGCGCAGGTAGGCTCAGCCTCGAAAAGCCTAGCTTTAAGCGCAGCAGAAAAGCATCGCGGCTCCAGAATCGTTGGGCCAATTGCTTGCTTCAAGACTGACCTCCAGATATCGAAGCGCGTCTCAACCGCCTGCTTTGAACTGGTCGAGAGCTCGATGGCAGATATAAACGCATCATCTTTTGCCATTAGATCGATCAAAGCCTCTCTTATCGCATCAAGCTTCGGGTAAATTTGGGGCTTTTCATAAGCTGTGAATCCGAACATTAAGACGTCATACAGAGACGAGTTGACCTTCTTTGGCTCCCACCGGCCATTTGCATTCTCTTCGTTTCCCCTGTAAAAGCGTTTAAACGCATGCTCTCCGAGCAGACTGAATACTAGCTGGCAAGATTTTCTAAAGGCGTGCCGAATTTCCTCCTGCGCTGCGGCAGAAAGATGTTGGTGCTTTTCCATATCGTTATTCATGAATGACTTCATTGGCGGAGAGTAATTTAGGTAGGTCGTTTGGTAGAAAGCGGCGAACCGTAGGACCATCTCGACATCTCGCATCCGTTTGTCGGGGCCAGAGAAATTCAACAACTTCCGAAAGTCTGGATCTTCCGATAGTTCTTTAAGAAGCTTTATATATGGGCCTCGATATATACAGTTCCTCAATTCCTGATCGTTTAGCGCAACAGACCCGCTGTTTAGTCGTTCGAAAATCTCAAATTTAAGATCCTTGTCGGATTCCCTTTTGATAGTGATTGCGCGCAACGACGTTTTTTTAATGATCGATTGAGCGTCCTTTGAAAGTTCTGAGAATTTTATCCCGTTCAGCGTCTCGCGAACCCGCAACCCACTTAGCTTTGATGTCCCATCAAGGAACTCGAAGAACGAAGTGAGGCGCTGTTGTCCGTCGATCACTGATTCGTTGCCATTACCCTCTTCGGCCAGATAGATTATTGGGAGCGGCACACCTAGCAAAACCGACTCGATCAGCCGACTCGACCGGGTCCCATCCCAAACGAATTGACGCTGGAAGTCGGGCTGCAGACTTAGTTCTCCGTCTTTGTACCGGTCGTGCAAGTCCTTAATCGTTGGATCGGATGACGACGTGAATATCTTGCGCTCCTCTCCGCGGCTGGCAGCCGGAACCTCCGCCTCATCCCCCTCACTCTCAAGCTCAATCTGGTCCTCGGTTTCTGGCATCACGTCTCCTTAATGACTTTGGTGTTCGTTAATTTCTGTTGATCTGAAGTCAGATAAATGATAAATTGGCGAACTCCGAGTTACCTCATCATACGCGAGCCTCCCTGCGAACACGCAGAATCGATCATATATCCGTCGCACAACGGGCTAGGCAGAACTCGTAGCCGACAACGCGCTGCCTGACATCTGACTCCCACGCGCCAACGCCCGGAAAGTCCCGTTACCAGAAAGTGCGCTTTCTTGCCATGCGCAGATGCTGACGCGTTATCAAGGCCTGCTTTGTCGGCTAGTATTTACCTGACAGACCAACATGATTCTTGGTTGTTAGTGGATGACGCGCTACTTGTTAATTGGTTTGCTACATCTTAGATCGAGATCACGGGAACATCACGGCCAGAGGCCCTGACAAGCCGTTTGATATCGTCAGGGTCGCTCGTGAGAATCATGGCGTTTTGGCGAAGGGCAAACCGTCACCACCACTGCGTCGATCACATATGAGGTTCTGGTCTTGCCTAGCAGCCGTCCTGCTTCGTGCGCCTCGCTTTCGTTTAAGGGGAACAGCCGCGCACCCGGTTAGAAAGCGCTGAAGTTGGGCTTGCTGTGAACGACGACAAATTCCAAACGTGCTTTGTGTTCTGCCCACGCTGTTCGGTCGTTCCTATCCGCCTTCACGAGAACGGACGCGTCGTAGACGACAGCGCTCACGCTGGACGCCTCAGCCTTCGCTGTGTTTTCAGTTGCGCACTGACGCTCTGTCGAGCTTTTTTCATCTCTTCCGCGCTGAAGCGTCCGTGCTGCTTTTCCCACTCGGAGACGGCCGATAAGCCAGCGGTGATTGCTAGCTTCAGTGATGGGTTGCCGCGCGGCATAGGAATATCTTACTGCTATATGATACGGGGAATGACTCGCAGACAACTGGGCAAGCTAGCGGCAAGCGGTGCGGCGTTTCAGGCTAAAGGGGCGGCGAAATATACGGGGCCGCTGGATGGCTTTGAGGACAAGGTAAAGCTGGCGGATTTGGATCCGGTGGCGTATACGAAGCAGCTTTACGCGAGTGCTCCGCTGCAGCTTACGTTTCAGGCGAAGACCAGGAAAGATGCCGAGGCTTGGCAGAAGAAGCTTTCCAGCAAGATAGTGGAATTGCTGGGTGGCTTTCCGGCTACCCGCGTGGCATTGAAGCCGCAGACGTTGGAGGTGCGCGAGTTTCCGACGTACCGGCGAGAGAAGGTGGTATTTCAGACGCGCGAGGGAATGCTGATGCTGGCTTACCTGGTGCTGCCGAAACAGGCTCAGGCTCCCGCGCCTTGCGTGATCTGTATTCCGGGGCATGGGCGGGGCGTGGATGATCTGGTAGGGATCGATCTGGAAGGCAAGGACCGCACGGATAAGCCGGCGTATGAGCATGATTTCGCGCTACAGGTGGCGGAGGCCGGGATGGCTGCGGTGGCGATTGAGCCGGTGGGATTCGGGGCTCGGCGCGATGCTGCTAACAAGGCGAAGGGACTGGCACAGAAGGCTTGTGAGCCTGCGGCGGGGTCCGCGCTGTTGTTGGGGCAGACTATTTTGGGTTGGCGTGTGTGGGACATTATGCGCACGGTGGATTGGATTGAGACTCGGCCGGAACTGGATGCCAAGCGTGTGGGGACGATGGGGATATCGGGCGGCGGCACGGCTTCGTTATTTTCGGCTGCTCTGGAACCCCGGGTGAAGGCCGCGATGGTGAGCTGTTATCTGAACACGTTCCGGGACAGCATTATGTCTGTCGCGCATTGCATCGATAACTATGTGCCGGGGATTTTGAATTGGGCGGAGATGTATGACGTGGCGGGATTGATTGCGCCGCGCGCGTTTTTTTCGGAAGCTGGGGAGCGCGACAAGATTTTTCCTGTGGCGGCGAGTGTAGAAAGTTTCTGGCGCTTGAAGCAGGTATACGAAGTGTTCGGCGCGGGTGCGATGGCGGAACAAGTGACCGTGGATATGCCGCATGAATTTTCCGGGGTTAAGGGAATCCCGTTTATGGCTCGGCAGCTTTAGGTCCTGGTGGCTTTCGCGGCATAGCAGCCGGGTTTAGCGAAGTGGATGGATATAAGCAACCTGCTGGATTGCGAAGAGCTTTGCCAAGCCTTATTCGAGAAGCGCTAGCGGCGGGGAAAGGTGTGATTTGAAAAGCCATGCTCGAGATTAGCCACCGGGACCGAAGCCGCGATATCGGAATTTTGCGTTGCAATTCACGGGGCTAATTCAACCTGTCGTCCGAAAGTGCTGTGAGCCGCGTTTTCGGAAGTGCACAATCAGGGTATGCCGAAGCTGTTCTGGAATGAAGACCGGCCTCCTACGCTGCGCGAGTATCCGATGGTGCTCTTGCGGGCGGCATTCGCGGGTGCATTGTCTGGGCCGGTGATCTCGACAGTTCTCATTCTGTTGTTAACCCGTCCGCTGACACACGCCTTCGATGAGTGGCCGAAGATATTGCTTTATTCCGCGTTTGGCGGTGCGGTTTTTACGCTTTGTTTCTTTGCGTGTTGCGCCTTGCCCTGGGGCTATATCAGGCCAATGTTGAAGGGCTATCCACAACGAGCGCGGCTTGTGATCACGGCGATTGTGGGCGCATTGAGCGCCATGATGGCGTTCGGCATTGCTGTTGGGGTATTAAGCCTGGTGCCTGAATTTCATTGGTGGGGCCGGGACCACTTCCTGCGGATGTTGGGGATTGAAGCGGCAATCGGAGCGTCCCTTGCGTTGCTGATCGGGACGTTCAAGCCCATGCAGCGGCAGATTCGGAATGCCGAAGCGAGTTTGTGTGAGCGGGAGATGCGGGAAAGGGCGCTCAGTGAAACGGCGGCAAAGGCGCAATCGTTTGCGTTGCAGGCGCAGATGAATCCGCATTTTTTCTTCAACACTCTAAATACGCTTTCCGCTTTGATTCCCGTGAAGCCTGAGGCGGCGCAGGAAATTGTGGGCCGCCTGGCGGAGATGTTCCGGTATACGCTGGCTTGTTCGCGCTCGCATGAAGTGACGCTGGCGCAGGAGCTCGCTTTCGTGGACAACTATCTGGAACTGGAGCGGGCACGCTTTTCCGAGCGGCTGCGTATTGCGATGCCAGTAGGGAACTTCAGCGATATCCATTTACCGGGCTTGAGCTTGCAGCCGCTGGTGGAGAATGCGATCCGGCATGGAATCGCGAAACGGTTGGAAGGCGGCGAGGTGCAGATTTCCGTGCATCGCAACGGTAAGCAGTGCAGTGTGGATGTGCGGAATCCGGCTGAGGATGCGGCAGGCGCGGAGTTTTTTCGCGAAGGGCATGCTCTGGCAAACGTGCGTGACCGGCTGGCTTTGTATGCAGGCGGGTTAGCGGGCGTACAAGTGGGCACCGAGGAGCCGGGACAGGTGCGGGTGAGCCTGGTGGTTCCGTTCGAGAGTGCGAAGTGATGCGAGTGCTGGTGGTGGACGATGAGGCACCGGCGCGCGCGCACCTGGGCCGCTTGCTGGGAGCGGAGCCGAGCATTGAAATTGTGGGAAGCGCCGCGAACGGGCCCGAAGCGCTCGAGATGATTGCAGACTTGAAACCGGATGTTGTATTTCTGGATATCGAGATGCCTGCGATGAACGGTTTCGAAGTGGTGCGGCAGATGACCGGTACGCCGCTGGTGGTGTTTGCGACGGCTTACGACGAATTCGCGGTGAAGGCGTTTGAGGCGAAGGCGCTGGATTATTTATTGAAGCCGGTGCAGGCTGCGCGTGTGCGGCAGACCCTGGACCGTGTTCATGCGGTGCTGCATTCGGGCGGTTCGGAATATCGCGATGCCATGCGCGATGTGCTGGGGATCATGGAGAAGGAACGCGGCGTGCCGCCAACGAAGCTGGCCGCTCGACGGGGGAAGCGATTTATTCTGCTGGCGCTTGCTGAAGTTCTGCACATCACCATTGAGGACAAGCTGGTGTTTGCGCATACCGTAAAAGAAAAGTTTCTGGTGGAGAAGACTGTGACGGAAATGGAGCAGATGCTGGGGGGCGCGGGGTTTCAGCGGATTAGCAGGGGGACCCTGGTGAATCTGGAGCATGTGCGTGAGTTGGTGCCCTGGTTTAGCGGCACTTGGAAAGTGAAGCTGGGGAGTGGAGAGGAGTTGGATGTAAGTCGGGATCGGGCGCGGGCTTTGACGGAGTTGATGGGGGTCTGAACCGGGAAGGCAGCAGGCGCCCGCGCCTGTTTACCGGCCATGGGCCGGCGCTACGGATTGCCATTTCACTATCGCTACGCCTACGAAGATTGTCGCCATTGCGGCGAATTCGCGCCAGCCTAAGGGCTCGCTGTAAATGAGCCAGCCTAGCAGGACCGCGACTACGGCGTTTACATAGGGATAGATGGAGAAGATGGAGACCGGGAGCTTGCCTAAGGCGTAGATGTATGCGCTGTAGCCAATGAGGGAGCCGAAGATGGCCAGGTAAAACACCGCGCCTATGCCGCGCGCGCTCCAGATGATGTGATGTTGCGGGAGCGCGATGGCGATCGGGACGAAGCCGATTCCGGCTGCCAGTTGCTGCAGGCCGCCGGTGACTACCGGGTGAGTCTTGATGTGCATGTGCTTCTGCAAAATGGAACCGAGACACCAGGCGAAGACGCCTAGCTGGCAGATGAGAAATCCGGCTAGCAGGTGGCTGGCGCTGGTGGCTGCTTTTGGATCTGGAATGACCAGGAGCGCGGTGCCTGCAAAGCCGATGACCATCCCGATGATGGAGGGCAAGTGGAGTTTGGCGCCGCCGGGCATGAGTGCTTCAAGGCCCACCATCCAGAATGGCGAGAGGGTGACGAACAGGCTGGCGAGTCCGCTGGGGATGAGCAGTTCCGACCATGAGAGGCTGCCGTTGCCGATGCCCAAAATGATGAAGCCCATGAGCGAAAGGCGGAAGAGTTCTTTACCTTTTGGCAGCGTGTCACGGCGGGCGATGGCGATGACGGTCAGGATGGCTCCTGAAAGAATGAAGCGCGTGACGACGAGGATGGCGGGCGGGAACGATTCGAGCGCCATGCGAATTCCCAGGTAGGTGGTGCCCCAGCAAATGCACACGCAAACGAGTGCCAAATAGGCCTTCGGTTCGGGGTGCGGACGCATGTCACAGGTTAGCAGGATGTGCCAACATAAGACCTTGTGATTGTTACGTTGACGGTGAACCCGGCGATCGACCGTACGATCAATGTAGACCGGCTTGCATTTGAAGATCGCGCTTATATTTTGTCCAGCAAAGATACGCCTGGGGGACGGGGGATTAACTCGGCGAGTGTGATTCACGGCTTCGGCGGTGAGACTGTGGCGATTCTGCCGGCGGGGGGTGCATCGGGCGCGCGCTTTGAAGAGTTCTTGAAAGATTGCGGCTTCCCGGTGGTGGTGGTGCGGATTCGCAATAAGGTGCGGACGAATCTGACGATTATGGATCGGCATGGGCTGACGGTGAAGCTGAATGAGCCGGGGCCGACGCTGGATAAGAGCGAGGTGGCGAAGCTGGACAAAGCGGTGCGGGCGCGGCTGGATGGCGTGAACTGGCTGATGCTTTGCGGGAGCCTGCCACCGGGGGTTCCCGATGATTTCTATGCCAACCTGATTGCTTTTGCGCATCAGAAGAAAGTGAAGACGCTGCTCGATACCGATGGCGAGGCTTTGCGGCTGGGGATTGGGGCGCACCCGACTGTGGTGAAGCCGAATCAGGCGGAAGCGGAACGTCTGCTGAATACGGCGATGCTGACGCGGACTCAGTATCTGAATGCTGCGGAGCAGATTAGCCGGCTGGGCGCGGAGTCTGTCATTTTGTCGCTGGGGAGCCGTGGGGTAGTGGGTGCGTTCAAGGGCGAGATCACTGAGGTGGTGCCGCCGCATATCAATGCGGTAAGCCCGATTGGCGCGGGGGATGCGCTTGCGGCGGCGTTCCTGTGGCGGATGCAGAGTACGAACGACTTTTATGATTCGCTGCGGTGGGGAGTGGCGGCAGGTACGGCGTCGGCAGCGCTGCCGGGGATGCGTTTTGCTTCGGTGGAGCAGGCGCGCAAGGTGTATGAGGAAGTAGAAATCCGCAGGGTGGAATAGGCGTTGAGTTCCGAAGACACGCCGCTGGCAGAAGAGGCTGGCGAGCCTGAAGCTCCGAAGCCCAAAGCTAGCGCGGGGGTGGCACGGTCAGCGGGGATTGCTTCCGCCGCGATTTTTCTGAGCCGGATTACCGGGTTGGTGCGCGAGAGCGTGATGAGCGGTTTGTTTGGCGCGGGCGATGACATGGATGCATTCAACATCGGTTTTCGCATTCCAAATTTGACACGGGATTTATTTGCGGAAGGGGCGCTTTCTTCTGCCTTCGTGCCCACGTTTACCAAGTACCTGACTACGAAGGGTAAAGAGGAAGCGCGCGAGCTGTATAACCTGGTTGCCACCGCGATTCTGCTGATTGTCGGTTTGCTGTGTATCGCGGGAATGGTGTTCAGCCCGCAATTGGTTGAGCTGTTCGCTTCCAGCTATCACGAGGTTCCGGGCAAGTTCGAACTCACGGTGCGATTGACACGAATTATGTTCCCCTTCCTGCTGGTGGTTGCGCTAGCGGCGCAGGCCATGGGGGTTTTGAACGCCTGCAAACAGTTTGGCGTGCCGGCGCTTTCTTCCGTGTGGTTCAACGTGGGTTCTGTTGCGGTTGGGTTGGTGGCGGGAAAATTTCTTGGCCCTCGCTTCGGGTTCTCACAAATAGAAGGCATGGCATACGGAGTTCTGGCGGGCGGCACCATGCAACTGTTCTTTCAAGTGCCCTCGCTGGTGAGGGCGGGTTTCCGTTACTGGCCGCGGATACAGTTAGGGCACCCGGGGTTTCGCAATGTGCTGCAACTGATGGGTCCCGCGATTCTGGGCAATGCTTCGGTGCAGATTAATTTTTTGGTTAACTCCAATTTTGCTACTGCCATTACGGATAGCGCGGGGCACGTCATCACTGGTCCTGTGAGCTGGCTGAATTATGCATTTCGGTTCATGCAGTTACCGCTGGGGCTGTTCGGGGTCGCGATTGCGACGGCCTCGCTGCCGGCTATCTCGCGTAGTGCGGCGGCGGAGGATATGGCCGGGTTTCGCGAGACCTTGTCGCACTCGCTGGCGTTAGTCATGCTGTTGACCATACCTTCGGCGGTAGGTCTTGCGGTTCTGGGCGAGAGCATGATCGCCCTGATTTATCAGCATGGCAAGTTTACCGCCTTTGCGACACATCAGACCGCCATTGCGCTTACCTGCTATGCGGTTGGGTTGACGGGGTATGCGGCGGTGAAAATTTTAGCACCCGCGTTTTATGCGTTGAACGATGCGCGGACACCCATGGTGGTGAGCATAGCGTCGGTTGGGATCAACTTCGGGGTAGCGTTCACGATGGTAAAGTTTTTGCACCTGGGACACAGGGGGTTAGCGCTTTCGACATCTGCTGTGGCCTTGTTCAACTTTTTCATTTTGCTGTTTTTAATCAGGCGGCGCATCGGTGGGGTAGAAGGCGGAGCGCTGCTTCGGTCGTTTTTCAAGATTGTTGGGGCGTCGGCGGTATTGGCAGTGGTTTGCGCGGCATCGAACTACTGGATACGGGAGTTCGCGGGCGTGCAATATCTATCGTTACTGGTGAATCTGGCAGTATCGATGACACTGGGGGCGGCCGCCTTTTATTCGGTATGTCTGTGGCTAGGTGTGCCGGAACTGGAAACGGCAGAGGCGGCGATCGCCCGTCCGTTGCTGCGCAGGCTCGGAATTCGATGATAGGCTGAAACTACATGGTTCTGGATATTGAGGTTGTGGTGCGATTGCAAGACTCGGACAATCGCGCTGCGGAACTGAATGGGGAAATTGCTACACTTCCCAAACATATTGCAGAGATTGAGAGAAAGCTTCATGGCGGGGAGCAGAAGTTGAAGGCCGATCAAGCGGCTCTTACCGCCAATCAACTATTGCGCAAGAAGACCGAAGGCGACATTCGGGTGAATGAGCAGAAGATCTCAAAGTTGAAAGATCAGATGCTGATTGCTAAAACAAATGAGCAGTACAAAGCTTTCCAGAATGAAATTTCGTTTTGCGAGACAGAGATCCGGAAGAGCGAAGACCGCATTCTGGAGTTGATGGGCGCTGCTGAACCGCTGGACCGGAATGTGAAAACGGCGGAGGGTGCGCTTAAAGAAGAGAAGAAGCAGGTTGAGGCGGAAAAGGTGACCGCACGTGAGCGGACTGCTGCCGACCAGGCCGCACTACAGAAATTAGTAGCGGAGCGGAAGGAACTTGCTGCCCAGATACCACCTGCGGTTCTGTCGAATTACGAGCGCATTCGCAAGGGTAGAGGGGGCGTTGCAATTGCGGAGGCTGTTGAGGGCCGCTGTGCCAAGTGCCGCATTACACTGCGTCCGCAATTTCTTCAAGAATTGAAGGCGGGAGACAAGATCATGACTTGCGAAAGCTGCCAGCGAATCCTTTATTACAACGTTCCGAAAAGTTTTGAAGAGTTCGCTGGCGGGCGGTAAATTTTAGGTCAGGCTGCAGCCGGGGTGGCCGCAATCGCAGGAGATTTCCACATCGTCTTTACCTGCGTCTTTACAGTAGCTGCTGCAATAGGTTTCTTTCTCTGGTGCCATGCACTGGCAGGCGGGGTGTGCACACTTCTTGGATTCATCAGACATGAAGATAGTCTACTTCGAAGCTACCAGTACGCGGGAAGGGTAAAAAATCTGGCGTACTTTTTCATCCTGAAGAATTTTAAAACGGTGCGTTTCGATGATGGCAGGTAAGCGCTCTTCCACTTGGCGACCCCAGAAAGCCGGTGCCACTTTGGTGCAAACCTGATACATGGAATTGAAAAAAGCGGCATTCTGGCCAATCAGGATCAGGGTAAGCTTGCCGCCAGGACGAAGGACGCGCCGGAATTCAGCAACGGTGCTCTCGATATCTTCGCAAGGCAGCAGCTCCAGCAGATAGCAGCAAACCAGCGCGTCAAAACTTTCGTCACGAAAAGGCATGGCGCGGGCGTCCACTGCCTGGCAATCCGCGTGGATGCCGGGGATTTTACCGCGCGTGACACGCTGGGTGCGGGCCGCCATTTTAGGCGAAAGATCTACACCCACGGTATGACCATTTCGATTCACCTGGGCCAAGCGGCGAAACATCTCACCGGAACCAGTGGCGACTTCGAGAACGCTCATGCCGTCTTCAATACCAGACAAGCGCATGGCCTGCCGATGGGCGCTCGAGTGAAAGAGCCAAGTGGAGAGTGGATAAAGTTCCGCGAGGGCATCATAAACCTGGCGCGTACGACGCGGGAGAGAAGCAGGCAGTTGAGCTGCCGAAGCCGCTTCTAATTCAAAGGCCGTGAATCCGCTCATATCAGGAAGCAACGGACGTAAAGGCCGTTTGGAACTCTGGCATCTCAATGGAAATTTTGGTGCCGCGTGCTGGCTGGCTATCGATCCACATTCTGTAATCACTCCCAAAGAGCACTTTCAGGCGCTCTGTAACGTTGCTTACACCAATGCCTTCGCCCAAAAGCGTTGCTAACTTTTCTTCGGCGATGCCGACACCGTCATCTTGAACGATCAACTGCAATCGATTCTCCAGCCTGTGTGTCTCAATGGTGATTACACCACCTTCCACTTTGCTGGCCAAACCATGTTTAATGGAATTTTCGACTAGGGGCTGCAGCAACATACTCGGGATAAGCATATCTAAAGTATCGGGATCTATGTTCTCGACAAAGCGGAGTTTGTCGCCGAAGCGCGTCATTTCGATGGAGAGATAATCGTTAATAAATTCCAGCTCGTCGCGCAAGGTAGCGAAGTTGTCGTGATGGCGCAGGCGGCGGCGCAGGATGCGCGAGAGCTTCAGCACGACGACGCGGGCTTCCTGCGGATTGGTGCGGATAAGGGCAGAGACGGAGTTCAGCGTATTGAATAGGAAGTGGGGATTGATCTGGCTGGTGAGCGCCTCTAAGCGGGCTTGCATCAAGAGACGCCCCTGCTCTTCCAGTTTCACTTCCGTCCGCGTGTTATTCCAGACTTTTAAGGGTAGCGCAACAGCGAAGAAGGTGGTGGTATAAACGGCGAGGGAGGCGAGGAACGTGGGATGGGGCCACTTGTCATCAACCGAAAAGATGCGGCCTGGAAAGACATCGCCTAGGGCGTGGCGCAGGAATTCCGCTACTAGAATTGCGGCGACGAAGATGAAGTGCAGCAGGGCGCGGTGATAGTTGTGGCCTTTCTTTAGAGCGCGGATCAGGTTGAGATCGAAGAGAGGAGAGAAGCGCCAGATGTCTTCCTTATCGGATGCCAGGTCACGCACCAGACCGCCCAGAATGCCTATGCCCGCAAAGAGCGGGAGACTGAGGTATTCGTGGTTAAACATGGCTGGTACAGAAATAAGGATTCCGGACAGCATTCCGGTAACGTACCCGCCGACGACCCCGGCGAGCATACTTCCTTCCAGACCTAAATCGACTGCTTCGTAAGAGCGGACCAGCACGCGAATGGCAACACCCGAACCGAAGATGGCGGAAAACCAGAGCGAGAGGCGCAGGCGCTGATCGAGCGTGCGCGCATCCCTCATCAAGGTGCGGCGCAGTGGCTGGTAGCGTATGACGAATGCCGCGATGGAAGCCACCACGCCCAGTTTGACCAGCAACGTGATAAATTGTGGTTCCACCCGCAGCCATTATAATGGAGCTAACCTCTTCATTCTCAATGCAAACTGCATCTGCGTTCCGGCTAGCCAAAGTGGCGGAAGCCGATTTTCCCACTCATTGGGGACATTTCCGGATCTTCGGCTTCGAAGGACATTTTCCTTCCGGAGTGGAAGAAGCGGTGGTTCTGAAGATGGGCGACTTGGCTGAGAAGGGCGAGGTGCCCGCGCCGCTGGTTCGCGTACATTCCGAGTGTCTGACAGGAGATGTGTTCCACAGTTTGCGATGCGATTGCCGAGCCCAATTGGAACTGGCTCTCCAGCAGATTGTGGTGGAAGGCAGGGGCTTACTGATTTATGAGCACCAGGAAGGGCGCGGGATCGGGCTGCTGAATAAGCTGCGGGCGTATGAATTGCAGGATGCCGGGCTGGATACAATCGAGGCGAATGAGAAGCTTGGGTTCGCTAGTGATTTACGCAGCTATACGTTACCCTCCCAGATTGTGCGGTACTTCGGGCTGAGTAAGATCCGGCTGATGTCGAATAATCCGCAGAAAGTGAACGCCATGGAATTGGCTGGCGTAACAGTAAGTGAGCGGGTGCCGAGTCTGGTGCCGGAGGTAGCTTCTCGGCAGACTTATCTGGATACGAAGCGGGACCGGATGGGGCACTTGCTGGGATAATGATCAGTATGCCCGTGACTGTCGCAAGACTGAGCCAGGCGAAATTCGAGACGGATTACGGCGATAGCAAGCCTTATCACGAATACTGGCACGGTGAGGCGGTTCAGAAATCCATGCCAAACTTCGTGCACGGTTTGCTTCAGTTCATTCTGATGCAGGCGCTGGTGGAAGCGGGTTATAAGGCTGCGGCGGAAGTACGGCTGAAGATCGATCCTCATCTGCAGCTTTTGCCAGATGTGATTGCGACTCGCGGGCGTGTGGAGATGCCGTATCCGACGGTTGCCGTTGAGGTGGTGGCTGAAATTCTATCGCCCGATGATTCAATGGAGCGGGTAATTGGGAAGTGCCGCGCTTACGACCACTGGGGTTTTACGGAAATTTTTGTGTTAGATCCCGAAAAGCGGATGCTGCTGAGATGGCAGGATGGAGAGTTCGAAGAGAGGTCAACGTTTGTTGCGGGCATACCAGCAGCGGAGATCTGGGAACGGTTGGACCGAATGACCGGGTAAGGCTTCAACTGACAGCTCTTGCCTGACGTTCCCGGTCCAGACGTTCTGCCAGAAACACTTTCAGCAGGGACTGATACGGCACGTCGCGGGAGTTCGCCAACATCTTAAGATCGGCGATCATCGAAGCTGGTAAACGCAAGGAAATCGTCTTCAACGACGGCTTCAAAGCTGTAAGTTTCGTATGGGTGCCTGACGTCCAGTCGATATACTTCGTCGAATCGGCGACCGCCCAAAATTTTTGTTCCGCTTCCTCGTTCTTGAAGTTAGGAATATTCTTCTTCTTGGTATTTGCCATAAATTTGGGTTTCGTTTCTATTCATGTCTCGGACTGAAATCACCCGAATCAGTTCTTTGCGGATCGTGAATGCCACAAATAGCCGTCTGCCAGCACTGGTCTGCCCGAGGCAGTAATAACGCTTCTCTGTTCTGGAATGGCGCAAGTCGCTTCTGACGACCAACGGCTGATTGAAGAAAACATTTTCCGCCTCTTCTGATGAAACCTGATGAAGGGCCCAATTTTTGGAGATGTTCGCCTCATCCCACTGGAAGCCCGTGCATGTCTCGAGCGGGTTGCTTCCCATCGGTCTCAGTATACGGCTGACGTATACAGCTTATGTTAAGCCTCGCACGAACTACTGAAAGCCCGCAGCGCGGATTCGCCGAACATCACGAAATGTACTTCTTCCACAATGATGGCTTGAGCGAGAAAGCGCTTCGCTTCCGCTACCGCTATATCTGCGGCCAGGTTCACGGGATATCCATACACGCCCGTGCTGATGGCGGGGAAACTGATAGTGCGGGCTTTGTGAAGTTCCGCGAGTTCGAAGCACGTTGTGTAACAGCTTCGCAGCAACTCGGGTTCGCCGTGCTTGCCATCACGGTAAACCGGACCTACGGCGTGGAACACCCATTTGGCGGGCAGGTTGCCCGCATGGGTCACTACCGCGTTTCCGGTGGGACAACCCTGAAAGCGGCGGAGTTCGCGCATGAGCGTGGGTCCGCCAGCGCGGTGGATAGCTCCATCCACGCCGCCGCCGCCTCCTAATGCGGAATTAGCTGCGTTGACAATGGCATCGACCGGGATGCGCGTGATGTCTCCCAGTTCGATGCGGAGGAGTTTGCCGGAGGGGGATCGCCAATCCATAAAGCCAAGTTTAAACGGACGGCTATGATGGTGGACGCCCGATGCCAATCGACTGGTCACCGCTGACACTGAGCCTGCGCGTGGCGGCGTGCGCAACCCTCATCTCGCTTGTGTTGGGACTTGCGCTGGCGTATCTGCTTGCGAACAAAAACTTTCGCGGCCGGGAAGTGCTGGATGCCGCTATTACGCTGCCGCTGGTTTTGCCGCCTACCGTGCTTGGTTACTATTTGCTGGTGATGCTGGGGCGGTCCGCGCCGGTGGGGCGCTTTTATGAAAGCGTGTTCGGAGGGCCGTTAGTATTTACTTGGCAAGCCGCGGTGTTGGCCTCCACGGTTCATGCCATTCCGCTGCTGGTGAAATCATCCAGGGCTGCGCTGGAATCCGTGGGCGGGGAATTTGAGCGCGCGGCGCGAACGCTGGGCGCCTCCGAGTGGCGGCTTTTCTGGCGCGTTACCTTGCCCCTGGCACGACGCTCCATTCTGGCGGCGACCGTGCTGGCATTCGCGCGCTCGCTTGGCGATTTCGGCACAACTCTCATGATTGCGGGCGATATACCGAAGCGGACACAAACTGCGTCCGTGGCGATCTATGACGCGGTGGAGAGCGGCAACGGCTCTCTAGCGCGTGTGCTGGTGCTGGTGATCTCCGCCTTTACGTTAGCGATTGTTTACGCGGCAAACTGGCTGGAGCGCCGCAAACCACGGTGATTCGCGCGCGGATTGTCAAGCGTTATTCCAACTTCACTTTGAATGTGGAGTTAGAAGCGGGGCCGGGGGTGACCGTGCTATTCGGTGCCAGTGGCGGCGGCAAGACGCTGACTCTCGATTGCCTGGCTGGCTTTGTGACTCCGGATGAGGGGCGCATCCTGCTGGATGATGAGATCCTCTTCGACGCGGCCGCGCGCGTGAACTTTTCAGCGCAGCGGCGCAATTGCGGCTACGTGTTTCAGGACCATGCGTTATTTCCGCATATGACTGTGCGCCACAATCTTCTGTTTGCAGCGGAGCGGCACGCACGATTGGAACGGCACAAGCGGGTGCAGGAGATGCTGGAGAGGTTCCGGATTTCGGAGTTCGCTGGAACTCTTCCCGCTGCGTTATCAGGAGGGCAAAAGCAGCGTTGTTCCATTGCACGGGCGCTGGTGGCCGAGCCCCGATTCCTGCTGCTGGACGAACCGGCGCGTGGCTTGGACCTTTCCTTGCGGAATGAACTGCACGAATTAGTGCGGCAAATTCGCGCGGAATTCCAGATTCCGATTTTGGTTGTTACTCATGACTTGGCCGAGTGCTTTGCTTTGGGGAATACCGTGATTGTGTTGAGCGCAGGAAAGATTCTGCAATCGGGCACGCCGGGCGTGGTTTACCGGAACCCCGCAAGCGCCGAAGTAGCCCAGATTCTGGGGATCGCGAACCAGTTCGAAGCGGAGATTCTGGCACTTGACCCTGGACGCAACTCGAGCCGCCTGCGCATACTGGGGCGGGAGTTTGCGGGCGCGTATTTGCCCGGGCACTTGCTGGGAGATCAGGTGCGGCTTTGCGTTCCCGCTTCGCAATTGACAGTAGCGCGCGAATCAGGACCGAATCGCGTAGCGGCGCGAGTAGCCGCGGTGACGGAACTGCCGGATGGGGTACGCGTTCGCTTCGAGCCTGAGCTTACAGTGGAGATGTCAAAGGAAATTTTCCGCACGCAGGACGGCCAAACCGATTGGTGGATTGAGATTCCCGCATCAAGTCTGCACGCAACCGTTTAATGCTGCGCTATTACATTTCGGACGGGACTGCCACGGCAGAGGCGGTACGGGTGAAAATTCAGCAGGCGGTGGACGCCGGTGTGGAGCTGATACAAATCCGGCAAAAGGATTGGAGCGCCCGCCGTTTGCTGGCGCTAATTGTTTCGATTGACCGGAAGGCATCGAAGGTACTCGTGAACGAACGGATGGATATCGCCCTTGCGGCTGGTGCGGATGGCGTACATCTGCCCGCGCACTCACCGGTAGTGAGCCGCTATCGAACGATTGCGCCGCCAGGGTTTCTGATTGCCGTATCCTGCCACTCCGTGGAAGAGGTGCTGATGGCAGAAAGGGAAGGCGCGGATTTCGCTGTGCTGGGACCCATCTTCGCCACACCATCGAAGTTGAAATATGGAGCGCCGCTTGGGTTAAGGGTTCTGCACGAGGCGGCGCACTGCTCCGCGCTGCCGGTTTTTGCTTTGGGCGGTGTGAATGCGGCTAACCAGGAATTGTGTACACGCGCCGGGGCACGGGGAATAGCGGGAATACGGTTGTTTCAAAACGAATAGTTCTTGCGAAATTCTTTCCAGCGGACCTTGTCGTACCGCGTCAGTTCCGGAAAGGTCTGGTAAAGCTCAAAGCCGAAGCGGGCAGCGTCGCGGAAGTATAAAGCCATGGCCGGTTTTACAAGGTGGAGAGCTTCCTGTTGTGCGTCCATGCCCGGCCGGTCGCCCCTTGCAATTGGACCGCTCCAACTTTTTCGACCGCTACGCCGGAAGGATCTCAGAGCTTCCAAGAAAAGTAAATCTACGGTTTTTCCGGCTAAAGCCTGGTCCAAGCCCGCTTGGCGCAGGCTCTCCATGGCGGTTTCCACAAGCGGCGTGAACAGGCTGCCGGCGAGCGTGAGGGCGGCTTCGAAAAGCAGCAGACGATCCTGAGCAATTTCAATTGCATTGCCCTTCAGTGAGTGGACGATCGTTTTGGCTAACCGAACTGCCGGGCGGTCGCCCATGACCAGAAAGTGATCGGGCAAGCCGGGCACGGCGGAGAGCATACCAACAGTGGCACCGCTGCCGCGCAGTGCTTTTGCAATCGGCGCCGGATTCAATCCTTCCAAAATCAGCACCGATTTACCTTGCCAGCCAATAGCCTCTATGAAGTCGCGATCGATCAGGGGCTCGAGCGAGTTACCGGGGACGCAAATCAGCAGCACGTCCGCAACTGATAGCTCACCGGCAGTCCGCACTGCCGTGCCGGCCCGAAGAGCGTTCGCAATTCTAGTGGCAACGCGTAAAGAGGTGGACGAAACCGGGCCCAAGTGACTTCTCAGCGAGGGGATGCGGCTTAGGAAACTTCGGCTTGCCGCCCCGGCCGCGGCTAGCGCCCAAAGTTTGCGGGCGGGCATACATCCGTTCTCTAAGGAGTTGCCGGGATTCCGATTCCGGCAACATCTTTGGTGCGCAGCAGTTTCACCTTATCGCGAAGTTGCGCCGCCTTCTCAAACTCAAACCGCTTGGCGGCATCGCGCATCTGGGCTTCCAACTCCACAATGAATTGTTCCCGCTCCGCTGGATTCATGAGGCTGTCATCCTTGTCCGGTTCGGCGGCGATGGTGACGTAATCGCCCTCGGCAATGGCGATCAGCGTCATATCGATTGGCTTGATGATGGATTGCGGGGTGATGTTGTTAGCGCGATTATATTCCGTTTGAACGGTGCGGCGGCGCTTGGTTTCGTCTATCGCCCGCTTCATGCTATCCGTCATCACGTCCGCATAGAGAATTGCGCGGCCTTCCAGATGCCGGGCAGCGCGGCCGATGGTCTGAATGAGCGAACCGCCGGAACGGAGGAAGCCTTCTTTATCGGCGTCCAGAATGGCAACCAGCGAAACCTCTGGCAGATCAAGCCCTTCCCGCAGCAGGTTGATACCGATGAGTACATCGTGTTCACCGCGGCGCAGATCGCGCAAGATTTTGATGCGGTCAAGGGTGCTTACTTCCGAGTGAAGGTAATTGCACTTCACTCCTACTTCGGAATAATACTCGGCTAAGTCTTCGGCCATGCGCTTAGTGAGGACCGTGACCAGAACGCGCTGATCCGCCTCGACACGCTTGCGGATTTCGTGCAGCAGATTATCCACCTGGCCTTTGATAGGGCGGACTTCAATTTCAGGGTCTACTAACCCGGTGGGGCGGATGATCTGCTCCACCACAACGCCCGCCGACTTAGTCAGTTCATAAGGGCCCGGGGTGGCGGATACATAGACAACCTGATTGACGCGGTGCTCGAATTCTTCGAACGTGAGAGGGCGGTTATCCATCGCGCTGGGGAGACGGAAGCCGTGGCCGACCAGCATTTCCTTACGCGCCCGGTCGCCGTGATACATGGCGTGGAGCTGCGGCACGGTTTGATGGCTTTCATCAATAAAGATCAGAGAATCCGCGGGAAGATAATCGAGCAACGTGGGAGGTGCTTCACCGGGAAGCCTGCCTGAGAAGTGACGAGAGTAATTTTCCACGCCGTGGCAGTAGCCAATCTCGCGCATCATTTCAAGATCGAACAAGGTGCGCTGATGGAGCCGTTGCGCTTCAATCAGTTTGCCTTGAGCTTCCAGTTGCGGACGCCAACCTTCCAGTTCCACGCGGATGGATTCCATGGCAGTTTCTTTGGTGTCTTTCGACATGACGTAATGCGTCTTCGGGTAAATGGGCAGACGAACAAACGTCTTCTTTACCTGGCCGAGAAGCGCATCCACTTGCGAGAGCGATTCCACCTCATCGCCCCAGAGTTCGATTCGATAGGCGTAATCGTCATAGGTGGGG
>JAABUK010001320.1_pt1 | contig 47812 bp, 61 predicted proteins | sample 5559141 | NCBI WGS metagenome assembly JAABUK01 (sample SAMN10711869, study PRJNA513367) | rock metagenome | isolation source: Antarctica rocks | place: Antarctica: Victoria Land, Pudding Butte nord | collected 2016-01-03 | reverse complement strand
GCTAACAGCACACTGCGTTGCTTCACAAACTGGATACTACAAAAGAAAGCTGGCCTGTTTTCACATACAGCACTGCCCTCTTGAGACCTGCTTGCTTATGGCTTTTGCTTGCTGCACAGCAGCAAAGTTGGCCCCCTGCTGACAACAGATTTCCTAGGTCAACGCACAGTCAGGGTCAGAGCTCTGCAGCTAGCGCTACGGACGATATCTGCCGCAACGGTCCCACCCACACACGCGTTCGATGGTGTAATAGGCCTACCTGACCGTGCCGCCAGTCAGGTTGAGCTGTCGTCGCACACGAACTGTTGTGCCAAGCAAGGACTGGTTTTGGATACAGACTTTTGACGACCACTGTACGAGCGGATCAGCCATCACGTAAATTTGACTCTCATGCCAGCTACCAGCACAGCTGCAGGGGTGCAAATTCTGACGTCCGCTGGTGAAGCCCTGTCCGCTGTCGTGGAAAGTGCAATCTAAGCATACGACCCTTCAGATCGCATACTGGGGTTCGCTGAGGGCTGTCCTTGTCCCTGCGCATCAGGTGTAGCACATGTGCATGCCGCTCTACCTTCACACAACAACTAGCTGGTATAGCCCGTTCCATATTGTTCAGGCAAATCGATATAGTGGATCATATCATTCCCGTTGAGTGCATGTCAGTTGCGGTTGACATGAACGGCAAAATGCACGTTGCCCGTTTATAGGCTTCGTGATGACCAAAGCTATCTCATACAATCACCCACTTGACCCTCTTGCCGCACAAGAGGTTGAGACGTGCAGCCACGCATGTGCTTCGTACGCAGCTGAAGCGGGTTACCAAAATGTTCGTTTCAATTTAATAACCCTCAAGGTATGACTGCAAGTCAGGAGACAACTCCACGATCAGTTCCGTCAGTACGAAGTGCAGCTGTACCCTTGGCGCATAAATATGCCCTGATTACCTTTCCCGACTTCCTGTACGTGTTCACACAGGAGCCAACAAAAGCTGAATTGCTAGCCTATGAGGCAGACAAGTCTGCAGTGCCTGCACGAACAGCCTACTGCATTGTGCAAGCCTTCCCAAAATCCCCGGTCAATGAAGTAGAAGTGGACCTATCTGGACACTGCGCAAAAGTCAGATCATGGAAGCAGGTACATGCATCTGCAGAACATCCTGATGCAGATCTGGAATTGCACGCACACTTTGTCAACATGCGTACATGCCATGCTACCCTGCCATACAGAGCAAGCTCAACCAAATTTGCATTGAACAGGAAAGCTAGTTTTGCATTGAACAGGAATGCAAACATCATGTGTTTTAAATCATGCTACGGCTATGCCATCTGAAAGGCCTTTCATTGATTACTGAAAAGTCATTGTGACAGAACCAAGCCTAATGGAAGCCTGGTGGATGCTGTCAACAGATTACTGACAGACCTAGACCTGAACTACTCTGTGCACAAACGTGTGTAGGTGGAAGGTGTTGAGCCTCCTTTGTCTCCAGATGATTGTTTCCTTGGGGAAAAGATTGCCAAGGCAGACCCTGAGGTGCAGAAGCAGCTGAAGTTAAGGGGAGTGACTGATTTGGATCTGGTTGCTTGTGACACATGGTCAGGTGAGTGTGAGCTGTTCCCCTCGCCTGCTCTGCACCATGGCTCTTTTCCAACCCCAAAATGTCTATTTCAAATTTAAAGCACTCATCCCTGCACTGGAACTCAGAAACGCCTGGGGACAATAAAAGCTTTTTTCTACATGAGGGAGATTAGGAGCTCAAGTCCGCAGTGATATGGTGTGTATTGCCAATGTCTGCTTCCTCCATCTTTGTATTGCTTCAATCAACCATCTGGCCAACATTGCTTGCCGAGGCTCTCCTGCAGCTGGTGTACCTTATAGAGATGTGCAAGACAGACTGCTTTGGAGAGACAAGACTTGTCCTGTATATGTAATCATGAGCTGGAAAGCTAATTTTTTCTTCTCATGATTATTGGGCTCTCCTGCAGCTGCATGAGACTGGCTGTGGTAAACTACAGTAGTACTGTTGAAAGCCCAGCACCAAGACATCCTCTCTCTCTGAAGGATAACAAAGACAACAAAAATGATGATGGTAATCACAGTGATGAATATAGTAAAAACAAAAGTCGTAACAGTACTAATGATAATAATAATAATAGTAATAATACAATCACACTCATAGTCATAATCATTACGATAATCTAGTCATTTTGCTGTTTTCCAGCTCCTGTTGAGCTAGGGTTACAGATGTCTAGATGTCATAGCTAGATGTCTTGCCAATGGCTGAAACAGGCAGAGGAACACATTGCACTTAGGGTCAGCCATGACTTGTCCAGTCACCTAATCCAATCAATTTACGTTCTTGTCTTTAGGACTCATCAGGGGAGTCAACAGAACAATAACTGGGAGAATTCTGCTAATGTCAAGTATGAATGATACAAGTCATTCAATGCTGATCTAGAAGAAACCGATCCGAGCCCCAAAAGGTCCAAATGCTGATGATGTGCAGTGCACATGGTACCCTTTGAAGGGCGCCTCATGCAGATGTGGATGTACTACCACAACGGCAGCCCAGATGACAACCAGTACGCACATCCTTTGGACTTTGTCCCGATCCTGGATCTGAACCTTGGGAAGGTATGCCACATCACTGGCTGAGCTGCCAACTTTTTGACCATAGACTCATAGCTGTTCTGATATGTTTTGCAAAGGGAAAATATGTATTTTGGTAAATTCTGGACCTTTTGCAACACAAGACATGAACATGTTGTCATTTCACTGGCGGTGTATGTGTGCACAAGTGATCGCACGCAGGTGCCATTGGCTTGTCCCTTAGCCAATGGACTCAGTCTCAAGGGCTGAACTCTAATCTCTGTCTGTCTTGGCAGTACAGTCAGACACACGTAGCATCTCAGGTGTTGGCAGTACATCATAATACATCATGTCATCAGTTGCCACCCTTGAAGCAGTCCCAAGGAACATTGTGCTCTCAGAAATGCTTGTATCTTTTTACAAAAGAAACGATGTACATATTCCTTGTCCTTGAAAAGGTCGGGGTACCAGCGGCAAATAGTTATTGAATTGGAAATCTTTTACCCAGGCTCAGGCCCTCCTGTTGAATGTAGGGTACAGTGAGGGCAGAGGCGATGGCACCAATGGCTGCTGCAACAGCAGTGATAATGGTCGTGTTATGGTGATGCATGTGCGCTTGTTGCAGGGTAGTGAGCAGAGGTTTTCTGCCTCGCAAATGCGCCTATGGCACTCGCCCTGTCAGCGTGCACACCCCTTTGGGTGCAGTGTAGTGTCTCATGTTATTGCATGTTGGCTCACATGGCTACGGTTCAGGCACACCTAGTAAATACCTGGCAAGAATGAGTAGTTGGAACGACTATAAATTATTTTTATCGTTATTATGCTGCAGGTTGTGCGTATTGATCAGCCTCACCACGACACACCTCCCAAGATGCCGCTAGAAAACTACAACTACCACAGGAGCTTCATCACAGACTGGCGCACGGACCTCAAGCCTTGGAATGTAGACCAGCCTGAAGGTCCCAGCTTCAAGGTGGGTTGACCATGCTTTGCCCGCTGGGCATGCTGTGCTGTGATCAGCATGCAAATGTCCTGTGCCCATCGTGCTGAGCCTGATCTCAAGATACGCAGCGACAAAGTCAAGTTGAACAGCACCCAAATCTGCTTGATCTATTACAAGCCCTTCACTTCCCAGCAGGACTCTAGTTGGTGGCAAAAGAATTGTGTTGTTCTCAGCAGCAGATTGTATCTGGCCTGATATGCATGTTGTTGTATTCAAACATGCTGAACAGAACATTCATCAAGCGAGCAAAGGCTATGCTTCACAGTGCTGAGTCACTGAGTGCAGTGGACTCAGTGTGCTCAAGTCAAACTGCTGCTGACTCATGCTGCTGCTGACTCATGCTATTGTCACTCATGCTACTGTTGACACATATTGCTACTAGTACTACTTTATAGTAACGTTACTTCAACTCACGCTGATGTGCGCTCAATCTGCTGTTGACTCGTGCTGCTGTTGACTTGTGCCGCTGTTGTCTCATGCTTCTGTTGACTTGTTGCTGCTGGTCCCTCATTGCTGCTGTCGACTCATGCTGCTACCAATTTGCAACGGTCAGTTGGGCCACTACACTGCATAACACTGCTTGCCCCTTGTGGTAGCTGCACACAACTGCTTTACACCAGCGGACATTCAAAGCCATTTTCAATGTCTGCTGGAGTAAAAAGCTTATCTCTAATCCGAATGGCGCAAACAGTAACTAGGGTAACGTCACACAACAGGGAGGGTTAAGCCACTTCAAACATGATTGTGCGTGTGTGCAGGTTGAGGGCAACTCGATTGTATGGCAGAAGTGGCACATCAGAACCAGCTTCAACTCTCGAGAAGGCCTCGTCCTGCACAATGTAGGGTACGTATCCAAAAGAGCCTTTGCTAGATTTGGCCTTGCAGAGCATCTTCCAGCCTTTTTGTGCCTGTGACCAATTTTTGAAGACACTGGTCTCGGGATCTGTAACACACCCGACCCTTGGCTCTGCCAACCCCCACCTGACACTCTTGCCCCCCCTTCAGAGGAAGCAAAGCATTTGACGTACCCTGAGTCAGGGTGTGTCGAGCGCTTTGCTTCCTCTGAAGCATGGGCAAGAGTGTCAGGTAGGGGGTGGCAGGGCTGAGGGTCGGGTGTGTTGACTGCTTTTCACAGGAAGGGTCGGGCAGGGTCAGAGAACAGTAGCATGTACAGACATCCTGCCTGATTGTACACACCTGACCCCTAGGGCAAAACACCTGCCAAATAAACACACAAATGACCAAGGGACCAAAAGAACAAGCAAGCAAAGAGAGGCTTGCATGAATGCATGCGTCAAAAGCATCCTGGCACAAACAGGTGTCTCCGCACGCATATGGCATGTATCACACACACATATCATACAGTATGATACACATATATCATGTATCATATCCCGCACATACCTAGCTCATCATGAGCTGGAAAGCATAATTATTATTTTTACTGTTGTTATTATTGTTGTTCTTGCTGTTTTTGTCATCATCATTAGTGTTATTATCATAATCATCATTATTATTATTATTATTATTACTACTACTACTACTACTACTACTGTTATTATTATTATTATTATTATCATCATTATCATCATCATGATATGGCATGTATGTTGGCTGGTATGCAGATATGAGGATGAAGGCAGAGTGAGGCCCATCATACACAGAGCCTCCCTAGTAGAAATGGCTGTACCCTATGGGGACCCCAATGCGCCCTTCCAGAGGAAGTGTGCCTTTGACATGGGTGATATAGGCTTGGGGTGTTGTGCCAACTCTTTGGCTCTGGGGTGTGACTGCCTTGGGCACATTCATTACTTTGATGCTGTGCTCAATGACAGCAAAGGTGAGACTGAGAGCAAATTCACAACTTTGATGCTGTGCTCAATGACAGCAAAGGCGAGACTGAGAGCACATTCACTACTTCGATGCTGTGCTCAATGACAGCAAAGGTGAGACTGAGAGCAAATCCACTACTTTGATGCCGTGCTCAGTGACAGCAAAGGTGTGACTGAGAGCACATTCACTACATTGATGCTGTGCTCAATGACAGCAAAGGTGAGACTGAGTGCACAGACCGACGCATGGGGGGGGGGGGACAAGATGCATGGGGGTGAAAACAGAATGCATGGGGGTGAAATCAGAATGCATGGGTTGGAATACAGGATGCACAGATAGACCGGCTGCAAGAGCAAATGAAAGAACTCATGGACTGACCGATGGCTTTAGGCTGCCGCCTTAGGAGGCTCCTGTTATGATTGCTGAAAAGCGTAAAGTCTGCTTTTCTTGTTATGACTGGCCGATGGGTCTTAAATCAGGATGAGTAGATAGATAGGTTCATGTACAAGAATAAAGGAGTGACTTTAGGTGCAACGGAGGAAAGATTGTGCGCCAGTCCAGTGCAGTGTACGCCAGTACAGAATGCATGTTTGGACAGACAGACAAAACTGAGACGGCAAGTGAGTAAGTGAGTGAGTGGACGAGCACAGAAGTGGGTGAGTGCGTAAGTCAATGATCGATCACAAAGTCTTGCCTGGTGACAGTTTCATCCCGTTGTTAGGGCACATTCCTAAGTAATAACCCTTGCATCTGAATCCAGATTCACGCACCATGTTAATGCAAGTTCCTAAGTAACAACCCTTGCGTCCGAATCCAGATTCATGCACCATGTTAGTGCATCTTCCTAAGTAACAACCCTTGCATCCAAATCCAGATTCACGCACCATGATTACAGCTCTGAATGAGCGACTATGCAGCTCTTGACTCCCATGGGTAGTTTGCGGTAGTCCTCGGTAGTTCTCAGTAGTTCTCAGTAGCTCTTCTCGATCCCAAAACATCAAATTCAAAGACGTCATTCCTACATTAGAAATGTCTGGGTGATAGTGAAAACATGTCTCTACATTGCTAAGATGTATCAGTTGTTAATGAGTGGGGTGGTGCTGCAGGTGATGCCGTCACAATTCCCCAGGCTGTATGCCTGCATGAAGAAGATGCTGGAATTCTGTGGAAGCACTTGGACTACCGCACAGGTCAGTCATTGGCAAACTCTCACACTGGATGGCTTGTTTGAGTGGTTCTGTTTACACCTCAGTAGACAATTTTGAGTGATCCTTTCTACTACTGAGTAGACAATTTATAACTGCAAGACACCCCAAGTGGTTCAAATGCTACTGCAGCATGCAAGCTTGCCTCAGCTCCCCTTCTTCTTCTTCTTCTTCTTCTTCTTCTTTTTTTTGTTTTTGTGTGTGTCAAGGCTGAGTCTGAATGGAATGATCAGCATTTTTTCACAGCAGCAGCAGCGCTTGTTTGCAGCTGCTTGTTCTGCATGCTGAAGAAGAAGAAGATGAAGAAGAAGATCACAAGCTTTGGCCAGCTGAGTGTGGAAAATGTCATTGCTCCACGTTGTTCTCATTTACTGATGTGATTGCGTGAGATCTGATAGAGGCTTGCAACACACTTTCTTTCTTCCTGCAAGCTCAAATGCAGGGTCGGTATTGATTTTCCTGCACTGCTGCCTTCAAGTATAAAGTTGCAGACAAATCCCTCAACAACAATCTCTCTTTCATCCTTTTGAGCATAATTGAGGTGGTATGTGGGTGCAGGGCATGCTGAGGTGCGTCGAAGCCGGCGTCTGGTGCTCTCCTTCATCTCCACTGTGGTCAACTATGAGTATGCCTTCTACTGGTACTTCTACCAGGTGACCCTTTGCACAGCAATGCGCATCCAGGGCATCATTGGAATGTCAACTCCCCCTAGACAGGACTTGTACCATGAATTCCAAGCAAACCAATTACCCACAAACCTATGGTTGTGTCATGCTTTACAGTCTTTGTATAAACAGTACAATGACTGTAAAAATGAGGACTTGTCCCCTGCTGCTTTTATCTCTAGAGTGATGCCACACATGGCTACCCACATGTTAGCTGATTGTCACTGCACATTCTGCTGGTACTTCCACCAGGCGCTCAAAGCACAACTTCATGACCCATTTGAGAACCCACCTTCGGCAAGCAAACTTGTCGTTTGAGACCAGTCATGTATAGCCTTGCGACTGGACCTTCACCAACTGGGAATGTGCACTACTAAGCATATTGGAAAGACCATCCCAGACGGCATCAAGACACTGTTTTAGAAGCCTGCAGACAGCGTGCACATGTTTATTGTGTAATATGCTGCTGAGTACATGGTTGCATGCACTGCAGTCATACATGCTTGCCAGTGCATGTGATGGCAAGCTGCTGTCATGCTGTGGCATGCTGTGCAATTGTGCTGATATCTCCTTCATTGGCTGACATCCCTTTTGGATGCAGGATGGAACCATCAAGCACGAGATCAAGCTAACAGGCATGCTCTCAACAAATGCCCTCTCCTTTGGGGAGACAGCACCCGAGTATGGGACACTGGTTGTAGAGGGGGTGAATGCTCAGAACCACCAGCACATGTTCTGTGCCAGACTGGATATGGCTATAGATGATGATGAGGGGGGTAAAGGCCTGTACGTTTCAGAGGTAATTACTATATACGAAACGAACGATATGAGAATGGTGCGTGTGTGTAGTGTAAAACCCCAGTACTTAGCTCTGGCTGCCGCCTTAGGAGACTCCCGTTATGATTGCTAAAAAGCGTCAACTTTTCTTTTCTTTTCACCCCAGTACTTGTCTTGTAAGGCTTGACTGCATTTGTGTCCTGATGCCCTGTTGGCCCAAGGACACTGAAGGCTTTGCATTTGGCTCCAATGCAGATTATGACATGTTGTCCTGCTGTTTGGTTAGATGGCGTGAAGCTCTGCATGAGTGCAAACGTTACGTGTGAACTAAAGCAGACTACGCTCCAGCCTCTGTACAAGGTTCTGTGTAGCAACTTGGAACTGTTGACTTGGTTGCTTGAAATGCAGCCAGATGCTGCTAACGACTATAGTAAATACCTGAGCATTGGGAAAAACCAGCAAATGGATGTGTATAAGTATGGTTTGAGTGAGTGAGTGAGTGAGTGAGTGAGTGAGTGAGTGAGTGAGTGAGTGAGTGAGTGAGTGAGTGAGTGGGTGGGTGGGTGGGTGGGTGGGTGTGTGAGTGAGTGAGTGAGTGAGTGAGTGAGTGGGTGGGTGGGTGGGTGGGTGGGTGGGTGAGTGAGTGAGTGAGTGAGTGAGTGAGTGAGTGAGTGAGTCAGTGAGTCAGTGAGCGAGCATGCGAGCGTGCAAGCGGTTGAGCGATTGAGAGAGTGAGCATTGAGTGAAGTTTGGTCCTGGTGGTTGCAGATGCATGTAGAAGCTATGCCTGATGGCAAGGAGAACCCATACGGCAATGGCTTTGTGGGCGTTGAGACACCCCTGACCAGTGAAGGCAGTGCCTGCAGAGTGGCTAATGCTTCCAAGGGGACATACTGGAAGATCAACAACCCGGCTTCTCGTCACGCATCAACAGGCAACAGCCCATCATCTCATTTGTCTGACAAAAGTTGCCTCTTGTCTTCCCTGAGAGTCAGCTTCACTTAGCAAACATGATCTGCAGGATCTATCTCACTGACAGTGAACAGACAACTACTGCTTGGAGACAAACTGGCCATGCATTGTATCAAGATAAAGAGGAAAGGTCCTGTCAGGACTAAGTTAAAGACTACATGCAAATGCAGCATTGGACACATCTGACCTCACCTGCTGTGGTAGCTTGCTGTGTGTACAAGCAAACTAGCGAAATGCAGCTAACACAACATTTGACCAGCCTGACTGGTTGAGGCAGCTTGCTGTATGTGTGCATGTGTATGTGTAGGCAAACCAGTGGCATACAAGCTGGTGCCGCAAATCTCCCCAACCCTCATGGCCAAGCCTTAGAGTCTTATCGCAAAGAGAGGTCGCTTTGCCAGCAAGCACTTGTGGGTGACCCCCTATCAGGACCAGGAGCAGTACCCTGCTGGCAACTGGGTGCTGCAAAGCAAGGGTGGTGAGGGCTTGGAAAAGTGGATCAAGCAGGTATGGGATGCCACCTGCTGTGGATGATAGGGTTCAGTGACCTGCTTGTCATGTTGAGAATGCAGAATGCACGGATCATGCAAGTGTGGGCTGCCATCTGCATTGTCATGATAATTTATCCAGTTTTTGAGTCGATACGCCTCCCCATCACACTGCTGGTGTTACAAAAGCTTTGCACAGACATTCAGTTCTCATGCATGAAGACCAGCTGGTATACAGCAGTCCTTGCTACAGCTAGTCACATACTGCCAACTGTTTGCAGCATTGCATTTGTTGCTCACATGCAAGCCTGCAAGGCATTATTTGTGTTGGCGAGAAAATGCTGATGACAACCTTCCCATCGGCTTCCTTGCCTGGCAGGCCATGACAGAGCTACATAGTAAGAATACTGGCATGTATCACGCCACAAACCTGCTGAACACATGGTCAATGTTCAGTACTGTTGCTTTTGATCAAATTACCTAGCCAAACCACGAGGTTGTACAAACATGTTGGATTTGTCGGTTTCCCGGTCAAAGGCTTGTGAGGTCATCGTCCACACCTCCTTTGATATGGCCGCAGTCCTCACATACCTTTGACCAGGAAGCCAACAATTCTGGCATATTTGTACAACCTAGTGGGTTGGTTGAACATACAAATCTGCTTCTGTCTCCTTTTCCTCCTGTATACTCGAAAGTCAGTCTAGGACGGACTTCCCACTTGCTGTGAATGAGCACTGACGTCTACCTTACCTCTCCTGGGCAGCCTGGTATAGTACTTGACTCCTCATTAACATTGCGCCGAAAGGCGTAGTCTTTTCTTTCTTTCTTTCCCTCCCTACCTTAGCTCTGCTGCGGTGTGCAGGATCGGTCAGTGGAATCTGGAAGCGATCCTGTTCTGTGGCACTGCTTTGGCCTGACTCACATCGTGCGTCCTGAGGACTTTCCAGTCATGCCTGTGGAATCGACCGGCTTCACTCTGAAGCCATTAGGGTTCTTCAGGGGCAATCCTGGCCTAGATGTGCCTTACCAGGCAAACAAAGCCAGCAGGCTTTGCTGCCATGATGAAGCCACAAATGGTCACAGCAACATGAATGGCCATGCCAATGGGCACAGCAACATGAACGGCCGTGCCAATGGACATGCCAATGGAGATGCACATTAAAAGAGAAAACAGCAATAGCGACAGCTGCTTGATGAATCGGTGGTTGACCACAAAGACTTTTGGCGCTTGAGGCTGTGGCTGTGCACACGTGTTGTATCAAAAGATGTTGTGTTGTACACTAGATTGCTGGATTTTACTTGCAGCTACAGTATGTTGGACTATATAGTCTATTATTACCATAGTTAAGCTGTTGCATTTGCTCAGATCATCAATTTTGATGAAAGCCATAAACTGACATATGTTGTAATGATATCCACATTTGCACGCTGAAAGTCAAAATGCGTACGAGTTGATGAGGGCTTGTTGACAACATACCAACTCGTATTGCTCTCATTACAGAAGCAACACCTAGATCTGACAAGAAGTGTCGACGTCTGAAAGACTAATGACAGCCTGCAGGCCTAGGCATCTATGCGTATTAGTAAGTGCTCAAGCAATTAGGTGACACAGAGAGGCGTGCAAAGTATCAAAGAGAAAGGAACATAATCTTCACAACAGCCTTCCGGCAGTTGTACAGACCCTGAAGGTAGGAGCAGTTTGTCAAAACTCAGCTGCTCTGTCGGCAGCATTTCCTACCTTAACCCAAAGCGATTTTTGTTGTATGCCTGGTTGTTGAGCAAGGGGTGTCCTTCTGTGCATGGCTGCATTCTGGGCATTCTCTTTACAAGCAATGTCTTTAACATGCAATAGGCATACAACATGCAATGGGTACATGTGCAATAGGCATACAATATGCAATAGGCATACAACATGCAGAAGGCACACAACATGCAATGGGTACATGTGCAGGCAGCTCACGGCAAACTCATTGTCAACAGAGATGTAACCCCACGCAACCTGATACACACCAAGTCCGACATCTATTTGGTGGATTGGGGGAGCGCTACACTGCAGCAGATTGCGCAATATGAGGGCACAATACACTATGCATCAGTCAGCGTCCTGCAACAGCTCACTCAAGGCCTTGACTGTGTCAAAGTCACTCCTGCAGATGATCTTGAATCTCTTGTGGTCAGCTTCTTCTGCATCAGACATCCCGATGCTCATAGCCAGCTACAGAATGTTGACCGGCTGCAACTGCCGGTAACAGTGTTGCAATGGTGGAGACAGACTTGGATGACACGTCCACGATGGCAGTTGGCTTCAGGAGCAGCCAGAGCTGCCGATCATGACACTTTAGCAGATCGCTTGCAAACATTGCTGGAGTAGACTTACAGTTTTGTGCTTCTGGTCGGTTGCACATCTGTTCAAAAAAGGTGCACCAAATGTGATTAGGGCAATGTGAATACAGACTGCTTGCAAGCACATGTATTCATTAGTTTGCGTGGTTGACTGCGTGGTTGACCGCTCCAGCCAACCATATGTTACAGATTGTAGTGTACCACTGGTTTGCTGCTCCTCGAGTATGCAGGACACTTTGTTAGGCAGTTCTGGCTGAGACCTGCTAAGTGTTTCATGGTATGAATCTGCAGTGGTTACCGAAGCTAATTTGAAAGGGCAGGATGCAATATTTCAGCTATGTAGCCGGTGAAACTGGCATTGACCTATGAAGTAATGCTTGTAGTAGAGTAAATGCTTCTCCAAACAGCACATCTGAGATGGAGATAACTTCCTTCGCAGTCTTGCACTTGCAAAACTGTTTCATTTGGACAAAACAAAATGACCACATCGCATTTTCTGAACTGCTGCTGCAACGACAGCTATATGGGCAGCGTTCATAAACTTGCAACAAATTTGATGGAGGCGCCTCTCAACTGTAGGAGACACCCGGACGTGAAGTCCTGCAGAACTCCATTCGAGAAATTTCCTGACTGGAAAGGCATCAATGTCTTGAGATCATGAGCAACCCATGGCTTACATCAATCTGTGCATTCCTATTTTGGCATATCGCCGTCAACAACTATTTGATCTATGCACTGTAGGGCAACATGCTGAATGCGCTGCGAGCTTGCTTGACCGCTTTTTTGGCTGACACTATGTGTGCTTCGTCAGCTTCCACTGGGAGCACCTTCACTTGTGGTGTATGACCCAGCATCTGGGCTGCCTGCAAGCATTGCAAGGTCAATGAACGCGCTTCTAGCTTCTTGATTGCTCAGCCTAGGCACAATATACAGCACAGCATCTATGCAAATTGATCAAAAATACAGGCTGCAAGCTTGCATGGCCCCTGATGCTATTTGCAATGTACCAGCAGACAGTTGTGGACTCTACAGCACGCTGCTGCTGCTGTAGCACATAAGGAACACCTTCTACGTCTTACTGAAGCATGCTTAGTGCATGTTGACTCACAGGACTCGGGTTTAGGCACACCTAGTAGGTATCTGGCAAGAACGCTTAGCTGGAACGCCTGTAAATTATTGTTCTTATTATTACTATTATTATCAAATATGCCTGACATCAGACAATATAAGTAACAGGCTTGCCTACTAGTACAGCGCTGGCATGATGCTGCTGATTCCTGTACCAAGAGCTTGAATGAGCCCTGAAATGCATTTGCAGATCAAATGCATTTCAGGGCCTTTTGAATGAAGCCATGCATGTCCATGTGGATGACATGTCTGTGCGTAAGGCTGTTCAAGCAAAACTTCTTCTGGACATGACATGAACCCTGAGTACCACACAAAACAGCTAAAGCTTCACGTTTGCTTATACAATGATACCTGGTTGCCAACCTGGTCTCAAGGTTTTCTTATACAGTCAATGGGAACTATCTGGATGCACAATCTGTAGTAAGCACCTAGTCGCCGGCCTGCAAGGCTGTGACGTAGGCCTCCTTCTGGCATGGAGTCTTAACACCATGCACGACAAATACAGGTCAGCGCTTGCCTATTCTGTGACAGCTGAAACATCTCCACAAGGCAGAAACGGGATTTTACTGTCCCCAGACAGTTCTGAGTTTGATTTTTGCAGTAGGGATGACAGTTATGAATTACAACAGATGTTTCAGGATGAAAGAGTTACCTGGTTGCCAGCTTGCAAGCCTGTGACATAGGCCTTCTCCTGGCTGAGCCCTTTGGCCCCATGGGTGGCAGGGCCCTGGGCCAGCCAGTCCCCCGCCATGAAGACCCCAGGCAGACTGACCCCTGTGGGGGGCATGCTTGCATGTGACCCTGGGGCAAACGCTGTCACTGCTCCAGCAAATCTACACGACAGATGCTTGTCATGAGTTGTTTGGCCACAGTGTTGCCTGGAGTTTTGAGTTTCCTGCATGCCTAATGAAAGGGCAAGATCTGTTGGAAAAGAGCAAGCAATGAGGCATAGCATGCCTCTGGGCAGACTGCTGCACAGGCAAAGGCACACTCACAGGCTGCACTATCAGACCCAATGTGCAGGAAGCTCAGTACCAATAGAGAGGCTGCTGCTTTTCTGTTGTTATCGTTATTGTCATTATTGTCATCATTCTTTGTTATTACCATGATTAAGCATGAGCATAGCTTGGCTTGCAGTCCTGATGCAGAGCAGGCTATACCTGAGTACACTTGCGTCCTGCACTTGGCAGAGGCCATAAGCAGGCTGGCAAGCAGCTAGGTAGGTGTGCAGTGTGCGCTGTATGAGCTGCTCATCTGTCAACCCCAACAGACTGGTCGCATTGTAGTAGTCTACCTCAACTACACTGCCAGCTTCCTGTCTGTACTCATCCTGGAGCACCAGCTCAAGCTCACATGTCACGTGGGCTCACACTGAAGTGACACTCAAGCTCATGTCATCATTGCACAACGCATTCTAACGAGTGGGCTGACATGGGCTGCACAGGATAGGTTTGTGAGTCTGTAACTGCAGGTTACAGGCAAGAGTTGCAGCAGTAGGCTACTGACGGCGTCTGGTAAGGCTATGTAGAGCTGTTGCATCATGTGTAGGCAAAACCAAACTTGCAGCAACAAGCTGAAGGAACAAGCTTCAAGCTGTTCTTTGCTTCATTCTGATGAAAGTACGCTTCTCTCTGTTTTGGCGCAGAAAAAGCAGAAAGATGGTCAGAGACAACGCAGGGAATTGGCTCTACAAGTCTGCACAACATGCACCTGTACCACCATACACATCCTGAGTTGACTGTCTGAGTTGTGTGCCTGAGTTGTGGGCCTGAGTTGCATGCCTGAGTTGCGTGCTTGAGTTGTGTGCCTGAGTTGTGTGCCTGAGTTAGTACCATGCACATTCTGATTTGTGTGCCTGAATTGTGTGCCTGAGTTGTGTGCCTGAGTTGTGCGCCTAACCTATGCACATTCTGAGTTGTTTGCCGCACCTGTAGCGAGTTGAGATCAAAAAATGTAGCACCAACACCTTGATCGAAGCCAGCCATGACATTGGATGGGGTGTCAGGTTGTACCAGCTTATCCAGCCACAACCTGACAGCTGCCACGTCCACTGTAGAAAGGTTGCTCACTCTTGCAAGCTCCTGTGCAGCAGCAACAATAACATGTTGGCTTGATGGATCAGCTATTAGAACAGCACTCCATCTGGACATTACTCTCTCTGTAAAAGCTGCAACTATGACGGAACAGCACCAAGCATTGCCAGAAAGCAGGCAAAAGCAGTACCTTGGCTATGAACATCTAAAGTGCATGAGCTTGTATGAGAGTGAAACCAAGATGGTATTAAGAAGTGGTGATGTGTTGATTTGTATAAATCGCTCGGCGCATCAAGTTTGGCATCATCTGAACAGCTTTTGCAGCGAATGATGAACAAAGACAAAGGAGACATGTAGCAAACCTAAGAGAATGCTTGGCAACATCTGAACAGCTTCTGCAGCTAACGATGAACAAAGACACCAGAGATGTGTAGCAAAACTAAGAGAAGAGCAAACAGACGGGGACCAAAAGCATCCATGTCAAGAGGACATCATTCCCCCCTGGTTTGTGTCATGTTTAGCGAAGGGAGAAGAGGAGCACTTTGACGGGGTGCCATTTTCCCCTGATTGAGTTATCCTCAATGAAGGGAGAAGAGGAGGAGGGGGATACCTACAGGGCATGCAGCTAGATCTGGCGAGCTGCTGACAATGCCTTGCATGGCCTTCACGCCCACAGCAAACACCACGGCATCAGCATCAAAGGCCTCCTCCTCACCTGATGAGCTGCTCACACTCAACCTGCATGAACACACGAGATGAAAACCACATATGACTTGAGGACACACAGACCAGATGGTGTCACTCCATGACATACAGACAACATATGAGATGAAACCCAGTTTCTTCTGCATGACAACATGAGATGCAGACCAGTTTGTCCTGTATCTAGCTTCTAGTGAGGGTCCACTTGACCTGCTTTCCATGCAGAAACTCACAACAGGATGCTGTGTGTGCACAACCCCACAATGTTGAGGTGCTCTGCTCCAGTGGCCGACAAGGAATACAGATCAGCCACGCAGCACCCTGCCTCATCTCAGGCAGTTTGTGAAACCCTGATATATCAACATGATGCCTGGGCAGCCCGGTATAATACTTGGCTTCTCATCAAACTGACACCAAAAGGCGTAGTCTTTTCTTTTCTTTTCGTTTTCTTTCTCTTCATGATACTGCAGACGTTGAGGATTAGAGATGTCACCTTGCACCTGTTAGTCTGCCCTGGGTGTGTACTTGCTGCACCCTGCGTCCCCCAAGTATCTGCCCTTCCATACCTTCGATTTTGGCAATGAGAGGCTTGAAAAGGCGCTCCACAACAGGTCCTTTGCACCAGCGCACATCAAAGTCTGCCTGCATGGCACCCTTAAAGTTAGTGCCAAAGGAAGCGCAGGTATCAGCTGAGTGCAGTACTAGCACCCAGAGCTTGTACAGCGGTTGCACTTATACAAAGCAAAAGCTCGTCTAGCTTCAGCTCGAAATAGTAACAACAATAATAATAGAACAATAACACCGACAACAACAACAATAATAATAATAATAATGCCTCCCAGCTCATGATAAGCTAGGTGCATGCGGGACAAGTCTTGCCATCCAAAGTAGTCAGCTCGAAAACGCAGGTTCATAGGCTGCATCAGTGCGCGCGCAGCTGGTGCATGCCATGAAGTCGCGGCACAAAACTTGTTGCCACAGGAATGCAGGAACTGCTTAGGGTTCAGGCCTATTTAGAGTTCAGGCCCTAAATATAGGGTTCAGGCCCTAAATATAGCAGCTGAGTCCAGTACTAACAGACAGAGCATAGGCTGTATTCGGTGCATCTACAACTTGTGCACGTCAAGACTTCCAGGCATGAAGCTTGAGGTCTCTCTGCACTCAAGAGCACACAGCATGCATAACAGGAATGGACGTGAGTCACCTGATGAGCTAGTACAAAGTAGTACAAAGCTGCTAGTGCAGCTGCTGCTGATAGCTGGCTGGCTGGAGCAAAGAGTGTGACCAGCAGCATGGGCTCCAAGAACTCCCTGCAGTCAGCAAGAAAGAACAAGCCTTAAGATGTGCTTCAGATGGTGCCTGCTGCAGACTGTGCAACAGCTGAATTTGGTTTTCAATTTTTGCCATGATAAAACTATATGGTAGGGCTTTGCACCACCATGCGCAGTGTTTTGTCAGCCTGCAATGTTTTGAACTTGATAGACCACGGATGACCCAACGCGGTCTTCAGTAACATTGTGCATGTTTCCCAGTGTTGAAATGCACGGGATCTGGGTCGTCAAGGTTTCTAAAGACCAGTATTTTTTAGATGTTTTGAATCCAGATATGGTGTAGGGTATCTGACCTTAAACAATTTTGTAAATTGCATCTGAGTCGATGCAATGCTGGGGGGAAATTTACGAGTGTGAATTGCAAACGGCAGGACACTTGAACATCAGATTGCGTTGCAATTACTGCCGGATCAGATCACCTGAGCAGTCGCTGAGACACCCCCTTCTTCTCGAAAAGGTCCAAGGCAGATATCTGGTCATAGTGATTGTAAGCTTCCTCGCTGCTGTCCACCTCCAGCAATGGCCCTAGCAGGGGCAGGGCTGTTAGGCGGTCCCAGATGGGTAGCTTAGTGAAATAAGGGGAGGTGTAAAGGAAGCTGCCGAGAGGAGTAGGCAGCCGTGGCTGATTCTGGAAGATTGGGGACTGTACCTGTTGCACATTACATTGTCTGGAGTCACTGAATTGCATTTTGCCTGTGCATCGGAGTCACTGGATTGCAATTGACCTGCAAATTGCAGTCACTGGGTTGCATTTGACCTTTATATCGGAGTCACTGAGTTGCGTTTGAACTGCAAAAGGGTGTGCGTCAATGCGCATGACTTGCACAGCAAGGGATAGTTGGCTTGATGTAAATAAGTATAAGACGATGAAGCAGAGCTTTGCCAAGAGTAGCTAGCGGGGACACACAAGAATTTGCTATGTTGCTTGTGAAAATGTTTTCCTTCAGACTTTGCTTTCATATATTGCTTCGGTGCGCTGTTGTGTGTCTCTCAGTCTGGGGGCAGACATGTGACTAAATAAACGACCTGGCTTCAAAGCACAGATGTATGTAAGTCTCAAGCTGGTGCTAGCTGTTCTTGAGAAATGAGCCATCATGCATTGCTGTAAAGTCTATGGTACCAAACAGAGTGACTGCAAACAGCTGCAGCGCAGCATGCTCAGACAGGTAGAGCATTACCTGCAGGCCATCAGGAGCCCAGAAGCTGCTGCGGGTCCACTCTGTGAAGGGATTGTCAATGCCGAGCTCACCCACCAAAGCATTGATATTGCTGTACTGGTACCAAAATCTGCAGCATACACACAGTTTGGTGCTAGGGGTGGTGTCGAACGCATGCATGCTGAACAAGCCGAAGCTGTGGGTGCAGGGACAGTTGTGATGTACCCTTTGATGCCTGCCTCGACAGACCGACCACCGGGTGTTCGCCAGCCAGCACTAAGCCCGCCAGGCGTTTCGCTGGCGTCCAAGATGGTCACCTTTACTCCAGCTTTGAGGAGGGCGTAAGCAGCCCCGAAACCGCCCCACCCGCCCCCCACGACCACTGCGTGCTTGGATGACTCTGCAAGCGTGACGTGCTAGTTTGATTTGACAAAAGTGGTGTCGACCTGATCAAGTTATAACCTGTTATACCTAATGAGCCCCGCGCACAGGCCACGGCCTTTCTCCGAGAGCGGGCACGAACACATCGGTCATTGACAATAAGTTGCCAAGAACACCCTCTGCTCCCTAGAACGTGCATGCCTGTCCGTTGACCTTTTCGACCTGCGGCTTAAGGCACGCGAGCCGCAGCAACAACGATACTTGGGCAGTCGATGCACATTTGCTTTTGTGATCAGATTTTGACCGTCGCAACAATCAGCTGTCGCGCACACGAGCTGCGCCACATCGATGTTATCTCGCGAACACTGCTTTCAAACGAGGACCGCGGTCTTCTTCAGCTTCGTTAGGTCAAACGGTTTGACTCAAACCTGCCCACTGAGAAAGGTTGCGGGCAGAGCTCTCATTGCGATGTTGATGAGCAGCTACGCAAGTGCCCAGCAGACAGCTCGGCCTTGACAGCGATGACGATCGACTGAGCAGCCACGTCCTAGTTGCGAAAACGACTGGTGATCCACGACTTCTTAGCTTTTGCGCAGCGCCCTGTGCACAGAAGCAGCTTTCAATCGGAATATGCAAGGCACATTCACCGGGCCTGGCTGCGTTGGCTTCTCCCGTCCAAGGCAGTGCTGCCAGGCCCCATCTGACATCACCAGTCACTGTGGAACTTATAAATCCCTTGCCAGCAGATCCTGTCCTGTACTTGGTCGACGCTGCTTGCTCTATCGCTCCTTGCCTAGATGCAAGCCTGCCCACAGCGACAGAGCAAGCCTGCAGCTAGCTGCTGCTGTATCTTCTGAAGGTATACAAGACTTGCAGCTTTGACAAACCTCAGCAAGTGTGATTTCAGCACAAAGAGCTGGCTCCTCATGTTACTCATTGTGCAGGCATTCCATCTGAGCCCCCTGCAGCTCCAACTGGCTTTGCCAAAGCCTCAGCTTTCTTGACAAGCTATTTTCCAGTCTGGGTGGCAATTGCATGCACTGCAGCAGTCATGCACCCACCCTTGTTTCTCTGGTTCAAAAAGGACTATGTCACAGCTGGTCTAGCATTGACCATGCTGGCCATGGGCACAACATTGAGCTTGGAGGTGAGACCAAGTCTGTGCTGACACCCAATGTTGCTGGCAAGTGGTCAGCATCAGCAGCAGCTGATTGTAGAAAACCTGACCGGCACTGATGGTTTGCTGTGACCATGTTGCAATACTGCTTGTCTTGTCCTGCTGAAGTGCACCTTTTTTACACTTGGTTGCTGGCGTCAAGACCATTCTCACAGACAGACCTGCAAGCTCCTTCATCTGTAGTCCTTATGACACGTCACTCCAAGGATCAAGCTCCACATTGTGTGGGCGTATGCAGTGCAGGACTTTCAGAATGTCTTTGCAGCACCTGGCAGGGTGATGCTGGGAGCAGTGCTGCAGTACACCATCATGCCTTTGATGGGGTTTGTTGTATCAAGACTGGCAGGGCTGCCCACACCATTTGCCATAGGGTAAAGCCTTTTCCAACTGTCTCAGTTCATGTACATACATGTATACAATCATGGCTAGTGTGCCAATGTGGGTGAACAACGACAAAGCACCTGCTGTTGGGCCTGGCAGGCTGGCTGCTGTCTAAATGTGCTGCAAACTTCAGCAATGCCTTCATCATTGCTGATTGCCCTGCTGTCTTGATAGTAATTCTGCGAGACAGCATGTGCAAGATGTGCATGTACATGTTAGCTGTTGCATGCCTCCTTCATGCACACACTCTGCGACTCCGCTTATATGACCAGGTCCAACAATAAGTTATGCGGGATCTTTCCAATCTGGGCAGGAACAATTTTGGAAATCTTCCACATTGTCAGGACAGATCTGCATAATCAACGCTGTTGCTACTGTAAAATCTTAGCCTATGCAGTTGATTTCCAGGATTTGCTTGGTAGCCAGCTGTCCCGGAGGAACAGCCAGCAATGTAGTCACCTTCCTGGCAAATGCTGATGTGGCGCTGAGTGTGATGATGACGACAGTCAGCACCTTTGCTGCAGTGGTCATGACTCCACTGCTGACTAAGACCCTTGTGGGAGCCATGGTACCTGTGGATGCAAAGGCACTTTTTGTGTCTACACTGCAGGCAAGTTTTGTTGTGATCTCATTTGTGCATAAGACCTTGACTTGTCAGGATCTGCACACGCACTCTGAAGCACTTTGATTGCCATTGTTGTCTGAGTTGCACTTTTCGTGCATGGCTCAACCAACCTGAGACCTGAGGTTGTTGTTGTCAGTCATGACGACTGTTTTGCATCATTGGTTCATGGTGCTTACAAGGCATTGACAACAATGACGCATGCGCCAGAATCCCCATATTTGCCATTGACAGAATAACTGAATCTTGATGACACCAGACTCCTGGAACTCTGGTCTTGTCTAGCTCTGCTTCTTGCATCAATGGCAGATGGTTTGGTGCAGTCTGTACTCCTGATAGTGCTGACTATACTCGTGGTGCTGTGCTCGCAATCACAAAATGACTGTCATACAATTGCTATTTCTTGACAAAACTCAAATTACATTGATAATAGGAGTCCGACTTTGCATGTTTCTGTCTTGTTTTCTGTTGTTCCTTGACAGTGTTGATTTAATATAATCTAAGCGCTGCTGCAGGTGGTACTGGTACCTGTTATCTTGGGGGCGGCATTGAATCAGTTCTTCCCAAGAGCTGTCAAGCAGACGGCACCTTTCGCGCCCTTAGTGGCAGTCATTGCAGTGGTCCTCATTCTGGGAAGTGTGATGGCACAGAATGCTGCAGCTGTCACCTTGGCAGGACCCAAATTGGTTGGAGCCATCATAACTTTGCACTCAGGTCAGCAAACAGGGATTGTATTGAGAGCGCTGTGTGGTTCTTGGCATGCACAGTCTAGTTGTTCTCCAGGCTTGGCATGTCAAAATTGCATGTGCTTGCCCTGTTCAAATGTGCTCATTGCTGGCTTGTTGCCAAGTGCAGTAATCTCATGCGCTTGCCGACAAGATGACCCGATGTTTGTGCCTTATGCTGTCCTAACAAGCATTACACGGCATGTCTTGATGTTGTCCTGTTTGTGAAGCACTTGAACGCAGGGAGCTATGTGTTTCACACTGTAACAGCCACAATGTGTTGACAAACCAACTGGAAGTCTAAGAGATTGAGAACTACCAAATGGCAAGTGACATAGGATGTGAATAGTGAGTCACAAGTGCTTTGATGTGCAGGGGGTTTTGCATTTGGGTATGGCGTGTCCAAGCTGGCAGGTCTTCCTGAGAAGGCTGCCAGGACCAACAGCATAGAGGTAACTTTGTGTCATGCACCACTTCAGTCTGCTGTGGAGTGGCAAGTCTACTGACAAATCAAGAGATTTTGCATGCATGGTCACACAGTGTGCTGCAACAGTGTTCACCCACCCCAATAACAACAATTATACATAACAACAATGATACTACTAAACCTTGTGTAATGTCCACAGTGATATTTTAACGCTTTCTGCTTACTTGCACTACAAGTTTTGTTTCTCACCCAGCCTGATGCTGTGTCATGCTGCTGAGCAGCATGCTGACATACTGGCATGTTGCAGCTGAGTTGAATAGCATGTCTGCTCCAACACGCAGCCAAAGTTCTCTAGAAGTGTCATAAGCATCATGGCTATGCGTCATCAGCTCATGTGGAGTATGAATGACCGTTTTCAGCGAGCACATGTACACTGATGCATGGCATCGTCAGCATGGATTATCACACAGCTGACATGTTCTGGTAGTGCTGCAGGTTGGCATGCAAAACAGTGCGCTGGGTGCAGTGCTTGCTGCAGTGCATTTCTCAGACCCACTGACTGCAGTGCCATGTGCTCTTTCAGCTTGCTTGCATTCTTTGATGGGCTCGGCATTGGCAGCAGTATGGAGGTCAAGTGATGCCACTGGGGAAAAGGCAGAGACAATGGCCGTTTACTGACTGCAGACCCTGAAAATCAAACTTGCATGCTTTGATATCAGCATACCAGGATACAGGCAAAGGCAGCTTGTCAAGCGTTGTTTCTGCAATGTTTGTTTCACTGTATGTGGTAGCCTGTTGTTATCACAGCTGATACATGTATATGCATATGGTGCTCATCTGCTGACACTCTGCTGAGACATGGAAGACACACATACACACGTACAAAGGAGTGGCACAACCTTTGCAGCTGCAGCTTTAAGTTACGATTAGTCCATTTTCAGATTGCATCTACATCTCAGGTGCCATTATCTCAACGTGAGCAGCAATCGGACGTCAGAATTTGGAAGCTTAAGCCTGGTGATCCTGACACAGACCTATACTAGATCTGTCCGTAGACCAGGCAAAGATTTATACAGACTTGACTCCCACTCGTGCTAACAAGCCAACACACAGCAAGTACTGTGCACTAGTGCAATGCAAGCTTGGCAGAGCGCTGTTGCTTTCTTGAAAATTTTGAAGTTGGTTAATCATGATATCATGTTTACGAAATATAAGTCTCAATGCTGCCTCGCAAAATGCTAAATCAAAGCAATCTGGCAACAAATCTACACGCTCCCTTGACAAGTGTTGCAGTCAAGTAACAGCCAAGCATCAGCTTTGCACCAGCTTTCACACGCTGCTGATGAAAATAACGCTCAATAGCTACCTCAAGCTGCTCATCTGGCTTAGTCCCACTAAACACCTGGTGTTGCGAAGAGTCAACTAAAAAGTAAACATAGTCACTGTTGTGATGCATTTTGTTTGGCACTTGCAAATTGAGTGTGACATCTGGCTGCAATAAGCCAAGCTCTTGTTGGGCTCTAATGGCGCGTTCTAATGCTTCAACTTGATCAGCTGTGATATGGTCTAGCCCTGATAAATCGACCAATTCTAGTTTGCGCAACTGAGAGATCTCAACAAAGCTGTCTACGCACACCACTGGCCCATAGGGCCCCTGTGACTCAGCGCTCATATTGATACTAGTCAAATTGGGGAAAACGCACAAAAACCTTGTATGTTTGAGTCATGACAACAATGTAAGTCCAGGTGAGACAGTTTGGGTTGTGTGACTAGCTCAAACCCAGTAAAAGAATCGGGTCTGACGATTATTAGTGAAGATAGATGTTCCATGGTGCAAACATGCTGGAACTGACCAGGGAACATGTTGTCCAGCTGCAATGAAGTGATGTTTGCACAACTCGATGTGAGTCCTTGCAGCCCACAGTCTGCAATGTCCCAACTGCGATGAAAAGAAAAAGACATACCTCTTTTAGCAACAACATTGCCCAAAACACCTGCACTTGGTGAGGAGATTGTAACAACGCTCAGTGTCAAGACCTGTAGGCTTGTCAGAGTCAAGAGCGCCAGGTATGTAGCATGGCTCCACACATGGCCATCAAGCTGAACCTGTCTCAAGCCTGTGTTGTTGCTCAGAAGGACAGCCTCACAGCAGGTCTCAAGAGCCACGCCTCTATGAGCTAGATGCAAAGCTAGCTTCTGAAGATGGCTCAGCTGTCCCAAAGTTTGTAAAGCTGGACTGCCATAGCAAACAAGATCGAGCCTTGTCAGGCAGCTGAAGGTGGCGATTGATGCCATGGAAGCATCAGACATGATGTCATCCCGGTTCTCCACGCTGCAATCTGAGATACACAGCTCCTGTAGTGAGGTGGTGGCATTTGATAGGGCCAAGATGTGAGCTGCTGAGAAGCATGCCACCCTCAGGAAATCCTCAGTCTGACGCCATGCAGTCTTCAGCTTGGAGCACTTGACATGCTGTATCACAGGCGCCAGCTGTGCCAGGACATCTGGTGGTGGCAAAGCCTGGTCAGCTGCAGACGGCTTCAGCTGAATAATCAGCTGCACACCTTTCTCTTGGAGTATGGCAGAGGCTTCTGCTATTTTTCTTATGTCTGCTGCCAAGTCGCCCCCCAGGTCCTCCTGGTATTTCAAGGCCACCAGTAGCCTGCATTGAGGTAGTTGCATGCCCTGCACCAAGAAGTGTCTTGAGCTATTTCAGAGCACAGGCTGGTTTGACAACATGACCCCAAAGTGCCACTGTGCCTGTTCATAGTCAGCAATTGCAGCTGCAATCCAGTCAGCGTCACCTGATCTACCAAGGGCTCTAGCATTGCTGCACAAGCTGCGGTGTCATGCAGCTCCACCTTGAGGCAGCACTGAACTTGACTATTGCAAATATTCAGGTGACGCAGCCTGGACAGCTTGACTGCTACTTCGTTCCATGCGGAAGAATACAGTGACGACACGAGTTTGAGAAGACCAGACGCCTCAGCAGCGGCGGCCCAGCAGATGCTAATCTTTCGACAAGTCCACAGGTCGTGATGAGAAATGTTCTTCATGACGATCTCAATGACCTCTCGCGGCAGCTCCGTCCACGTGCTGACCTGCACGCCGTGCTCACTTGCAAAAGTACTCACGCGATGCGGTATCCGGGAAGACAGCATAGGGTATGGACGTATATGCAGATCATAAAGTACCTCTAGGGGCTCTTCTACACTCCATGACAAAGCCATATTGATGATTGTCAATAGTCAGACGTGCGATGGGATCAGCGTGCTCGGTGGTTTTGGTCGTCGGCAAGTTCTCGAGACCAGTCTCTCTCTCTCGTGCAGACGTAACGCCAGATCTATAACGCCAGATCTATAACGCCAGATCTATAACGCCAGATCTATAACGCCGCAAACATGTGGGCACACTGCTATCTGAGGTCTGGAGTTCAACACGATATATGCTCCTGATTGAGCGCACTGTCGAGGCACTCGACATCTAAAGTGTATGCTTGCGTACAGGGACAGTTGTATAGTCGTATAGGAAAAGCTGTGCATGCACCATGCGCATATACAGAAGGTGTGCATATCATTCAAGCTTAAGCCTTGCGTGCCATCAGTATGAACGCTGCTAGCTGTTCATGCACAATACCCTGCAGCTGCAGCTGACGCCCTCCATCCGGCTGCAAGGAGTTTGACTGGTCAGCGTTCGTGACATCTTTTCGAACAGGCTTAGTGAAACTTCATGAGACGAAACTATCATGACTAGTACAGTACAGTACGTAGTAACTACGTACGGTGCCAGAATGCGAAATGTTGAATGAGCCTCACGATGAGGTCAGGCCTTCTTGCGACTGCAAGCGTAACTATGTTTGCGGAACCAGGATGATCCGGATCCGTTGTCAATGCACCGCATTCACATGCTCAGAGTCTTGGAGCGTGTAACATGTGCACGTGTGCAGGTCATTGTATGACCGTCATACAGGCTAGGTCATGGCTGTCAACTGCCAGAAGCCATGAGGGCCATCATATGATGCATGCATGTTCCTGATTAGTCCGCTGCTGCACGAAGCAGTCCGAAACAGCACACGCCTGCATTGGAAGCGTCGCCAAAGTGCATTAGGCGACCGCCGGGTTTTGTAACTGCATTTCATATTGAACTGTTGCGCGTGGTCTGCAACTGCACTGCCTACCAACTCAACTTTCTTACTTGCCACAGAGTGCACTGTAACGACTGCTCGAAGACCTTCGATTTCGCAGTCATTAAATGGCCGTTTCGCTTTGCCTCTGCACCTGGCTGCGGCTAATGGTAGTTGGAACGTTGTTGACGACTTCCACACTCGCCTCGTCATCACCAGCGTTGGCTTCTACAAGCAATGCAAGGCAACAAGCGTTTGCGCAAGCTGTTGCTACAAACAACACCAACGCCGCTGCGCAAGCTATCGCCAACGGTAAGGGCATATCCTCCCAACCTGAATTTACAAGCCCAGTGGCAGGCTAGGCTGATTCATGTCATGCTTGTTATCGACGGCGTGAACGCTGCAGTCGATGCTCAAATGTTGGGTGGAGCCATCACTCAAGCAGGCGGGCTTGTTGACAATGACCTCTCACTCACCTTTGACAACGACGCAACTTTGGCCGGTCAAATCGCCACAGCTATCTCCCAAGCCGGACTCGCTCCTCAGGTGGCTTTGCAAGGCTACGCATAAGCACTTTCTTATAGCCAAAACGATTTCACTGGTGAGGCCGTACTCAACGCAGTGATGAGTGAAGGCCAATATTGACGCCATTGCTCACGCAGGCAAGTTTTGCTAGCAAGCAATGAGCAATACAGTTCATGCATGCATGTTGTACATTGTTGACACATGCATTGTCCTTGCAAGCTTGGGGTTTGGCCACAGAAAGTCTCAAGGACAGACATGCAGATCCCAAGGCAGTCTTTCTGTACTTTGATGTGGCATCACATGATGCATCATGCATGCATTGCACAGACAATTTATGCACATGTATACGCGGGTGGATGCGCAATGAGCACGTGCGACTGCAGTTCATCAAGGCACGTTCTGGCAGGTGTGTTGTTTGAATATGCAATGATGATGCAAGCTTCCATGACTACTGGTGACAAGACTGCAGGCAAAGGGTTTGGGTGTTGATGCTGCTGAAATATCGGGCATCATCAAGGGCCAAGGACTCTTAAATGATGATCAACGAATCCAAGTGGCCATTGCAGCCAGTGATGTCTTTGGAGCTTCTGCACAATCGCTTCAACAAGCTTCAGGTCAAGTTGCAACAACCTGTTGAATATGAATTGACATTTTGGACAATTATCCCTTGAGCTAAGTAAATATTTAAACATAAACATTAATGCATGTGTCCACTGCATGCATGTGTGTGGCACTGCCATCATGTCATTGTATATATACATATATGTCCCTGCATGTTATGTTCCTCTATCAATTTGAAGCTGTGCCAGCATGCTCAACCACATTTCTTGCTGGTCGATTAATTGCTTGTTACACTTTGTGACATCTGGAAGTGATAATGAACCCTACTAGTCAGGATTGCAGGTAATGTCAGCGTCATTGCGGACAAGATTGTGAACACCGCAATGTTGGCAAGAGCTGGTGGTTATCCCGTCGCAACATTTAATGGCTCTGGAATTCCTTCCAATGCTCCAAATGATGAAAAGTTTGCACAAATGATGGTGATGGGTTTGAATCAAGCAGCAATTTCTCCTGAAATCCAAGGGCAAGCTTTTGCTCAAGCTCTTACACAAGCTTTGAACACTCAAGGGGACCTTTCTGAAGCAGCTGACATCATCATTGCTGCTGCAATACAAGCCAATCAGATCAACAGCATCGCGCAAGGCTTTGCCCAAGTGCGTAAGCTATGTCATCTCTTTGGTTGGTGTTTACACATATATGGCCAGAATCATGTGGCTTGCAATGCAGTGCATTGCCTGTGCCATTTATCTGTGAGTTGCAATTGCAAGTGGGCACACCATGACCACAGTCCATACTCAACGTGGCCAAAATGTTTGCAATTTCTGGTTAGCTAATGCCACATGATGATCAGAAACACTGCCGTTAGCATAAGGGAATGCCATAGCGACCAGTTGCCTTCCTGAGTTGGCATTGTTCCATCAACAGACACACTCTGCCCACCGCCATATGTTTCACCTTTGCAAGAGTGTCATCTATCAACTTTTCTGTCTTTCGACTTGGCAATCTGCACATCATTTGTCTCAAAGGCTGTTTGTGAATGCAGGCAAAACCTGAGCCAAATGATCCAACGCACTGCCAGCAACAGGTGTATGCACAAACAATCAGCCAGGAAGTTGGACAAGTCACTGCAGCTGCTAGACAGTCTGTGTATGGGCAAGCTGCTGCTGATGCTGCAAAAAACTGCCCCACCTCCCCCTAGATGTAGACAGCTCAAGAATTTGCAGCAGAAACATTTGTCTGCTCTGAAACACATAACACCGTAATGCCGAGGCTGATTAGTTGCAATGCCAATATGTTGGCCTAAAATGACATTGCCTGGTTGGTCTGTTTGTGCATGCTATTGCACATGAACAAGTGTGAATATGCCATAATGAGTCATAGCATGTCTCAGCATCAGTATGCTTGTTGCCGTATGTCAACAACAGTTGTGAAATACAGTGCACTCATCATATGATGACAGCTGTTTTAGTGTTGTTGCCTGAGGAGCAATACCTCAGCTGCATAATCAATGATAAGAGCGAGAACTAGCCTGCTGCACCCTTTGCCTTATTGTTTCTCTTGGAGGCTGCCTTCCCTGGAGCTACTGTAGCATGTACCATTACTGGCTTGCTGCATTGTACACAGACATGTCTGTTGTGGCACTCAGGCTTTAGGTGGACCCTCAGCACAGCAAGTCACAGACCCTGTTTGCAAGATCGCAGCCTGGTTTCCTTTCATGCAAAAGCTGACTGTAAAACATAGCAACAGGGACAGGACAGGGCTTGTGGTCAGCTGTGGCAATCATTGCAGTCAAGGCAAAATGAACCCTGCATGTACTCTTGTACACATGCAGCTGTCACACGTAAATGATACCAAAGGGCTCAGTTGGAAATGCTATTTGTGACGAAATGTGACAACATACTCAATACAAGCAGCACAGCTGTACAAGCTGATCTCCTGCATCTGATTGTTTGCTGAGAAACAGCTTTCGCACATCTCTGCTGACAGTGCTCTATGTACAGTTGCAGCTTCGCCTGACCATAATGACACACAAATCTGCTCAGCAGTGATGCAGACGCCAACCTCCCACCATTTTTGGCCTGTCAAACAAGCATCGAGTACATGTGTGCACGGGAGGAGACACAAACAAGTATCGAGTCCGGCCGCTTGCCATGACATGACACGACATGGACCGGATCAACGAAACCTTCAAGGTTGGGGCGTAACGCTCGTCTTCACCGTTGTCCTGGCTGCGCTGCCTTGCGCAGCCTCGCGTAGTCCGTCAAGCAGGCACATCCAGCTCGTTTAGCCAAGTCAGACCTATTCACCTTGCACGACATATGCAGCACTGTTGGCCTACGGTTGATGCGAGATTTTGACTCTCGCCTGGTCTCCTGTTCCTCGCAGACTTGTACACTGCCAACCGGCGCAGTCATGTCTTGTGTGCCGTCGATGTCAACCTGCATGCAGCTTGAAATCCGTGCACCTCCAGTACATTTGCCGCTCAAGGCGCCGATGCGTTTCTCGGCGAGCGATAGCGATAGGTCAGTCCAGTTGCTGTGACCCCCCTGCACTAGTGCTGCATGTTATCTCTCAGGTTACATAGATTTTATGCCGGGTAGCGTGCTTTCACAAGCTGAAATGGAGTGACATCGGTGACTTTGTCAAGCATGTTGACTTTCTCACACTCTCTAGGCATTCTCTGACAATGCATTACTGCCGCAGGCTGCAGCACACACATGCAGCACGATCAGAAATCAAGAGCAGTTGCCAACGCTGGCAGCTGCAATGTCGGGCAAAGTCACAGCCTTGGGCATTACCTGGTCGCCGTGCGGTGGTGTACTCATGCCTTCTTCCCATCACCCCAACAACAGCCCAAGGTTAGTCCCAGCAGCAGCAGGGCCCGTCCAGTTGTTTCATCAACTCCATCCCAGCATTGGCAGGACATGTGTGCCAAAGTCTGGGTATGCTGGATCGGCCTTGGGATCTTCTTCTGCACAACTTCACGTTGATGGGCTTTTCTTGAGTGAGCTGAGAAGCAACTTCAGGACAATTTCCTTGTCAGTTGCTAGGGCTTGTGTGAGATGACTTAAATTCTTCTCCCATATGGGGCTCAGTCCTTGGGGAACAGGGGCCCAAAATGGGGCCCCTTCAATGGAGCAGGGGACCACCCATCAGGGGCAGTTACAGCACCATTGTGATGCACAAGGTCAGCGTCAATAAATCAAACGCTGTTGTGCCATTGTGTTCGTAATCATGCAAGCTTCTCGCTTCTGAGTGCTTGTGAAGTGGTTTTCGGTTTGATATGCCCCAAGTAAAGCTGTATGTACGCTTTCTATATCATGTAGTTGGGGTTCTCAGTCACTCACTCTTTTGCTCCTGATCCGCAATAAATTGGGTTGAAATTTTGCTTGCTACAAGCTGTCTGCTATATCCTACCCTCCCCCTCTTGTTCCTTGGCCCCCCCCCCTCCCCTCCCCTCACCCCTCATTATGTGCAAGCAGGATGCTTGGCGTTCTGCGACTCACTATGCACACCTCCTGTCTTAAAGGTGACAAGTGACAAAAGCAAGCTGTGCATTCTACAAACCCCCTCCTATAGCATGCAAGCAGGTTGCTTCACGTTCTGTAACTTGCTACCCATGACCTTCTGTCTTTCACAGGTGACAAAGACAAGCTTCCGGGTCAGAGCAAGCCAGGCAGAGGGGCACTTGGACCTGACTGCTTGCAGTTTCCCAGCATGAGCACAGGGGGCATCAGCAGGCAGCAGCGGATGCGGCTGAGCAGTGGGTCTGGGAGATTGCTCTGCCCAAGGTAGGCATCTGATAGGGCCTCTGAAATATGGTGGAGTCAGGTCGATGAGTCACATTCCCTTTTGGGAATCTTTGCACAAGCAGCAGCTAGCAAGACCAAACATGGTCTATTGGTACATGCACTTTCCCATACATTCATCTGAGCTTGTCACACTGCTGTTGGTGTCTGGTTTTACAGCTTCTATACACAGCGATCTAATTTTGTCAGACAGCTGTAGAAGCAGAAGTCCACAGCTGTCAGACAAGCTCAGGTTGCTGTATATGAAAGCGTGCATTTCACAGGACCATGGCGAGCCTTGCTAGCTGATCAGTTGGTACTGCCAGCTGGCGATCTTGGTCCATGCCATTGCACTTTTTTCAGCTTCACGTGATGTTTGCATTCAGTGCATACATTTGTGCACTCATCAGCTCTGCTAGCTCATCTGCATGATGTGCACAATTAGCAGTAATTTGCAGAGAAGCTACATTGCCTGGCACACTGCTGAGATTGTTAGTTGGTAGCTGCAGCAGACCTGGAAATACTCTCACAATACATGGGTCCAGTGTGTGTTTGCTGTTTGTATCCAAATGAATTAGTTTGATTAACATCACTCATTCAGCTTTGATCAGGAGTTGCCACCCTCAGGTCTTGGGTTCAAGTCCTGGTCAAGTCTGGAGCTTGCCTCTTAGCTTCATCTCGCTGGGAGCCGGCTCTGCTTGGCAGGCCATCTCCCAGTGAGGCAAGGCTAGGATGCAAGATGCAACATTTTGTGTACCGCTCTTTTGCTGAGATTTGCACCCCATATCAGCTTACACTATGACAAAAAACGCTGCAAGCTTGTGCTATGCAATGATGTGTCTGTGAATAGCATATGTGCAGCAATGTGCAAGTGCATGCCGAGACTCAGTAAAATTATTCATAAGAAAAGCAATGAATTTTGTTTTCCCTCCAATTTTTGTTGGGGAATTGCCCGACTGCATAACAAAGTCAGAGTCATGTCGTTGCCTTTTTTATGCTTAGGAAGACTGAAACTGCCCTTTCACACTGCATAATCTCCATAACTAGTATAAAACAGTGATGTGCGTGTGTAAGCAGCTGTTTTCCCACCAAAAACTGCTTGCTTTGGTTTTGAGGTTCAAGTTTACCAAAATGCTGCAGTGGCACAGCATTTTGCAATGCCACAACCTCAACACTCTTGGCCTGATTTCAAGCCTGTTAAAAATTGGATTGCCTGCTGGATATCCATAGCTTTCCACTTCAAAACACAATCCCAGATGGCAAAACGCAAAAGCATTCCATGTGCTTTGCTGCAATTTCACAATGCACACCAGGCTACTGAACAAGACTGCATTCAATGACGTTTGGTTCCTACTGTCATAAAAGCCTCCCAGGGACAACATCTCCCCTATCTTGACCTATTGGCTTACAGACTCAGGTCTCATGATCAACTTCTGGTTGGCGTTATGCCATGTTTTTTGGCTTCCTTTTTAGTGTGGACTAGCTCTGTATATCAGGTCATCTCACACTAAGAAAAGGCTAAGATGCATGTCAAATGGTTTTGCATGCAGACATCAGACTGCCAAATTGCTTCAAATAATTGTTGTGTCATGTTTGACGCTCCGATGCTTCCACTAGACTCTACATCTGTCTTGGTATCCAGCTAGGTTGCTCACAGTTTGTCTACATTATGCTGCTTCTGGCTAGGCTTGTATCAACAATTGGTGTAAGGCACACACAGTGCTCAAGGCACCAATTGAGTAGGCATTACTGACTCCCATCTGTCTTACCTGGAAATGGGAGTACTCGTCCCGCCATTTCTTGGGCCATGTGCAATTGTGACCTGGCATCATGCTGATGGCTTGCTCGACTGCCAGCATGTGTTTGCTGACGGTATTCGCCTTCAACTGTGCATTCTTGCAGAATTTTCAGATGCGCATGATCAACAAGAATCCACTGACTCTGGTCAAAGTCTCTTGTCTACATGACCAATGCTGAACATCTGTACCCTTGTAGGGTTCCTGGACGCACCTACTTCATCAAGAGCCTAGAAGCGTGCGTACTATTTGTTTTTGTGATCAGAACACCTGGTATCATTATTGGTACGAGTATTGGTAATATTAGTTTCATCATCATAAAACATGTACATGTGTAGTGTAGGCTTTACCAGGCTATAGGCTAGACAACAGCGTGCTCAAGGAGTGGCTGATGCAGTTTATAGCTTCCCTCCGCTCCTGCCATTCCCAAAAGAGTGGTGCAGAGACTGCTTCCCGCCAAAAGCACCATGCAGCAGCTGCGGCGACAGTTGTAACTGCTGCTAAGCTCAGAGCTGGGAAAGGAAAAGATGAGCAAGCCTCAGCACAAGGAGTCAATCAGCAGCTAGGGTGTGCATTGACGTCACCTGCACCAACGTATCATGATTAACCCTTTGTGGCTAAGATCACGTTGGCACTCTGCATTTTTGCATGGTCGTGTTGCCCTATTTTGATGCACTGGACTTGCCTATGACTGTGGCTTTGTCTGTGACCGCTGCAAGGCGCTGCGAGTTCACTGGCACTCTTTAGGTATGAACGTGGACCAACTACCAGCTGCTGCTGATTTGGCGTATTCACTTTGACAACATCAGACTGTTGGTGCAGCGGCGATGCACAGCCCTGAAACGCCACTCTTGTAGCAGAGCTGAGGTAAAAGGCGCAGTGCTAGCATGTCAGGAGGCTAATTTGCTGCACTGTTACAACCTGTAGAGTCAATTTGACTTGCCTCCTGTGCAATCATTCTCACACTGGTGTCATGTTGATACTACCTTATCTGGGATCTAAACTTATGTCAGCTCAATGTTGTGCTTGTCACAGCAGAACCTTTTGCAGGTCATGCAACGGTGCCTTTCATTAATGAGAATATTCTCAGCTTATGCTTAAATTGCTAGCCAGCAAATAGCATTGTCACATTGAACCCCACAGCAAATGGCATTCCTGGGATCTTTTGGCCGTTTTACGGTACCAGCCCAGTGTCTTGTCCACATGAAGTTGCGCACTGAGACGCGTTTCATACTTGTCTACATGGCAAACTTCAACCCCATTTGATGAGGGGTTCAACACTGATGTTCAGGCAAATAGATCACACACTTTCACATGTTGACTGGCAGCCGTCAAACTCCACCAAGAGAGAGAGACTGCAATGCTTAGCCAGTCAGCCAGCCAGCCAGCCAATTGGCCCCTCTGAAGTTTGAGTGAGGTATGCCGTAACGCTCCCTTTCGTCATTCGCTTTGGAAAGTCGGTTGCGCAGCGCCATACACGCCTCGCATAGTCAAAGAGGCAGCCAGGCCAGTCATGTTCAGCCAACGCGGACGTTGGGACCATTGCCTGTACGTCATGTGTAGCACTTTCAGAGCACTGTTGCAGCGAGATTATGGCGTCGCCTAAGGCTGTCAACGCACCGCACCTTATTTGCAGTGCATCAAGGCCGCAGCAGGCGTTCTATCTGGATCCGACTGCAATTGAACGACTCTACACTTCAGCGTACTTGCCCCTTCCAGCGCGAATGAGGTCCTCGGCTGATGGCAGCGACAGGTAAGATACGTCACCTGAGCTGTACGCTGTGACGCTCACGGCAATGCAAATCACCTCTGGACTAGCGCACATGAACCACAAGCCGGCTGGATTTGCTGGAGCAGGCAACTCTGGTCGACTAGCTATGTGTGACAGTCACCTGGCTTGCATGCAGGGCTGCATCTGCCAGTCCATCCCTGGGAAATCTGGAACACAGGGTGCCTTTAGGCTTGAGCAGCCTCAACATTCTATCTGGTCATCCTCTGGTTGCAAACACCCACAAGCATTTCAGGCATGTGACTCTATTCCCAAAAAACCAGCTGATGGCTTCAAAGCAGGACAAGCCAGCAGAACCACAGCCTATATCCTGCATGTACTTTCCGGATTTTACATAACCGGACACTTGCAATGCCACACAACAAGTTCACCAGCACCTCATACATCAGCGCTGCCACATGTATGGTGCCTGACTAGCCTTGCGTCACAGGTCTTTGCTGGCTACATGCAACCTCATTGCACTCAAGGCTGACTCATGCCTCATCATACAACATGCAATGCTTTGCAGGCTGTCAGAAGCAGACTTGCAGGGTGTATCAGGGCTAGACAGTGAGACTCAGCATGCTCTGTTCCCAAACCTTCCCAGCACAGCTGCAGCATCCAATGCCAACAAATGGAAATGGAGTGACATTGGTTCAGCCCCGGTCTTGCATGACTTTGTCAAGCATGCTCATGCAAAGCCATTTGCCGGCATAGCAGCATCAGCCCAACAGGCAGAAGCAGCAGGAACAACATCAGCAGCAGCAAAATACTCTGCAGCCACTCTGCAGCATGCTACTGTAACCCATACAGGCAGTAACAGTAGAAGACAAATATCAGGCACTCATACAGGCAGCTGCAATGTCAGGCACAGTCAGAGTCCAGACCCTGAGAACTACCTGGTTGCCTTGCGGTGGGGTACCCCTGCCTCATCCCCATCACCCCAACAAAAGATCAATGGCACCCCCAGCAGCAGCAGGGCTGCATCTCCCCATTCATTCCCTTCATCTTCTCCTTATCCTGGCAGAAAACCCTTGCCAAACCCTGGGACTGCTGTATCAGCCTTGGACTCTGCCTCTTCACAACTTCAGCCTGATGGGTCTTCCTTGAGTGCGCTGAGAAGCAGTTTCAGAACGGTTTCTCCATCAGTCGCAAGGGCTTGTGTGACCCTACCTGGATTTGGCTCCCCACCCAGGGCTCAGGCAACAGGGGACATGGGGGCCTCCTTTCGGCAGATGGGAACCCATCAGGGGCAGTTGCAGCATGACAGTGGCGCACAAGGTCAGCATCAGTGAAGCAAATGCTGTCATGACTGCCAGCATGTGTGTCATCTTGCAAGCTGCTTGCTTGTGACATGTGCCCCTCAGCATAACGTGCTCAAACTAGAGCTGCATGTACGCTTTCTGAATGGTCTCAAAGTAGAGTCGCGTTTCAGTTTTGACATTCATCTGAATCAAGGTCTCAGCACTCCAAGTCAGTCAGTCAGTCATCCCGCCCAGATCTTGCTGGAGGTGGCTTTGTATCCCTTACGCTACAAGCTGTGCATGCTAGCAGCTATTGGCATTCTGCTCAATGGGTCAGCAACATTCAATCGGCCAGGTCTACCCTCCCCGTCTGTCCCGTGGCTCCCCCGGCCACCCTCATCATGCAAAGTCTTCTACTTACTATCCATATCTGTCTATCTGTCACAGGGTATGAAGACCTGCTGTGGGGTCAAGGCAAGCGTGGGCGGCATGCACTAGGGCCTGACCCAGATCCAGTACGGCAGCATGAACACAAAGGCAAGCCAGGCAGGGGAGCACTTGGGCCTGACCCAGATGCAGTACCCCAGCATGAACACAGGGGACGACAGCAGGCAGTGGCAGAGGCAGCTGAGCAGTGGATCGGGGAGATAGCTCTGCCAAAGGTAGGCATCAGAAATAAGCTCTGGGCTGCTGACTCAGGAGGGTCCCATTACGATTGCTGACAAGCCCAGGCTTTTTCTTCTTCAGAGTCGTTGATTGACAGGGCCTTTAAACTCAGGTGGGTGACCCACAAAGGCCCCTGGACTAGCAGAAGGCATGCCCTGTTTTGCCCTTTCAATGTGCAGCTGTAGAGTATGACTTGGGCAGCTGTCTGACAAGCTCAGGTTGCCGTACATGAAAGCATGCATGCCACAAGACCAGGCTCAGCCTTGCTAGCTGATCAGATGGCATTGCCAGCTGACAGACTGCTTCGTCTTGTTCAGCTTCACCACGCATACATACTCAGTGCGTATGTCTGTGCCCACATCAGCTCTGCCAGCTCATCTGCATGCTGTGCACAGTCAGCATCCACCCCAGGAGAAGCTGCGCCTCATAAATAAAACCTGAGACTGTCAGTTGTTTGCAGCAGAGTCTGATATGGTCCAGGAGACTGACAGAATACATGGGGTGGAGTCCATGATTACTATTTATATGCAAGGGAACTAAGCTCACAGACATCTATCATTCAGCTTTGACCAGGAAATGACACCCTCAGGTCTTGGGTTCAAGTCCTGTTCAAGTCTGAAGCTTGCCTCTTAGCTTCATCTCGCTGGGAGCCGGCACTGCTTGGCAGGCCATCTCCCAGTGAGGCAAGGCTAGGATGCATGTCAAAAACGTTTTGCTCTATTTCTTCTGCTGAGTTCTGCACCCTCAAACACCTTACACTATGACAGCAACCGCTGCAAGCCCGTGCTGTGCTGTTGTGTGTTTGCACCAACAACTTTGCAGCAGTATGCATGCTGTTGCACGCCATGACTCATCAAGATTACTCACAAAAAACATGACGAATTTCATTTTCCCTCCAAAATTGTTTTTGGGGTTGCCTGGCTGCTCAAACAAGTCAGACCCATTTCACTGGCTTCTTCATGCCTACAGAGGCTGAAAAGGTCCCTTTCACACTGCATAACAGGTTATTAAAGGTTCCAGTGCATGTCTCATCAGTTTTCCCGCCAAGAGCCTTTGCTTTGGTTTTGAGGTGGAAATGCACCAAGCTGCTGCTGTTGCAAAGGATTTTCACTGCTGTAACACACTCCTGGTCCATTTTACAGCTGGACTGTCTGCAGGACAGGCAAAGCATATTTCTCCATGTCAAGGCACTGCTGATGTTCAAAACACATCTTCAAACTTCATGCTGGCCAGGGCGTCTGCAAGGGCACTCTTGGCTGCATTAATGAGCTCTTACTGCGGCCAAAAATGCCCCTGCAGATTGTGCTTCCCCAAGGCTGGTGTCTGTCCATGCTTTGTAGACCTGTCAATCAGAGCTGCCAGTCACAGACTTGGGGCACGCCTTTGCAAGAGAAGTTGACATGTCGCCACCTGCTCAGACCACACCACATCTGAAAGAAAGCAGTTGCACAACTGTTGAACAATGCTGCTACTGCTCATATGTAGGTGACCTGACACCCTTTTAGTTCCCAGCTCAGTTGGGCAGTCGGTAGCAGAATGAAATTCAGCAGCCTTAGTATCCACTGGGTTTTGATGAAGGTCTTGAAGCTGACTAAACGTTGGCAAAGCATTACTAAACTCAGTCTTGGAGATTTTCATTGGGGTGCCAGAGTTATATTGCTGTTCCTGCTGAGCAATGGAACATGTACATGCAACATTACTTTTCCACCATACCAGACCATGAATGTCTGCATTGCAAGCTGGCTATCATGCTCAATGCAGAGCAGCTTACCTGAGCAATAGCTTGCGTTGAAGGCATTAGGTTGTCAAGTACATGCTGTTGATTGTCCGTGATGCTGTGCTGGGCTTGATCTGTGTGTTTCCTGGGATTTGTGGAGCAAAGGATGCATGCCACACTAGTGTGAAGCTCTGCTGGCTGTCATCAGGGGAGCTTTTCACTGGTGTAGCATGCAGTCTTTGAGTCACTCATTCGTGTAAACATGCAGAATCTGGCATCTTTGCAGCATCCCCAAATCGGATCCACTGGTTCCCGCCAAAATGATCATCTGTATCTGTGTGAGGCGTTACTGACTCACAAGTACCTTTCCTGCCATTTTTTTTGTGCTGGGGATATGCATGCTGATGGTTGAAATGCATGCTGATGGGTTGCTTGACTGCCAGCATGTGTTTGAGGATGGCAACAAGCTTCATATGCGCATCCGTGCAGAATCCCAACGAGAATCGCTAGTTCCCGCCACAATTGCTCACATGACCAATGAACATCTGTAATTTTGTGGTGCAGGCTTTACCAGGATCTAGGTTAGACACCAGTCTACTCAAGGAGTGGCTCATGCAGCATCTGGCTTCCCTCCACTTTTACCAGTCTCAAGTAAGTGCTGCAGAGACAGCTTCCCGCCAAAAGCGCCATGCAGCAGCTGCGGCGGCAGCGGTGACTGCTGCTAAGCGTGAAGCTGGGGAAGAAGAAGAAGATAATGAAGCTTCAGCAGAAGGCGCCAGTCAGCTAGGGTGTGCATTGACACTGTCAGGGCATGACGCAGCAGCTTCTGCGCAGCTTCCAGCCCATGTGGTTGCTGCTGCTGCAGCAGCAGCATCAGCAGCTGCCATGGGGACTGCCGTCACAGCGCACAAAGCAGACAATGGCGCTGTGTCAAAGGTTGCAGGGCCTGTACAGCATCTCATAAACACTACTCTAAGCGAGCACAGCAAGATTGCCTCTTTGCCCCTGGTGGCATCACATTCAGCTGGACAGCTTCACACACACAGTCAGAACGCCATCCATTTGAACCCCTGCTCCACCAAGCAGACTGGTGCTGCATCACATGATGGCTGTGAAGGGGGTCAACAGTCTGTGTTGGGGTATGTGGGGGCACCAGGGGGACCCATGTCTCAACAGATTCTGCAGAAGCAGCTGCAAGTGATGTCTGTCTGCTTTGAAGGCCTTTGTCATGAGGTAATCAGCAGCATCCCTTTGCTCCTTGAAGTGAACCTGTTTGACCTGCAGCTGAGGCAGAAGCTGCCATGCACACATTGCAACATCCACTGCTGCTGCTCAATCATACGTTCAACCCAAATCATGTCACATGCTTCACAGCAGCAAACATAACTATCTGCAGGACGTGTTTACCAGCCATGACAGTAAGCAAATAACCATTTGGATTTACTGTACAATGCAGGTGACGCAGCAGTGTCAGGACAGAGGGAATCTCATGGCAGATTTGTGGCACGGCCTGTATTCCTTGACTGCTACTTCTGTGGCCAGTTGTGAAGCATCTCAGCTGGGTTTGGTACAAGGCTTGGCAACAGCAGAGGCCTTGCAGTGTGCTATGCCTGTTGTGAGGGATCAGTACAACAGGCAAGTGCTTGCAGCGCAGCCACTGTAGTCCTATGCACAAGATGTCAGTGGCTGTGCTGTGCTGTGCTGTGCTGTGCTGTGCTGTGCTGTGCTGTGCTGTGCTGTGCTGTGCTGTGCTGTGCTGTGCTGTGCTGTGCTTTGCTGTGTGCCATGGCGTCTGGTCTCAGCCATGTCTGACAAGGCCATGGCTGACAGGTTGCTGCTCAGTTGCAACAGACCAGTCAAAGCAGGCATTTCAGATGCTGCTTTGACTGGCTCATTGCAGCAAGCAGCAACCTGTTAGCCATGCAGAATGCCCTGCATGCTGAGATCAGACATCATGGCATACAGCATTGACACCTTTTGCACCATCAGCATGCGTTTCACATGCTGCTTGCCTGCTGGACTGCATGCATGCTGCAGGTTACATGTGTAACAAGGCTGGTTTGGTGTTGTATGGCAAATCATGCTTGCAGCTGCGGTGTCCAGTCAGACCATGTGCATGCAACAAACAAAAGTGTCCTGTAATCAACAGGCGTCCACACAATGTCTGAGCTGTAGTCTGCATGAAGAGTATTCCCACTGGATCTGGCTATATCCTGGGCATCCAATTGCTCACGTGCATCAGCAAAGTTGTGATTGCTAGCTCAGCAGCAATGTTTTCTGCTGCCTAAAAGTATCGCAATCAGTGTCTCTGACTGCTCGCTTTGTTTGCCTGCTGACAGCGAGGTGATGCTGTTAGTACAGGGAGAAGAAGATGCGAGCAGCAGCAGAGCAGCAGCTGGCTGCAGCAACTGCCAAGGCAGCTTCTGATGGTGCCAGGTGGCGGGAGGAGGTGGACCTGAAGCAGGCGCGCATTGACATGCTGGTGGCGGGAGATAGAGCCAAGGAAGCTGACTTCATGGCTCAACGCGTCAGAGAGTTGCAGGTGATTGACAATGAAAGTGAACAAAAATGAATGAAGCTGAACAAAAACAACTGCAGCTGAGTTCATGGCTCAACGCGTCAGAGAGCTGCAGGTGCTTGACAATGATGATGAACAAAATGAACCAAAAATGAATGAAGTTGAACAAAAGCGAACGAAAACAACGAGCGAGCTGCAGGTAATTGATAATGAGAACGAACAAAACGGACAAAAAGGAATGAAGCCGAACAAAAACTGACCGAAAACAGCAAAAATGTACAAATCATACAATATCAAAGGCGTCTGACTGTTGCAGTTGTACAGATTTTACATAGCCCTGTGACAAGATGCAAACCACATGGGCTGCTATTCTGTTGAAGGCAGGCACTACAACTGTGCAGCTGCCACCGACCACAATTGAGCGAATTGAGTGGCCCAACAGGTTCTGCGAAGCTTTCCCCAGTTCCCATTCTGCTGTAGTGCTGAGTCTCATCCAGCTCAATTGATTCTGGTCACTTGCACGATTACGACAGGGTTTTGAAGGGTGATCTGGCTGTATTCTGCTGTAGCTTAGTCTTATTCAGCTCAACAGGTGCTGCTTGAATGTAGGAAGACGTCAGGGCTCTGAGGGGTGACCTGGCTGCATTCTGCTGTAGTTTAGACCCATTCAGCTCAATGGTTCTTGGTTGAACGTAGGAGGACGTACGGGCTTTGAGGGGTGATCTGGCTGCATCACAAAGAGAGGTTACAGCCGGGCAGCAGCGGCATGCAGCTGCCAGGGAGCAGATGCAGGTGGTGCAGCATGAATTAGAGGGGTTACGCCGGGAGCGGCCTGGCCTAACCCCCCGCCCCACCCGGGATGTGGCCACCCTCAAGGACATCATCAACAATGAGAAGGTCAGACACATCTAGGCATGCAGTTGTGCATCTCAATTGATCACAAACCAGTGTTGTGTGGGGGTCAGGTGCAGAAGGTCAGAGGTCACTACAATGCCAGTAGTGACATGTGAGGATACAGATGCAGGAGGTTAAGTGTTACCCGGGTATCAGTGGTCACATTTGAGGTGTAATGGTGCCCAGAAGGACGCTGTACTGGCAATGCAAGCATTTCTTACCCTGTTGCTTCAACCTGTTGCTTCAATTGACACGTGCCGTACTATATCAACGGTTGCAAGAGGAGACCTGCAGCAGCAGTTAAGTGGCCAAGACTACGAGAGTGGCCTGCCAGAAGTGCTCTCTCTGCCAGTGCTGATGCCCTGCATAGAGCCCTTCTTCTTCTGCCAGTGCTGATGCCCTGCATTGTGCCCTTCTTCTTCTGCTGTGTTTCATTCTATGCTGAATGCAGCACTGCACACTCATCTATCAGCACAGGGGTTTCGTAGATTGTTGACATTCAAGTCACACTTATTAAGTGGTCTAGAAAAGTGATTGGCAGGCAATATGCAGTCCTTCCCAGGGCTTGACTTTGCATCCAACCCTTGCTGTCTGCTGCAGCTGATGCCTCTGCTGGAGGCAGCGCTGTTTGCCAAGGTGCCAACAGAGGACCTGCAAAGGATGCTAACAGGAGAGTCCCATCTGGGGCCTTTCTTCAAGTGGACCGGCGCCTTGCGAGCAGCTTTTGCCAAGGCTGAGTCCTACAACGAGGCATCAGGCAGATGGGGAGCTGTCTCAAGGCGGCTCATGGCAGCTTGCTTGCGCAACAAGAACATTGCAAGCTTGAAGGTGAGCGCTACATCTCATCTTGAGAAAGTTGTGATAGTTTCTAGGGTTGGACATAAGACAAGCTAGAAATTCATTTCAAGAAACATCCATATGCCTTGTCATTAGTTCTGACAAGCACGTGAAGTTGCAACGCATGCTGCTGCTGCTGCTGCTGCTGCCGTTGTCATCGTTATCACTGCTGTTGTCATTGCTAGCAATTATTCTTATTTTCACTATCACATGTAGGGCCAGATTCCTGACTTTATCCTGGACATGTCAGTTGGAGCGCTGCAGCATGGAATCACCCCAGAAGGCCTGGTAGGCCTGCTCAATGGCAACGTTTCAGACTCTGGGGTGGATGTCACCCCCTTCAAGGACCTGGGTGGGTGCCTGAGCAGGCTGGGCGAAGAAGAACGGCGTATTGGCAGCCCACTGACTGAAGCCATCAAGGTGGGGGCTGAGATCCAAATCTGCAATTTAAATTCAAAGCACAGCGCATGTTGAGATTCTGTGGCGCATGCAGTTGCAGACTGCCATGGGATGTGTCCTGCTGACTGCATTGTGGGAATTGCCTCAGAGAAAGTTCTTGGTTGATAGTGTAAGTGTTCAAGTCGTTGCGTATTGTGACCAACTGTTCTCGTGTAATTACACAGCATGACCAGTTGTTCACCTGTAAGCTTGAAATTCAAACTTTGAATGCAGGTTGCTCAGCACAGCACAGTGGATCGCTTTGCTGAGCTGCAAGGCCTCAACAGGAGTCTGCACCAAGAAATCACTCAGCTCAGGCAGCAGCTTGCTCACATAGCTGAGGAAAAGGAAGGTGCAGCTGCAGCTGAGAGGAAGAGGCTCACAGACCGGGTCAAGCGGCGCCCAGAGCGCAATAGGGCCTTCAAGGTAAAGACTTTAGAAAACAAAAGAAAAGTTTACACTTTTCAGTGATCATGACGGGAGCCTCCTGAGGCAGCAGCCCAGAGCTGACTTTAGAAGCCTGACTCACAGTTGATCACACGTGGGTCAATGCCTGATTGAGTTTGATCTCTGAACCAGAAGTTGTACATCACTGCAAGGCAGTACTCTCTACAGAGCATGCCTGCTCTGCAGTGTTGTCCATCACAAGGTATGATTTGCGAGTTGCGAGTTGCGAGTTGCGAGTTGCGAGTTGTGAGTTGTGAGTTGTGAGTTGTGAGCTGTGAGTTGTGAGTTGCAAGTTGAGCTGCGAATTGCGAGTCTCCCAGGATTTGCACCTGACGCTGATGATGCAGCTGCCTATCATGCATGATAAGGAAGGAATGGGCATTGCAGCTGGCCTGAAGACTGCAGCAACAATGCAGATGCAACTGTGCAGGAGCTGTTGGAAATTGAGTGGGAAAAGGACTTTGTGGGGCTGGGGCTGGACGAGGAAGTGCCCAAATTCCTGCGCACCAACGCCAAAATCAAGAACCGCCACATGAGCAAGGTATCATCATGAGATCACCATTATTTTGGAAATTTCTGAAACTCGATGTCACATCTCATGCAGTCCCTCACCTCATCACCTGCTGTTGACACAGCTATTTCTGCATCTGCATACTGCCTACCACACACATGGCGTGGCAAGCCAAAATTGCCGTATTGATGCTGTCTGTCCGTGTGTCAAACCCCCTGTGTCTGAGTTGAAATTCTCATGGCAAACGCTCCTCTGATGGATAGTTGAGGGGTTGAGGATTTGAAGAGTGGGGTGTTTGTGTGTGACAGGTGGATGCTGAGATGGCCATTCAGGAGATCTGGAACACCAAGAAGCTGTATGAGCAGGAGAAGCAAGCATCCGTCCACCTCCAGGATTTCATGTACACGCACCTGGTCAGGTATGGCTGCTGTTACCTGGCACACACAGAGATCATCATGCTGCTATCATGTGCATCCCACGCACAACAGTCTATTGCCCAGCCCTGCATGTGGCACACAGGTAGACTCACAGAACCTGCCATAAGTGTGCGTCCTGTGCACAGCTGTCTACTTGCCAAGCACTGTACCTGGCACACAATCAGATCATAGTACTGCCATCAACGTGTGTCTCTATTGCACACCCGCATACTTGCCCAGCACTGCATGCCGCATGTGCAGCTACTTTCCTTGTTGGCTGACCAGGTTCTGGGACAGCATGCTTCATCCCCATCAAGCAGCGTGATGTTCTAATGACTGCCTCCTGCCATGCATACTTAGTCTTGAGTCACATGCACTCACGGCTGTGTGTGTCTTGCATTCATCCAATCAATCAGTTGCCCGATGCTTGGATTGTTTTACTATCTGTGTCTTTGCACCAGACCACATGCCACACATAATATGCTGTACAGCCAAGCTATTCAAACATATAGAGCTAGCATCTGTGATCATTTGCAGGAAGTACGGGGATCCCAGAATGATCCTGGAGGTGGGGTACAACCTGACATACAGCTGGCACAAGTACTCCTGTGATGCTGACTGCTGCCTTGTTCTCAAGATGCTCATGGGTATGTTGCCTCCTTTGACTGCTGCAGCTGCTGTGCTGTGTTCAGTGTCCAGATGCCCATCTGAAAATAGGAATCAAGGCATGCCAAATTCTCATTTTGTATGACAGTGATCACATGATCTTGTGACATGCGACATCATGCACCCATCATGATAGTTGAGAGAGCAATGATGCTCATGCTGGGAGGCGAAAAGGAGTCTGGCAGGATGACAAGCAGATGCTTTGACATGCTAGCTGTTTTGTTTACAGTATGTTTCTGGCAGCCGTCTCTGTGCTCACATGCTTGTTCACGTGGTCCTTGCCTTGTGGCTGTGCATGAAGCTGCTGACACCATGTGCTCTGACAAATCATCCAAGGCTGCCAGTGCTAACAGTTGACAGCTGAGCAACCCAGCTAGCCACCAGTGCACGTATTATGCAAATAAAGCCAAGCTGCAGCATGTGTCAGCGCATATGTTTGTATCTGAGAGTCACAGAGTGCTTGTCTCAGGCTGCATGTCTTGACAGGTGATGTGCCAGAGGAGACATACCATGCACAGCAGAAGCTGCAGGTGGATGTGCTGGATTTGTTTAGGATGATAGACCAGGCTGCCAATGGGGCCCTTACAGGAGCCCTGCCCAGAAGGGAGATCCAAGTCCTTTTGAGAGGTGAGAAGATGCTAATCAAGATACACTGGTTTGTTTTGCTTTTGTTCAGTGCTGATTAAGCATATCAGTGACAGGTTGGTCAAGTTTGCTTGTTTCTGGGATGTGTCTGACTTTGCTCAAGCCACGATTACAGCATCATGGCCACATCAAGTTTTCAGCTTTGAGCCTATTGAACTGAAATGACGCAATCAAAATAAGCCAAGCTGATGAGCAGTTGCAGTGCCAATGTGGAACATGCCTTGTGTCAATGCCGTATAACCTGACCCTGCTGTGGCTTCATGCTGATATTAAATGCAACACTGTTGGCCGACATCCAGAGTCAGGTACAGCAAAAAGTGCTTTTCCCGCCGAAATATGGTTTGGGTAGCTTTTCCCGCCAAAAGCAGAGCTATGCATGCCACCTCACTGCAACAGCTTCATGCAAAAGGTTGCGGTGCATTGATGTTACACGTGAGACATGTGGCACTACCAGCACTGTTGCTAGCAGGAGAACAGCTTACAACAACAACCAAATTTGGTGTATTACCATCTACCATCCAGCTGTGATCAGGCCTTGATAGTTGCTCTCAAGGCTCAGGTCCTGGGTTCAAATCTTGGTCACAGCTGGGCTTGCACCTTAGCTTCATCTCGCTGGGAGCCGGCTCTGCTTGGCAGGCCATCTCCCAGTGAGGCAAGGCTAGGATGCAAGGTATCTGATTTTTGGCTGGCTTTTTGGGCAGGTTTACTTTTTTGTCTGCTTCTGTCCTGTCACATCGCCTTTCCTTCCATCTTGCTAGCTTTTGTGCAATCAGTAGGGTTGAGATGCACATGAGGTATGCAGACGCAGCTCGCGGTTGCGCCCCCCTGCTCCTTTTTGGATTTAGATTCCATGACACCTGTCTACACAGGATGGGTTGGTCCTGCCAAGCACTTGGCCACGCCTTAATTCACTCCACGTTGATGCTCCCTGTTCCTTTGCTGTCACACCACATCTGCTGTGCAGTTGATTTGTGCACCTAACAGCACATCTTATCAAGTGTTGGCTTTCCCGCCAAAATACTTTTCCCGCCAAAAACCACATACCAGCCCTTGACCTCTGCTGACTGAGCTCGCCACTATACAGAATCTATGCTGACTGCACACAACTGTAGCACAGCTGCATCAACTTTTGTCTGCCAGGACACCAGTCAAGATCACTTGCTTCACAGTGACGGGAACAGCCTGCAAGCTCAATGCCAAGCACCTGGCCAGCCCCAAAGCGCAAGATCTGTGCATCCATTGTGAGCTTGATGCTTCCTATGCAGGCTATTTGTCTGACACAGCGCCAGAACAGCTGCAGCAGCTGTTTGATGCCCTGGACCAGGAGCAAGCTGGAGACATTGTGCAGTACCGAGACCTGTTTTTGGAAGACAATGAGCTCAATCAGGTAAGCCAATGCATCCTTGTCAGCTCTGCAGCATCAGCATCACTGTGCTTTGACCCAGGCAAGATGTGCACATGCACGGTGTTCCTGACCTGGTGCAATACCTTGTTTGCGCTTGCACCTTCAGCAGTGTTCGGAAGGAGTGCTATGTTTAGGGCGCTTTTCAGCTCCCGTTGCATCGTACAGCAATCTGTCCTACAAACCTCAAGACAATCTAGTCTCTCTTCGTATTTGCACATCTGCTTCAATCAAGTTGTATGCAAGGCTGCAGCTTACAGTCATGATGCTTTGCTTTTGCGCGTCTTGGTCAGAATTGAGTCAGCGTGGACATCAAAACATTATTGTGAGCTTCCTCCCACACTTCTCCTGATTTGTTTGCTTAACGAAAACAGGGACTTGGTAATGTCTGGGAGAAACCAAGCGAGAGTAGCTTCCACGCTGCTGTATCAAATGCATGTCAGGCTATGTGATGCAAGCACAATCGTCACCTGGATATGCCACATGCTTAATGCCAGAAACTCCCTTGCTCTCTGCCCCATGCATGTCACACGCTGAACGAAACTGTCTGAATGGTGGCTCACGCCTACAGGGGCCTTTCATGGAATTGCTGCGTCATCAGCATCTAGACAAGTGCGTGGCACGCTACCAGCATATCACAGACTGTGTTCTGGAGGCTGCGCATGACAGAGGTCTTGAAGGCCGGGGCATCATGACTGCTGATGACCTGCAGGCCGCTCTTTCCAAGTATGTAGCAACATATCATCTTTCAGTTGAACTTGTCCCATGTGCTGTGCTGTGCTGTGCTGTGTTGTGCCCTGCCCTCCCCTGCCCTGCCCTGCCCTGCCCTGCCCTGCCCTGCCCTGCCCTGCCCTGCCCTGCCCTGCCCTGTCCTGCCCTGCCCTGCCCTGCCCTGCCCTGCCCTGCCCTGCCCTGCC
>JAABUK010001319.1_pt1 | contig 47838 bp, 48 predicted proteins | sample 5559141 | NCBI WGS metagenome assembly JAABUK01 (sample SAMN10711869, study PRJNA513367) | rock metagenome | isolation source: Antarctica rocks | place: Antarctica: Victoria Land, Pudding Butte nord | collected 2016-01-03 | reverse complement strand
CTGCCCCCTCTGTCTCCCCCCCGTCCAAAACTGAAGCTGCCAGGCTTGTAGCTGTCCATGTCTGCAGCTGATGATGCATCATTGGACTTCATCTGCCTTTTCCGGCCCCCAAACCCTGAACAAAAATGCCGTTTTGAATAACATGTTGAGCATGATGGTCACCTTATGCCAGAGCACGTATTTTGTGGCTTCTCCCAGAGCATGTGTCTTTGTAGCTCAGCAAGCGCGTTGGAATGCAAGAGTGCAAAGCAGCAGCAACAGCGAGCACAATATGACTGACAGCTCACCAAACTTTTCATCTTTGGCTTGCCGCCGTTTGTTGCTTTGCGGTGCCATGCCGCCTCGCTGTGAAGGCTTGCCGGGAGGCTGCTTATGGTCCAGCGCCTCATCAAGATCAAGCTCCCCTGCAAAGCCCTACAGACCACAGCAGCCCTTCTTGCTACCTGCCAGCTGCTACGGTGTGCAGCTCAAATGAGAAATGGCATCATCAGCAAGCAAAGGCAGGCATATATACACGCATGTTCATCTGTGCTTGGTAAGATGACGAATGTTGCACAGGTGCTTGCAGATCTGACACAGCATTGTCACTGGCGACACCAATACAGATGTAGCAAGCACAGACTCCATAACCAACTACAACAAAGCAATAGGCAAACAGCAGAAGGGAAGGCCTGTGTTTCCATTACATACCGAAAGCATGATGATGGGCACTGACACATGTTTGAGCTGCAGACTCACCGACTTTTGCCGCTGTTTCCGCAAACGGGTTATGTCACTGATGTTTGCCTTCTTTTGCTGAGCCTTCTCTTTTGTGCGCTCTGCCTGCACAGCCTTGCTGAACTTCTTGGTTTCACGCTGCTTTTGCCTGGCAACAACAACTTTGAGCTCAGACGGTGGCTGTTGATGATGGCTGTCTTGACCTGGGCCTTTTGCATAAGCCATTGAGCGAGAATCCATCAGGAGTAACATGACTTCACATCCCAATGCAATACACAGACAAAACATAGCACGAGCACTTTGCACGAGAGTTTGTCTATGCAATCAGAACGGCACCCTGGATAGGGTACATGCAGCAGAATGACAATCTGTTAAGACATGATGGTAAGGGAACAGGCTTTAGCATGCATGCTTTCTTCTGCTGCTTTGGCATGCATGCTTTCTTCTGCTGCTTTGGCATGCATGCTTTCTTCTGCTGCTTTGGCATGCATGCTTTCTTCTGCTGCTTTGGCATGCATGCTTTCTTCTGCTGAGATTCAGGCAAAGCAAGGAAATGCACACTGCTCAGGGTAAAAGCCTGGCATGGCCTCACCTCTGTTCGACAGCCTCCATCTGCTCCTGCTCATGCATGAGCTGCTGCTTGACCTTGGCCATGTGATCATCACTCTTGACCATTTCTGCGTAGTAGTCTGGTGGTCTTTGCCATGGCGTGCCAGCAGCCTCAAATTTGCGTATTGCTTGCTGTGCAGCTCCCAATGCCTGGACAACATACGCAGATTGTGAGGATAACCATGCAATGCTCAAAAGCGGAGAGCTAGCTTAGGAGAGATATATACTTGAGAGCCTGGTAGTGCTGCTGACCTTTTGACTGTTGCTTGCTGCAGAACAGCAACAATGGCCTTGAAATGTACCTGATTGTAAAAGGCAAGCTCTCTTGCAAGATCATCATCTACGCTGTCGACCTGCGTGGCTTCTGCATGCGTTATGACCTGAGTTTCAACCCAAGGCTGCTCTATGGTCCAGCTGATGTCTTCAAGCTTGTCATGCAACGCCTCGGTATTGTATATAGTCTGCCTCTCTTCTGCTTCAGCAGGTGCTGCTTCTGCCTCTGCTAAAGCCACAGCGGCCTCCTGCCAGTTCGAGAAACAGGTGACTCCTCGTTATCGGTGGCAGCGAAGGAAGCAAGAGTCGACCTCTCCTATCACTCGCTTACCTCTTCATCCATTGAGCTATACTCGTCATCGTCCTCCGAGCTCATTACTAGGAAGACTACTGCAAAGCTGGTTCTGTCAATACGTTCCGCGGCGAAATTGCCAGTCAAGGCAGGGGTTTGCAGCCAGCAACAGCAATCTGTTCTCGACCTTTTCGTGGAGTGCTACCTTGTTCTCGCGTCGCGATTGCACGCAATGTGACAGTTGCCGGAAGAAGCAAGCTGAATTCGCATACCCTGATCAGCGTCTTCATTAGGGTTCCTCAGTGTTGCACTCCTGAATGTCTCTATTCACGCCCAGGTAACATGTATAGCCGTTTGGCAAGCCTAAGTGCAGAGGTTGGCTGTGCGTGCGGAGCATGCTACAAGTGGCTACACAAGTGCAGGCAATAACAGCAATTTACAACAGTGTCAATACAATAATGTGCAGTACTTCCAAGCAGTGTACTGACTTCTTTCTAGACTGTTCTCGGTTCAAGATGAGGTGTATAGACATACCGTGTGTGAACACTGACATACCACGTCAGCATTGACGGCTCAGCAGCCACTCATGAGTTCTATCAGAAAGCATCAAGCAAGTGTACTTCATGGGCAGCTTCACAAAGACTCTAGCCTGAAACGCAACGCCTAGACACACCTTGTCTTGGTACTACCACCAGAAATATGCTTATGCCAAAGAAGCTTAATCACACATGCTGCTGACATGTGGCATCCTGCCAAAAGCGTTTCTGCTGTTTCACTGCAATCACAGCGACCACTAAAATTCACACTCACGCTCAATTCAAACTTGCAAGCTCTCAAAAGTCACCTGCAGCTGCTGTGAAAACAAGTCATCAGAGACCACGCTTCAGCGCTTTCTGCTACAATTGCACCTGCTCAATGAAGTAAAGCAAGCAGGAACCAAACAGCTGCTCTGACCTACTTATGACAAGGGATTTTGATGCAATGATCGCGAATATAGCAGCAACATCAATCAATGCAATCTCAACTTCTGGAAAACCTTCAACCTGAACCTAAAGGCCAGCAATGTAAATACCACAAATATCATTAGTGCTAGTCCCAGATTCCAGACCCTGTTCGCCATGGCCAGGCCATGACAAGCATTTGCCATGCTGCCAGGGTTGTGATTGATTTGCCACAGGGTATTGTTTGGCCCTGTCCATGGGAAGAAGACATGTGCAACTTTGCCATATTGCAATGGCTTTGGCCATGTGTACGCCAACAGGCTTTGATCCCATACCCTGGTCCCATTTCTGCTGCAGAAGGAGTGCCAAGATGTGGGCACAGGCTCAACAACACGAGTGCCCCTCAAATCCAGCATTACCAGGGACCGGAGCGATCCCCAAGAGCTAGGCAAGGATCCTCCAATCATGGTTCTGGCTAGGCGCACTGATTTCAGCCGTGCAAGGCCAGACCAAGCTCTGGGCAAACTCCCTGAGATGCCAGTATCACTAAGGGACAACACCTGAAGGTGTATCATAGCAGCCCAACTTGGCGGGAGAGGTCCATCCACAGAAGTACGCCAGAGGTCAAGGGTCTCCAGCTTGGCCATCTTGGACCAAGATGGCGGCAAAATCCCAGAGATGCCGCTTTTAATGTCACTTTCGTAATTCAGAGACAGGTCTAGCAGCTTCAGCTGCTCCATGGCTCCCCATTCTGGCGGGAGACTCCCACTCAGCTTTGGGTTGTCCCCAAGCAGGAGCTGAGTCATGTTGATCATTCCCGCCCAACTTGCAGGCAGCGTTCCCTCCAAATCCAGGCCATTCAATGTCAGCTCCCGCAGACCCTCAAACTGGCCCCAGGCAGCAGGTAGGGTGGCCTGACTAAGCACTGCATTACTGATATGCAACGCCCTAAGCGTCTGATTCAGCTTCATAAATGCAGTCCCGCTGGGCAAGCTGTCAATGATGAGATCATCATGGGGGTATATCCCTACAGGCCATTTGGTGGCAGAACCTGGCAAATCTGCCTCATGCCACGAGGGTTTCCCTGCTGAGCCATCTGCTGAGTCAGCGAGCAACGACTGACGCTTGACTGATGCAATACTGGCTTGCTGTGACTGATTGGCAGAGTATTGTGTGATTATGTGTTGCAGCTCTGGATACAATGACTTCAGATCCTCTTTGAATATCAGGTCAATTTCGGAGACTCGGCCAGTCTTCGGTCGCAGGCAACCTGCAAGAACACACCTATGACACCATGACAAAACATGCCTGGAATCTCACAAGGTCCTGTGCGCACATCAGGATGTCTTGAACATCAGTGACATGTGCGAACAATCATGTTTATAGATGACTGGCCGCATGACAAGGCTGTAGCTAATCATGATTCAAACTGTAAACAAAGAAGCATGGTTCAGACATGGAATGTGTCGCCCGTGTAAGCAAAGAAGTCATTGCTGATTGAGCTGAGCAACTGGCGGATAGATCTTGTACCTTGGCAAAATTGCACGGATTGCCATTGTCCACCCATGTGTCAAAGACTGAGTTAGCTCTGTGATGGATGAGTTGCTTCAGTTCTAACAGGGCCGCCAGGTCAACTGCCCTGCCCTCTTTGAGCTTCTGTGCTTGCTCTACTGGATTGACATAGGTTGTCATCACATTGGATTTGCTTTTCTTTTTGCTGCTGCTTCCAAACAGCCATCCTGCATGGTGATTTGTCCCTTTTAGACATGATGCACTTGTTGCTTGTTGGCACATCAACTGCTGCATAACTCAAAATCCTCCCAACACAGTGACATACTTGTTGACGCTTACATATTGCAGCTGCATGCATAAGACAAAGCTGTGCACGTGGGACACACCGGGCTTGACATGAGCAGTGCTGTCATAGGAAGATCTGGGCAGACAAGCAGGATCATGCAGCTCATTGCACAGCATGCCCTACACTGCTCTTGACTTGCAAATGCAGCGTCTGCCAGCTAACACACCTGCTTTCTGCCGTGAAGACAGCAACTGTCTATGCTGTATGTGTAAACTGGTATCAAGAGAGCTGCTACTCTGCACATGCAGCAGACATACATCATAAATCTATGCAAAACGTAATGCTTGGAGCAGCGTCGGCAAGTGCCTCTCGAGATCTTCAGGGTGTGCGAGTCTGCACCTCATCTGCTTGGATAAACGCCGGACTTGCCAACAGAAGCAGGGCGATGGCTACGGTCCAGATTGAAATGACGCACTTCATAGATACATTCACAGCTTGGCAGCAGTAAGCGTGCTCTGAGGTGTACCCCGCTGCGACTGCTTTACGCAGTTAAGCAGTCTGTCACTGCAGCCGCTTATGTCCCCCAAGCAAAAGCCGCGCACTCTTTGCAACTTCAAACAAACTGCTGCCTAATCGGTTGTACTGAAGTGGTGTAACGGCGCAGGTCTTGCGGTGACAACGAAAGTTTCAGGTGAAACAGCTGCAGTGACCCGTACGGTACGAAGGTGCGCGGGTCTATTAAATGTGAGCTTGAGCACACCGAGCTTGGCTACTGTAATCAGACGTGTATGTCTCGTACGCGGATGCACAACGCTGTTGATCGGGCACGAACACTGAGTTGCAAAGCGTAACAAGCACCGCTGCATGGCCACATCTTCCAAAGAGGAAGAGGAGAAGTCAGCGCCATACAAAATGCGTTGCATGCTGTCCTTTGAGGCTTAGCCTTGTTTCCCACCTCATACATGCCAATTGAGACACATGATGCTGCTTGTCACGACGTGTACTTTGCATGGTACCCTTGGGTAGTCTGCTGCTTTCACAATGGACCTGCAAAATCATTGCAAGATGTGCACAGGTGCATCCTGCCATGACATCGATGATGTTATTGCACATAGATATGGCCAGACTGCATGACGTGTACAAAAGCAGCTGGATTTTTGTTGCAAGCGACTGTGCTTGCTGACCCGCTCAGACCTGTCGCGACTACTTCTCGCTGTGTCATCAGCAGCTTTTGTAACAGGAGTCTCCATGATCATGAGCCCATTTTGTAACATGAAGCAATCAGCACGCCTGCTGGCAGACACAGAGCATGCACGAATGTGCAAAAGCTTGCACGCATGAGTAATGAATTCAGGGTGGTGGTACCTTCTTCAACAATGCTGAAAGTTGCGTTTGCTTGCCCTTTCCAGCAGCGGAAAGCTTACTACGTTTGTTGTTAGTCTTAGTTGCAGGTGCAGGTCGCTTGGCAGCAGTTCTTGATGACAAAGCGTTTCTTTCAAGCCACAAATCGTGCATGATCTGTTTCTGCTCAGCAAGATCTACATTGCTCAGAGAATTGCCTGGTGCAGCGTGTGCATCATCGCTGCATTGCTCATCTGAACACTTTGGAACGTGCGAGAAAGTCGGGCAATCCTTGACATTGCTGGACACTTGCGCTGCTGCATCTGATCCTTCCTGAAAGTCAGAAGGACCTGCATCAAGTTGTACACGCTGTGCAGCATCTGTGGAGGGCTGGCAGCTGGTATCTTCCTTGAACCTACTGAAGTTCGCATCTGCAGCTGGGCTAGGTGCAGCAGTCACATCAGTTGCAGCCACATGTTGTGTTCCCAACAGCAGTTCCTCCTCTTGATTGCAGACTGCATCTGCTGTGTCAGGCATGGCACCGTCATCACGGCTGTCCTGTTGCTGAAGTGCCGCGCTTGGGGAAGCAGCATCGACAGGTGCTGCAGCTGTTGTGGCACTGCTGGTAGCGCTTGCCTTTGCTGCTTTGAACATGGATGCAACAGCAGCTTGCCTTGACTTGACACCACTGGTGCTCTTTGACGACATGACTGGGGGAGGCTGACTAGACATGCTGACCTCACCCTTGCCAGTGCTGGTGCCTGCAGTAACACCACCAGCAGTATGGGCATGGGCTTTTGCCTGTAGTTCCCATGCACTTTTGGCATGCCCTTGGGACACCCAGCGGGATCCTTTATACAAATGCAGACTTTCAGAGACCCTGGTTTGTTGTCCCACATGTGCTCCCTGAAGTCTAAAACCGTAGACCCTCAAAAGTCACAGACAGCAGGTTTATGGCTCTTGACACTTGCCACCTTGTAATCTGCCTGATCAGCCAAATCTCCATCTTGCACACATGAAGCCGCAATGATGACAGTGTGACACGCTGCGTCTGGTTTGGCAAAGCCAGTCCCTATACGTCTGAATGTGCAAGCTTTACAACAGAAGGAGAAGGACAAAGTGCACCAAATGGGCTTACCTGATCCAGCACCAAAGAACTTAGTGATAGACCCTTGGCCCTCGCTCAGGGGCCCATCCTCGAAGTCTGAGGCAGCAACTGCGAGGCGAGTGCAGGGCAAGGCATCAGGGCACTTCTGAAACAGCCTCATGACTGTCTCACAGATGACAGGGGCTGTCGGGCTTGCTTTCAGGAATCTAGGCATGGGGCATGATTTGCTACGGTCCCCACTGCCCCAGCCCCCTCCACCACCGCCCCTGCAGTACCCCAGTCCATCAGTCAGGCATCCCAGGCCTGCCACCGCTTCTGTGGCCACAGCTGCCACACGCAAAGCGCACGGCTACAACAAGCATGCTGTGCATGCTGAGCGCGCCATGCGAGAGTACGAGCAGATCCACAGAGTGGTCACAACAACTCGACATCCATCTGTCAGTCGAGAGGGCTTGCAGCGTCTCGGAGCTGGTCTACAGCCAGTCACAGTCATACTGACAGACATGGCCAGAACGCAGCAGAGGCCTGCTGAGCCCCAGGCATCTTAATCTCAACTCACCAGGATACATTCACATCAAGCACAGGGCTTGCAGTCAAGCCTTGTAGTGGTGTCTTGCTTCACTGCTGTGCAGCAAATGATGTATTCATGAGAAGCAACCACAGGCTCTGCAACTGTGTACTCAAACGAAGGCATGCATCACAGCTGACAAAAGAACCTTCAATGTTGACTACTCATTCAAAGTGGCTGCACACTGACACACTGGATCTGCAGTATCATCTGATGGAATTACAGACCCACATGTGCGTTGTGATTCAATCAGTAAGCTATTGTGGCAATATCAAACAGTCCTGAAGGTCCTCCCATAGCACATAGCAAAGCATTGCATATGGAGTGCACAACTGCATGTGAATTGTGAGTGGCCGACCTAAAATGCAAGTGGAGGCGTGTCATCAATGAGGCCCCGGTGTGTTCTCCCACACGTGCTGTGAACCCTAAACACTAAAACCCTGGACCCTCAATGACAAACTCTCCCACATGTGCTGTGAACCCTAAACACTAAAACCCTGGACCCTCAATGACAAACTCTCCCACATGTGCTGTGAACCCTAAACACTAAAACCCTGGACCCTCAATGACATACAAAACTGCATGAGGGTTGTGAGTGACTGACCTGTAGTGCAAGTGGAGGCTCTTGGGGCGGCGGTTGAAGAGCTTGTTGTCGGCAGCCATGCGCTCTGCCAGCTCTTCAGCCAGGATGGTGACCCAGCGCTCCAGTGCAGCCATGTCAGAGCTGGGCTCAAAGGACTTGGCTGCCAGCATTGACTTCGGCCTCTCCTTCACCTGCCAGTCAGTCAGTCAGTCAGGGACTTTACAGTCATTGGGGTCAGCTAGCCCATTTGATCGAATTACAGATTTTCATCGGTAAACAAAACAGACTGCAATCACCATCTGTTGTCTTGACTTGCAAGGGAATCACCAGTCAACATTCTGTACCCTGGTCATGACTTTGACTTGTGAGGAAGCAATGGGAAAGGATATGTGGCCAAGCCAGTTCTTTGACTGGCAAGGAAGCCACAGAGCAACTTCTGTAGCTTGAGCTACAGAGACCTAGGACCCATGAAAAAGAGAGATGGTCGGGGGGATTGGTAACATGCTGAGAACGAGGCGGTTCTTGCGGGTGTGATTTGGTGTTGTCAGGTTTGTCCCAGAAAACCTGTTGTTGTGTGTATGGCTCAGAGGCAAATCTGCTCAAGGCTAAGCCATCTGGTTCAAAAGAGATTTGTGATCTTGTTACAGGTGAGGCATGCAGGGACCATCAGAGAAGGCTGCTAGTTGCAGCGTAACACCTGCTTGCATGACGTGTGCTGTGGGAGGGGCATTACAGATTAGTCAATGCTGAAAAAAGAATAAATATTACATGAACTGTTGAATGGATAAAGTAGCCAGCAGCCGCACATATCCTTCCCAAACTATGATGCAGCACCTGCAGTTGCTCAACACTGTTTTGCTGTAGGGACTAGCACCCTCACTGGCTTTGCAAGGTTGCAATACACGTGTTGGATACACCAGGGGTAGTAGGAATACAAAACACCCTGTGATGCAGTAGCCGTTCAATTGTGTGGACACTTGCACTAGACCCACACAACTGCCACAAGGGATGTCACAGCACATTCTGCTGCTGTGCACACCTGAGCTTCCTCCCTGCCTTACCCAGAAAAGGCATGCAACTCTTTTCAATCCCAAAACGTCTGATTTAACTCAAAAACGTCATCCCTACACTGGAAATCTAAACCCAGAAACATCCGAAAACAGCAAAAATGCCTTTTTACATTGTGGAGGTGTTTTAGGTATCCTCAGCAACATGCTGATGTGGCAAGACCTGGTGCTGACCTGTACTGGCTCATCGCTGTTGCCCTGGACTGTATACAGGATCCAGGGGGTGCGTTCCCCAAAGTGTTGATGCAGGGTGGCAGGGGGGAGGGCCAGCACCTCCCCAGCTGTGCTGCATCCCAGGGCCTGCAGCTCTGCCCCCAGCTTCCCACCAAAGTTGCGAATCTTCTTCAGGGGCATGTCCTTCATCAAGTCTGGCAAGGCCCTGCAGTGCTGATCGCCTCAACCTCATGTTTGCATCAGACGTTAGTGCCCATTGCTGCTGAGCTGATGTCAGCAGGTGTGCGTGCTGTGAAAGGAAATGACAGTTGGTTTCTGGAATGACTGCAGAGCAGCTTGAAGCGGTGCAAGCTTGCCTGATGCTGTTTACATTGAAGTGCTGCCTTGGGCTCATGCAAACATGAAACATGCTCATGAATCATGAACGATAGCTGTGAAGCAATTAATGCAAGCAGTGCTGACTCAAGAGACACAGGGGCATCAATGACTATGAGAACAGACGCCAGATTGGCAGGTGTGCAGGATTGATATCCTTTGCAGCATGTGAACACAGCCATGTGAGGGTGCCTTGCAAACCCAGCATGCCTTTTGCACCTGAGCGCAGAGCGTGCCAGTACCTGGGAGGAATGACAGTCTGCTGGTTTGGCTTGTGCATTGCAGAAGCTATCTTGGCCATCAGCTTGTTGCACGCCACTCCAGCTGAGCATGTGTACCCTGCAGGCACGCTGAAGCTCTTGACAAGTATAGGAGTGCTCATGGGATTCGTCAGCAGATAACCTCCCGGCTGCTGTTCCAGGAGGCTCCCATTATGACCACTGAAAAGCATCAACATTTCTTTTCTTTCAGCAAATACAGTTGTGTGGCTTGGCTTGGTGAGCTTCACAGACACACTGCATGCACAGTGACATTGTGGTCATGCTGTGAGACGCTGTGCAACAGCTCACCTAGCTTGTCTTTGACAGCAGTCCTGAGTTGACAGGCCAGCTGGCCTCCGACAGCCAAGCGCCTCTCAAACTCACTGCCCAGGTCAAGCGCACCACCGATCACATGGTTGCCACATTCAGGGCTTTCCAGGGCTAGCAGCTGAGCACTGCTTGCAGGCAATGAGCCTTCACCATCAGATGCCTGCAAGGAATGGGAGGAGTAACATACCAAATCTCTACTAGCTTGTATCAGTTCAAGTTAGTAGAGAGGAAGGCCATTTTGCTCCTCCAGTGAGGCTTGTCTGGAGTATGTCTTTCGTGCCTCAATCAAGTAACCATTATGTTGCGTCGCATGAGCTGTAGCCTAACGTGCTGATATGCTGCTTCCAGACAGGAAAGCACAGGAAACAATCAATGCCATCAGTTCATCTGCTCAAGCTGTGCTGCTTCTTCAGTGTCAGAATGCATGTGCTGCGACAGGTTGCTGCATGTCCTGAGGTTCATTTGTGTACTGAGTACACCGTACTGAGTAAGCTGTACTGAGTACGCTGTAATGTCATTTTTGTGCGCAAAATGAGCAAGCTACTCAACTCTTGCAGTGGCTGGGTGCCCACTCTGTCATCACAGGTCAAGCCTCAGACATTAGTCGTGAGCAGTGTCAGCGGACTTGCCTGTAGGTGTACATCAACAATGCTGGTGACATCCAGATAGGCTTCATCAATGGATGCTTTCTCCACAATAGCATCCGGTGCAACCTCATGGAACACTGCAATGATCTCAGCAGAGGCAACTCTGTAGCGCTCCAGGCAGGCCTTCTGAGTTTTACGGTCTTCCCATGTTACTGCACTGTCATTCCCAGCGCCGGCATCACCACCTGCATGGCATGTGCCACCATGATGCCCATGTCATTGGTTCCTCTCTTCGAAGCTGGTGCCTGAGGACGGTACTCTGCACTTTGAGACAGCAGCATCAACATCAAGCATTCGGTAAACAGAGTGTATGCAGCACGTTAAGAGGGATTTGAGAAGTATTGTGTGTGCAACATGTAGCCACTGGACATGTTTTGCAGTGCAGAAAAGTGCTGTTTGCAGCTGGCATAGAGCAGTCTTCTGGCTCACCAATGGTCTCTACATGCACGCATTGGAGCTCTGGACATTTTGCTTTGGCCTCAGCGCGTCTCATATGCCGTGTGATACCTGCTGCTCTTGCTGGGTAGTTGACTGCAGCAGCACCACATATAATGGGTGTCCAGAGTATTCTTGCTGTTAAATTGTTGTGCAAACAAAAGCAAATTGTTGTTTGCAGCACCCAAGCAACCAAGGCTCACAGCAGCATTTTCGTTGTGAATGTTCGTAATCTGCAAGCGAATGTTGAACTCGTTGCTGATGCTGCAATTCGCAATGAGGATTTAGACAGGCAGGGCACCTGCTATAAGACCCTCCCACTGCTGTACTGCACAGGGAACGTGAGCTGGAATGCCGACCCTTTTCATCTCAACCTGACCTGCAGGCATGGAAAAGCTAAACGGGCAACGTAACGGTTTCCACGCATGATGCTTTGCTACTAGCGTGAGCGACTTACAGTAAAATGCGTCGAGATCAACGTGTAGGATGACTCGAGTACGGTTCCGAGCTGTGCTCGCCATTGCAGCCTGGTTGTTTTCGTCTTGCTACATCAGCAAGTCAGCTCCCGTCCATCATTCATGCCGGAATCAATTGCTTGTTGGACTTGGCTGGAGCTGATGTGGCTGTGTGAAGCTGTGCCCTGTGCTTGCCCTCGAGGGCTCCTTTTGAATTCGAAATGCTTCCGGTGCAATTGGCAGACACTTCCAATGTGCTTTCAAAGCTGCATCTCTCAGATGCATTCACTGTAAGCCAACTCTCAGTACTCAGCTAGGAGCGTGATGCATGACAATGCACTTCATACCTACCAGTTGAGACACACATTCAGTCTATCGGTGTCCTTTTACACAAATCCCTTCACTATGCCAAGCTTGCTTGTAAGTCTGGGAAATCGTTTTTGGATTCATCCCTAGAACTAGCTGCATTTTATTTGCTTGCCCATTAGCAGACTCTGCATTCACATGATCAAGCTTACCAAGCTAACGGCATTGACTGACCTGCAAGCATGCGCTGACAGGGCTGCTCCCAGGAATTCACCAGTTAGAGCGGTAGATGTGGTGCCAGCATTGCAAAAGAGAATCCAAATGGTAAAACAGACAATCCTGAGCATTGCAGGACTGCCTCACAACACAGCAGGGCGCATATACATTTAACATGGCTGCTTGCAATTCAGCCCTCTGTACTGCTGGCCTCCTGATCAGCTTTGCGATGTTGGTGTGCTACACGTAATGCAAGTTCACCATGGTTGACAAGCATGTACAGTATAAATGTAGCAATCCCTACACAACATTTTGTTGGCAATGGCACACACAGCGCTTGGCACTGATGCAGACTGAACACTGAAGGATTCATGGCTGAATGTAATGTGCATGCACAGCTGGCAGAGACATCGCACCACATTGTATGCAGTTAAATGCACCAACAGCAGAGCAGACAGCGTCATAAGGATACAACTCATGGGGTACAGGATACATAGCCTTCTGTTACCTTCACAAGATGTTTGATGATGTGCGAAGGCAGGCGTTTGTGTGACAGGCAGCAAGCTGGAAGTCTTGTCTGTGCCGTGTGAGTTACTGTATGACTGACAAGACTCCAAATGCAACATCAACCGCAACACATATAGCTTGTAATGCTAGAACTGTTTCTGTGGCACAGCTGAGGCAGCATCAGCCTTCTTTTCTCCGTTGGCAAGGCTGACAGTCAACTCCATTTGCTGCCGCAGCGTGTCCCTCAATTGATTGAACTCACTGCGTAGCTGACTGACTTCGGTCTTCAGACCTGTGTTGAGTGAACCCATCTCTTCCTGGTAGTCGCGGACTTGGTCATTCAGCTTTGTGCGCCAGTCAGAAAGGCCCTGAATGGAAGGCAAAACAGGTCATGATGTGAGATTCGCCATTAATTCGCCATGGCAATGTTTATTCATTCTGCCTCATGTCAAGCTGGGAGTGCACTTGGCTCAAAGTGTTTTGACCTATGAATGACCTGAATTGCCTCATGCTATACCTCACCTGCCTCAATGTCTGGACCCGCAGCAGCAACTCTCCCTTGTCTTGCATGAGATCCTGCAGTCAGGTTGTTGCTTGGCGTACAAAGCGCTTATAACCACTGGACAAACTGACGCTGACAAGTGATGTTTCGGCAATAGCTTGCTCATATTACCTGTAAACGCTCTGCTTCTTGTTGAAAAGCATCTGGAGCGGATCCACCCTGCAGGTGACATGTGGAACTTGATTAAATGCTCTGAGCCTTAGAGCCTGCTGTTGCAGCTGGACAGAGGTTACGTGAGCAGTGACTCAAGGCAGGGCGGCTGTTTATTCACTCACCGTGGCAGCTTTTTGTGCTGGTATCATGTTTCACTTCCTTGCAACGAACTCAGCTTGGTAACACCAGTCCTCAGTTGCCGAGACGTTGCCTATCCCGGTCGTTTCTGCCTCAGACCCTGATGGCCAGGAATGGGTGGTTCGTGCTCAAAGCTCTCTCACGTGGCGATGAACTGCAGGTGCAGCGGTACGTCAGAGGCTTGTCTGCTTTGATAAGTGCGCTGCAGCATATATGGTGTTTGATCTGCTGCAGGTCAAACAGTCAAGGGAGGATACTCAATGGTCTGCATGGATGTGCGTGTGTCTGTCTGTCCGCCATGACTGAGAGCAACCACTGCGATATTGTCTAGCATCTCACGCGCCAGATAGGCACAGATATCCACTCGCTTATACCACAGCAGTGAAGCCGTTGCGCTAGACCTTGTCCACGTATCTGGCTGCTGCTATCAACATTTGTAGTGCATGCAGTCATAGCATAACAGAGCAGATTCGTTGACTTGAGCACGACATTAAACCTTGCGGTCATGGCCTTGCTCCGGCAGATGACGCGACTTGTACCAAGCTCGCTGAGATGGAGTGTCAACCCGACTGCCGCACTGTCCAGCAGGGGCATAAAAGACCATACAGGCATTGCTGGACTGGATGTCGATCCAAACGCTCGGGAAAACCTCAAGATGTATTTGGAACAAGTACTAGAAGCTATCAAGATCATTCCACAAGACACGGAGTATCGACGAAACGTCGAAACTACCATTAACCACAAGCTCAGCATTGTGAACTCAGACATTACAGATGAGGAAGCAGAGGACCAGCTGGACGCCCAGCTGGAGCAATACATCAACTTCACCAAAGATGAGCTTAGTCTGATACCAAAAATGGCAGGTAAATATAGATCAATCCTGTGCAATCTGCTGGCTGGGCTGCCCAGTGTACATATTCACACCTTTGATCAAGCATGCCTGCTGCAGAATGGCAACCATGGGATGTCCCGTCAGGCCATAAGGTAGAGGTCGTTGAGGAGCAAGAGGTTGAGCAGAAGCAGCAGAATGCAACACAAGTGCCAAAGAAATAGAGGAACTCTGTTACCAAAATGTATCTGTTCAGGGTTACCTAGGTCAGCAGATGGAAAGTACGATTGAACAGCATTCACATACTGTTTTGGTGGCTGAGGAAGCAGGTAGCCTAGAAGCAGCAATGCTGTCATGGATTGATGCTTTTCTTTGCACACGAATAAACAACAATCTAGGTTAGTCTTTGGACTTTTTAGAATTGCCTGTGCATCGCCAGTTTTAGCACCACTCAGCAATATGCAAATGTCAGGGATGGCCAAATCAACCCACTGCTTGTGGCATATTTCATGTGTTGCAAGCAGATCTCCCTGCCTGAGGGTTGCGCTGAGTCGGGGCTTCCTTTACAGCATGCGTCCATAGGCATGATCTCTGTTTCTGGTGGCAACAGGACGTATGGCTGTTTGTGAGACTTTGAGTTACAAACCGTAGCTCTCAGATTTCGAGTTCCTCGAATTTGATTTACTATCAGAGCATGTGGGTCTGGCAACAATGCTGTGCATTAGACACGACTGTACATGCTAATGAACTTCAGTGACTGATTTTTACACTCAACCAGGTTGGCCAAATTGATGTTTGTCTTACACACAGATATGCCAGCAAACACATGTGACACTGACCAATCAGACATTCCCTACAAACTGTTTGCAAAGGTTGCGCAATTCTGCTGCAGCATAACAGAGTGTTGTGCAGCATTTCCTGGCAAATGAGTCAAATCTTAGCTAGCAATGTTGCTTGAGTCTTTTAGGAGCTCTTGGAGCCAGACTTAACAACATCCACAAACTCAGGCTTGAGGGAAGCGCCTCCCACCAAGAACCCATCCACATCAGGCTGTGTTGCCAGCTCATCTGAGTTCTTGGCGCTCACTGAGCCACCGTAGATGATGCGAGTCTTTTGGGACACCTCAGAAGAGACATTCTTGCTCAACCAGTCTCGAAGCTGCTTGTGAACCTCTTGCGCCTATGCAAGCATGGCATGTCATTGGAATTGCAACATATGCCATGCAGGTGTTATTGCACCGAGTGGCAATGACATTTGACAGTGGTGCATGCAAAACATTGACATACACTTGCCGTGTAACAAGGACTATTTTTTTGGCATGACATGCTTGACATGCATGACATGCGCTGAACCAACATGCACCACGTGACAGGTGGTCAACTGATCAACTGTAACTTATGTACTACCGCACAGCATTCTCGACAGTCCCATTGCATAAACATGCCTGCATTATTTGTAGCTGGACAGTCACAATCAGCCCTCAAGGCAGATGCATGGTCAAAGGCATCAATCACAGGCAGCTGCTGAAGCAATTCGGTAAGTCAGTCAGTACTTGGGCAGCCCGGTATAACACTTGGCTTCTCATTACATTGACGCCGAAAGGTGTAGTCTTTTCTTTTTCTTTCCTTTTGTGAGTTAGCAACATTCACCTGCTCCTTGCTCGCCACCTTGCCAGTGCCAATGGCCCATACAGGCTCATAGGCCACAACAATTTTGGACCAGTCCTTCACCTTGCTTGCGACCGGCTGCACCTGCTTGGAGATGACTTCAAAGGTCTGGTTAGATTCCCTCTGCTCCAGAGTCTCGCCCACACACAGGATGACACTCAGGCCCTTGCTCAGTGCATATTGGGTCTTCTCTGCCACAGTCTGCAGAGGGCATCAGCTGCTTGACTTGAGGCTTACCACTTTTTGTACCACAAAGTTACTGTTGCTATGCTTCAAGACAGGTTCTCTCAGTCAGTGTGAAGTTGAACAACACAGCAAAGCCCTGTGATGCTGATGTAATGGATGCACTGCACTACTGTAACATGCGCAAAGCACATTGTGCTTGAGTCATCAGACTCACCTCCTCGCTTTCATTGAGCAGTGCCCTCCTTTCTGAGTGGCCAAGGATGACCCAAGGAACCTTGATATCTTCAAGCATATCAGCACTGCAACAAGGCACAGCAGTCAGATGTAGAGTGCTGCATAGTCTTGATTTTGTCACTGTTTCATACTTTGTTTATCTGTTTTTTATAGTTTCCTGCTGTCCCCTGCCTGCTTGTGACTGTGGCTTGCATGTGACTGTGGCTTGCATGTGACTGTGGCTTGCATGTGGTTGTGGCTTGCATGTGACTGTGGCTTGCATGAGACTGTGGGAGCTAGGCTAAGACTCACAGGCACAAGGCATGCATATCAGGATGTAGCACAGTATCCCAGCACTGATGCTTCATTTGGACCGGCAAGCTGTAGTGGGCTGCCAATGAAGGCTACAATTCCAAGCTGCTCATTGCATAATACCACAAGTAGGGAATATTGTACTGAGCTGCACAGCAGGCGCATTGGGTTTATGAGATTGTCATAGGGAAAATCTGTAAGGGTTTACCTGACCTCTCCTGTGTAGGCACCATTGCCTTTGATCCAACAGTTCTGGGCTGACACGGCAATCTCCCGACGAAGGTTAGACTGCACCAATGGGATATGAACGAAAGCAGGAGCCACCACAACCTCTGCAGCACAATACGGCCATACAAATGTTTATGAAATGTGCAACACGTCAGAGGGATAAGGCATGCTCTCAGCCCCTTACCAACACTGCTGGGTAGGTCAGCCTTGTTCAGCTTGTCAACCAGCTCATGGGCGGAGTTTGTGGTTCCGTTCTGCACAATAAGCAAACATAACGCAAAGTCACGCTTGAAGACACGCAGGCAGCATACATGGCATCATACTTACGCATTTCCAGTTTCCGCCTGCGTCAGCAATCAAGCTAGTCAGTGTCAGGCTAACACTCAGCAATACATGAACGCAGCTTGAAAGGCAGGGCCTTACCGACAAAGAACTTCCTTGCCATGGTGAAAAATTTGGGACGAATCGTGTTAAGTGTGTATTGATGCGGAGTAAAGGTTGCGGGGATAGCACATGCTGCTATCTGGACGTCGTGACGGACAGCTCCGAAACCAACTTACACGCTGTTGCCATGTATGATCGTGGTCAAACCTGTGAGGGTGGGTGAAGATACTACTCATGGCTGTAGTAAGTTTTGACGACACCAAGGCAGCCATCTGCTTCTTCGACTGGCATCGCTCGCTATGCCGTTGTGGTACGGGGGGGACGATATACCTGATCAAAACGGTCGCACCGTTATAATTACTGGCGGAACCTCTGGTTTGGGACTGTCCACCGCCAAGTCGTTGACTTCTAGGGGAGCGCAAGTGCTTATTACTGGCAGATCATCAACGAAGGGAATGTAACGCTTGGTTTGAACTGCTCTGAACTGGATGCGTTTGCATAGGGCTATCTCGGCAGTACGAGCGTTTACAGACAAGGGTCAGATCAAGTTCATCCGCTGCGATGTCTCAAACCTGAAGTGAGTCACGGTCTCTGCTGCTGATGAGGTCTTGCTGCTGGACGGCATGCACCTGCACTTCAGCGACTTGCTCGCGCATTTAAACGATGGACTGCTTGCAGGGCTGTCAAAGAGTTCGCAGATGACTACAAGCGTTCAGGTCGCAAGCTACATTGCCTGGTCAACAATGCTGGTACTGCACTGCCGCCTCATAGCATAACTGAAAATGGTTTTGAGGCATGCTTGTCTGCACTAGTACATTAACAGATACATGGTATGGGCTGATGTGCTATAACAGCTGCAATCTGATATTGCCAGCATTGAGCGGTGAAATGCACGCAAACTCTGCAGCTCAGGGGTTCAGTCACACTGTAGTTAGGACACTAGTGCAGATCTGCACTCCATGGCTCTCAGCATGCACACCTGAGAGATCACCAGTTGCGCTGTGTAGCATCACATTGACTCCATCTCCTGGTGATCCATATTGTGTCTGCATTGTGGAACAGTAGGGCAAAGACAAACATCAAGCAGCATTGGTGTTCCATCTGTGTGCACATTCTCTGCGCTGGCTTGCAGCTCACTCTAGCATCCAACTACTTTGGTCCAGTTTACCTGACCAACCTGTTACTGGATGTGCTGAAAGCCAGCGCCCTATCTAGAGTTGTGTATGAGGCTTCCCTTCTGGAGCAGTGGGGCAAAGTCAATTGGGATGATCTTGGGTAAGACCTGATGACCCATTGCCAAGAAACTTACTTTTGTGTCTGTCACGCAATGTTACTTATGGTGCGTAAATCATCAGTACTGCAGTGGACAGCTATATTGCTGTATCTTTTGCCTAGTCTTGCATAATACATCATGTTTATATGCTCAATTACATGTTGTTTGTAGACTTGCTGTGACCCATCTTGGATCTGTCAGATCTTGATAAGTTCAGCATCTGCATCACTGAGTTTCTTCTAAATAAACAGTTCAATGCCCTGCCACATTAAAAACAGCTTTTGCGTTAGTGAGCATGCTGATGTATGTGCACATTCATTCATATGTTGCAGCGGCAAGTTCTCCAAGACCAGTGACATGGGCATGTATGGCACCTCCAAGCTGTACTGACTCATGATGAGTCAGGCACTTCAGCAGCGATTACAGGTGAGCCACAATTGCAACATCTCCTGGTCCACTTACAGCCACAAACACAGCAAAATTTCCATAAGAAGCTTTGCTCTTAAGGACAGATACTGAGTCTCTGTTGAGCAAACCCTCTCTGCCATGCTTTTGCAGCAAGTCACATTCACCTCTGCTTTTAAGCCATGGTGCCTGATGAGTCACAACTAGCTCTACAATCAGCCTACAAAGTACGATTCTTTTTGCTATTCCATTCTCGAGCAACTCTTTTGTCATTTTCAATTTTCCAGCCTACAAAGTAGCGACTGAATACGCATATCATGTGCATTATGCTCTGAGCTGTCTGACCCTTGGGTGTGTGAGAGAGAGAGAGGATTTTTACATCTTCAGCCAATCAACTAGGTTGTAAAGATGTCCCAGGGTTTTCAGTAACCTGGTCAAAAACATCGGTAACAAAGTGTTTATCATGTCTAACAGTCTGAAATGAATGTGTGAACAATCATGTGGTTGCGCAGGGCAGCGGGGTGGACGTCTTTGCAGTTCAACCTGGCTTGACAAGCACTAGCCTGTGTTCAGGCATGCAGAAGACCTTCCTGTTTTACTAATTTTTTGTCACCATGACATTCTTCTTGGGCCAATCGCCTGAGCGAGGCTGCTTGTCCCTTCTGTACTGCGCCACTGCTCCTCACCTTCAAGGTACCTCACATCTAATACATCTCCACAATGTAGAAAGGCATTTTTAATGTCCCCACAAGTTTCTGAGCTTAGAGTTCCAGGGTAGGGGTGACGTTTCTGAGTTGCAATAGACGTTTCGGGATTGAAAAGAGCTTTGGCACAGCCTGTGACCTGAACCCTGTTTGCACTGCGTGTCTTGCACCTGTACCACAGCAGTACAAGTCGATGCATTTGAGTCTGTAAACATCTGATGCTGAGTTTCTGTTCATGTCCCAATCATTATGTGTTGAGTACCCTGATGCCTCCCAAAGACAGGAAATGTAAGTTTCCTGGGATTGTCAGGAGACTTGACACAAGAAAAATCAATGCTGTGTACAGCATGCGCTCAGTGTTGAAAAGCATAGAAGTGGGGAATGGTGAGATACAAGATCTTGTGACTTTACCTCGAGTGCCATTCCTGTGGGGCACTTTCTTCTTCATAGACTGAGCAAAATTACTAGTCCCATACAAGCACCTGGATGCTGTGATCACTGCACCTGCTCCTGTTCAGGACTACCAGACGCATAAATCTTTTGAAGTCATGTCCCTTATTATGCTACAACATGTGCATGTTTGCAAGTTGGAACCACTACATGCCAAAATTGCATCAGCTTGCTTACAGCAGTCAGGCTGAAAGTGACTGCAGCACCTGCTCCAATGTGCCATACCAACTGCTGCCCAGGGAGCTAATCAAGCATGATGGGCCATGCAAATATGCGACATGTGAAATAATGATATATACATACCAGTGTGATATAACACTAATCATAGAATACTAACATCAATATGAATGTTGTGCACGATGCAGGCAAGGGAGGGTCCTACTGGGGCCCCCGATACTTCAAGCTCTTCATACCAAACCTGTTCAACACAGACCCATGTTATGCTCAGCACAAGCTGGCTAACAACTCAGAGGCATGCAGCAGGCTGTTCACAGAGACAGCCAAATTGTTGGCAAAACAAGATCCGGCTACAGATGGTTTGCTGCGTGATGCTGTCAAGAATGCGGAATAGAAGGGACGCATCTCCCAACCAAGTGGGGGTAGCTCATCCCAAGGTACATAGCAATGTGTTTCATGCCTACAAGTTGTATTGCACAATTGGTCTGTGTGTGTTCTCTTCCAATGATCGCAACACTTACCAAATTTGCTTTTTGGTGCAAGGGTTTTGGGCCATGATGTTGAGAACCACATCTCTATGCATCAACTTACCTAGGGAACAAGGCAGCCAACACTGACTATGCTGATGTTGAGGGCCCCTTGAGTGTTTTCTGACGTCAGTTTTTGCTACTTGGTGTTCGAAAAGGCTTCTCGACAATCTAGAAGCTCTTTGTGAAGGACCTTGTTGATGTAATTTTGTAATGGCCTGTTGTGTAGCGTAAAAAGGTGGCCGTACTTTGCTGACTATTGCAATGGACAGGCTAACTCTATTGTTTTGAAGTGACACTATGAAGAGCACTTGCTTTTGTGGACTCCAGCCAGGGATGAGATGTGAATGAAGACATGTGTAACAACATGCTGGGGACACCTTGCTGATGCAAACAGTAGCATTACATACTATGCTGCAGCTGCAGATTTGCAGTCTTGCATTGCCTATAGGCAGAACCAAAGCAACTGAAACAAAATGCTCAGCATGAGCTGTTTGCTAGGGCAGAAATGTCAATATTCACAACTTGTTTTGCCACTAAACAGGGCAGCTGTAACACTGCACGAAATTCGCCTCCTGACATGCTAGCACACGCCTGTTACCTCAGCTCTGCTATAGCAACCTGAAAACATCAGGGTATGCCATGTACATTAGGCCAATCACGGCAAAATCCAAAAAGGGCAGAAAACTGTCAAGAATCACAAACGTTTCCTGCCACTAAAGGGGGCAAGCTGAAATGTGTACAAACATCGAGTAGCAGAGGTGACGAAATCCACTCCAGGTAAACAAATGTGTGCCTGCCACAAGACTTGGTCTATACTTTGTGGATGGACCCATTTGGGGAGCCTGCATATCCTGACTTTATTGCTCTTGGACTATTACCCAGATGCTTGTCATCATCACTGTCAGGCATAGCTGCAAGGGCTATCATGCGCTCTGTCTCACCAACATCTGCATCTTTGACAGTGTCATTGGCATGCTGCTTAATCAGCTCTTGCAGCTTTGCATCTTCAGATGCGCACAAGATTGTGTTGAGAGCATAAATCTCCAGCCTCCGCCTTTCATGTGCACTATCACGATTGATGCCAATCTTGTCTATTCTCATCTGCACTTTGCAGCAGCGCCGGTGAGAAGTGAAAGCACTGTGCAGGCAAAACAATATTATGATAATCGCCTAGAATGCTCTGTCATACATGCAAACGTCAACGAATTCGTACCCGTGATCGCCTGACTAAAGCAGAGATATCATCAACCTCTTGTCCTGTATTGCTTGTGCTTTTTTGTAATCCATTGCGCTGACGGGCCTGCCTGAAGGCTGCATTTCTGGGATTGCTGCTTGGAGCGCTTTTGGCAGTGGTGAGAACAGCATCTGCACTTTTCCTTAGGACACTGACTCCTGCTGAGTTCCTGACTGAGCGCTGAGCAAAAGGAGATTTGCTGGACTGCACATTCAAGGCTGCACGGCTGCCAGGGTTTGCAGCCCGAGAGTGTATTCGTGGACTCACACAGGCTGTAGGTGCTGGAGGCACTGGAACGCTGCAAAAAGCTGTCAAAGCGACTGCATCCTTAGTCTCTGCCTTTGACCCGCCAGGCTGCAGGCGTATACTCTGAGCTGGTTGCTGCAGTGATACACGTTTCAGGGCATCGGACAGTTCGGCACAGCTTGCTTGCACTACAAACGTGGAGCTTTGAGCTGGCATCAGACTTCAGAGAGGTCTCCGCCGCGTAGTCGCTGAGACCCATACGTATCACGACGCGAGGCTTGCGTTAAGGCAAACACCTTGGTGTGCACACTCTCTGTCAACTTTGTCATACAGTGTTGGAGTCAGCTGAAGATGGGGCATTGCAATGCAATGCCTGCTGCCTCTGATAACATCAGGCTCACCAAGAGGTTGCAACAGGAACAGGCAATTGTAACAGTGCATGTTGCCTAGCCATTGACAAAGCCAAGGAAGGCCAATGCCAGCTGGCGGGAATGCTAAATGTGTTCGCACGTGCAACAGGCGACGGTGTTTGAAACGGCTTGCCTCCTTTTGAGCATCTGGAACGGCGGTGATCAGGTGATGATCCCCGTTGCAGTATATGTTGTGAGACGCAGACACCAGGTCTGCCCCGCTGTAGCTCCGGAGAATGCTTGAGCGTTGTCAGACAAAAATCTGCTCATCCAGATCGGCGTCAGGCCTGCAGACGTTCAAAGGCCCTTTCCACAGGCCTCGCAGCAGTTTCTTCGTTGCTGACGTCACCTCTAAAGCATCTCCTGACAGGCAGCGCATTCAAGTTCTTCAAGCGCAGAGCTTGCAGCTTGCTCCTCAGCAGCAAACACAGCAGCTAGCCAGCAGCAATCTTTCCAATAGGCCGGCGACTAATGGCGTTCATCGCAGCAACAAAAGGCTCAAGGTAGCAGTGGACGTAGACGAAGGTACCCTACCCTTGCCTTCAAATATTATTGCTTTGGACTGCTGAGGAAAGATAGGCAGTGAGCCTTCTGTGACCTGCAGTGCTCGGACGGTTCCTGCATAGCCTCAACCAGTATTGCCTGGAGACTCACGGATTGAACTTTGACATCCCTGATTACTCTGACTACAACTTTCACAAGGTATTACTGCCTGTTTCCATACCTCTAACTTGTATATTTTTGCGTCCATAAGAGGGGAATCTGCTGTGCTTGTTGTTGAGCAAGGTTGCTGGCGCAGATCTGGGGCTGCACAAGAGATGAATCCAATCACATCGTGCACGAGTTCTTTAAGTCGCACCACTTTGCTGTTGGAGTGTTGCCGATGCCAGGTAAACTTGATAAGACTGGGTCCGTATCCTGGTGTTGTGTGCTCGAGTAAGATATTTCACTCTGGAGTGTGATGCAAACATGCCGAACCATCGCTCTGACAGGCACATTGTGATGCAGGGGCTCTGCATAGTCTGCAGCGCTTGAAAGCCATTAGCGATTTAGTCATAGTCACGTCCAGACAGCATGTGATCCAGAAGCCAACATTAGATTGGCTTGAGCTGCACTACCCTGGCATTTTTGCAGAAGTCCACTTTGGCAATCACTGGGCACTAGAAGGCCAGTCCAAATCGAAGTCAGAGATCTGCAGGTAAGCTTTCCAGCCTGCAAGCGTGACAAAAGCCTGCATGAGAGCATGACTTGAAACACATTTCAGCAGTTCATGCCTGCTACATGGCAACAGCTTGAAGGATGACAAGGTGGAAAGTTGCTCTTGTGTCCTCTAGTGTAAGACCCAGTGCAGTTTGCTTCGTTAGCGATGTTGACAGTGACAGCTGCCATCTGCCAATTTTGCAGGGAGCTGGGTGCCAAAGTCCTAATAGATGATAACCCAATATATGCAGTAGAGTGTGCCAATGCTGGCATCAATGTCTTGCTGTACGACTGGCATCTCACCTACCCATGGAGCAAAACAGCTGATGGGTATGTCGCTGTCCACTGCTGTCACACTTGCTGCCCTGCTGCTATGAGTATTGCCATGACTTGATGTTGACGCAATGCATAGTTTGGGCGGACCACATCTCACGGTCAGTCACTGTGTGATGTGCAGGCCATCACACCCATTGATTAGGCGCGTCACAGACTGGAACGAGGTTGAGGAGGCCTTGGCAATGGTTGCACAGCAGTGTCAATAGCACAACAGCCTCTCAGTTTTATTAGCTCTTGCGCACAATTTAGCTGGGCTTGACATGTGGGCTGGCAAGCGATCATTGGCTGTATCTCTATACTGTACACTAGATCAGTGTATTTATGTTGTTTGTGAGAGTGCATATCAGATTGCTTTGCCTTGCCTGCTATAGTCCATCTGTTGCTATGATAGCCCTGTTAGTCACTACATTGAGTAGGTCCAATTTGATGACATCCTGCCAGAACTGGATCTTGGCATTACAAATCGCAGCAGCTATTGCACTCAACAGCTGTTTCAAGGCAAACTTGCAAAACTTGAGCATCCTTGCTTGTATGGTATGTGGACTTCATTACGGTCATGATTGTGGATTGAATGAAGGCCGTTAAGGTTTCATCATCTTGCAAAGTTTCGTCTCTTCAACACACCCTCCATGAAATGATGAACATGCTAGTAGACTACCTGATCGCATTTGCGCTAGACAGCAGTATTTAGTTGCGGCTTTTGGGTCATCTGCCCCATAAATTGTCACCACATGGCGCAACAGAATTTGTTTGATAGACTAAAAGTTACACATATATGGCTGTTTCAAACTTAAAATTGTTGTACAGCTCATGCACTTGCACATTGCTGAAAGGGGCTTTATCACAAACCGTATGCATGAGTTGTGAATCAGTGCTTAACAATGCGCAGCAGTGGTCCACTTGTTGTGTCAAACTTTGCTATTGACCCCAGGCCAATGAGATCACGAATGTGGAATCTACTGTCTAGCAAACTTTGGCTCAATTTCTTCTGTTCCAGTTCCTTGACGAACATCTCAGGGTATCTCCTCCTAGACATCATGCCTAGCAAGTCCTGCAATAACAACTCAAGATTCACATGATGCACACCTTGCTGCATATTGCTTGTGCCTGCTCAGTGAGTTCGGCACAAAGTGCAAGTACAGCCATGACAGACAAAGTGCGCGCCTACATCAAGGATGTTTGGTAAAGCTTGCCACACTTAAAGTCAGTCAGAAGCCATCCAGCTTGCATACTGTACACTCATACCTTTCTACCTTTGACCAAAGACTTGATCAGCGGGCCAATGCCTGCCAGTGCAAACCAGTAGGTATCCTTCTGGGTCAGGTGACGGGTCAGAAGTCCACAATTCAAAAGCAGAGATATATGCTGCTCTGTTACCTCATCTCTTCGCTTGTGCTTTCTGCAAATTAGCAGCCTAGTCAAGGATCCCCTGTTAGCTCCTGTCAAGCAACCTTTCCACAATAGAGCTTGCAACTGCTGAGGCTTTGCTGTGACGTTTACTGCATTATACTTTCAGAGCCTGTTTGCAAATGGAAACCTTGCTGTGATGCATGTAGTCAAGTTCCAGCAGAGTCATGTGACACTTGTGCCGTGCTGGGATTGATGGAAGTGGGGTGGGTGAGAGGCATGTGGGGACGCTCACTGATGCTGCCTTCATCTGTGAGAAAAGGAAGCATAAAGCAAAGGCAGCCCTGTGTGATGTATGCAACCGTGATTGCCCAGCAGAGGCGTCAAAGTGCCTTTGCAAGGTGATTTTGGTGCAGCATTGTGTGCCATATACATTAAGAGGACGATCCTTAGAGCAAAATTCAGTGAATTGTGACTGCTGCTTTGCTATTGACGCCTCTGATCCGAAGACTGCCATAGGAAATGTTTAAGCAGGATTCACAAATTCACAAACCTGTCTTGCAGCTGAACAAGCAATACGCACGGATTTCCATGCTATGCTTGTATCATGCGCTGAAGCTTGGTACGTAGCAGTCAGACAGTGTCTTGTCGGTGCGCCAAGAGCTTGAGCAAAGATGCCATGATCTCATATGGCAGAAGACATACCTGTCAGCTGAAAGCTGCCGCAGCACATCATGGTGTGTGATGCTGTTGTCTGAACAACGTGCCAGAACCCTCTCTCTGAACCAGGAGAACACCTGTAGCTGCTCCACAGGTGTTCCAGCTTCCTGCACAAAGCAGAATCATCTGTCCAACCTCTGTTAAATGTGCACATGAACCATCAGCAGCATAGCATATGAGCTTGCCCCGTAGGCTGTACGGTAATGCCGAAAGGTAGATGTGCTCATTCAGCATTGTTGCACAGCCTTTTGTGCTTGTGGCCCTAGCATCAGGCTACATGCTCAAAAGAGTTCGTAACAATGCTGAACGAGCATATGCACCTTTCAGCATTACCATACAGCCTATGCATCAAGCTGCTAGCAGCATTGAGGCTACATTTCACAGCTTCAAGCCCTTGACACCAACGCATGCAACAGGTACTCCCTGCAGGCAGCAAAGGCAACGAAGAGAGCTGCATACATGAATTTCACACCTGCATCAACTGCTGCTGCTGCTGCACCGCCGCAGCGTAGTCCTCTGACAGCATAAAGGCATAGTCATCTGGGGCAGTTGGGAGCTTCAGCACTCGCACAACCCGATCCCGCCTGCAGTATGACGGGCATGTTGCAACAGTGAAAGACAAATTGAGCAAAGATCTGCCCCAAGCATGCTTGACATTGAACCTGCCCGGACAGCACCCCATCCATTGGCACATGCACGCAGCTGCAAACATATGCATGAGCGCACAGTTGTTACTGCAAGAGATGCTTGGTGCCTTGAGGGGTCTTATGTACCTCAAGCAGCTGCAACACAAAAATTAGAGTCGAAAGTGAAGCTCATGCAACATCACTGCAGCAAGAGTATACCTGAGTTCATCAAGCTCTCTGTCTACCAAGGTACGATCGTCCACCAGACTGTACAGCTGACTGCGAAGCATGAAAGGCACAATGACCTCCTGTATCAGCATCAAGCAAGGAGTTCAGGTTGCATGCAGATTGCCAATTTTGGATTTGCTCCTGAACTTTAGGGAAGACACGCATGTAATGATGCAAATGCAATTCATGCGCTGCACCTGTTCAGGTATATTTTCAGCAGTATTGAGAACGATGCCAGGGTAGCTTGTGGTGGAAAGTACCTACTCGTGCCTTAGCAGGAAATTGCGAGCGCAACAGTTGCAAAGCTAGCAATGTATCACTTGCTGCTTGTTGCATATACATCTGGTCCTCATCATCTTCCTCTGGTGCATATTGCTCAGAATCAGGCATGGCCATGTCCATGAACTCTGGACCTGGCTCGTCAGGCGGGTAGCCCTCTTGTTCCAGGGCATCACGCTGCAACAAAGCAGGTGATCAGCCTTCTGCTCAAGTAAATCAACCTAGCAAGTTTGACTGTTGTGCAGCAGATAGCAACTCACCTCTTCTTCGTCAGGATACAGCCTCATCATGGTACGCCTCCGCTTTCTAGGGCTGCCTTCGTTCATCGTGACACCAACGACTTCTGCCTTCGGAACAACGTTTGTTCTGACTATGTACTCGCAGGCGCAGAGAGGGCTGTGCTGTTCTCAGTAAGCGATCGTTGGCATCGTCATAGGCCAAAACGTCAGCTCGATACAGCGCAAACGGTCGTGAAATGTGCCGTGAACCTTCAAGCCGTTGCGCAACGTTGCGAAAGTCGCGTAGGTACCGCTGGGCAGAGAAGTCGTGATAGGAGCCCCCTGCCTTTGCCGCCCTGCATGGCACTTCAGATTCCTACGTCGTGAACTTGAACTTTGCACAAGTCAAATTGCAGTAGAGCATGCATTGGAGGTAAATCGCGCTCACGAGCTTCCCGTACGTCGCTGATTCTCTCGGTGCAACAGCCAGAAGCATTGCAACTTTTCGTTTGACGAGCAAGTCACCCAGATTCTTGGATTAGTTTTGCATGCCATGCACGCTTGCATGCCACGGTGCAATTGATCACTGCAAAGCTCACACGGTGTCGTGTGATGCCAAACTCGGCACACGCTGTGTGACTCGCAATTGAATTGACTCAGGCGATCTATCTGCATGGCGACAGGCAACAGTGTCGAGCCTGGCCATCGCGCCAGTCTCCGTTCTGCAGCAAACAGACGACCACAAAGATACATGCGTTTGCTAATCGTGTACAGCTTCGCCCTTGTCGCCATCGACATCTGCAAAGTCAGTGCAAAACCGTCGGCAGCAACGCTGGGCTGCCTTCAAAAACTTGCAACTGGTCGAAAGGACCTGCCACCTGTGCACGTCTGTGGGTGCGTCGGACTCTCAATGGCCATCAAGTGTGTGACAGCCCACTGCATTACAGCTTGGACACTCTCTGAGGCCTACATCATGCTGCAGATCGGCACGAGAGTCCGCAGGGGGTTTGCAAACACAGTCACTCACAGAGAAAACAGTTGAAGTTGCCAGCAAGTGAGCCAACAGCACTGCTGTGCCTGCTTTGCATCATTGCATGCCCCATGTCATCACGACCTTCCCGCTTGCTCACTGCAGCTGGATCATTCTGTGGCAAGAGGGACCGGCTGCAAATGCATCCATGGAAGGAGCTTGTCTTGAGGCAGAAACCCTGACCAAGGGTCGCTTCAATGGAACCTGCACAGCCACCTTCACATCTGTCTTCAAAGGACTGTCTGCCCAGGTGCAGCTCAAAATCTGAGATCCAGACACATGCACCATGTTGGTTGCTGTCATGTCTGCATGAGTCATTGACCCAATGCCCCACTGTGACTGGTGTGCTGTTTCAGTGCTGCCATGCCCTGTTTGATGCTGATGCTCAAGCTGTTACTTTGCATACAGCACCCTGTGTGACACAGCTTTGCAGCACTCCTGCTGATCTAGCACCAAGTGATGACCTGCATGCATCATGTTGTGTCCAAGCCTGACACCATTGACACTGTCACACAGTTCACGCACAGTCAGCTGCTACTCTTTGTGGCGGCATACAAGGACAGCATTGCCTCAGTGCACCAAGATGGAGGAGTCACAGCTACAGACATTCAATACAACGCTCCTTGGGCTCTTGACAGGATTGATCAGGCCACCTTGCCGCTGAATGGCCAATACAGCTACTTCAGCACTGGCAGCAATGTCAATGTGTACATCATAGACACGGTGAGACCCCTGCAGTTGCTGTGATCAGCAACAACACAGAGAGCTGTGTGATAGCTGCATGCTGGTGTGTTCACTGCATTGTCTGAATTTGTTGACTGCCTGCCGTGTATGAGACTGTTTGGAATCTGGACTGGTGAAGAGGTTGCACATTGCCTTATTTGCTGTTAAGGCTTAGCTGGACGATTGTCGAAATCATGGCATCTTGAACTTACCTGCAAAGAATGACCTGTCAGCTATTTTGACACAGCAAATCAGCCTAGCTTTTTACACCACTGCAAAACATCTTTGGCAACATATTTACCTTGTTCAGCAAAAGAAGCACAAGTTTACAGACAATCACAAGCTCAGCTTCCTGCTGTGAAGCCTTCTTCTGGCGCAAGAACCAGCAGTTCCTTTGACATTCACAGTGTTTGCATCAGATGCAAGCACTGAATCTGAGCCAGCATCTGCTCAAGCTCACCATTGCCCATTCCTTGCTCTGATGACAGCCATGTATGTCAGCCACCCTTGACACAGCCAAGGTCATGTCAGAACTGCCACGCATGCAATCACTCTGCAGAACCTGCAGCCAATGTAGTTTCGACAACATTTCAAACTACACCAGTTTATGACATCTCTTCATCTTCTGCAGGGTATCAGGACAAGTCATGCTGAGTTCATTTATGCTGATGGAAGCCCAGGCTCTCGAGCCAGGGAGGTGTTTACCAGCTTATCTTCTGGCACTGCTGGGCAGGACTGCAATGGGCACGGAACTCATGTTGCAGCAACTGTGGGCGGCCTCACTTATGGCCCTGCCAAGAATGTCACCTTGTTGGCAGTGAGAGCTTTGGAGTGCTTGGGCAATGGCACAGTAGCTCAAGTCATACAGGGGCTAGAGTGGGTGAAGGACAACTTTGTTCCTCCAGCAGCAGTTGTGATGGCCCTGGGAGGTGAGGCGTCGTCATCTGTACACGTGTGTGCGAGTCATGTGCAGGATAGCAGCAGCTTTGCCTGAGATGATGGACTAGGCTGTGTCATGCCAGCATCAGTCTGCCTTGCAACTGAGACACTACTCTACTACTAAGACACTACTGAGACATTACCACTAGTACTACTACTAGAGACACTGCTGCTGAGACACGATTGTGGCTCTTACCATGTTGATACCCTGCAATGGACATCATGTAATAGCAGGAGCAGCAGGGATGATGCAAGGCACCACACGCCCTCTGTGCAAAGTGGCAGCTGCAGACTTCAGCTTCATGGCCTGAAGTTGGACGTGGAACAACAGACAAAGGACACAATGTTTTGTGCAAAATGATTGGAAAGGAAGCAAGGTTCCGTCATAGGAAGTGATGTGGATTGTATGTATGATTGCAGGTGATTCTCAGTATGCTCTAGACCTGGCGGTGGCAGAGGTGGTGCAGGCGGGAGTGCCGGTCCTGGTTGCTGCTGGCAATGAAGACACTGATGCATGCCTCACCAGTCCTGCCAGGTAGTTGCTGTAACCTGCAGCACCAAACGCTGCATTGCATTCACGCTGGCAATGAAGACACTGATGCATGCCATACCAGCTCTAGCGGGTAGTCACTGTTACCTGCACCACCAAATTCTGCATTGCATTCATCCTGGTGGCAACAAAGGCACTGATGCATGCCTCACCAGCCTGCCAGGTAGGCACTGTCACCTGCATCATCAAATGCTGCATTGCTTTCATGCTGGTGACAACAAAGACCCTGATACATGTGTCACCAGTCCTGCCAGGTAGTTGCTGTAACCTGCAGCACCAAACGCTGCATTGCATTCACGCTGGCAATGAAGACACTGATGCATGCCATACCAGCTCTAGCGGGTAGTCACTGTTACCTGCACCACCAAATTCTGCATTGCATTCATCCTGGTGGCAACAAAGGCACTGATGCATGCCTCACCAGCCCTGCCAGGTAAGCATTGTCATCTGCACCACCAAATGCTGCATTGCATACATGCTGGTGGCAACAAAGGCACTGATACATGTCTCACCAGCCCTGCCAGGTAAGTATTGTCATCTGCACCACCAAATGCTACATTGCATGCATGCTGCATTTGCTCAGCGCGTGAGCTCTGAACAAGTGGCTGCTAGAGGAGTGCTCCTAGCACTGCTGTCCATGCTATGCAAGCTGTGATGCTGCATTGGGATTGCAGAGCACTGAGGAGGCATTGACTGCAGTGCTGTTATCTGCCTTTTGCTATCTTGTCACGCAGCAATGGATGTTACGCAGGTGTGGTAGTGGAGGAAGAGCTGCATGGGCTGCATGTTGGCACCAACCACGTTGAAACCAGACATTATTATTTAGTTGTGGTAGGCCTATCGTACAAGGCAGCACTTGATGGTGGCCAGCATAGTTTTACAAATCCTGCTGAGACTAAGGCCCTACCCCACAAGCAGGCATTGTCTCTTGTTTTGAGACAAAACGTCCACTTATGCGTTAGTGGCAAGCCGAGGTGTCTGCAGCTGCTTGTGATGAGTGTCATTTATGTGTGCAGGGAACCTTTGGCGATAACAGTGTCTGCAACAGACCTGAATGACAGCCGGTTATGGGTCAGCGCTGGTACTGGAGCAAACTATGGTACCTGTGTGGATATCTGGGCGCCCGGATATGGTATCCTCAGTGCAGGCAACACAGCAGACAATGCTACTCAGTGAGTACTGTTTGCTTATGCATAGACACCGCAGGTTGTGTTGCTGATACAGTACGCATGGCCCTCAACAGAACAGCTGTGCCCTGAAATGACTGCTCCCTGAGCTTTCACCATTCTCTGAGCTTGTCTTACAGTGTGACTGTCATGTTTCTATAACAATAATGCATGAGACTTGTTTGGAGGGTAGCTTGCTGTTGCTGACTGCCACACATGCGCTGTTTTGTTCAACTTGTGCTGTCCTAGTTGTCATGCTGTGTCCTCCCATTCTCTGCCCTGCCCTGCCCATTCCTGCCCTGCGCTGTGTTGCTCTTCCCTGCCCTGCCCTGCTTTGTCATGCTTTGCCCTGCCCTGCCCTTTCCTGCCTTGCCATAATTTGCCCTTTGCTTCTCTGCCCTTTCCTATCCCCGCCCTGCCCTTTCCTGACCCTGCTCTGTTCTGCCTGGTCCTGTGCTGTGCTGCCTTGCCTTTACCTGGCCTAGCACGTGTTGGGGAACGCTGGCCTAGCGAGCTGCATAAGCAGCAGATGTGACGCATCACAAATGTGATGTACATGATGCAGGTATAGATCAGGCACATCACAGGCAGTGCCTTTTGTTGCTGGCGCCGTCGCCATCTACCTTCAAAACAACACAGGTTTGTCCTTCTCTTCAGCCTTGATTGGGACTACTGAGCTTCTGATTGCATTCAGGAGCTTTCTTGCATCTGGTCACTCACTATGTACGGTACTTTGCAAGCATTGTTTTAAAGCACCAGGACTTGTTTGCTAATCTCATGTTCCTGGTGATCATCTGTTGACTCCCCTGATGAAGCTCAAAGAAAGGGAAAAAACATCTATCAAGCTTGCCTGACATTTATGCAACTCAGCTGCAGAGCAAGCTGCCTCTGAAGCAGCCTTGCAGTGGTGTCTGATACTGCCGTGCCAGTCATCTTGCTGCCATTGCAAGTCATCTTGAGTGTTCCGCTGTGGACTGCATCTATCTGTTGCACTGTGGACTGCCAGATGTCAAGAGCTGCAGTACACCAGTAGCACACTTTGACCTGTGCATGATGCACTACCTTGTCAGTGGTGCCTCTCCTGGTCTCATTTGTAGCTATCTGTTGCACTGTAAGCTTCCAGATCTTGAGAGCTGCAGTACACCAGTAGCACCCCCCTTTGACCTATGCAGGGTGCCTTAGCTTTTCAGTGGTGCCTCTCATATGGTCTCATTTGTAGCTATCTGTTGCACTGTAGACTGCCAGATCTTGAGAGCTACACTGTACTGCAGTTGCACCCTGTGACCTATGCAGGGTGCATTAGCTTTTCAGTGGTGCCTCTCATGTGGTCTCATTTGCTGCAGATGCAAGTCCACTGGAGGTGAACACAGCTCTCATGTCATCCGGCTCCTGGGGTGTCGTGCGTGAGTCAAATGCCAGTGGTGTCTTAAATGCTGGAGTGCTGAACGACACCAACAATGTGCTTGTCAACACTGCTATGTTTCATGCCGTAAATTTCGAGCCTCAGAGCATTCAGGTGAGTCATGCATTTCTTACCTGAATACACTAGTTGTGTTACATGTCTGTGTGCGCATGCTGAGGTGCATTTACAAGACAGATACTTGCCAGACTGCTCATACAAGCTGCATGCCCATGCAAACCGAAGTGCAGTCCACAAATGCATTTTACTTCTGTCGCAAAAGGAGCTTTGGCACCTGTTTGAATTGACAAACACTTCTTCAGCCAAAGCTGGCTAGCCACGCTAATCATGTACACATGTGATCATTGTCATGATCTTGTTCATGCGAATCATGGCATTCTCCCACACACATGGCTACACGCCACCTGCTTGGGTGACAAGACATGCTGGCATCTTGTTTACCAAGAGTACAGACTGCACGTGCTGCATGACAGACAGCTTATGTTTCCGGCAGACTTGGGCTTGACTTGCAGATCACTGGAGGAGCCAATGGTTTTGGGCCCTTCATTGTCAATGTCACCCTAGCTCAGGTAGCTTTGCTGAAGTCTCACAACCTCATCACTTTGCTGCAACCGCAATCGTGCCTGATTTCTGTACTGCTTGCCTTGCCTCCTCCTTGGTGTCAGCTCTCACCAACTGGCAAACAGATGTGATCAGTGTGATCAAGTCAGTGATTGTACCAAGCTCTGTCTGGACTATCTGCCTTGCATCGAGCTCAAGGAGCAAATAAAAGGTCTGGTTGCGTGCCTTCTGAACAACACACTATTCTGCACAGGCCTGCACATGCATTATACCTTCAAGCTACAGACTGTGCCTTGACTCTCTATCATCATCTAGGTCTGCAAAGCACCAGCAATCTTACGTGCATGCCTTGCTGGATTCAGAGACACACTGACTCACAGATGCATGAGTTTGATGTGCAGGCACCAATGGGAAGCGTAGCAGTTGCAATCAGCTTGTCCAATGTTTCCAGGGCTACACTTACTCCCCAACAGTTGCTCTTCACCCCAAGCAACTGGTCAGAGCCACAGCTGGTACGTACTGCAGCTGGTGTCCTTCATTCACTCATTCCATCCATCCATCATCCCACTCATTCACGTATCATTAATTCATACAATGAGACTGTAAGTGGCCTCAGGGTTAGATACCTCCCAGCCCTGTATAGCTTCCTATATGAGGTCCTGTTTTGGCAGTCAAGGTGCCTACGACTTGTCGGCCGATGTGGTCTATAGCAGCTGTCAACTTGTCAGTCCTCTTATTTAGTACCTGATAGCCTGGAGCAGTGGAGCCTGTTATGAGTCATCACCCATCGTAGCTTGCAAGCAGGGGTACATGTGCTTTGCGACAAGGCCAATCTAGTCAATCAGTCATGGAACCTGTGCCATTGCATATGCAGTCCAACCTTACTGTTCATTCTGCCACGGACACCTGCTTGCTTTGCCACTCATCAACAACACAACCACTTATGTGAGATGCATTGTGTTGCAAACTGACTGACAAGGTCACGCCTTGCTGCAGGTGAACATGAGCGCAGCAGGTGAGGCGTATCAGTCTGTGGACAGTGATGACTTCTATATCCAGCTGGACCTGACCAGCAATGACAACAACTTCAACAACACCCACCCCCGCCTCCAGGTGAGTCCTGGCTTTCAGCTCTTATGGGCTGCTGCTGCTGGGTTGATTTGATTTATGTGTTTTCACCTGTGCCAGCCTTTGCTCTCGCATTAGCCAGGTAGGTATCAGGTATGCCTCACCCCAATTCAGAAGGCCATACAGCAGCCTGCTGCTGGCGGGTGCACAAAGCAATTGGCATGGAAAGGTCTTGTGAGCACTTGTATATACACTACAGCTGTCGCGAAGACAACGCACTCTGCAATCCTGTTGAGTGCAGCTAGCACCAGACAGAGGATCTTGCAATGTCAGCTCTGAGATTGAGAGATGACTGAGAAGTTGTCTTGAACAGACACCTGTGCTGCCTATTGGTGGTCCTGATATTGCCCCCACATCTGTTTTTAGGTTGCCTCAGAAAGCACAACCTTTGCATGCACAGCCGCTTCATAGGGCTGACGCTTGAACAATGTGCACTTTACACTGTGCATATGTCATACGTTGTATGGCAGGGTTGACACAGTGGAGGGCCATTCTGTGTCTGCCCTGCAGTGAGCAGGGTACAAAACCCCCCCATGCGTACAAACAATGTGCACAAAGATGTGTATGTATGACAGATGTCAGCCAGCACAAGGGTCACTTGGAGTACAGTAATGCCATGCTGTGCCTGCCTTCAAAAAGCAAGGCAAGCCTTCACATATCCAAGTATGCATATCTTATGGTGTGTGTGTGCATGACAGGTGTCAGACAGCAAGGGAGACACTGTGCAGTACCCCAAGGCCATTCTGAGCCTGCCCTTCAGCGACAAGGGCAACACCTACTTCTTCACAGACAACTATGACATTCCCTGTGGGAACCAGAACAGCACAGCTTCTGCAGGCAGCAAGGTCAGTGTCTGCCTTGACACGCCACATCTGCAATCCTCTTGACAGTGTCAGACATTGTCCCATGCTCAGCACAAGGACATCATCGCATGCCTTGCTTGCTCTGTATTCACACTGGCATAGCTGACATTGCTGCATGTCATGGAAACGGTACAGCTGCTACACTGCAGCTTGCTCTGCCCAGCTTGCTCTGCTCACTTCTCTACACGGCCACACTGCCACTTTGTCACACTGTCCACTGTGGACACTGTCATGTCTTGGTGACGTTGCATGCAAGACAAACAAGCACATGCAGTCAGACGCATGCAAGCGCAGCGTTTCCAGCCTGAATCATCCTTCTGCATCTTCTGTGTCTCATCCCCCGGCAGCGTGCAGACTGTTGTGCGCTTTGTGATCAACCCTTGCATAAGATATGGTAGTGACGCATGCCTCAGTCAGGAACTCTACATGGCCATCATGACTCACAGGTCGTAGGGACCAGCTGAAACCGTTTGACCTGACTAACTGTTGCACACCACATACACCTGTGCTTTCAAGCCAGGATGTCTGATGACTCGCAACTAGCTCCACACCCCAGACTGTAAGGTATAGAATGAATGAACTGGGGAGCTCATGTGATGCAGGACGTGGCATACTTCTTCCAGCCACAGCAAGACTGCACTGTCACCATTGCCACCTGCAACTCAGCGCAGTTTGTGGATGACTTTGACACGGTGCTGTATGTGCTGGGCAATGCAACTGGGCCGGGGCTCATGGAGCTTGTGGCCTGCAATGATGATGCCTGCAGCTACCTTAGTCAGCTCCAGGTCATCTACCTTGCTGTACTTGTCTGCATTCTGGAGACATGACGTGAAGCCAGGCATGTGTGTGTGTGTGCGTATGTGTGTGGGTGTGGGTGTGTGTGTGTGGCTACAAAAAGGCCGAATGCAAGTACATGCTCTGAGTTTGGCGCGTGCAGCTACCTCAGCAAGGTCCAGGCAGCTTTGCATAGTTCCACTTGGTACATTGCTTCCAACTCTGAGACCGTGTCTGTGTTTGGGCATTGATGCTGCACCAAGGCAATCAAGCATCCCCACAATGGAGCATGCAGTTACTGCATTTGGCTCTAGGCAAGTTTTTGCATCACAGCAAAGACACTGCCTGCAGTCTTGTTGACATCTTTGGCCACCAAGCCCATTCGCGCATTTCTGTATGGTACATGCAGCTGTCTCAGTCTGCTGGGCAGCAGCATCACAGTATTAGTCAGCTTGTGTTACAGCAGGGCAGTACCTGCCTCTGAGCATGTCAATAGCATCCAGCATAGCATTTGGCCCATGATCGATTCATTTAGGGTTTAGGAATGTATAGGTCACAACTCCTGAGGCCCAGGAACCCTAGACAAAGTGACAAGTCAGCGTTGACGCACATCTTGCCGCCTCTGTCTGTGTACAGGGATGCACAAGACAGGCTGCTCTGGAGAGACAACACTTTTCCTGCGCGTACCTAGCTCATCATGAGCTGGAAAGGGTTGTAATAATTATTATTATATTATTTTTGCCGCCTCTGTCTGAGTGAAAGGTTCTGGGTCTGTGCAGGTGAACATGACAGCAGGCTCAGCGTATGCCATTGTGGTGGATGGGTATGGCGGCAAATTTGGGCAGTACCAGATAGACATCACTGCACAGCAGGTATGAGCAGGCTTGTGCCATTGCTGTAAAAGTCCCCTGCTGCTGCTGCTGCTGGTGCTGGTTGGTCCCTGATAGTCATATCACAAACCAGGCTATTGGCAATGTACCTTAAGCCCACCTGGCAGAACATCAGCCGTTCTGCCTCTGCAGACATAAGCCACACCATTTGTCTACACCATTTGTCTACAGCTTTTGTCTACCTGGCAGAAGCAAAAACGCACCTTTTTGAGGCCAGGTCTGAACAGCACTCTTGTGATTGCCTGTTCTGTTCTGCAGGGGCTTGTCAATGGCACAGCCCCTGCATCAAACCTTGGCACTGCCAATGTTCCTACCAATGATCTGGTCGCCCTCAGCCCTGGGGCAGCCCCAGAAGAATCCCCAATAGAAGAGGCCCCTTCTGCTGGGGCAGAAGAGTCCCCACCTACAGTCACAGTCCCAGACATCAGCACTGGTGCTTCAGCGCCCACCGCTTCAGATTCCAGCCAGTCTGCAAATGGCGGGAATTTGGCGCCGGCACCAAGTCCCAGCAATGCTTCTGTCCTCATCTCGGGGACCAATGGCACAGCAATCATCCCCAGCCCATCAGCCCAGCTGAATGGGACATCCCCCAGCAGCCCCACTCTGGCTTCTCCTCCTTTGCTTTTGAATGGGTCTGCCGGGAGCAGCCCTGTGTCTCCTGCCTCTGGCGGCCCTGCTGGGACCAGCCCCTCCGGCTCTTCTTCTCTTTCTCCAGGAGGGGTCACTGCAACCATGAGCCCTTTGATGTCTTCACCAGCACTACCTGTGGTTCCATCTTCATCTGCTTCTTCATCCACCTCATCTCCAACTTTCTCTCTTACTTCAACTCCTGTTCCTTCCTCTTCAACTCCCACTCCTGTCCCTTCACCTTCTTCATCTTCGCTGTCTCCTTCGCCTGCGTCTGCATCATCCCCTTCTTCTTTGCAGATCTCCTCTCCAGGGCAGGGCCTTTCTGCGGCCGCCCTGCTGGCTCAGATGAGCCCTAGCCCCAGCCCTGGTGCCCCTGTTCCACCCTTACTCATTCTGTTCACAGCACAGACAGGCTTGGCTCCTTCAGCCGAAGCTGCCATGGCACCTGCTGCGGCTGTTGCATCACCTGCCTCAGCCCTAGTAGCCGCAGGGCCAAACGCCCTGCAGCCCCTCACATGTCAGGCTCCAGCATGCCCTCCCTTACCTTCTTCTTCCTCTTCTTTCAACATCCCATCACCACTCATCAGCACCCCCAGTCAACCCACCACCATCACCCCCTCACCATCCCCTGTGACCATGCCTGAGCCTACCCCTCAGTCATACAACACACCATTCCCTTCATCTTCTTCTGCATCACTGCAAATTCCAGGCTCTGCAACCTCACGCCTTGCATCTTCTCCTCCTGTTTCCGGCCCTTCAGAGCCCCCTGCCTTGTCCCCCACCCCCTCTTCAAACCCCTCCTATGGGTCTGCATCGACCCCTGTGGGTTCTGCCAGTGCACCTGGACCTGAGATGCTGCCTGCACCAGCATTACCTTACGGCATTCCGTTACCTAGTTACACCAGCTTCCCGCCAGCCCCTGGTCCAGCCCCCTTGCCTGCCCCTGTCCCTGCTCCCGAAGCTGCCCTAGCACCTGCTGCTGCAGCTGGTGGGGAAGCTGCCCCTTCCTCACCTTTAATACCACGCATACTGCTACCATCACAGCCAGATAGTTTGTCACCACCATCCACATCAGCAACAACAGCATTGGCACCGAGTGGTTCAGCAGGAACATCAGGCTTGTCAGGCGGTGGTGTTGATGCATCAGCAACTTCTGTTGGGAGGGATGATGCAAGTGTGAGCCCTGCTGGGAGCAGTGGCACAGCAGGTGGGGGTGGATTGGGAACTAGAGATATTGGAATCATGGTGGGAGCTATCGCTGCTGGAGCAGTCTTATTAGGTATGTACACATTCTCTCAGTTGCTGAGATGGCCACACTTCACTCTGAGTGCATGCATCTGCAGCTGATCAGGTCCACATTTTCTGCCTTTAGGACTCATGCAGTGAGGTTGGCAGACGATTGCCTTGGAGAGCTGCGACTTTTGAGTGAGACAAAGCTTTGTAGGTGACATGTATGTGCAGCCAAACAAAGAGGAAGTCTAGCAAAGTCAAGCGAGAAAAACTGCAGCTGGCATGTTTTTGAAAAGACTGCAGGACAATGCCAGGGAACAGTGTAGCACTATCACATATTTGCAGTGTCCTGTTGCATTTCAATAATCAGTTTGATGCCAACAACACACCCTGGAATACATATTTGTTGTCTTGCAGTGCAGGTCTTGACAGGCTGTGAAGGCCAAGTATGCCTGTGAGCTGTCTTGTGTGCTACTTGTCAGCTTTGACATGACTGCAGTCTTACATTTGTTGGTGTTGGTCGTTCTCCTTGGCGCAGATCATGTTCACAATCCTGTGGAGACTAGCCCGGTGCCCTACTGTGCAGGCAGCATTGGCTCTCAGATCACTGACTTTCTCCCAACTGCCTTGCTTGCTTCAGGTGTTGGCCTGTACGCCCACATGACTAGCAGACGCCGCCAGCAAACAGGCACCAAGGAAGCTGAAGCAGAAGGTGGTCAGGCAGCTTCCAAATCAGTCAGCAGCCAGCCATCAGTGCCCATTGCGCAGTCCAAACAGCCCTTGGGAGGGCTGTTTGAGCCCGTGGGCTGCCCCAAACTGGGAACACCCTGCCGCCACGAGCCCCAGTCCTTTATTCAATCCCTTGCCAGCAGCACTAGAAGCAGAAGCAAGCTGTCATACAGTCTGAGGTCATATCCTGGTGCAGCAGCAGTGCAAGCTGTGTCTGCAGTCCATGTGCAGGCAGACTCCTTCGACAGCCGGCAGCAGCCACAGCATGCACAGCAGGCCCTACCAGGGACTTTCCCCGCCCCAGCACCCCATTCAAATTTGATGTCATCAGCAAAGCATGGCTCAGCAGCTGGGCCAGCTTCAAGTGCGTTCCTGCCACAGCATGCTCAGCGTGTTGGGCTAACTTCCCAGCATGGACAGCAGGCAGCTGATGATGCATTGTCCCAGGAAGCTGCAGCTGCAGAAGCAGTTCTTGATTCATTTTCCAGGATGTCTAGTGCTGAAGCTCTCCAGTCACACCTCAGGTCTGGACCAGCTACCCACTCGACTCAGCCCGCAGCTACAGCCTCAACAGCAGCCACACAGGAAGCTGTTTGTCAGCAGTCCGCTGGTCCAGGGCATGCACAGGTAGCTGCTGAGCAGCAGCCTGCAGGCCTGGCAAAGGCTGCTGCACAGCAACAGCAGCCACCTTTGATGGCACAGCTCGGCAAGGGTAAGTTTGGTGGTGGCAGCAGCATGAAGCCACAGCAAGGGTATCCTGGGCAACAGGCAGGGCTCCCGTGTGGTAGAGATAGCAAGCCATTATCAGAGGCACAGGTGAGACTGCCATGGCAGACCAGCCTTTCTGCAGACCAGCCTTTCTGCTGATGCTGTTGTGATAGTATTGGCAACAGTAGTTGACGCGTTCCAGCCTGTGATGAGCTAGGTATGTGCAGGGCAAGTCTTGTCTCTCCAGAGCATCCTGTTGGTGATTCTGTTGTGTGGTGTATGAACCAGCTGTGCAGCTGGAGTTCCCCTTTTTGCAAACCCTAAACCCAGTTCCCATGACTGCATCACTAGCAGAGAGATGTAGCTGACCAGCTAGCTGCATACAGTATCACAGTGTTGCAGTCTGGGTCAAGTGCACTGACTACCAAAGGCAGCGTGCATCTTGTGGCTATTCAACACACTTTGGATCAGCCTGTTTGTTGCTGCTGCTTCAGGTGAAGGCTCTCTCATCTCTAGAGGTTGCCAGGCAGCGTCAGTCCAACCGGGCACAGCTACATCTAGGGCAGAAGCCTCTGGCGCCAGGGCCGTTGCAGAGGGCAGGGCTGTTGTGCCCAAGGCCAGCAGGGCCTCTGCAGGTGCCAGGGCGGCTGCAACAGCCCTCAGAGCCCCTTGGGTCTGCTGTGCAGCAGGCTGATCCAGCTCAGCAAGCCAGGGCAAAGCTTGAAGCCATCAGAAAAGAGCTTGGTAATAAACTAACTTAAAATATAAATAGTTACATCAATCACTTGTCATGCTTACTAAGTACATGACTCAAGCCTGTGTCATTGATAGAACGCAGATGATTAATATTCAGTGAGGATTCTGGCTGGCAGAGTACAAGGAGTGAACTTGCAAGAGGCTATGAAGCAGAACTATGAAGGGGATCATGCTGTCTCCCCATCAGCTAATATGTATCACAACATTCCTGTATGAATTCCGTGACATGGCGCATGGCTGGCAAAGGATGATGCGTGTGTCAAGTGCTGACATGCGCAGCCCACTGCATAGGTGTGTTAGAGAGAGCGAGAAAGTCAATGCTACAGCAGCAGCCAGGAACTGTGGCCAACCATTTCAGGGGCAGCCAGGCACAGCCCCTCCAGCTTCAGCCCTCACCAGTCCCAGGGACTGCTGTCAGAGCAGTCGGCCAAGCACCAGCCCAGCAGGCAAAGCATGCCAGGCTGGCAAGCTCCAAACTCCAGCCAAGCTGTGCTGGTGCTATGGACAATGCTGCAGCAAGTGCTAGTGCTAGGACTGCCAGTGCAAGCACCAACAGAGCTGTGTGCAAGTGGCCGTGCTATGAGTGTGACAGGCTCGTGTCAGGCTGCAGCCAGCTCAGGCATGACCTGGAATCCAGTCAGGCTGATGAGCCCATTTGAGAAGGCCAGCGACGCATCAGCAGGTGACACACTGACATGCATGGACTCGTGCACACCCCGGGAGACTGCTTCGCTGTGTTGAGGCATGGGGAGGCCTTTGACCTATTGCATGCAACACGCATTGCATTGCATGCGTTTGTGTAGGAGACGCTGTTGCTCTCTGCTTTTGCTGTTTTGCATCAAGTGCAGACAACAGTGTGTGTGGCTGTCCACCTTGCAGCATAATGCAAATTGTGATGTTCCACTAGTGGCGTCACATGTCCTGTATGGGCTTCATCAGCCGTAGTTTTTGGTTTTGTGCACAGCTTCAAAGTTTGCCCAGGGTGAGCCCAGGGTGTTAAAGATTCTCTCCTTGCAGTGCATCATGACAAGCATGGTCGCAGGCCACCCTCTTGTCTTAGCAGCGTGACATTTTCATCAAATCAGATTCACCAACAATCAAACTCTGAGCTGATTACAAGCATACAAGAGTTACCATCACAACAACCTCTGAGCTGATCACAAGCATACAAGAGTTACGTCAGTGCAAGTCATCATAGCAAGCTGGTGGAGCGGCCAAGCCACTGGTGGCAATGTACAGTCTATCAAAAGCTGCAGGAACTGTGCCTGCTGAATGCATGAACATATGCCTAAAGTCCTATTGCCTATGTGCTGCAGGTGGCATGAACAGCCAAGCAGGCAGCCGCAGTGGTTGGTCACTGCACAGCATCACATTCTCTGCTGCTGATGCTGCTTCAGCCAAAGAATCCAGACAGCTCACTTTGTCACAAATGACATGGTCAATGGAACAATCCAAAGGCAAATAAATGTTGCAGTGGGCGGTTAGTGGGGCAATGTGGCTTGATGATGCCAAAATAGACAACTCACTACTTGCATGGAATAAACCTAGCAGGATAGCAATTCTAATTGCAGCATCATGTCTGAAGCAGGCCCATCTCGTGATGCTGCCATAGGATGCCTGATGACTGGTGTGGCGGGCTTGTGTGGCATGTTCTATGCAGATATTGCATGTTGCAATTCTGCTGTTCCTGCCTTGATCCCTGCTACAACTCTTTGTGTCACGACCTTCTGATGCTCATTCCAAAACTCTATCTAGTATATTGATCACTTCCTCAGGGCGTTCCATGAAGCCAAAATGATGGCCAGGCAGGGTGTGGACTTGGGTTGGGTGAATAGAACTTAGCTTGTCTGCCATGTCCCGCCAATAGCCTGGTCTAACAGCCTGCATGACACTGTTCTGTCTACACAGTGTTTGTAGCAAGAGACTGACACATGTACATGTAGTGAGACGACACCTGCAAAATCAAATATCTGCTGCATTTTGAGACGTGCAAGACTGCTGACTGCAGTAGCCATAGGCTTGAAATTCAACGACAGCAAAGTAGTACGTCTAGGAGCAGGAGACGTACAAAGACGCACTAGCTTACTCAAAGTGTATGTGTACATGGAGTTTGCTTACCACATCGTCAGTAAACAGGATGTAATGACATGGTAAGGCCTGAGAGCTGACAGATAGAGTCAGCTTGTCTGTCCATACTGTAATTGGCTCTGGGTGCATCTTGTCATAAAGATGCTTTGCTTCCCGGTCTGACAAGTGCTGCAGTACTGCTATTAGTAAGCATCAGGCCTTGGCTAATGTCAGCTCAAGATGTAGAAAAATGCAAGAGAAAAGCAGGGATGTTTTGAAAGACAAACAAGAGGCAATGAGCCTGTCATGCATACCGGGAAGAAATTCTCTTTCACTGCGTTATATGGCACCACTTCTCTGAACCAGTATCCATCAGACTTGTCAGCCACCTCCTCTATAAGACTGAGCACCCGAGCAGGAGCTTGTTGAGCTATGCTTTGGTTATTTTGCAAAATGTGTGCATTCATGAAGATTGCTGCAGATATCTCGTCCGGCATATCTGCTCAAGTAGAAACGTGAATGAGTTCCAATCCTTCCACGGGAAGCATACTGGCAAATCATGTGTACACGCGTTGACCTGAACTTTCTCATGACAGAAAAGTGCACCACGCTGTCTTTGTCTACCTGCAGCGGCTTGCACGGCAGGCACGCCGCCATACGAGTGAGCTACAAGCACCACGTCTTTAAGCTTGTGTTGTCTGACACAGTCTATGATCTGCAATGCGTGATCTTTGACACCCGGCAGTTGCCCCGACTGTTTGCGCTTCCAATGGAGGTTTATGGTGTAAACAGTGTAGCCGCGTTTCCACAGTCGAGCCCTGAAGTCGTCCCACGACCAGGCCTGAGAAAAGTTGCCATGCACCAAAAGAAGAGGTCGCTGAGTGACCATACCGGCAGGCTTGTTGGCTTGCCGCACCAGTGCACGAGGTGCCGTGTAAGCTGCAATTATGCGGCTGGGTCTGCAACCATGGACGGAGAGTCGCGTCTACCAATAACGCTACACATTGATAAGAAACGCAGTAGTTTACCAGTAAACTATTACTGCCATACATGGCCGGTTTCATTTTTGAAAGCGGCAATGCACTGCTCTTGCTGAGGGAGGTGCATCTGCAAAGTTGAATAAATTCTTGAGCAATATTCCTACCTCAAAACAGGGATTTATCTGTTTCAACAGGCCTGAACCTAGGTTTTGCAGGGTTGAAATTCCCCAAGTTCTTTCAAAAACCCTTAACTAAACCTGATAGCGCCACCAACTCTCCCAATATTGGCACATTTGGGCCTATTTCAACCATTTTCTATGAAATGAAATGAAACGAATACATGCTTGAATTACCTTATTTCACGACCCCAACAGTAAATTAGCAGTAATTGACGTAGCGTTACCATTCAGTAACGATTGCTGAAAGGTAATGTGCACACCCCCTACGTGAGTTGCAGAGCGCATGTAAGTTGATGCCTTGCAGGCGTGCATGCCAGCTCACAGCTGAGTTTGTTGTGTCGCTAGACAGGCATCACTATGTCTCAAGGAAGGCATTTTCATGCGCTGCGGCGTGCAAACATGTGTTGTCACTTTTTGTTCAAGTAGCACAACTTCACGTTCCAGCAACAGTTCAGCAGTTGCTGTGCTGATTGCCAAGCATCCCTTCTGATGACTAGGACCATACAATGCATGTCTTGACTCCACTAAACTGCCCTTGAGTTCAGACAATATGTACATGCTTGCTGTGTGTGTGCAGATCTTCTTGAGACCCAACGAGCTCAAGCTACAACACATGATGCACGGTGTGATGACGTGTGATCATCACGTAGACTGCCTGGAGCCCTCTCCCCATTGTCAACCACCTGGGTCCTGGCAAGGACAGGTTGGTGATATTTCAAAGTGCAGTGGCCGATGTCAACAGCTTACATGCGGCGGTGAGATGTCTATAGAGTCTGTGCTCTGAACCCTGTGCAACGAAGCTGCTCCATGACCTTGTCAAGACCTGAGATCAGCACATGTTCCCTTTAGGCTGCATGTGTCAGGTTGTGCATGCATACCAAGACTTTCTATTCTGAGATAACAAGGGGATCTTCTTTGATAGGCTGCAGCACTAGTCTCATGTAACACCCATCATGGCATGTCAGCAGCTGATCTGCACAATGACCTGGCTTAAGCTTTCTCTAGGAAGCTGAGGCACATTACATTGCATTGCAATCAGCTGTCAAAGAACGCCTGTGTACTACACTTGGCGGCTACACAGACTTGTCCCTGAAGCAAGGCAGGCTGGTCATTTACATCTAGCTTGCATGTTGCTGACTCTTGTGCTGTTTTTGCAGCTGTTTGACAGGGGAGTACCTTGCCACAAGCTCCATGGGAAGGAGAGCAGCCGTGGTAGACACCGTGCAGCAGTTCGAGCAGGGACGACTTGGCCATGAGCATGGGTGCGCTGAGAGCAAGGTTCTCATCACCACTGACATGTATTCAAGGGGGTATGATGCGCCAGCGGTGAGCCCCTCACACAGTAGACACTTGCATGACCTGCGCTTGTTGGCAACCACAGTCTTGCACATAGTCTTCAAGAGCCGGCTGATGCCTGGTGTGCACAAAGCCTGCCATGATGCCGGTGAGCAGCTACATGCAGCGCATGCACCTCCTTTGTCGAAATTTTTGGGTTGGTAGGAGACCTGCTGGATACCTCTCATTGGCAGATGTGACAACACTGTGTGCTCAGAGTGATGCCCTTGGTGTGCTGCAGACCAGTTGCGTGGTCAACAACGGCGCTCCCATGACCAAAACCAGGGGCAAGCTGTACATAGATCCGTTGAAGTGTGTCCACAGAGTGGGCAGGGCTGGCCGATATGGCTGCAAAGCCTTTGTATTGACACTTCTGCGCAGGTTGGGGGCCACATTCATCATGGCAACTTGTAAGTAAGCCTGGATGTTGTGTATATGTTCTGATCAGCAGAAAGAGTGAGAACATCTGCACCACATCCAGGCTTACTTACAAGTTGCCATGAAGGACGTGGCCCCCCACCTGGAGGCATACAAGACTGATGTGCAGCGAAGTGGAGTGCCTGTGGTGTAAGACCTCACGTGGTGTCCAGCAGCCTGAATTCAGTCATTGTCACATGATCTATGTTAAGATCTGTACAGATCATCTCGGATATCTCTAGAGGCTGAGGCCTAGTACATGGACCACCAGGTGATGTTGCAGAAAGTGAATTGTTATCTGCGCAAACAGTGGTCACAACAGTGTGCCTTTTTATGCCTAATTAGACGAGCTCGTCCACGTTGTTTAAGCTGTTGGAGCACAGGGTGCTGTATTCAAGGCAGCCAGCGGCAGTTCAACAATGAAACATTGCTGACATGCCTATAGTTAGGCATCTAAGTTAAATTAGATCAGTACCTTCCAGATCACAACACGAAGCACTTTTTGTTCGTTTGTCTGGAACGCCTGAGCATTGTGCATGTTGAAATTCAACAGTTTATGGTTGCAGCAGCCAATGTGTGGTTGTGGTGAGTGAAATGCATGACATATCATAATGTCTCCGTGATATTGAAGTGTACAACTTGTAGCTCCTCCAGAGAGAGAGAGAGAGAGAGAGAGAGAGAGAGAGAGAGAGAGAGAGAGAGAGAG
>JAABUK010001318.1_pt1 | contig 47858 bp, 33 predicted proteins | sample 5559141 | NCBI WGS metagenome assembly JAABUK01 (sample SAMN10711869, study PRJNA513367) | rock metagenome | isolation source: Antarctica rocks | place: Antarctica: Victoria Land, Pudding Butte nord | collected 2016-01-03 | reverse complement strand
TGACCGGGGAGACGCGGATGTTTCCGCTGGGGGAGGTGCGGCGGGGATTGAAGGGGGTGGCGTACACGGTGTTCGAGGGGGTGAAGCCGGAGCGGATGGAGGTCGAGATCCTGGGGGTGTTGAAGGATTCGCTGGGGCCGGGGCGGGACATGATCCTGGCGAGGCTGGGCGGGATGAAGCCTGAGTTTACGGGGGTAGTGGCGGGGATGAGCGGGAGCCCGGTGTACATCGACGGGCGGTTGGTGGGGGCGCTGAGCTACAGGATCGGGCAGTTCTCGAAGGAGCCGATCGCGGGGATTACGCCGATCGGGCAGATGCTGGAGGTGCGGGATGGGGTGGCGACGCCGAGCGCGGCACCGCGGGCGGTTACGGCGCAGGCCGGGGGGCAGAGCGCGGGGGGACTGGGGATGCAGGCGATGGAGACGCCGGTGGTGTTTGGCGGGTTCAGCCAGGAGGCGGTGGAGCGGTTTGGGGATCGGTTTCGGGCTATGGGGATGACGCCGGTGGCGGGTCTTGGGGGGATGGACGGGACGGTGCGGCAGCCGGAGCCGCTGGTGCCGGGGAGTGCGGTGAGCGCGGTGCTGGTGGAGGGGGATCTGTCGATCACGGGGACGTGCACGGTGACGTATGTGGATGCGACGCGGCTGCTGGCGTGCGGGCATCCGATTACGCAGACGGGAGCGGTGGATATGCCGATGACGAAGGCGGAGGTGGTGGCGACGGTGCCGAGTCCGCTGAACGCCTTCAAGATTGTGAATGCGACGGAGGAGGTGGGGGCGTTCACGGAGGATCGGGCGTCGGCGATTCTGGGCAGGTTCGGGGCGCGAGCGAGGATGATCCCGGTGGAGGTGGAGGTCGCGACGGGAGGGACGGGCAAGGCGAGGATGTTTCACCTGCGCGTTCTGGATAACCGCGATCTGACGCCGCAGGCGATGCTGGTCTCGGTCTACCAGACGATGCAGCAGACGAACGCGGCGGGGGCGGAGACGAGCTGGAGGATGTCCGGGGAGATTGGGGTGGCGCGACGGGTTTCGGATGGAGGCGCGGGAGCGGCGCTGCCGGCGGTGCGGATGCGCGGAATGATGGTGCCGACCGACTTCAACTCGGGCGCGATCAATGTGGCGTTGTATGTGGGGGACCGGTTCAGCCGCGTGTACAGCAACAGCCTGGAGCCGCCGGTGGTGACGGGAGTTCGGCTGCGGCTGGAGGCCATCGGGCAGAGGCGGATCGCGGTTCTGGACTTCGCGAGGCTGAGCCGGGCGGAGGCAAAGGCGGGGGAGACGGTCGAGGTGGAGGCGGTGCTGCGGTCGTACGCGCAGGCGCCCCGGGTCGTGCGAATGGGCTTCACTGTGCCGGCGTCCGCGGGCCCCGGGTTGATGCGGGTGCTGGTCAGCGATGCGGCGTCGCTGGACCGGCTGACGGCACCGACGGCGGGAGCGTCGCGAAGCGTTTCCCTGGCGGATGCGGTGGCGCAGGCGGACCGGATGCATGCGAACGACCGACTGTATGTGACGCTGCTCGATCACACGGCGCAGGCGGTGCTGGACTCGGCGGCGCTCCAGTCGGTGCCGCTCTCGATGGCGAATGTGCTGGAGCCTTTGAAGGATGCGCAAAGGCTGCGGCTGACGGGCGAGAGCGTCCATGAAGCGGCATCGATTGAGGTGGGCGATGCGGTGAGCGGGTCCGAGGTGCTGACGCTTACGGTGCGTTGACTCGCCCGTAATGTGACCTGCTGCAGGCAGCGGTGAGGGGCGCGTGTGGGTTGATGTAGCATCGCTGAGGTGCGGGCAGGCGGCTGACGATCCGGCAGAAGGACATGATTGACGATGAGTGACTTTCAAGGTCTGGCGGCCCATGCGGCCGGTGCGCAGCTGCTCCCATACCGGTACGATCCGGGCGAGTTGAAGGCGGACGAGGTGGAGGTGAAGATTTCGCACTGTGGCGTGTGCTACAGCGATGTTCACCTGATCGATAACGACTGGGGGATGAGCAAGTACCCGTTCATTCCGGGGCACGAGGTGGTGGGAACGGTGTCGGCGGTGGGGAGCCTGGTGCGGGATCGCAAGCTGGGGGAGCGGGTGGGGATCGGGTGGCAGGCGGACAGCTGCGGGATCTGCGAGTGGTGCCGTAGCGGGGAGGAGCATCTGTGCGCCAAGGCGCAGCCCACGTGTGTGGGGCGGAACGGCGGGTATGCGGATCGGATCCGGGTGAATGCGCGGTTTGCGGTGGCGGTGCCGGAGGCGCTTGAGAGCGAAAACGTGGCTCCTCTGCTGTGCGGCGGAATTACGGTGTACAGTCCGCTGCGCAATCACGGGGTTCGGCCGTCCTCGCGGGTGGGGGTGATCGGGATCGGCGGTCTGGGGCATATGGGGCTGCAGTTTGCCAAGGCGTTTGGAGCGGAGGTGACGGCGTTCTCTACCTCGAAGGACAAGGAGAAGGAGGCGAAGCAGATGGGGGCACATCACTTCGTGAACACGCGCGATACGGGCGCGCTGAAGAAGCTTGCGGGATGCTTCGACTTCATCCTGAGCACGGTGAATGCAGATCAGGACTGGATGGGCTATGTGGGTGCGCTGCGGCCGAAGGGCATGCTGTGCGTGGTGGGGGCACCACCGTCGGCAATGCCCTTGCAGGCGTTTGCGTTTATTGGTGCGCAGAAGGCAATGGCCGGATCTCCCACGGGGAGTCCGACGGATATCGCGGAGATGCTGGAGGTGGCGGCCCGGCATGGGGTGAAGGCGGTCACGGAGCGATTCCCGATGGCGAAGGCGAACGATGCGATCGCGAAGGTGAAGAAGAACCATGTGCGGTATCGTGCGGTGCTGACGAATTAGAGGGAGGTTCCCTTCGGGAATGGAAGAAAGAAGGGCAGAGGCAACGGTAAAGCAGGTTCCCTTCGGGAATGGAAGAGAGAAGGGCAGGGGCGAAAAGAGAGTATGAGGTGGAGCGGTCGGAATCGGGTGATGGTGGTCACATTGCTGGCGGGCATCTCCGCTGGGGCGCAGGTGCGGGTAGAGCCGACGGGAGCCGTCGCGGGGAGAGTGGTGTGTGGGGACACGAACGACCCGGCGCGGATGGCGAAGGTGTATCTCGAGGCGGTGAAGGCGGGGACCGGGCAGAAGTCTGGCGAAAGGAAGGGTGCGAAGGAAGAGGCTGCTTCGAGCACGATGGAGAGGGTGACGATCGAGACGGATCTGAACGGCGAGTTCGCGTTCCCGAAGGTAGCGCCGGGTGACTACTACGTGATTGTGGCGATGACGGGATACCTCTCGACGAGGACGATGTTTACGGAGAAGGAGATCGCGGATCCTTCGCCCGAGATGCGGAAGATGGTGGCCCGGGCACTGAACCAGGTGCATGTGGAGGCGGGGCACGCGGAGCGGATGGAGGTGCGGATGGAGCGGGGCGCGGCGGTGAGCGGGACGGTGAGTTTTGACGACGGAAGCCCGGCGAATGGGGTGACGGTGAAGCTGCTGAAGAAGGGCGCGGACGGCAAGTGGGAGGAGATGAAGCTGGCGTCGAGAATGGCGTTCTGGGGGGCTGCAACGGACGATCGTGGGCAGTTCCGGATCTCGGGGCTACCTCCGCAGACGTACATGCTGGAGGCGGACTTGGCGCTGCAGGAGGAGAAGCTCACATCGACCGGGGGAGATGGTCCAGGAAAGATGAGTCAAATGGCGATGGTGAGGGACAGGTTTACGCTGCCGTTCTACAGCAGCGGCGGGGGGAGCGGGACGGCGCGGCGGAGCGATGCGGCGACGTTCACGGTGGGACCGGGGCAGGAGCGTTCCGGGGAGGATCTGACGATTCCGCTGACGAAGCTGCATCGGGTGACGGGAATGGTTGTAGCCAAGCGGGACGGGCACAAGGTGGATGCGGCGAAGGTGGTGCTGACTTACAGGGATGATGGAAAGGAGCTGGCGACGGCGGAGGTAGGGCGGGAGGACGGTGTGTTCCGGTTCGAGTTTGTGCCGGAGGGCGATTACGTGGTGAAGACGGCGGATGCTCGCGACGTGGTGTGGGAGACGGTGAAGAATCCGCCGGGGATGTTTCCGCCTACGACGGAGAAGGAGCGAATGACCGCCGCGTATGGGGCGGCGGAGCAGCCGCTACTGCTGCGGGGCGAGATGTCTGACGTGGTGTTGACGGTTCCGGACAAGGCGGCGGCGGCGGCGAGTGTGGAGGAGACGGGGCGATAGGGCTGGCCACAGAGTTCGGGGCGATAGACTTCGGGCCGACAGGGTTGGGCCAGAGATTCTGGGCGATAGACTTTGGGCATGGCGAAGGTTTTGCAACTGGTGGCGGTGGGGCTGGTGTGGGGTGCGTCCCTGAACTGCGGCGTGGCGCAGGGGACGAAGCTGTGGAGTGTGGGGCGCTACGACGAGATGCAGCGGGGAACGTCGGAGGGTGTGGCGATCCGGAGTGATGGGCGTTTGGAGCAGGGGCTGGGGACTTCCCTGCTCTACAGTGCGGGCGCGAGCTATGTGTGGTCGGTGGCGGTGGATGCGAGTGGGCTGGCGTATGTGGGGCTGGGTGGAAGCACGAATGGGTCGGCGGCGGTGATGCGCGTCGGCGTGGATGGGAAGGCGGAGAAGATCTTTGAGGGTAAGGAGCTGGGCGTGCAGGCGGTGCGCTTCGGTGCGGACGGAGCCGTCTATGCGGCGACCTCTCCGGAGGGTAAGGTGTACCGGGTGGGTGGGCCGGGAGCGGCGGGGGTGGGAGCGGCGGGGACGACGTCGGCTACGGTGGTGTTCGACCCGGGGTCTACGGCAGAGAAGCCTAAGTATCTCTGGGATCTGGCGGTGGGAAAGGATGGAGCCGTGTATGTGGCGGCGGGGGCTCCGGCGGCGGTGTACCGGGTGCGTGGAGAAAAAAGTGAGTTGTTGTTCAAGACGGCGGATCAGCATATCCGGTGCCTGGCGATGGCGGCGGATGGGACGCTGTGGGCGGGATCGGATGGGGCTGGGGTGATCTACCGAGTGCTGACGACGCAGGCCGGAGCACGGCCGTTTGCGGCGTATGCGTCGGGACGACGGGAGATCACTTCGCTGGCGCTGGGTGCGGCGGGCGAGGTGTATGCGGCGGCGGTGGGGGCGAAGAGCGGGCCTGGGCTTGCAGGGGGGCTGCCGCCCTTGCCGGTTACGGGAAATGCAGGCGTTACGGTTACATTTTCGCAGCCGGGGTCGGCGACGGCGGCGGGTGCGAATAGTGTGGTGCCGGAGGGATCGGAGGTTGACCGGATTGCGGCGGATGGGACGCCGTCGAAGCTGGTGACCTTGAAGGATGACGTGGTGTATGCGCTGGCGGTGCGCGGAGGCGGTGTGCTGGCGGCGTCAGGCAATCACGGGCGCGTGTACCGGATGGAACCGGGGGTCCCGGGGCAATTTACGGAGGTGGCCCGGGTGGAGGCGGCGCAGGCGACGGCGTTTGCGACGACGAAGGGCGGGCTGCTGGTGGGGACGAGCAATGGTGGAAAGGTGATTCGGATGGACGATGCTCCGGCGCGGGTGAGCCTGTATACGAGCGAGGTGTTCGACGCGGGGCAGATTTCGCGGTGGGGGCGCGTCGAGGTACAGCCCGGTGCGCAACTTGCCGGCGTGAAAGGGGGAGCACCGGCGCTTGATGTTTCGGTGCGGACGGGAAATGTTCCAAGTGCGGTGGAGGGTTGGAGCGAATGGGTGAAGGTGCGAGCCAATGAGGGAGTCGCGGATGTTCCGCTGGGGCGGTATGCACAGTGGAAGGCGGAGTTGGGGGCCGGCGCGGAGGTCAACGCGGTGGGGTTGAACTACCTGCCGCGGAATGTGGCGCCGGTGGTGGATGAGGTGGTGGTGGCTGCGGGAGCGCGGGTTGCGGCGATGCCGGCATCGACCCAAGCGCCTACGGTGCAGGTGGTGTTTCCGGCGGCCGCGGGAGCGGCGCAGGCCATCAGCGTGGTGCAAGACGCGGCGACCTCTCCGCTAACGGCGCAGAAGGACAGAAACGCGATCACGTTACGGTGGGCGGCGCATGATGACAACGGCGACGACCTGATGTTCGCGGTGTGGTATCGCGGGGAGAATGAGGCGAACTGGAGGTTGTTGAAGGACAAGATCTCGGAGCGGTTTTTGAGCTTTGACTCCCCCCTGCTGCCGGATGGGAATTACGTGGCGAAGGTAGTGGCGAGCGATGCTCCGGTGCATACGGACGCGGAGGCTTTGACGAGCGAGAGGTTGAGTGCGGGGTTTACGGTGGATACAACGCCGCCGGTGCCGGGGGCTCTGGTGGCGCGGATGGAGAGTGGGGCGACGGGAGCGGCGGGCGGTTCCGGAGCGAAGGTGCATGTGACGTTCGAGGCGCGGGATGCGACCTCGCCGATCGCGCATGCGGAGTACTCGGTGGATGCGGGGCCGTGGCAGTTCGTGGAGCCGGTGGGCGGGCTGTCGGACTCGCTGAGTGAGCGGTATGACTTTGTGGCGGCGGCGCCGGTGCTATCGGGCGAGGCGGCGGGTGGGGTCTCGAGGCCGGGAGAGCATGTGATTGCGGTGCGGGTGTATGACCGGTTTGAGAATATGACGAGCGTGAAAGCAGTGGTGCGATAGCGGTGCGATTTGAGCTCTTCCTAGCGGCGCGGTATCTGCGGGCGAAGCGGCGGCAGGCCGTCGTTGGGGTGATCACGGCGATCTCGGTGGTGGGGGTGGCGGCGGGGGTGGCTTCGCTGATTGTTGCGCTGGCGATTACGAACGGGATGCGGCGGGATCTGCAGGAACGGCTGCTGGGGTCGACGGCGCACGTGCAGCTGATGCGGGTAGCGGCGGACGGGATACGGGAGTGGCGGCCGCTGCTGGAGCGGCTGCGGGGGGTGCCGCATGTGACGGCGGCGGCTCCGGGGCTGTATGGACAGGTGCTGATCTCGCGGGGAGCGAGGAGTGGAGGGGCGCTGGTGGAGGGGGTGATTCCGGCGGATGAGAGGAGGGTGGGGGATCTGCTGCAGTCGATCAAGGTGGGGAGTGCGGCGGAGCTGGAGCCGGTGGGAGGGAGCGGTCGCGCTGCGCGCGAAGCCCACCGTAGCGCGATAAAGCCGCGCGAAGATGGGGCACCCGGAGCGGAGGGGACGCCGGTGGTGGGGGCGGCGGCGCCGATTGTGATTGGTAAGGATCTGGCCGAGACGCTGGGGGCGCAGGTGGGCGATGCGGTGCTGGTCACGAGTCCGCAGGGGGAGTTGACACCGCTGGGGCTGGTGCCGCGGTACCAGCGGTTCCGGGTGGTGGGAATCTTCGCTTCGGGGTTCTACCAGTACGACTCGAGCTATGGATTTATGCGGTTGGCGGATGCGCAGCGGCTGTTTTCGGAGCCGGATCTGATCTCGGTGATCGCGTTCAAGGTGGATGATCTCTACCGCGCAAGGGAGGTAGGCGCGGAGATCGAGAAGGCTGCGGGGAAGGGATTTCAGACGACGAACTGGATGGAGCAGAATCGCGAGCTGTTCCGAGCGTTGAAGCTGGAGCAGATTGTAACCTTTATAGTTCTGGCTTTGATTGTGTGTGTCGCCGCGCTGAATATTCTGATTGCGCTCACCATGATGGTGATGGAGAAGACGCGGGATATTGCGGTGCTGATGAGCTTCGGGGTGACGGCGGCGCAGGTGCGGCGGGTGTTTCTGTTGCAAGGCCTGCTGATCTCGGTGATCGGGACGGTACTGGGGCTCGTGTTGGGGTATGGAGTGAGCTGGGCGGGTGGGCACTACCGGTTTATCCGACTGGATTCGGCGGTGTACTCGATCGACTACCTGCCGTTTGCGGCGCGGTGGTGGGACGGGGTGGTGGTGGCGGCGGTGTCGCTGGGCGTGAGTTTGGTTGCTACGCTGTATCCATCGGGATCGGCGGCGAAGGTGCTGCCTGCGGAGGCTTTGCGGTATGAGTGAAGAACAGAGGTTGAAGTTTGCGGAGGTATCGCCGGAGGGTCTCGGCGCGATGCGGGGTGTGGAGCACTACCTGAATGTGGGTAGCGGGCTCCAACCGGTGCTGCTGGAGCTGGTGCGGCTGCGGGCTTCGCTGATGAACGGGTGTGAGTTTTGCATCGGGATGCATCGGCGTGAGTTGGCGAAGCATAACGAGCCGGAGAGCCGCGTGGCTGCGGTCGCGAGGTGGAGCGAGTCGAATGCGTTTACCGAGACGGAGCGGGCGGCGCTGGCATGGACTGAAGTGGTTACAAATGTCCAGGACGGGCATGTTCCGGAGGAGGCGTTCGCGGCGGTGCGGGAGCACTTCTCGGACAAGGAGCTGGTGGACCTGACGGTTGCGATTGCGAGCATCAACGCATGGAATCGCATCGCTATTGCGTTTCGGGCGAAGTGGAGGGGACCGGAGGCGAGGGCGACCGCTGGGGGTGCGGATGTGGACGAGGTACCGGTGAATCGATCGCTGAGCGAAGACGGGGAGCGGGCGGTGGTGGGGGATGACGGCGGCAAGGTCTCGGTGGACGAAGGGTGATGGAGTCGGCAGAGGCGGCGGGGTTGTCGGGGGAAGTTGTGCTGCGCGCGGAGGGGTTGACGAAGCGGTATCCGGCGGTGTCGCGCGACGCGAGACGTGGGCGGGGGGAGATGGAGCTCTTTCGGGGGCTGGATCTCGAGGTGCGGGTGGGGGAGATGGTGGCGATTGTGGGGGAGAGCGGCGCGGGCAAGAGTTCGCTGCTGCATCTGCTGGCGGCGCTTGACCGGCCGACAGCAGGGGAGGTGTGGTGTGCGGGGAAGAGGTTGAGCGCGATGACGGGAGCGGAGGCTTCGCGGCTTCGCAATCGCGATGTGGGGTATGTCTGGCAGTTCCACTACCTGCTGCCGGAGTTCACGGCCTTGGAGAATGTAGCGATGCCGCTGCTGGCGCGGGGGGAGGGGAAGGCGGCGGCGATGGCGAAGGCGCGGTTGTGGCTAAGCGAGGTGGGGTTGGCGGAGCGGTGGGAGCACCAGTCGGGAGAGTTGAGCGGAGGGGAGCAGCAGCGGGTCAGCCTGGCGCGGGCGCTGGTGACGGAGCCGAAGGTACTGCTGGCGGATGAACCGACGGGAGATCTGGATGAGCGGACGGCGGAGGCGGTGTTTGGGTTGATCCAGCGGATGCATGGGGCGCATGGGCTGGCGAGCGTTCTGGTGACGCACAGCATGGAGTTTGCGCGAAGGTGCGACCGGGTGCTGCGGCTGCGGGAGGGGCGGCTGGTGGCTGTATGACACCGAGGTAGAAGAGCGGGTCCTTCGCTTCCCACCCACCGGCAAGCTGGTCGGGGGACCCCAATAGCTCAGGAGGACAAATTTTGTGAGAGTGGTGGCTATCTGCGGGTGGCTGTGACTCGCAGGTACTGGTTATGAACCAGGGTGTGGTTGGTGGGGTCAGGGGCGACGTTCGCAGTGGACCAGAGCGATTCGAGATCGGCGGCGAAGGCGGCCTGGCCGGAGTCGTCCAAGCGGCTGAAGGCAACGTGAGTGGGGCCAAAGTATTTGCGGAAGAAGGCGACGGCTCCGGCGGGGCTGGTCGGGAGATTGAACTCGACGGGGACGATCTCTGTCTGAACGTCGGAGAAGGCGGGCGCAAGGCGTTCGCGAACGGTGGAGTCGTCGCCCCACAAGACTGGAGGAGCGATGCCCGGCGGAGGCTGGACATGGCGGGCGGCGACCTGGAACATTTGGCCGGAGAAGCTCGCGGGATTCCAGTTGGCCATGGCGAGCAGGCCGCCGGGTTTGAGGACGCGGGCGAGTTCGGAGACGACGATCTCGGGGCGGGGGGCGAACATGGCTCCGAACATGCTTACGACGGCGTCGAACGAGGCGTTGGTGTAAGGGAGCTGCTCGGCATCCCCCTCGTTGAATTCCACCGTGAGGTTCTCGGCGGACGCCCGGTCGCGGGCCTGGGCGATGAGGTTGGGGGCGATGTCGACGCCGGTGACGATGGCTCCACCGCGGGCGAGTGGGATGGCGAGATTGCCGGTGCCGCAGGCGACGTCGAGAACGCGAGTGCCGGGCGGGACGGAGAGGCGGCTGATGAAGGACTCGGCTCCGCCGGAGATGGTTTTGGCGACGACGCCGAAGTCGCCGGCCATCCATGAGGCGCGCATGGAGTCTTTGAGTCTCTGGATAGGGGGCCCGGAGGTGCTCATGGGTGTTCTCCGCTTGATGGTTGTGGTGGGAGAAGGATGCTTGAGGTGAGGGTCGGGCGTCAAGGTGGTTGCGGCGTGCTGCCGCTTCGCCCTGAAGGGGAATGGGAGGGAGTCGGAGCGGATCAGCTGTCTTTACGGTAGAGGAGTTGGCGCATCGCCTGCCTGCGAGCTTCGTTGGCTTCACTCTGATTCTTGCGTTCGTCGGCGTCCATGGGTTGTTTGCTGCTGGACTCTGCCTTGTCGGGGGTGCTGCAATCGGGGCAGCGGTTGCTGAAGCCCGGTTTATCGGGCTTCAGTTCGAATTCTTCCGAGCAGATGGCGCAGACTTTGATGGGGAAGGGCATGGCTTCTCTATCATAACGAGGGTGGAGGTGGGTTGGGTTGGCCGGCGCGTAGACTCTGGGAGAGGGAACGCACGGATGGCCGGAGTTCCATGGAGGATCGCGGGTTGGAGAGCAGCCAGGGCGTTGCTAGCGGGAGCCGCTCTCCTTTTGTCGTCGTCGGAGCTGCTGGCGCAGAGGCACTATCGGGACCTGGAAGGAACGGTGAGGGATCGACACCAGGAACCGCTGAAGGGCGCCGTGGTGCAGGTGGAGAATCAGAACACCCACAGCGTGCTCTCGTACCTCACCGATCAGAGTGGGCGGTACAGCTTTATGCGGCTGCAGAGCGACACGGACTACAGCGTCTGCGCGACGTACCGGGGGCGGCGATCCAAGACGAAGACGCTGAGCCTGTTCGACATGCGTCCAGCGAAGAAGATCGACCTTGTCGTCAAGCTGCGGTAGGTGCGCGGCAGCGAAGGCAGGGCGAGAAGCGGGTTCCCCGGCTGCGCTCGGAATGACAGAAAGAGAAGCAAGGGCCAAAAGCGAAGGAACATTGCTAACGGCGCCCACCGCCGAGGATGGAGCCGAGGACGCCGCGGACGATCTGGCGGCTGACGGCGGTGCCGGTGGAGCGGGCGGCGGATTTGAGCATGGCCTCGCCGAGGCCTTCCCGGTGGCCGCCGCGAGGGCCAGTCGATCCGCCGAAGATGGAGCCGAGGGAGCCGAGGATGGAGGCGGCGACCGAGGCTCCGGGGGCGGCGGATGCGGGTGGCGGGAAGGGGTTCTGGGCGCCGCCGGATGGGGGCTGGGGGTTGTTGCTTCCCTGCCCTGACTGCTGTGGGTTTCCCCAATTCGCGGGAGGTGCGGGCTGATGAGTCTGGGGTGGCGTCCGGGGTGGAGTTTGGGGTGGTGTCTGGGGTTGCGTCCAAGGCTGGGGCGGGGTCCAGGCCGGGTTGGTGCTGGCGGATGGGGTGGGGGAGGCGGCGGCGCGGTTTTTGAGGCGTTCGTAGGCGCTTTCGCGATCGACCGGGGTGTCGTAGACGCCGGCGACGAGCGAGGTTTGCATGAGGGTGCGGCGCTGGTCGGGGGTGATGGGGCCGATCTGGCCATGCGGCGGGTAGACGAGGGCGCGCTGGACGATGGCAGGGGTGCCTTTTTCGTCGAGGAAGCTGACGAGGGCCTCGCCGACCTCGAGCTCGGTGATGGCGGTGGCGGTATCGAGCGCGGGGTTGGCGCGAAAGGTATCGGCGGCGGAGCGGACGGCCTTCTGATCGCGCGGGGTGAAGGCGCGGAGGGCGTGCTGGACGCGGTTGCCGAGCTGGCCGAGGACGGTGTCGGGGACGTCGATGGGGTTCTGGGTGACGAAGTAGACGCCAACGCCTTTGGAGCGAATGAGGCGGATGACCTGCTCGATGCGGGAGCGCAGGACGGCAGTCTGATCGGTGAAGAGGAGGTGGGCCTCGTCGAAGAAGAAGACGAGTTTGGGCTTGTCGAGGTCGCCAGCCTCGGGGAGGTGCTCGAAGAGCTCGGAGAGCAGCCAGAGGAGGAAGGTGGCGTAGAGCTGGGGGGACTGCATGAGGCGATCGGCGGCGAGCAGGTTGACGATGCCGCGGCCGTTGGAGTCGGTCTGGAGGAGATCTTCGATGTCGAGGGCGGGCTCGCCGAAGAACAGGTCGCCGCCCTGGCCGGAGAGGGTTACGAGACCGCGCTGGATGGCTCCGATGGAGGCGGCGGAGATGTTGGCGTATTGGGTCTGGAAGGTGCTGGAGTTCTCGCCGACGTACTGGAGCATGGCCTGGAGGTCTTTGAGATCGAGGAGGAGGAGGCCGTTATCGTCGGCGATTTTGAAGACGAGGGTGAGGACGCCGGACTGGATGTCGTTGAGGTTGAGGATGCGGGAGAAGAGCAGCGGGCCCATCTCGGAGATGGTGGCGCGGATGGGATGTCCCCCCTGGCCGAAGACGTCCCAGAGGGTGACGGGGGCGGGCTCGAACTGAAAGCCGGAGAGGTTGAGGCGCTGGAGGCGGGCGTTGAATCTGGGGCTGGCGGAGCCGGGCTGGGAGATGCCGCAGAGGTCGCCTTTGACGTCGGCGGCGAAGACGGGGACGCCGATGCGCGAGAAGGCCTCGGCCATGACCTGGAGGGTGACGGTCTTTCCGGTTCCGGTAGCTCCGGCGATGAGACCGTGGCGGTTGGCCATCTGGGGCAGGAGGTCAAGGGGATCGGCGGCGGTGGCTTTGGTCTGGGTCTCGCTTTGGGCGATTACGAGTGGGTCAGGCATGCGGGTCTCCGTCGGGGAGGTGTGGTTCGGCGTCGATGCTCACTATATCGTTTCGGGTGGATTTGGGCAGGTCGGTATCGTTTCGGGAAGGCAGTGCAGGCAATCACCCGTTCGGTACAGCATTTGCACAGAGATATGTGATCCTGCGCAGGTACGGTGTGAGCATAATGACCCGTAGACTTTCGCCGTGTGTTCCCGGGGGAATACACTAGGTGTAGTGGAGGGCTGCATCTGATTTTAGGTGTAGCTCGAGTGTTCGCAGCGAGCGGTCGACGCGGCGGATGGGCAAGGTTGACCAACGGGGTTACCTCGAGTCTTCGGGCGGAGGGTAACGGCCGGTTCGAAGGGGAGAACATGTTCGAACGCTATACGGAAAAGGCGCGGCGCGTAATTTTCTTTGCGCGGTACGAGGCAAGTCAGTTCGGGTCGCCTTATATCGAGACAGAGCACCTGCTGCTGGGTTTATTGCGTGAGGACAAGCAGCTGACAAATCGATTCCTGCGGTCGCATGCATCGGTGGAATCGATACGGAAGCAGATCGAGCAGCACACGACGATTCGGGAGAAGGTGTCGACGTCGGTCGATCTGCCGCTGTCGAACGAGTGCAAGCGCGTGCTCGCCTATGCCGCCGAAGAGGCGGAGCGGCTGAGCCACAAACACATTGGGACCGAGCACCTGCTGCTGGGGCTGCTGCGCGAAGAGAAGTGCTTTGCAGCGGAGATCCTGACCGAGCGCGGTCTGCGGCTGCCGGCGATTCGCGAAGAGCTGCAGCGGACGACGCAGGAGAAGGCGCCTGCAAGCGGCAAGCAGGCGAGTGGCGGGCGCCAAGAGACGAGCATGCTGGCGGAGTTCAGCCGGGACCTTACGCAGTCGGCGATGGATCAGCAGCTGGATCCGCTGGTTGGCCGGGATACGGAGGTGGATCGCGTGATCCAGATTCTGTGCCGCCGGACGAAGAACAATCCCGTGCTGATCGGCGAGCCGGGGGTGGGAAAGACGGCGATCGTGGAAGGGCTGGCGCAGAAGATCGCGGACGGCGAGGTGCCCAGTTTCCTCGCGGACAAGCGGGTGTTGGCGCTCGATCTATCGCTGATCGTTGCGGGAACGAAGTACCGCGGGCAGTTTGAAGAGCGGCTGAAGACGATCATGAAAGAGCTGATGGAGAACCAGAACTCCATCGTGTTTATCGACGAGCTGCATACCCTGGTCGGGGCGGGGTCGGCGGAGGGATCGCTCGATGCGGCGAATATTTTGAAGCCTGCGCTGAGCCGCGGCGAGATCCAGTGCATTGGAGCGACGACGCCGGCCGAGTACCGGAAGTCGATCGAGAAGGATCGGTCGCTCGAGCGACGGTTCCAGGCGGTCAAGGTTCCACCTCCGAACGAGGAGGATGCGATCAAGATCATCATGGGGATCAAGGAGAAGTACGAGAAGTTCCATGCGGTGAGTTACACCGATGAGGCGATCAACTTTTCGGTTTCGCACTCGAGCCGGTATATCCCGGACCGGTTCCTTCCGGACAAGGCGATCGATCTGATCGACGAGGCGGGGGCACGGGTTAAGCTGCGGCAGACTTCCCTGCCTGAGGAGCTGACCGAGGTGCAGAAACGGATCAAGTTCATCGTGCACCGGATGGAGAACGCGATCGCGAGCCATGAGTTCGAGAAGGCGCGGTTTTACTCGGACGAGGAGCGCAAGGAGCGGGAGAATCTGCGGGCGCTGCGCGACAAATATAACCTCGACGATTCGTCGGCGGGCATTGTGACGCGGGAGGATATCGAGGATGTCGTGAGCCGGTGGACGGGAGTTCCAATCACGTCGCTCAAGGAAGAGGAGACACAGCGGCTGCTGCGGGTCGAGGAAGAGCTGCATAAGCGCGTGATCTCGCAGGAGCGGGCGATCTCGGCGCTGGCGCGTGCGATCCGAAGGTCCCGGGCTGGTCTGAAGAATCCGGCGCGACCGATTGGGAGCTTCCTGTTCCTGGGGCCGACGGGTGTTGGAAAGACGGAGATGGCGCGCACGTTGGCGCACTTCCTGTTCGGGAGCGAGAAGTCGCTGATCCGGTTCGATATGTCGGAGTTCATGGAGAAGCATTCGGTCTCGAAGCTGATCGGATCACCTCCGGGATACGTGGGCTACGAGGAGGGCGGGCAGCTGACGGAGCGCGTGAAGCGGTCGCCGTACTCGGTGGTCCTGCTCGATGAGATTGAGAAGGCGCATCCGGACGTGTTCAACCTGCTGCTGCAGGTGTTCGAGGACGGGCAGCTGACGGACGGGCTCGGGAACACGGTCGACTTCAAGAACACGATCATCATCATGACGTCGAATATCGGGGCCAAGCACCTGATGAAGCGAGAGGGTCTGGGCTTCCAGTCGCGCATGGAGGATGTGGTGCTTGAGAAGATGGAGGAGCTGGTGAAGGGCGAGGTCAAGCGCACCTTCAATCCGGAGTTCCTCAACCGTCTGGACGAGGTGATCATCTTCACGGCGCTGAGCGATGCGGACCTGATGCAGATCCTGGAGCTGCTGGTGCAGCAGCTGAACGTGAACCTGGTGCACAAGGCGATCACGCTGAGCGTGAACGACGATGCGAAGCGCTGGATTCTCGAGAAGACGGTGACGGACCGAAGCTACGGCGCACGTCCGCTGCGCAGGGCTCTGCAGAGGTTTGTGGAGGATCCGTTGTCGGAGGCTCTGATTGCGGGCGGGATCGCACAGCGGCCGGCGTTCCTCGAGGTGTACCTGGACAACAACCAGCTGTTCTATCGTCCGCTGTCTTCCCTTGGCGAGGAGAAGGTTGGCGGTCTGGCTCTGAGCGTCGTCTAGCCTTCGGCGGCGAGATGGGGAGGGTGTTGTGGCGGAAGCGCCGGGGCACCCTTTCTTTTTGTACGCGCGAAGTGTTCGTTTCAGGAGGAGAGGCCGGCCAGCTCGCGAGCGCGGACGAAGACTCGGGCGAACATGGCTCGGTTCAGGCGGCCGGTGTTGGTGTTGCGCAGGGATGGGTGATAGCTGGCGAGCAGATGGATGCCGTGGGGCATGGGGTATTCGGCTCCGTGGGCGAAGCGGAAGGGGGACCGGGCGCGGATGACCTCTGTGTGAAGGAGGTGAGCCAGGAAGCCGTCCCAGGCGATCTTTCCGAGGCAGACGACGACCCGAACGCGAGCCAGGGCGGCGAGCTCGTGGGCGAGGTGCTCGCGGCAGTTACGAACCTCCTGCGGGAGGGGCTTGTCGCCGGGCGGAGCGCAGCGGACGACGGAGGCGATCCAGGCGTCGCGAAGTTTGAGCCCATCGTCGCGCGAGGTGCCGGTGGGCTGGTTGGCGAAGCCGAGTTCGTGGAGGACGGGGTACATGAAGTATCCGGAGCCGTCGCCGGTAAACGGACGACCGGTGCGGTTGGCACCATGGGCGCCGGGAGCGAGTCCAAGGATCAGGACGCGGGCGCGTGGATCCCCGAAGCCAGGAACGGGACGGGACCAGTAGGTCTGATCGAGGTGGGCACGGCGGCGGGTTTCGCCGACGGCGGTGCAGAAGGCGCGCAGGCGCGGACAACGCTCGCAGAGGATGATCTCCTTCCGGACCTGCTGAAGTTGAGCCTGTTTGGAGAGGGATGGCACGCGTGTTGATGATACGGCCGACGCGCAAAGAGGACGACGTGACGCAAGGGGTTGGTGCCGGGACGTAGAATGCATGCCGGTGCCCTGAGGGAGAGACATTGGAAGATCCACGGCTGAGCCGGATGTATGCGTCGATCGTGGCGCGCAATATGGGGGGGCTGTGGGAGCGATTGAGCCATTGGATATCGATCAATGCGACCCGCCTGGTGTGGCTGGCCGTGCTGGGTCTGGTGATTGTGCTTCCGCTTGGATGGGCAGCGCATACCCGCGGCCGATTTTCGCTTTTGAAGTCGCATATCCGGGAGAAGATCTCACCGGCGGAGGTGCAGCCTCCGAAGCCCGGCGGGCAGGATGCCGTGGTGCTGCAGCGGGCTTTGCTTGAAGGTGGAGGTCTGCCTGAGTTTGTTTCGGCGACGCTGCTTCCGGGGCGCGGCTTGAACACGCTTCAGATCACGGCCTATCTGCCGGGCAAGGGCGAGGTCTCGCTTCTGTCGTCACCGAGCGTTGCACAGGCGGCGGTGTCGATGGACGGCCAGGGGCCGGATGCGAATGGAGGTGCGAGCCTGCGGATGGGCGGAGCCTTTGAAGCGCCATGGGCCGGGCAAATCTTCGGCGCGCCATCTCCCGACGGGACGCATGTGCTGACGCAGTGGCGCGGCCACAGCCTGACTCTCCCGGTCACGACGCAGGGTGCTGACGGCGCCGCCAGGTCCACGAGTGGAATGTTGTTGAATCTACCGGCCGACTCGGTGACGTCGAACGTGATGCCGGACGGAGGACAGGCGCAGGCAGTCTTCCAGGCGGAGAGCTTTGGCGACCGCTGGCCTTCGAAGACGGAGGTTTCGATGACGGTTCTGATGAGCAGCCATGTGCTCGACCTGCGGGTGAATGCGCGAAATGTGGGGACCGAGGCTGAGCCTATCGGGATTGGCTGGCGACCTCGCTTTGCCATTCCCAGCGGAGATCGCGGACAGGCGACGCTGCGGATGCCGGCAGGCGATCGCATGGAGATGGGGGCAGGGGGTGGAGGAGCGCCGACGGGAAGGCTACTGCCCGTCCTGGGGACAAACTTTGATTTCACGGCGCGGGGCGGAGCGAAGCTGGGCACGGCGGCTCTCGACGAGGGCTTCGTTCACCTTCACCCAGCGATTCTCGACTTCGGACCGGCAGCCGAGCTGCGCGACCCAAAGAGCAACTACCGGCTGCGCATCACCGCGATGACACCGGGCATACGGGAGATGCGGGTGGCATCTCCCGCAGGTGCGAACTACGTGACGATTGCGCCCCAGCTGAACTTTGACGATCCGTTTGGCAGGGAGTGGCCGATTGCTGAGAACACCGGGATCGTGGTGCTGCAGCCCGGGCAGACGGTGCAGTGGAAGGTCCGCTTAGAGCTCTTCACGACGGCGGCGGAGGGACCGCCGCTGTAGGGCGACGGACCGCGTTGTTTGACCCTCTCCGCCGAAGCCTCGTACAGTGAAAGAGAGGCGTTGATCGCAGGTTTACGAGACGGGTGAGGCGGTCTATCTTCCACGACCTCCGGAAGGCATGATTTTGAGTCAGACAGAGATAACCGAGATGAATGAGACAGAGGAACGCCCCGGGGACGGGGTGCAGACGGGTGCCGAAGAGCAGGTTCACACGGACATGGAAGTCCATGAGCATGAGCACGGTGAAGGTCAGGGGCATGAGCACGCACACCAAGCACCGGCGCTGAACCCTGAGTTAAGGCGCGAGATCGAGGTGGAGACGGAGGCAGAGGAGGTTTCGAAGAGCTTCGGCGCCGTGATCAAGCGGTACCAGAAGCTGGCGAGGATTCCGGGCTTTCGTTCGGGAAAGGTGCCGCCGTCTCTGATCCGATCGAAGTTCGCGAAGGAGATTCGCCAGGAGGTGTTGGAAGGCCTGGTGTCGGAGCGTTTCCGGCGTGCGATCAGCGAGCAGCAGCTTCGTCCCGTCTCCGAACCGCAGCTGATGGATCTTCAATTGATGGACGGGCAGCCGCTGCGATTCAAGGCGGCTTTCGAGGTGATGCCGGAGATTGATCTTGCCGGGTACGAGACCGTGAAGGTGCAGCGGCCGGACACCGCGCTGACGCAGGACGAGTTCGAGGCGGAGTTGAACCGCGTGCTGGAGAGCCATGCGACGGTGGAGACGGTCGAGGAAGATCGCGTTCTGGCGGACGGCGACTGGGCGGATATCACCTTCACCGGAGAGGTAAAGGAGCTTGCCCAGACGGTGGGGGAGGAGGGGCTGGAGAGTTCGAAACAGAGCGAACCGATCACGGGAACCGACGTTCTGATCGAGATCGGCGGAAAGAGCACGATCCCTGCCTTCACCGAGGCTCTGCGCGGTACAAAGGCGGGGCAGGAGCTGACGTTCGAGGTGGTGTACCCGCAGGACTTCGGGGAGCCGCGGCTGGCGGGACAGACGGTGAGCTATGACGTGACGGTCAAGGCGATCAAGCGGAAGACGTTCCCGGAGCGAGACGCTGAATTTGCCAAGCAGCTTGGGGCTTACGAGAGCTTTGAGGAGTTTGAGAGTAAACTTCGCGAGCTCGCGGGAGGGCGCAAACGGTCCGCCCTTGAAAGCCAGGCAAAGGACAAGATGCTGGAAGAGCTGATTGCACGCTTCCAGTTTCCTGTTCCCGAATCGTTTGTCCAGCAGCAGATCGAGGCTCGGCTGGACCGCGGGTTGCGGGCGCTGGCCCAGCAGGGAATGAAGCCTGAGGATATGCGCAAGCTGGACTTCGCCCGGTTGCGCGATGCGCAGCGCGACCAGGCGATCAACGAGGTCAAGGCATCGATGATTCTGGACCGGATCGCGGAGGCGGAGAAGGTCGATGTGTCGGATGAGGATTTCGATCGCGAACTGGTGATGCTGTCGATCCAGTCGCGAGAGCCGCTCGAGACTCTGCGGGAACGTTTGACGAAGGACGGCGGCCTGGATCGTATTCGCGAGCAGATGCGGAGAGAACGCGCCGGCGGTGTCTTGTTCGAGAAGCTAGCGTCCTAAACGGAAGCCTGGCAGCCCAAAAGTTTTTAAGCAGCCCTAAGACTTAGCAGCCCTAAGACGGCAACAGAAAGAGAGATCCATGGGACTTGTACCAATGGTGATTGAGCAGACGAGTCGGGGCGAACGCGCCTACGACATCTACAGCCGTCTGCTGCGGGACAATATTATTTTTCTGGGAACGCCGATCGACGACAACATAGCTAATGTCATCATCGCGCAGCTGCTGTTTTTGAGCGGGGAGGATCCAGAGAAGGACATTCAGCTGTACATCAACTCGCCGGGCGGATCGATTACGGCGGGCATGGCGATCTACGACACGATGCAGTACATCAAGAACGACGTGCAGACGTTGTGCATCGGGCAGGCGGCGAGCATGGGCGCGTTCCTGCTGATGGCGGGGAAGAAGGGGAAGAGGTTTGCGCTGCCTAACGCCCGCATCCTGATCCATCAACCGCTGATCATGGGCGGCGGGATTAGCGGGCAGGCGACCGAGATAGACATCCATGCGCGAGAGATTCTGCGGATCCGTGAGCTGATGAACAAGATCATGGCGGGGCATACGGGACAGACGGTGGAGCAGGTGGAGCGAGACACGGACCGTGATTTCAGCATGACTGCAACCCAGGCCAAGGAGTACGGGCTGATTGACGACATCATCGACCGTCCCCGCAGCTGAGGACGGTTGGGCACGTCGGTGGCCCGGAGCGATCCGGGCCGTGCCACTAAAGCGGGACACGGGAGCGAAGCTGTGCAACCCGTTGCCCCCGATTCGGGTGTAAACTTGACCCTGACACAGGCACGTTCGTTCACCCTGGGAGAGTGATCTTCGGTATGAAAACGTCACGAGGTTCAGAAGACTCTCTGCGCTGCTCGTTCTGCCACAAGTCACAGGATGCTGTTGCCAAGCTGATTTCATCGCCGTCCGACTACCCTCGGGCGTACATCTGCGACGAGTGTGTTGCGGTGTGCAACTCCATTCTTGAGGACGACCGAAGCGAGGCGCAGCCCGGAGCGGCGCCTGCTCATCTACCGAAGCCGCAAGAGGTCAAGGCATTCCTGGACGAGTACGTGATCGGGCAGGACCAGACCAAGAAGAAGCTGGCGGTCGCGGTTTACAACCATTACAAGCGGATTCAGATGAACAAGACTCGCGGCAACGATGTCGAGTTGGCGAAGTCGAACATACTTATGGTGGGACCGACCGGATCGGGAAAGACGCTGCTGGCGCACACCCTGGCGAAGATGCTGGACGTACCGTTCGCGATCGTGGACGCAACCACGCTGACCGAGGCGGGGTACGTTGGCGAGGATGTGGAGAATATCATCCTTAAGTTGCTGCAGGCAGCCGACGGCGATGTCACCAAGGCGCAGAGCGGCATTATCTACATCGACGAGATCGACAAGATCGGGCGCAAGGATGAGAATCCGTCGATCACGCGGGATGTCTCGGGTGAGGGAGTGCAGCAGGCGCTGCTGAAGATCCTTGAGGGCACGGTGGCCAATGTCCCGCCGCAGGGCGGGCGCAAGCATCCACACCAGGAGTTTACAGCTGTCGACACGACGAACATTCTCTTCATCTGCGGCGGAGCATTTGTGGGTCTTGATAAGGTGATCGGGCGGAGGATCGGCAAGAAGGCGCTGGGATTCAAGACGCTTTTGGAGCCGGACCTGAAGGACGGCGAAGTGACGCCGATCAGGGCTCAGCGGGACACCGAGCTGCTGCGACAGGCACAGCCTCAGGATCTTCTGAAGTACGGTCTGATTCCGGAGTTTGTAGGGCGCTTGCCAGTGTTGGGGGTGCTCGACGAACTCGACGAAGCTGCTCTGATCGAGATCTTGACGAAGCCGCGGAACGCTATTCTGAAGCAGTACAGCAAGCTATTTGAGTACGAGGGCGTCAAGGTCACCTTTACCGAGGATGCAGCGCGAGAGATCGCTCGCGAGGCCCTCCAACGGAAGGTGGGCGCGCGTGGTCTGAGGATGATCCTCGAGGAGTTGATGCTCGACCTGATGTATTACGTTCCGGGCAATAAGAAGGTGAAAGACCTTTCGATCACAGCGGAGATGGTAAAGAGCCGCGCCGTGACGTTGCCGGTGCTGCTGGAGAAGGCTGGCTAGACCAGCCATACGTTGCATTGTGGAGGCATGCGCATGGGCATGCCTCTTTTCTTTTGGTGGGGCAAATATTGGTTCCCTGCCCTGACTCCCGACTCGGAGGGTTATTCAGGGCATCACCATGGCGACGATCTGGAGCCGTGTGCATGATGTCAACGCAGTACAATCACGGGAGTTGGCGCGGTGCATCGTTGCTGTATTACGGACGTCTAATTGGGGGAGAACAATGGCGAACCAATCAAAAGAAATATTAAGTGGTGAAATTCGGAAGCTGCCGATGATGCCGATCCGCGACATGGTCATTTTTCCGTTCATGATGACACCGTTTGTCGTAGGCCGCGATTCGAGTGTGCGGGCTCTGGAAGAGGCATTGACCGGCGACCGGAAGATCTTTCTGGCGACGCAGCACGACGCGTCGGTGGATGAGCCGAGTGCGAGCGACATCTACGAGACCGGGACGATCGGCAACATCGTGCAGAGCGTGAAGATGCCGGACGGCAACATCAAGGTTCTGGTCGAGGGGGTCGAGCGCGCACGGGCGAGCGAGGTGACGGACGAGGACGGCTTCTTCGTCGCGACAGTTCGTACGGGAGCGACCCGGCTCGAGATGACTCCGCAGGTAGAGCAGCTGATGCAGCGGGTTCACTCGCTGTTTGAGCAGTACGTCAAACTGCAGCAGAGTCTGAACTACGAGACGATGGCGGCCAGTGTGCGTGCGGACGAGCCTGCCAAGCTGGCCGACACGATCGCCGCGAACCTGCAGCTGTCGATCGAGGAGAAGCAGCAGCTGCTGGAGGTTTTCGAACCGGAAGACCGGCTTTCACGGGTAGCGGATGCGCTGGACGTGGCTATTGAGAAGCTGAATATGGATCGCACGATCCAGTCGCGCGTGAAGCGCCAGATGGAGAAAGCTCAGAAAGAGTATTACCTCAACGAGAAGATCAAGGCGATTCAGAAAGAGCTTGGGCGCGGCGAGAAGAGTGAGTTTGACGAGCTGAAGAAGAAGATCGAAGCCTCGGGCATGCCGAAGGATGTGCTTGAGAAGAGCATGCTGGAGTTGAAGAAGCTCGAAGCGATGCCCCCGATGTCGGCTGAGTCCACGGTGAGCCGCAACTACCTGGACTGGCTGCTCGCGGTGCCGTGGAGGAAGCGATCGAAGGAGATCCGGTCGATCGATCATGCCGAACAGATTCTGAATGAGGATCACTACGGCCTGGAGAAGATCAAGGAGCGCATTCTCGAGTTTCTCGCGGTGCGTCAGCTGGTCAAGAATCCGAAGGGTTCGATTCTTTGCTTCGTTGGACCTCCGGGTGTGGGCAAGACATCTCTCGGCATGTCGATCGCGAAGGCGACGGGGCGGAAGTTCGTTCGCATGTCGCTGGGCGGAGTTCGCGACGAGGCGGAGATCCGCGGACATCGCCGCACCTACATCGGTGCGTTGCCGGGACAGATTATCCAGAGCATGAAGAAAGCCGGAACGAAGAACCCGGTGTTTATGCTGGACGAGATCGATAAGATGGCTTCGGACTTCCGGGGCGATCCGGCGAGCGCTTTGCTGGAGGTGCTGGATCCGGAGCAGAACACCTCGTTTCAGGATCACTATCTCGATGTGGAATACGACCTCTCTCAGGTTCTGTTTGTGGCAACGGCGAATGTGCTCCACACGATTCCAGGACCGCTGCAGGATCGTATGGAGATCCTTCGGCTGCATGGGTATACGGAGCTTGAGAAGTTAGAGATTGCGAAGCAGTATCTGGTGAAGAAGCAGAGGGAAGGAACCGGTCTCTCGGAGGCGCAGGTCAGCTTCGCGGATGACGCGTTGAAGCAGATCATCCGGGGGTATACGCGCGAAGCAGGGGTGCGCAACCTGGAGCGGGAGATCGGAAACGTCTGCCGCAAGGTCGCGCGACGCGTGGTCAAGAATGGAGCGGAGCATGTCGAGGCAGTGACCGGGGAGAACCTCTCCGACCTGCTGGGGACCGCGAAGTTCCGCGACTCGCAGGCGCACGAGAAGAGCGAGGTTGGCCTGGTGACCGGGCTGGCGTGGACGGAGGTTGGCGGAACGATTCTGCAGACCGAGGTTCAGGTGCTGGACGGCAAGGGCAAGATGACCACCACTGGGCAGCTTGGCGAGGTGATGCAGGAGTCGGCGCAGGCGGCGCTGAGCTACATCCGATCGCGGGCGCAGCATCTGGGGCTGAGCCGCGACTTCTACCGTCATCTCGATATCCACGTGCATGTGCCGGAGGGGGCAATCCCGAAGGACGGGCCGTCGGCCGGCATTACCATGGCGACCGGCCTTGCGAGCGCGCTCACAAAGATCAAAGTACGTCGCGATATTGCGATGACGGGAGAGATCACACTGCGCGGAAAGGTACTTCCGATCGGGGGCTTGAAGGAGAAGCTGCTGGCTGCTCATCGTGCCGGCATCTTCGAGGCAATTGCACCCGAGGACAATCGCAAGGATCTTGCTGATCTACCGGAGCTGCTGAAGAACACGATGAAGCTTCACTTCGTCAGTGAGATGGATGAGGTGCTGCAGATCGCACTCGAGGGCGATCTGCCGGAGCTCCAGGAAGAGACTCCGGTGGCTCTTGGCAATGTTATTCCCCCGCCTGCAACGGTCTCGTTGCCCACGGCACACCAGTAAGCGGTGCGGATCGCAGCAGAAAGGCCGAGCCCCAGAGGCTCGGCCTTTCTGCTGCCTGCGAACGACTACACCGTGCGACGGCCGCTGACAAAGTGCATGATGACCGCAATGATCGCGAATAGAATCAGCAGGTGAATGAGGAAGCTGCTGACGTGAAAGACGAGGAAGCCACCGATCCAAAGAACCAAAAGGACTACTGCGAGTATGAGAAACATGGGACCTTCTTTCTGACATTCGGAACCGCGCTAGCCCGAGCGGATACCACCTGATGTAAGAGAGACAAAGGAGGGAGACCGTTGCTTGAGGCTGCGAATTAGACAGCAATTGGAGCGGAATCCGAGGTGTCAGCAGCCTCCACCGGCGATGGACGGGATCAGCATGACCTCATCGCCATCCTGGAAGGAATAGCTCTCTCCACCAAGAAAGCGGATGTCCTCTTCGTTGACATAGATGTTGATGAAGCGGCGGAGCTTGCCGGACTCATCTTTGATCTGAGTTCCGAGTGCAGGAAATTGCTGATCGATCTCGGTAAGGAGAGATGGCAGATTCTGCGCCGAAGAGTCGAAGTTCTTCTGCCCGGCTGTGTGGCGAACGAAGGCTGTTGGCAGCGTGACTCTAATGGGCATAAGCACCTCCCGCAGTTACAAGATCGAGCTCCGCCGCGGTTCCATCGAGCTCGCGAAGGTAGGCATCGAAGTCGGTGAGTCGCGGTCGGATTGCTCGCTCCTGCGGGTACCGGCCGGCCAGGGCATCGGTGGTTTTGAGGCCATTCCCGGTGATGACGGAGACGGTCACATCGTCGGGAGAGATTCGTCCATGGGCATACAGGCGCGCGGTGACGGCGGTGGTGACGCCGCCGGCGGTTTCAGTGAAGATGCCCTCGGTCTCGGCGAGTTCCTGGATGCCGGAGACGATCTCGACGTCCGAGACGTCTTCGGCGTAGCCGCCGGTCGCCTGGATCATGGTGGCAGCAGCGGGGCCGTCGGCAGGGTTGCCGATCGCCAAGGAGCGCGCTATGGTGTTGGGCCGCTGCGGCTCGATGGTGTCGAGACCTTGTTTGACCGCGAGAGTGATGGGGGAGCAGCCGGTGGCCTGCGCGCCAAAGAAGCGGACTGGCTTGTCTTCGACAAGGTCGAGGGCGACGAGTTCGTGGAAGGCTTTGCGGATCTTGCGGATGACGGAGCCGCCGGCCATGGGACAGACGATGTTATCCGGAAGTCGCCAGCCGAGCTGTTCGGCGATCTCATATCCGACTGTCTTTGAGCCTTCAGCGTAGTAGGGGCGAAGATTGACATTCACGAATCCCCAGTTATGCTCGCCGGCGATCTGAGTGCAGAGGCGGTTGACATGGTCGTAGTTGCCGTCGATGCGTATGAGGCGAGCGCCATAGATCTGGGTGGCCAGAATCTTGGCGGGTTCGAGATCGGCTGGGACCAGGATGGTGGCTTTCAGGCCAAGGCGGGCTGCCTGGGCCGCGACGGAGTTGGCGAGGTTGCCGGTCGACGAGCAGCCGACGGTGGTAAAGCCGAAGCGTTGTGCGTTCGCGAGAGCGACGGCGACGACGCGGTCCTTGAAGCTCAGGGTCGGAAAGCAGACGGAGTCGTTTTTGAGATAGAGGTTCTTGGCCCCGATCCGTTTCCCAAGATTCCTAGCGCGAACGGTGGGGGTAAAGCCGACGGGTAGATCGGGGCGGAACTCCTCGGGGACGGGGAGAAGAGCGCTGTAACGCCAGATGCTGGGTGGACCGGCGGCTATGTTCGATCGGGTGAAGGCGTGACGGGCAGATTCGAGATTGTAAGTGAGTTCAAGGGGAGCCAAACAGTCGTCGCAGGCCGAGATGGGCTGGTTGCCGAACAACCTGCCACACTCATTGCATTTCAACTCGTACTCCGTACAGGAATAGGCCATCGCACTCTTCTCCGGGCGGAGGAGGGGTCTGGCGTCTGGAACCTACTCTCTTTGATGGAATGCCGCGAACGGCTAGGGAAGAGGAAATGCGGGGTGCAGCCCCGGATATGCGGGACTGCGTGCTCCGAATCTCATGTTCCCTGTTTCCAGGAGAGAGTTGACACCGGTACGCCCTTGTTCTGTCCGGTTGTCGTGGTGTCTCAGGGCTCGTCCCTCAACCACTCTGCATGAAATTCAAATCTGCGATGAAGCAGACTGGAATAGATAGGTTCTAGCATACTGCAAGCGCTAGCGCAAATCGATGGGGAGCTTCCGACAGGTCGAGAAGCTCGAGCAGGCCACATCGGAGCAGAGTTTTGCGCGGCTGAGGTGTTAGAGCGGCGAAGTAAATCAACCCAGATCTCCCAGCTGTTTCAGGGCGATCTGGCAGTAGATGGGATGAGGTGCTGTGCTGGCCGGCGAGGGACGCGGTTAGTGATTCACCATTCCGCGAACTCCCTGAACGAAGGCTCCGGGGTTGAACTCCGTGCGGAGAACCTCATCCGGGCAATCCGTGAGTGTAGCGACACGCCAGTTGCAGACGAAGGCGACCTTTTGAGAATGCTGCGCGGTCTTCACCTTAGAGCAGATATACTCCGCCTCCTCGATGCCCGTCTCCCCCTCGACGTCGACCAGTACCAGGTCATACGGGCGACTGGAAAACATCGAGAGGGCACTTGCGCTGTCCAAGGTCGAGTCGACGTGGAAGCCAGAGACACGGAGGATCTGATCCCGGAGAGGGCGCAGCATTTCACGACGGCAGATATGCAGGATGGTCGGTGCGAATTCCATAGGGTTCGACATGGAAGGCTCAGTTCTCTGGAGTCGAGACCTACAGCGAAGCCCAGAGGGAGTAATCAGCCTTGAAGGCAGTCCCTTGAGAGCTCCTATCCAGTGACAAAATTATCTCTCGAGACGGGGTTACCGCGCAAACCAAACCGGCATCAAAGACCCACCGCGATCCAGAGTACGAATAAACCGTACGGTCTCGCGCAGGATCAGGAGAGGACTTCGGCGAGGTCCTTCTCGGAACGGGGCTCCAGAGGCAGCGCCGGGAGGATGGGAACGAGCATGTCTTCTTTGCGCATGACGAGGTTGGTCGCGTTCAGGGAGGCGAGTTCGAATCCGTGTCCGTGAGTGATGGCGTCGGTGGGGCAGGCCTCGACACAGTAACCGCAGAAGATGCATCGGTTGTAGTCGATGTTGTAGACCTTGGCGTAGCGTTCGGCGGAGGAGATGCGAACTTCTTCGGTGTTCTCGGCAGCCTCGATGTAGATGCAATTGGAGGGGCAGGCGGCGGCGCAAAGAAAGCAGGCAACACACTTTTCCAGGCCATTCTCGTCCCGCTGCAGCTGATGTTTGCCGCGGAATCGCTCTTCGAATATTGCGCCACGCATGGGCCCTTTGCCGTCGGGGTAATTTTCGACTTCGGTGGGCTGGAAGGCCTCTCGGAGAGTGATGCTCATACCTTTGGCGATCGCGGCGGCATTGCGGACGATAGACATGCCCCCAGTATAGATGGATCGCGTTTGGCCAGGTGCTCCCAGACGCGGGTGCGCAGCGTGGATTTTGATGGTGTGCGAGAGATGGGATGCGGGGATGAGCGAGAGACGACGAAGGGGTTGCAGGGTGGGATAGTGCTGGCTGTGGCCGTGATGACGGCGGGCGGATGGATTGTCTGGCGACGCGGACGGAGGAGCATGGCGCTTCGAAGCCGGCCTAAAAGCCCTCTACGAAGCTGGTGGTGGCGGTTGCCGGGCAACGATAACGATGACGCCAGAGGAGCTACGCGGGATGCCGCAGCAGGTGATCAATGGGCACTCCAAGAAGGAAGAGAAGTTATGGCCAAGGGAACGGATGGGTACTGGGTTCCGTACTCGGGCGAGGAGATTGTAAGCGCCGTCCACGCGGGCGAGGTGAGGGTGGCCATCGAGATGGATGGAAGGGCGCTTGAGGAGATGGGTTGATGAAGCTGATCTCCACCAACCCGAACGATGGGTGCGAAACCTGTCGGCGGTGGAGTGGAAGACGGGGACGGAGTGAGGGGCACCCTAGATCGTGGAGGCTCCGTGACGTTTGAGGCCGGCGGCTTCAAGCTGCTCGACGGTGATGCCGGTGAGGGTGATACCGGTACCGGCGAGCTGGGCAGGATCTGAGACCTGATCTCCGGTGAGGATCGCGCCATCGAGCATGGCTGCGTTGGCCTCTTCGGGTGAGCTGTAGACCTGCTCGTAGAGCTCGGAGGCATTGTGGGCGTTGCCTACGCGGACGCGTGTCGAGGATCCCTGGGTAAACATGCTGAGGGTAACCTCCCCGAGATCGGTTTTGAGATTGCCGCCGTCAGTTCCGTCCTCGGGGGCGATTTCGACAGCGGAGAGATCTTTTGGCTGCGTGAGGCCGGAGGCAAGATGCTCGGTCTCTTCAACGCGGCTTGCTCCGGATTGAATTGCCTGGTCCTGGGAGTTGTTCATGAGAACTTAGAGGCTGAGGGCTGAAGAAGGGTTGTGGAGCAATCGCTTGAGGACGGCGACAAGCTCACACAGCGGGAGTTCACGAATCTGGAGTTTACGATCGGGGCTACTCGATGCCTAACTTTTTCCAGAGGGCGTCTACCTTGGCTTTGACCTCGGTTGGCATGGTGAGCATCTGGGGCCAGGGACGGGTGAAGCCTTCGGCGGGCCATTTACGGGTGGCATCGATACCCATTTTGCTGCCGAAGTTGGGCAGGCGAGAGGCGTGGTCAAGCGAGTCGACCGGACCTAGGGTGAACTGTATGTCGCGTTCGGGATCGATGTTGTTGGAGGTGCGGAGGGTGACTTCGGAAAGATCGTGCGGGTCGCAATCCTCGTCGACAACGATGATGCACTTGGTGAACATGGCCTGCCCAAGAGCCCAGATACCGCTCATCACCTTGCGGGCGTGACCGGCGTAAGACTTGCGTATCGCGACGATCATGAGGTTGTGAAAGACACCCTCGGGCGGAAGGCAGACGTCTACGATTTCAGGCAGAGTCAATTGCATAAGCGGAAGGAAGATTCGCTCGACGGCTTTCCCCATCCAGGCGTCTTCCATGGGCGGCTTGCCTACTACCGTGGCGGCGTAGATGGGATTCTTGCGGTGGGTGATGGCGGTGAGATGGAAGACGGGGTAATCGTCTGGCATGGTGTAGAAACCGGTGTGGTCACCGAAGGGACCTTCGGAGCGGAGTTCGGAGAGGTCAACGTAGCCTTCCAGAACGTACTCCGCATGAGCGGGAACTTCGAGATTGACGGTCTCGGCTTTGACAAGATCGACTGGCTTGCCGCGGAGGAAGCCGGCGATGAGGTACTCCTCTACCTCGGGCGGGGCGGGGACGATCGCGCTGAAGGTGGTGGCGGGATCGGTGCCGATGGCGACGGCGACCTCGAGGCGATTGTTGCGGATGGCAGAGATTGTATGGCTCGGGAGGGTGGCGCTGAAGGGAGCGGCGGCGGTGCCTCCGGCGGTGAGCGCCATGAGGTCGACGGCTTCGGCGGCGCTGCCGGTGGTGGAGCGGAGGCGGTCGCGCATCTGCTCGGCGGCGACTTTCTGGCGCTGCCAGTGCATGCCGGTCGAATTGCGATCGTAGACCTGCATACGGTACATGCCGATGTTGCGTTTGCCGGATCTGGGGTCGCGGGTGATGACGCAGGGGAGGGTGATGAAGGGGCCGCCGTCGCCGGGCCAGGTAGTGAGGATGGGGAGCCTGGTGAGATCAATCTGCTCGCCTCTAAGGATCACTTCCCTGCAGGGGGCGTCGCTGCGATCGATTAGTTTGGGGAAGAAGCTGCCGATCTCGGCGAGTTTAGGGAGAAGTTTGAGTTTATCGAGGAGGCTGGTGGGAGTCTCGGGTTTGATGAGGATGCGGATGCGGTCGGCGATGGCATCGAGCGAAGTGGTGTCGAGAGCGAGGTTCATGCGCTGCTCTGAGCCGAACTGGTTCATGAGGACACGTGCGCCCGGGTAGCCGAGGACATTTTCGAAGAGGAGCGCGGGCCCACCCCACGGTTCGCCATTGCGACGGAGTTTCGCCGTGCGATCGGCGATCTCAGCCATCTCGAGGAAGGGCGAGAAGGGCTGCTTGATGCGGCGGAGGTCGCCGGCTTTGTCGATGCGAGCGATCCACTCACGGAGGTCTTTGTAGGGCACTTCCCTGTTCTCCTTTGGTGCTGGCTTGATGGTAGTTGGTTCGGAGCCAGGGGGGAGGCTGGTTTGAAGCTTCGGCGGAAGAAAGATGGAGCGACTTGGGTGGGGTGAAGCTACCCGGAGTCGATCGTGTGTTGCGGAGGACACCGGACGGGGGATCTTCTTCAATCGCCTAAGCATCTCGATGGAGGTTTGAACGGTGTGTCGCCCGGCCACTGGAAGGTGTGTCACCGCACCCGAGAGGTGGTCCGCGACTCCTAACGTACAGACCTCGAAGCTCCGCGCAAGATCGTGTAACTCACACCGGCTGAGACTCCGTACTGTCCCAGTCTCCCGTAGGTAAATTGCGGCCATACCTGGTACTCGACGTCCACTGCGCGAATCTGCCAGCGACCTCGATGGATATCCAGTCCACCGCCACCTGCGAGTACGAGATACGATCCGGTCGCGTAATGAAACGGGAAGGTGAACGTACCTCGGCCGGCTAGTGCCTTGACGTACGGTTCTACCCGACCGGGAGCCAGAGAAAGTCGCGGTCCCGCGAGGTAAGTGCGTTGCTGCGGACTGTGGGGGTCGCGGCTCGAGCGAGGCCAACGTGCCTCCGCCTCTATCCCAAGCCGCCAGTGAGGGTTGGTATCCACCCAAAGCTGACCGCCACCGAGCCATATCTGTCCATAGTTCACGCGGAAGTCAGAGACCCCGGCCCCTACCCGAACAGAGCTCCCCGGCCCGGTTGCGGTTGGCAGAGCCTGCCCCAAGGCTGTTCCGGCCGATGCTAAAAGCAAGGCGACGCGCAACAGAGAGAGACCAACATGGCGCCGCTTCATTACTTCACCTCCAGAGGCAGATCGACGATCTGGTTCGCGCCGCTTGCGGTTCCGGAGGCCATGATTCGTATCGTGTACGAGCCTGCGGGTGTTGTGCTGGTGGTCAGGCTGGTACCGCATCCGGTCACTGTCAACCCGGTGAGCAGGAGCAGTGCGATCGGCAGCAGAGCCGGTATGGTTCGGCGGCGGCGAGCAGAGGCAAGAAGGACTCCACAGAGGAGAGTTGCCGGCATCCACAGGCCTGCGTTGAAGACGCGCGGGAGCGTGTCGACTACCTTCGCCTGAGCTCCTGAGCCAAGAGGATTCCCGGTGTCAATGGTTAGATGGACGAGTGTCGTGCCATCCTTTGCGAGCTTCGGTCTGTCCTGCGAAAAAGTGCAGGTTGAGTCTAGGGGAAGTTCAAGGCAACCCAGGGCCAGGGTGTCGGAGAAGCCCTTGACCGATGCGATCGCAAGATCGATGGTGACGTGGCCCCCAGAAGTCAGCGTCAGCGCGGTGGGGTTTGCGGCCATAGTGAAGGTGGTCGAGGGACCGGCTGAGATGGCGTATGCGTCCGAGGAGGAACCGGAGTACCCCGGGTCGCCGAAGTAGGTAGCGGCGATCTTGTAACTACTCGCAAGGGGGAAGAAGGTCAGGGTCGCCGCACCAGAGGCCGACAGGGGCGCACTCCCTAACAGGACACCACCTGACGTGAAGGTCACGGCACCGGTCGGTCGAAGCGGACCGACGGAGTGAATGACCGCAACCAGGGTGACTGGCTGTCCGCTGAGGTGGGTATCAGACGAGGCGGTCATCGAAGCTGTCGTTGCCCGGAGCTGGACGTCTTCGGAGAAGGCGACGGATCTCGAAGGCAGATTGTAAGTGTCGCCGCTATAGCTCGCGGACAACATGTGACTTCCTGAAGCAAGTGAAGCGAGGGCCAGTGTGGCCGTTCCGGAGGCGTCGAGTGTCACGCTTCCGAGTACGCTGGTTCCATCCACGAAGCTAACGACCCCGGTAGCGTCCTTGCCGTTTTGCACCCTTACGGTGAGAACTAATCCCTGTGCTGTCAGGATAGGATTTCCGCTAGCAATCAAGGTTATGGATGTGCTTTGCCGCGCAACCTGCAAGAGCACACTGGAGGTGCTCACCTGGGTGCCGGCGTCGCCCAGGTACCGTGCTGTGAGGGCGTGTTGGCCGGCGACGAAGCTGGAGGTTGTCAGAGTTGCAACGCCGTTCGCGATCGCGCTGCTTCCGAGAGGACTCGATCCGTCCAGGAACATCACTGTCCCGGTGGGAGCCTCGCCAAGGCTCGCCACGTTCGCGGTCAGAGTGACGGCGTTCCCGACGACAGCAGGGTTAGAGCTGGAGGCGATCGTGATGGTCGTCCCGGCGCTGTTGACCGACTCCGAGAGAGCGGCGGAGAGACTGGTTCGGCTTTGCGAATCGCCAGAGTAGCTGACGATAATCTGGTGGGTGCCCGCGGCGAGAGACAACACGCTGAGAGATGCGACACCTGCGCGATTGAGGGGAGAGACGCCGAGAAGTGTTGGGCCGTCCATAAAGCTGACGGTTCCGGTGGCCGTAGCTCCGCTCACGCCAACTACAGTCGCAGTAAGTTGGAGAGGAGCCCCAACGGTGATCGGATTGGCGCTCCCGGAGATGATGCTTGTAGTGAGCTGCTGGATCCGCTGAACCAGCAGCCCTGGGAGAGATGCGCTATGCGTCGTGTCGCCGGCGTAGGTCACGGTGATCGGGTGATCTCCGATCGGCAAGGCCGTCAGGACCCAACTCGCCGCCCCCGAAGCGTCGACATTGACGAGGCCCAAAACCGCCGTTCCATCGAGGAAAGTAACGGCACCCCCCGGCTGATTACCAGATCCAGTAACCTTCGCCGACATAACCACACCCTGCCCGGAGATGGAGGGGTTCTGGCTCGACGTAACGATGACCGCGCTTGTGCCCTGCTGCACTAGCTGAGTTAAGCTGCAGGTGCTCGCCGTATGATCGGCATCGCCGGCATAGGCCACCGAGAAGGCGTGGGATCCGGCTGCAAGCGAAGGAACAATAAAGCTGTAGGCGCCTGTAACGCTCAGGGCTCCGGTCGCCAAGGTCGCGGACCCTTCTCTGAGAGTCACCTGCCCTTGAGGAAGGCTGCCATTGCTGGTGAGGCTCGCGATAAAGGTGAGGGACACGCCTGCGACGGAGGGGTTTGCGCTGGACGTAAGGGCGATCGACGTGATTGCCTGCAACACGACCTGATTGAGGGGAGAGGATGTGCTTCCGTTATCCTTGGCGTCTCCTGCGTAGGACGCTGTGAGGGCATGCGACCCTGCGTCCAGCTTGGTGACACTAAGATTTGCCTGGCCCGTACCGTTCACGGTGGAGATTCCCAGAGTGGTGTTGCCATCGTAGAAGGTCACAGCGCCGGTCGGAACGCTGCCTGTACCCGATACGATCGCGGTGAGCGTGATGGCACTTCCGGCGATCGAGGAGATGGAGCTGGAACCGAGCTGCACGCTGGTGCTGGCCAGTTGAACAGTCTCGGGAAGCGGATTCGATCTGCTGAGCGCGTAGTTCTCATTGCCGGTGTAGCTTGCGACCAACGAATGCGGGCCGACAGAGAGAGAGTTCAGGTCCAGGGTCGCAACTCCGGACGGCGAGATCGCTCCTGTTCCGAGTGTGGTTGTTCCATCCGTGAACGTGACGTTCCCGTCGATCGCACCTGAACCGGAGAGCGCGGAGGGCGCCGATACCGTTGCGGTCAGCCGCAGCGTCGCTCCTGCAATTGCCGGGTTTGCGGATGGCGCCAGGACTGTGGTCGAAGCGACCTGCTGGACGACCACACTCAGAAGCTGGGACTGACTGGCGGCGTTGGTCGGGTCTCCCGGAAAGGTCGCCTGCAACGTGTGATTGCCGACGGCCAGATCGGAGATGCTGTAGGTTGCATGTCCGGAGCTATCTAGGGGAAGAGTGACCCCTAGGCTCGCTCCGTCCGAGAGAGTCACTGACCCACTTGGAGTCACGCTGCTCGTTGGCGTAATGGTGATGCTGAAGGTCAAAGGCGTTCCGACGATGGAGCTACCCGGGCTCGAGGTCAACGTGAGCGTCGTCGCCCACGGATCGACCGTCTGAATCAGAACAGGGGAGGTCCCTGACAGGGTGTTGGTGTCGCCGGCATAGACGGCGGTGAGAGTGTGTGTTCCGGAAGGCAAGGTCGACGTGGTAAAAGCCGCGATCCCAGACGCGTCGAGGGTTCCGTTTCCAAGGACAGTCGCACCCTCGTTGAAGGTCACCGTGCCGGCTGGCTGAATGCTGGACGCGGCCACGGTTGCGGTGAGCGTGATGCTGTTGCCTACCTTCGATGAGGTCTGGCTAGAGTTAAGCGAGAGTGTGGGGATCTGCCGGATGACCTGCGTGAGAGAGGCCGATGTGCTGGGCGAATTGGTAGCGTCGCCGGTGAAGGCCGCGGTAATCGTGTGCGCGCCTAGCGTGAGGTCCGAGGTTGCGAATGCGGCTGTGCTGGCGGCGTTTGTCGCGGATGTCCCTATCAGTGTCGTGCCATCGAAGAAGCGCACGCTCCCCGACGGTGCTGCTCCTGCTCCCGATACACTGGCGGTGAAAGTTACGACCGATCCGACCGCTGTCGGACTTTTGCTGGAGGTGACGACGGTGGATGTCGGCTCGAGCGCATCCACCTCTCCCGAGAGGCTGAGCAGCGAGGCGCTATTGGCCGCATTCGAGTAGAGGCCGATGGCCGCGGTCACTGGTTTACCCGTGACCTGAGGGGAGAACTGGGCACCGAGGACGCACGTGGCACCGCTCAGCAGAGGCCTGGAGGTGGAACATGTTGTCACACCCAGATCCAAGGCGGAGTTGTTGTCCGGTGTGAGGCCGGTAAAGGTCAGCTGATCGTTGCCGTCATTTTCGAAGCCCTGGGCCTTTGCTGCCGAGGTGCGACCCACGCGAATCGCAGGATAGGAGAGTGAAGCCCGGGTGTTCAGGATCTCGCGAATGCGATGGTGAAAGATGTCCGAAAGCAGGAGGTTGCCGTTTGAATCAAGCGCGAGAGCGTAAGGGCCGTACATGCCGGCGAGAGTCGAAGGACCGTCGTCGCCGCTGAAGACCGGTGTACCCGTGCCCGCGACGGTGGAGATCAGGCGAGTGGCCGAGCTCACCTTGCGAATGAGATTGTTTCCTGAGTCGGCAATGTAGAGATTACCGGCCACGTCCACAGCAACGGCCGCGGGATCTTTTACGTTCGCCGAGGTGGCGAGCTCTCCATCTCCGTTGAACGTTCCCGTCCCTGTTCCAACCGCCGTGGTTATAGTTCCGTCCGGGCTCAGCTTTCGAATCCGCTGGTTCGAGAGATCGGCCACATACAGATTGCCGATCGCGTCCGTGGCGATGCCCCAGGGAGTGTTGAGAGCGGCCGCGGTGCCGACACCTCCGTCTCCCGAGAAACCCGCCTTTCCCGTGCCAGCGACGGTTGAGATCACTCCCGTCGATCCATCGATTTTGCGGACGACATGATTTCCGGTATCGGAGAGGAAGAGATCGCCTTTTCCATTGAAGGTCACACTCTCCGGCGTATTGAGGACCGCTGAGAATGCCGGGCCTCCATCACCGGCATATCCCTGCTGTCCGAGTTGACCGGCAATCGTACTGAGCATCCCTGTCGCGAGTGTCAGCTTGCGCACCGCATGATTTGCGCTATCGGCAAAGATGAGGTCCCCAGCGCCGTCGATCACGATACCGGTCGGAGTGTTAACGGAAGCACTGATCGCAAGGCCGTTGTCGCCACTGCTTCCGGGCGACCCGGTTCCAGCGACGGTGGAGATGGTGCCACTCACAACGTCGACGCGACGGATTCGATTGTTGCTCGAATCAGAGAGGAAGATATTTCCCGCGCCGTCGGCAGCCATGCCGCCGGGTAGAAAGATCGGCGACTCGACGGCTGGGCCGCCGTCTCCGCGATAGACCCAGGCTCCGTTACCCGCGACAGTGGTCATGGTCGCCGGCAGAAAGACCCCCACCGGCCCGACGCCGGTTCCGTAGAGCAGCGTGGTCCCAAGGACACGTCCGTTTGCGTCCAGAAGCACGATCGCGCCCTGTCGGCCGCCCGGCGCTTTCGGCTGAAACTGGACGGTGGCGGTACATACATCGCCGGCATTGAATGCTTGCCCGGGCGCACACGTACCGCCGGGTTTGATCGTGAAATCTCCCCCAGCGAGGCCCTGAGTGACGGCGGAGAGGGTCGCCACGGTGCCGGCTGCCTGTATGGCGACCGGAATGATTTGCACGCTCGATCCACTCCCCACGCCGAGGGGCGTTGCATACAGAAACGGCGCCTGCCAATCTCCATTCCATGCGTATAAAGCGTACGGATCGATCGCTACGCCGAGTATGACCAGGATCGCCAGTAAAAGGGAGATAGGACGCCGATTGGAGGTGCACATGCTATCGCGATACTGAATGAGCCTTGAATTTTTCATGAACACCGGTTCCTTCGATCTGACCAAGTCCGCTCAAAACCACTCTTGACGGGGGCATGATCGATATATCGGCAGTTCACGGGAGAACTTTAGGGAAATTTTCTGAGGGCGCTCTGGTGGGAGCGGGAGGCAGTCTCGCCAGCGAGGCGCGCGAACAACCCCGAGACGCGGACGTCCCGAGGTGAAAGCGCTTGCCTTCCTGGTTACTCGTCGTTGCGGCTGACGCGGGGTGGTGCGTCGGAGCTGCGATGCATCCGGCTCGCGATACATGGGTCGTCGATAGCGGGTAGGGTGAGGAATCTGGGCAGGGAGCGCGTAAACCGTTGCGACCAGGAGATGATTTCCGGACACTCCGCAAACACGACGCGGCTCTTCTGCGCGATGATCTGCACAGCGTCCTGAATCTCCGGAAAACCGGGATTTCCGTGCTCGTACCCACTGTCAACGAGGTATTCGAGAGCGTGGGCCAGGATCTCCAGTGCCTTGCCCTGCGTCGTTCCGGGTCTTCGGCGTACTTCGTTCCAGCGTGGATTCCTGCGGCGATCAGCGAGGGGAGAGAGAGAGACATAGCGGGAGGAGAACATTTTATGCTTCCCTCGAACGCTGAAAGAGACGGATGCGACTTACCTGGAGAGCCTTCATGCTGTGCTTATCGGCAGCGGATCGCGAAGCATGAGGGGTCGTCCCAGAACTCTTGCGGGTGAAGGGGAAGCACCTTCGGTTGACAAGGTATCTGCCTGCCAGATGCCCTAGCCTGCCGGTCAGCCTAGATCGGCTGCTTACCCCACCCGCCCCCGCCTGGTGTTTCCACGCGGATGATGTCGCCCGGGCCAACATCGAAGCTGCACTTTCCGGGTAGAACGCTGCTTTGGCCTCCGGAAATCAGCACGGATCGTCCCAGCTCACCGGGTGAGCCGCCGGCAAGCCCGTACGGTGCAAAGACACGACGGTCAGTCAACAGCGTGACCTTGGCTGGGCTGAGCAGCTCAATCTCGCGCACGATACCGTCTCCTCCCTGATACTGTCCGCCGCCCCCTGAGCCGCGCCGGTACGAGTACGATCGCACCCGGAATGGATACGCGTACTCCAGCGCCTCGACGGGCGTGTTCAGGGAGTTGGTCATGTGCGTGTGAACGCCGGAGATACCATCCGCCAAAGGCCTCGCGCCCATGCCTCCGGCGATCGTCTCGTAGTAGGCAAAGGAGGATCCGGTGCGGAGATCCAGGCCCCCGATGGTCAAATTATTCATTGTGCCGGAGCTGGCGGCGGGAACCCGCTCCGGCATGGCCTGGGAGAGCGCCCGCAGCAGGACGTCCACAATCCGCTGCGACGTCTCCACATTCCCACCGGCCACGGGCGCCGGAAGCACCGCATCCACGATGCTCCCCGGCTCTGTCCGAACGGTGACAGGCCGCATGATACCGGCCGTGGCCGGCGCATCTTCCGGCAGCAGGCACCGCATAACGTAGTAGACCGCAGAGTACGTGATCGCGTAGACCGCGTTGACGCTGCTTGCGACCTGCGGACTCGAGCCCGCGAAGTCGACCACAGCCGATCGTGTCTCGGCGTCGAGGGTGATCGCCACCTTGATCCGGACAGGTTCATCGCTGAAACCGTCGCTGTCCAGGAAGTCTTCCGCCTCTGCGCGCACGCTGGCTACGGCTCCGAGCTGCGCCCTCATCAGGCGCTCCGAGTAATCCATCAGGTCGGCCGAGAGCCGCTCCATCGCCTGCGGACCGTAGCGCTGCAGCAACTCGTGCAACCGAAGCTCGCCGACACGACAGGCGCCGATCTGCGACAGGAGATCGCCCTCCCGTTCCCGGGGTGTCCGGACGTTATGCAGAATGATCTGCAGCACACTCTGGTTGACCGTGCCCGCGTCGACGATCCGTACCGGCGGGATGCGCAGACCTTCCTGGTAGATCTCACGACACAGGCCCATCGATCCCGGATACTGCCCACCAATGTCAGCATGGTGAGCCCGGACGGCGACGTACAGGATAGGAATTGCCGACTCCGCTTTCTCAAACACGCCCAACACCATGGTGAGGTCGGGCAGGTGGGTCCCGCCCGCGTAGGGGTCGTTGAGGATCGCTACATCTCCGGGCCGAAGCGTCATCGCGTCGATCACAGCCTTCACCGACATCGGCATCGACCCGAGATGGACGGGCATGTGATCGCCCATCGCGATGACCTGGCCCGCTGCATCAAAGACCGCGCAGGAGTAGTCGCGGCGCTCCTTGATGTTGGGCGAGAACGAGGTGCGCCGCAGGGCCGCTCCCATCTCTTCCGCGATGGAGTGGGTCACGCTCTTGAAGATCGCCAGATCGACGGGATCGACGGCTCCATTTGACGCTGAAACTTCGCTACCAGCTCTGGCCATCGGCATGATCATGACACCTCTATGACGAGATTTCCGTACTGATCCACCTGCGCCTCGCAGCCCGGCGAAAGCACGGTGGTGGCACTGTACTCTGCCACGAGCGCCGGACCGGCAATGCGATCACCTGACCTCAGCAACTCGCGCTGATACACCGTGCTCTCGATCCACTCGCCGGAGAAGTAGATCGGTCGCGTCTTCAACACGGCCTGCGCTCCATCCCCTTCACGAAGCTCACTCCATGGAAGGTTTATCGGTGGATTCCGCACCACAAAACGCACCCGCACCGTGACAGTTTCGGTCGCGTTGGCGGGATTGGAATATCCATACCGCTTCCCGTGCAAGGTGTGGAAGTCATGCAGAATGTGAGGTCCATCCGGAATGTTCAGTTCGAATCCCTGGCCTACATATCGGATATCCGCAGACCGGCTCGCAACTCCCTCGAGACTCTCGTCGAGCAGCTCTGCGCGACCGCGATCCTCTAACCTTTCGAAGTACCTCTGAAGCTCTTCCCTTCCCAGATCGCGCACCATCACCGTTCTCGAGTAGTCCCGTACCGTATCCGCCATCATTATGCCCAGCGCCGATAGAGCGCCCGGCAGCCGCGGCACCAGAACACGGGGGATACGCAGAGACTTCGCCATGGCGCATGCATGCAGAGGGCCGGCCCCGCCAAAGCTCACCAGCGTGAAGTCTCGCGGGTCGTAGCCTTTCTCGATCGAGATCACTCTCACCGCCTTTTCCATTGCGGTCTCCGCCAGCAGAAGAACGCCCGAGGCAAACTGCTCGACGCCTGGCAGATCACCCCTGGCTGCATCCATGACCCTACGCGTGCGCTCCAGGTCCAGACGGACCCCTCCGCCCAGAAAAAGCTCCGGATCAAGACGCCCCAGCGCCAGATTCGCGTCCGTCACGGTGGGCAATTGGCCCTGCCCGTAGCAGATTGGCCCTGGCGCGGCCCCCGCCGACTCGGGCCCCACCCGCAGAATTCCGCCCGCGTCAAACCTCGCCAGCGACCCACCACCGGCACCAACGGTGTGAATGTCCAGCATGGGCACGCTGACTGGCATCTCTGAGACGATCGCCTCGCTGGTGGTCCGCGGACCTCCCTCCGCCGCATCGATCAGCGAGACATCGGTCGAGGTGCCACCCATATCGAAGGCGATAATCCTGTTGAATCCGGCCACTCGCGCGATCTCGCAGGCGCCGATCACACCTCCGGCGGGCCCGGAAAGAACGGTGCGGACTGGCTCCTTCGCGGCCAACTTCGCGGAGACGATTCCCCCGGAAGACTGCATGACATGGAGCGAACTTTTCGGATACGCGGCCGTCAGCGCCCGCTCAAGCTGCTCCAGATAGGTGCTCACCATGGGAGCGAGATAGGCATTCGTCACCACGGTCGAAGCTCGCTCGTACTCGCGGAACTCGGGCAGGATCTGGTGCGAGACGGAGACGGGCCGACCGAGCTTTCTTAGTGCCTCGGCCACCATCAACTCATTCGCAGAATTGGCAAAGGAGAACAGAAGCGAGATCGCGATCGACTCCGCCCCACTTCCGCCGATATCGTGCGCCAGCCTCTCCAGGGACTCCGGGGTCGGCGAGCGAAGGATCTCCCCCGTCGACCCCGTACGCTCGTCGACGCCGAAGCGCATCTCTCGCGGAATGACGCAGGACCTCGGCGATCGGAACCAGTCGTAGAGGCTGGTCCGCGCCTGACGTCCGATGGCGATGGTGTCCTCAAACCCCGCCGTGGTTACGAACGCAACACGGGCGCCCTTACGCTCCAGCATCGCATTCGTGCCGACCGTCGTGCCGTGGCGGACCTCAGGCACCGATCCGTCGACCGCCACACGCTTCACCGCATCGAGCACGGCCTGGCCGGGGTCCTGCGGCGTGGAGAAGAGCTTCAGAACGTGGACCGCGCCATCCTGCAGATAGACGCAATCGGTAAAGGTGCCGCCGCTATCGACCGCAATTCGCATCGGCCCATTCACTCCGTTCCACATCAGTGCTTCCTCTACGATAGGCTAGACGTCGCTTAAGGCAGCGAGGTCGTTGCTCTGTTGTTATGGCATGGCCCCCTCGCACCCGGAGACAGCAGACTGAAAATCGAGCGCACGCAAGAGAAGCTCTTTCGACCGCGTTCGGCGACAGGTAACTAGACCACTCCAAGTGCAGCCGCAAGACTGATTTCGGAGACCGATGGCCGGCACCACCACACGTACTGCGAATGGGAGCGTACCGGTCCCCTCTTTCTGGGTGCTGGCGAAGGAGCCCGTCCGCCGCAATGCCCTCCTTGCAGCGTCCCTGGGATGGATGCTCGACAGCATGGACGTCATGCTCTATTCCATGATCGTTCCAGCCGCGCAGCGCGACCTTAATATGACCTCCGGAACCGCTGGCCTGATCATGTCGCTCACGCTGATCGCCGCGGCCGCTGGTGGAATCTTCTTCGGCTTCGTCGCCGATCGGCTCGGCCGCACCCGCGCCCTCTCCCTCAGCATCCTCATCTACTGCGTCTTCACCGGCCTCTGCGCCTTCGTGCACAGCGTTCCGCAGCTTGCCCTCTGCCGCATGCTGCTCGGCCTCGGCATGGGCGGCGAGTGGGCCGCCGGAGCCGCGCTGGTCGCAGAGACCTGGCCCACCGAACACCGCGCCAAAGCTCTTGGCCTGGTTCAGAGCGCCTGGGCCATCGGGTACGCTCTTGCCGCGGCCGTTGTTGCTCTCGTGATGCCGCACTTCGGCTGGCGCGCCGTCTTCCTCGTCGGCCTGCTTCCCGCCCTGGTCACGGTCTGGATCCGTCTTCATGTGAAAGAGCCCGAGACCTGGGTCAGCTCAAGAGGTCGCGCCGCGGAGATCTCCACTCGCCAGCTCTTTCACGGTCCCCTCGCGCGCCGTACCCACTGCTCTCCGCGGCCGGGCGATGGGCTTCGCCTACAATCTCGGTCGCATCGTCAGCGCCTTCGCACCTTTCCTGGTCGGTCACCTGGCACAAAACCGCGGAATGGGCTTTGGCCTGATGCTCACCTCATTCGGCTTCCTCGCTGCTGGTTTGATCGCAACCGGGATCCGGAAGGAATGGGACGGGGAGGCGCCCGTCGATGGAACGCTTTCAGGACGTGCGAACGTCAGTAGATCAGCTTTAGCGAGAATTGAATCTGACGCGAGGTCCCAGCGGTCTTGCTGATGATTCCAAAACCAGCGCCCTGCACAGTGTTTGCGGGGAGTCCCATGGTCACAATATTGAAGAGGTTGAAGAACTCTGAACGAAACTGTAAGTCGGCCAGTTCAGCCCCGTTTCCCCTCTTTCCAAACGGTGTGGTCTTGATCACGGCGAAGTCGAAGTTGTAGAACGCTGGCCCACGAAATGTGTTCCGGCCGAGTGTCCCAAATCGTCCTTTGTTCGGACCTGTTCCCCCCGGCAGATTGATGGGGATCGAGAAGAAAGAGGCATTGTTCTCGCCTCTTCCGAAGTAATCCTCTCGAGGTCTTCTCGACGTGGAGAGCTTTGGCTTCGCAATCTGGTCGGGCCGATCAACACCATTCGAGCCAGCGCCTGTCTGCTGCACTCCGGAGTACACCGTGAAAGGCGAGCCACTGGTGATGGTTGAAATGCTCAGCATCTGCCACCCAGTGGTGATCTTCCGTGGAACTCTCTCGAGGAGACGGAGGTCGGCGAGCGGAAGATCCTGGGCCACGCTCAACGTAAAGGCGTGCGTCACATCGAAGGCTGAAGGCCCTTTCTCAAGGTGGGTGTTGAAGGGATTCTGCGGAAAGGCCTGGGCTACGGCTCCTGTGGTTCCCGATCCTCCCGAGACCGAGCTGGTGTCATCGAGCGATTTGCTGAAGGTATAGCTTGCCTGAAGCCCAGGCCCGCCCCGGCCTAAATTTCCTGATAACGACGCCTGCAAGGCATGGTAAGTGGAGTGAGACGTGGCGGTAATGACATTCTCGACGCCAAAGCCCCCGATGATGACACCCTGTGGATCGAAACGCGTATGGGGAGCAAAGGTTGAGTCAGCCCCCGGGTATCCGTTCGGAAAGCTTGTTCGCGGCAGCTTTACACCGGCTGTTCCAACGTAGTTCACATCGGCAGTGAGCGTTCCAAGGCGCCTCTCCAGCCCAGACGTCCAGGTATAGAGGGATCCGTTTCCAAACGAGGGATCGATGCCGCTCAGGTTCAGTGGGCTTACGACATGGCTGGGCGTAAGCGCTGCGACGTCCTTCTCGTAGCGATCAACGTCCAGCGTTGTATTCGGCTGCACGGCTTTCGAATCACCGCTCGCAAAGATGTCGACACCCGTGGGCGTGTACGCGCGCGGCAGCTCCGCCGGCGTAATCGCGAAGCCGAAGGGGACCGGCGCACCCTTGGCCGCCGCCAATCTGGGATAGATCACGAAGGGTGTCGAACCGGTTAGAAAATTATCCTGCCAGATGTTTGGCGGAATCACGGTCAGCGCTGCTCCCGCGTGAAACTGCAACTGCTCCGAGGCTCGCCAGGTTAGCTGGGCCCGCGGCCCCCAACCGTTCAGGTTCTGCTTGTACCCAGGCTGGGGATTCACCACAAACTGCTGATCTTCGGCCCCATTCACAAAACCTGAAGTACGCCTCGCACGTTCTGCGATAGGTGTGTAAAACTCCCAGCGCACGCCATAGTCGGCCACGAAACGGTCCGATATTTTCCAGGTATCTTGCCCATAGATCGCTGCTGCGTTGCGGTTGATCGCAGCCGGACCGATGTGTTCCCCGTTCGAGAAATAGCTGGGAGCAATGGCTACCGTATAAATGAAGGGGCTTCCGGAGAGCAGCCCGGTCAACGTGTCGGGCAAGGGATCGCCGGCATGAATATTGTGAGTCCCGCTTATCGATCGGATATCGGCTCTCGCATAGGCCGTGCCGCCGCCGAAATCGTACTCTCCGTTGGGGCTGATGCCAAAGTAGGTCGTGTCTCGGTTGAGACGAACTTCACCACCGAACTTCCATGCGTGCCGTCCGGTAGTGACGGATACGTTCTGCTGCGCTTGAAAGAGATTGCCGAAGGCCGTCATCACCGATCCCGCAGCAGAGTTGAAGGCCTGAAAGGATCCGTCGTTGAATTCAAAGCAGGATCTGTCCGGTTCGGGGTTGGGAATGACGGTGTGCTGCGAGTGATGCTGACCGACGATTCCATGGAGAGGTGTGGCGAAGCCGTTCGCGTGAAGTTGGCGACTACATTTCTCTGCCGGTCAAGGTATCGCACTTCAAAGGAAGGATCAATTGCAGTCTGGTCCGGGTTGGTGGTTGGCCCATTCAGATTATTCAGGTTAAAGCGCACGAAGAGATGGTTCTTCTTCGAGGAGTTATGGTCCAACCGGATGGAGAACTGATCTGCGTTGGTGACGACCTTGGAGGATGTCGCGTAGGTATGCACGCCATAGGAACCGTTCGCTAGATTCGGCAAGGGATACCGCGCGAGAAGCTTCGCGATGCCGGGATCAACGGGGACGACCAGGGTGTCGCCGGGGTAGGCCATCGTGTCGAGACCTGTGCGTTCCTCCGCAGTCGGTACGGGGAAGACCTGGGTCGTCCCAAGAACTTGCCGAAAGCCCTGGTACTGGCCGAAGTAGAAGGTCTTAGCACTTCCGTCATACACGCGCGGTATCCGTACCGGACCACCGTTGGTGAACCCAAACTCATTGCGTCGGAACGGTGGAATCCTCTCCGGATGCGTGGCGGATGCGTGGTCGAAGTAGTTGCGAGCATCGAAGGCCGAGTTCCGCACAAACTCGAAGATCGATCCGTGAAAGCCGCTGCTCCCCGACCTGGTGATGATGTTTGTGAACCCCGCTGCGCCGCGGCCGATCTCCGCCGGCATCCATCCGGAAGTCGACCGGATCTCCTCGACCGCGTCTACATTGAAGTTCGAGAAGGTGGACCCGCCCATCTCGGGATCGCTGATGTCTGCCCCGTCCATCGCGAAGACCGCTTCCACACCGCGCTGGCCGTTGATCGCGAACTGCTGCGTGAAATTCGTCGCCCCATTCGCATCCGTCATAGTTCCGACGGCGAGAAGCAACAACTGGCTGAAGTCACGCTTGTTCAGAGGCAGTTCGCTTACTGTCTGGCTCGATAATTCCTCGCTACCCGCCCTTGAGCGCTGTTCCGCCAGCAGCGCCACGGAAAGAACTCCTTCCTCGGAAAGGGTTAGAACGACCGACGGAGTGGTTGCGGCGATGCTGACCGACTCAGAACTTAGGACGGTGCGGTGATTCACCTCAACCGAGAGACCGTAAGAACCCGACGGAACATCCTTCACCTCAAAGCGCCCATCAGCTCCCGTGATCGCTTCTCCGATGACGCCGTTTCTGCTTTTTAGATAGATGGTCGCTTTGGGTACAGGCACCTGCCGGCGTTGCGCAGCACACCATGCCAAATGGAGAGGGGAGCATTCTGCGCGGGTGATGCGTTCGAAAGCAGGAGTGGGAGCAGGGCTGCCAGAGCCGTTAGACTGCTTCTGGGCCAGCCCCTCGGCCATAGCAACCTCCGACCTTTTAAGTTTGAAGCAGCAATGCTGATTTCTCTCACGTGGCCTCGGATATGGAAACAGGCGTAGACGCTGAAGCTTGGTTCAGGTGTTCTAAGGAGCGTACGTTTACCCCGTCACGGCAGCAAGCCGAAGACAGCGACACCGCTGGGTGTTCCGACATAAACCCTGCCGTTGGCGATCAGAGGCGTGATGAACTTGTTGCCATTCCCGAAGCTGTCACGTCCGTTCGGGGCCTGCTGGCTGTTGTACAGCTCCCTGGCAAGATTCGTGGCATCGTACGCGTGCAGCACGGCGGGAGAGCCCGGGTCGCTTACAAGAGCCCAGAGAATGCCGTTCGCGGTGCCGTTCGAGCTGATCCCCGGGGTAGAACCGGGGTATCCGAAGCTGGTGCTGGAGGTGCTGGTAGGAGCAGTGCTGAGCTTGGCGTTGTTGATCGAAAAGGCACGCAGAACGTCGTTGACACCGCCGTAGTAGACGGTGTTGTTGAAATATGCGGGCGCGGAAAAGGCTCCGGCTGAAAGCGCGTTTGGGATCTCCTGATAGAGCCTGCTGTTGTCGGTCGGATTGAATCCGCCCATGTGATCACGATCGGCAACGTAGATATTCCTGTCCTTGCCGGCTCCCACGAGCAGGTGATGTACAGCACCAGTCGCATCGGTCTGATCAGGCAGCAGCAGAACTCCACCCGATCCGAGGTCGAGGTCGGCGTTGGATTCGGCAACGGTGTTGTAGGGCTCGAAGTAATCGGCTACCGAAAGCCTGGCCCCGGTGGTTGAGAGCTTAAGGATGGCGTTGCCGAAGTTGCCGTTAGCGGGGAATCCATTGGCGTCGAGCGAGGTGTCGAGGGTGCCATTGGCGTCGAGCATGTAGATGTTTCCGGAGGTGTCTCCGGCAAGGCCTGCGCCGCTCATCCAAATGGAACCTTCGCTCCCGTTGTGTGTGAGGTTCAGGATCTGCTTCTGCTGCAGCGTCGTCTCGCTGTATCCCATCACCCAGCCCGTGTAGGGCCGCTGGTCACAGTGCGAGGTCCATCCCATATAGATTGTCTGGTTCAGCAGCAGAAGGCCGACGCGCTCGGCGTACTGTCCGGGATCGAAAGCAACGACACCATTGGTGCTGTTGTCGCCGATGCCGGGGTAGCTGCCTGTGATCTCGGTTGGACTTCCGGAAGTCTCGGCGCCGGTCGTCAGGTCGAGCGCATGGAGGCGCTGATGGTAGACACCGCCAATGTCTTTGGACATGGCGACAACGAAGATGACACCGTGATCTCCGTGCTGCCGGTCGATCACCGGTGTGGAGGTGATCCCGATCTCAGGCGAAATCTGGCCGCAGCCATGAGGGTCACTGGTGGACTCTCCAGTCCCGAGTGTCGACACCTTCCAGAGCTGAGTTCCGGTATCCGCGTCGAAGGCGTAGACGCTATCGTGTTCACTGGCAACGTAGAGGACATTGTGGGGCGCCGCATTAATCGTCACCGCGGACAGGTAGAGCGGCTCGGCATCTACCTTGCCGTCGGCTGCCAGCAGGTTCAGCTTGCCAAAGGTTGAAGAGCTTACCTTCGCGGGGGTGAGGATCGTTTCGTTCGAATTCAGGCCGGAGCGTGCGTTATCGAAGTGATAGGTCGTTACATCGAGACCTTTGACGGCTAAGACACTGAGGGCGAGAGTGGCCGAGTGTTGAAGCGTACCGGAGGCTCCGCTGAAGGTGACGGATGTCGATCCGGTGGCAGCGCTGGCCGCGGCGCTGAGCGTAAAGCTCTGAGGGGTGCCGGGCGTGACGGTGAGCGTCGATGGAGTCGCCGTCACTCCGGGGGGGAGTGCTGAGATCGCGACATTTACCGGCGCAGTGAAGCTGTTGATAGCGCTGACGGAGACGGAGACCTGCTGCCCCGTGGCGCCGGTCGTGAGGGTGAGTGCAGCGGGGGAGAGCGCGAGGGCAAAGTCCGGCGGCGGCGGTGCTACGACATTGATGGTAAGGGTGGCGCTGTGGGTGAGAGAGCCAGAGGTTCCGTTGAGCGTGACCGTGGTGGAGCCTGCGGCGGCCCCGGCGGAAGCAGTGAAGCTGAGAGCCTGCATCGTTCCGGGGTTGATGCTAAGCGGAGTCGCGGAAACGGTGACCCCTGCCGGAAGACCCGTAACAGCCACGGCAACAGGAGAGGCAAAGCCGTTGGTTCCGCTGATGGCCACAGATATCTGTCCGGCAGCGCCGCCCGGTGTCAATGGGAGCGCGGTGGGCGAATCTGCGATGGAGAAATCCGCAGCTTTGAATGGGGTGGTGGCGGTATTGCCCGGTCCACCTGCAGTGCCCGATCTTTTGCACCGGTTGGATTGTTAGTGTAGCGCAGCTTTTGGTGTGCTGAGATAGCCGCCGGATGTGGCGTGGAGATTGTTAGGCACCCAGGCTTCTGGTGCCGGTGAGCAATA
>JAABUK010001317.1_pt1 | contig 47861 bp, 58 predicted proteins | sample 5559141 | NCBI WGS metagenome assembly JAABUK01 (sample SAMN10711869, study PRJNA513367) | rock metagenome | isolation source: Antarctica rocks | place: Antarctica: Victoria Land, Pudding Butte nord | collected 2016-01-03 | reverse complement strand
ACAGCAGGCAGCAGACATGCAGAGTCCACGCAGCTGCAACAGCGGCAGCCCCAGCAGATTCTGCTGCTGAAACGCCTTTGGTGGCAGAGGTCCTTCGCGAAGATCCCATAGTTCGGCAAAAGAAAGAACTCCAGCAAATGATGGACAGGGAATACAAGGATGGGTGGCGGACTATCATAGAGTCTGAAACCTTTGCCAAAGGCCTTAATGAGGATGTTGTCAGAGCTATTTCAGCAAAGAAGGATGAGCCAGAATGGCTTCTGAACTTCAGATTGAAAGCCTTCAAGCGCTGGCTGACAATGTATGAGCCACGCTGGTCAGACAACACATATCCTGATTTTGATTATCAGGATATCAGCTACTACTCAGCTCCTAAGAAAAAGGCTGAGCTTGCATCTCTGGACGAGGTCGATCCTGCAATGCGCGACACGTGGGAGCGTCTCAACATCCCCATTCAGGAGCAGAAGCGACTAGCAAATGTCAAGCCAGTTGCTAGGGACCTAGTTTTTGATTCTGTCTCGATTGCTACCACCTTCAAGAAGGAGCTGGCAGAGCATGGTGTCATCTTCATGAGCATAGGCGAGGCAGTACACGAGTACCCTGATGTAGTCAGAAAGCATCTGGGCAGTGTGGTAAGCTTGCCATTCCCCATGAATACATGCTCTTTCATGCTTGCATTGCATGTCATACAGACTGCAGTTGATCCATGCATGGCTGCTTTGTTGCTTGTGCTTTGTGGCAATTGTGTCAGCATATGTGCACAGTGAATGGCGTACTATCAGCATTGGTCATATAGGTTTTGTAATGCTGAGTGTGGTATTGAGCTGTTGCTGTTGATGCAGGTGCCCCCAGCAGATAACTACTTTGCTGCTCTGAACTCAGCTGTTTTCACAGATGGCTCATTTGTGTACATTCCAAAGGGTGTGGACTGCCCAATGGAGCTTTCAACATACTTCAGAATAAATGCAGAGGAAACTGGTCAGGTACGTAGCCTATGCTACAAGTCATATCAGCGCGCATATCAACCAGACACACTTTCATGTGTCAGGTCAGTCGCTAGTAGTGATTTCTAGATTGGAGCTGTTACCAAGTTGAATGCATTGATTTGCTCGTCATTTTTTTTGTAGCATGCATTGAAGTGACGTCGGCGCTATTGGCCCTCGATGCATCTTGTAGGCGGTAGATATGTCAACAATCTGCAGGACAGTCAAGGTGTCAGAGTTGTATGTGCACACCTGCTGTAGAGGATTGACATTGGCTTGTTTGACCATTGACTGTGTTGTCAACGCATTTTTGCTACTGCAGTTTGAGAGGACCTTAATTGTAGCTGATGAGGACAGTCAAGTGAGCTATTTAGAAGGCTGCACAGCTCCTTCCTATGACAAGAACCAGGTCAGTTCCATTCCTGCTTTTCCGTGATGGTTTTCTGTGCTGTGTCCCGCTTGCAATGAAGGGGCTTTCCCTGTTCATAGTACTGCATTGTTGGAGATTCACTGGTTTTTCTGTGCATAGCCTGTTTGGACTTGATGACTTTGGCACCTTTAAGGTGACCAAAGGCCAGCCAGTGAATGAAAAAAAACGCAATTTTACCAAGTGACCTGTTACATGACAAATACAAAGCCATTTCGCTCACGCAACAGTAAACAATTGATGCACAAAGACCAAAGCTCGTGATGTCTCAGCAGTAGGGACAGGACAGTGTCAGACGTATGTACTCACATGATCTTGTGATGTGCAGCTACATGCGGCTGTGGTGGAGTTGTCAGCAGCCAAGAATGCAGACATCAAGTACTCCACAGTGCAGAACTGGTACCCCGGTGATGCAGAGGGCAAGGGAGGCATCTACAACTTTGTCACTAAACGGGCTTTGTGTCATGGCGCAAACTCCAAAGTCTCCTGGACACAGGTGTGAATGACCTGCCAAACTTTTTACTTCATCCCTGCAAGCAAGCAAGTGTGCAGATCTGCTGGGATGGGCTCTTCCTCAGCCATCATGTGTCTATTGTCTTGAATATCAATCGTAGCAAAACAATTGTCAGGCTCATTTTGCATGTGTGGACACAGTCTGTTTCCCAGATTCATCCCTGCTGGTCCTGTAGGAGTCAGTACTGTGAAGCATGATCCCATGACTGTTACCTTGAGAGATTGGATCTCAGGTACACTTTCCCAAGGCTGACCTGATGTGATATCATGCTACAGGTTGAGACAGGGTCAGCCATCACATGGAAGTACCCCAGTTGTGTCCTGGTTGGTGACAACTCCATTGGTGAGTTCTACAGTGTTGCTCTGACAAACAACAGGCAGCAGGCAGACACCGGCACCAAGATGGTCCATGTTGGCAAGAACACACGCAGCAGGATTGTCTCCAAGGGCATTTCTGCGGGCAAATCCAGGAACGCCTACAGGGGGCAGGTTCAGATCCAGCCCTCAGCTGTAGGGGCTAGAAATTTCTCCCAGTGTGACTCCATGCTAATAGGAGACAATGCTCAAGCAAATACATACCCGTACATTCAAGTCAGAAACCCGTCTGCAAGGGTAGAGCATGAGGCTAGTACAAGCAAGATCAGTGAGGATCAGCTGTTCTATTTCCAGCAGAGAGGAGTTGCAATGGAAGAGGCGGTTGCCTTGATCATTGGTGGCTTCTGCAAGGAGGTTTTCAATGAGTTGCCTCAGGAGTTTTCAGCTGAGGTCAATGGCTTGATGAGCCTCAAGTTGGAGGGCTCTGTGGGATAGGGCATCAAAATTGTCTTACAGTTCAGGCCATGATTCCATTTTGCTCAGCTGTTGTACATTAAGGTTCATGTCATGAAATGGAGACTTTGATCAAGAGCGGTATTGTTACAGATTTGCCAAATGTTCAGCTACGATCTTCATGATCCTGAGGTGCATGATAGATCCATAGAAAGGCGGCATGACAATGGGAATGAAGACTCCTGTTGCTGAATGAGGCCTCCTGTTGCTGTCTGGTCACTACTTTGGCTCCATGCTTGGGCGTAGCGTATAGCATAAGAACCCATTGGCAAGAACAGTGTGAAAATGTTGGTATCGCCTTGAAGCATATGTGGCAACTGACAAGAGGCTCACTCAAGACTGCGCTGAGTTGGAAGTTCGGTTGCGTTCTTCCAACAAGCCAATCACTTGAAACATAGCATCCTCTAAAGCTCTGATGCGGGCATCTTGACGTTTGTCGTGCTCGGTGGACCAGTGTGGGTCTATGGGTGACTGCTGGTCCCGCCACTGTTCCCACGCAAGCTTGAGGCCCGCGCACTTTTGTTCCAGGTCGTCTGTGGCCATAGCAGGTCTGTGTTGGGGAGTTGACATCCGGTGTCAAGAGTTCGCTGAGCCAAACATGTCCTGGAACTCTGAGTTCCGAAACACTGGAACTAGCCCCAACTGAAACCCTAAATCAGGACAAGGCTGCAAGATTGACAGTGTTGGTCTGCAGCTTCTCACCTGCTCATATGCCCAAGATCCGCAAGCTCGAGTGTGAGGTGCACGACGAAGCTGAATGTCAGTGCCACAAGCAATCAATCCCTGTAGCTCAGAGCTTGGAAGAACTCGACTACTTGAAGAGTGCATGTGCTGCTGCTCAGCAAGGCCACGAGGCCAAGCTGCACGTCATACTCGAGAAGCACCCAGAGGCCATCAACAGTGATGGCAGCGAAGGCGCGTTCAGCACAGATGTTTTCGGCAGCTCGACGCCTGCTCTGACAGCCTGCTGTCACTTCAGGCGGCACCGGCTATACACCGCTTCATTATGCTGCCCGGGCGGGCCATCTTGGCGCAGTGAGACTGCTTCTAGCGAGGGGTGCGACACACTTGCGTGATTGCTGAGAGCGTCGTAGTTGACCTTCGAACCGGCAACTGTTGTGCAGGAGCTGACCCGAACAGGACAACTAGAGCTGGCGGTGCTACGGCACTTCACAGAGCCTGCTACATGGGACGTACTGCTGTTGCCGAAGCTCTGTAAGCTATCAAGTTGCCGCAGCGAAGTGTTGTAGGTCCTATGCAGCAAAACAGACACCATTTGGTGTTGCAGCATAGCCAGTGGGTGTGACGCAGCTGTTGCAGACTCAGATGGACATACTGCACTTCACAAGGCAGCCCAGCAGGCAAGTGTCTCCTTGCCACATCATAGACCGTTGACATGTGGCATGAGCACACAAGGAATCTGTATCAACGGCCAAGGATGAATATTACAACCTGCTGACCCTCAAGCTGGAGCGCAAAATGCAGAAATTTGACCTGAGGCCATAAACTTGCTTGATTTTTCCTGCATTTTTTCCGGATTTTCTTCTGTGCGTGTCACCTGCGCTTCGTCCAAGTTATTGCTGGCAACCACTGTCGGTCATTAGCATCTGACTGCATCACAGAGTTTGTCCAGTGACACTGCTAGACTGCCTGCATTACATGCAAGAAAAGCTGATGGGTGCCTAAGGTTTGTGACATGTGCTGCAGGGACATGTACAGCTTCTTCAGAGCCTGCAAACCAGATTTCCAGCAGCAGCAGCATTGAAAAGCAGCAAGGGGCTCACTGCAGAACAGCTTTTGTCTTCTGCCCGCACCACATACACTGCATGACCTAGCTGATTTGCATGAGTCAATGCAGCAGCAGCCCTGCACGCTCCCTGCAAAAGGTCTACACACACTTGCCCTGCTTGGTATCTGCCCTGCAGAGGAGTGCTTTTGATTACACCAAGAGGTACGCACTATCTTGGTGCCCATGTTGTATAGACCTGCATTGAAGCAGGTCTGCATGACCCTGCTTATGTGATGACCCATTACTTGTCTTACATACCCACCTCTGCCTGTCCATCTTGACATACATCCTGACACCTGTATTTGCAGGTTTCTACATTCTGTCCAGCTATGCGCCATGGCAGAAGCAAGCAAGTTTTGAATTCAATAATGGTCTTTGCAGCTATCACTGCATTGGCACCAGCCATACTTTGATGTTGATCGTCTGGCATGTAGTAATTGACAGTTAGGCACAGTGATACAGTCAGGCACAGAAATACAGTGAGGCACAGTGTGACAGTCAGGCACAGTATAACAATCAGGCACAGTGTAACAGTCAGGCACAGTGTAACAGTCAGGCTCAGTGTGACAGTTTTCCAAAACTATCACAATCATACTGTTCATTATTGAAGGCACTTGCATTCACATCTTGACCGAATTGGGTATGCATGCACTCTGCCATGTGCACTGCTGCATGTGTACAGCGTAAAACCTATGTTACAACATTGTTTGTCTGTTGAGAACAGCACCTGGCAAGGCAACAGCGAAGTGCAATTAAATTGATAAGCCATTTGGCAGTGAAAGCAGAATTGCAGAACAGAATCAGAAGGGTGCACTGAACAAGTACCCACATACAGTTTGAATAGCATATGCATTCATTCAGGCTGTGTAAGATGTGAGTCCAAAATTCTCTTACAGCTGTTGATAACCAAGCTCATCCATTTCTGATCTTCACTATGATTGGTCTGTTGTGATGCAACAACGCCCCATAATCACATTATTGCAGCACTGCAGACAGAATCAAACAGCTGACAAAGGCTGTGTTTTGCTGTCTGACACAGCTCTTGGCATCAGCACCCTGGTAAAGAACATAAATTGTGGATCACGACATTCATTGTGTTGCAGCTTCTGGTTGGACAAGCTTCTGCTCAGCATTTATGCCGGTTGGCGCCTGATCTAGCGCCTTGCGTATCTGCTGTACACGCTCATGCAGCTCATACAGCTCAGGCTCTTTGACTTTGGCCTGAATGGCAATGAATCAGGCATTGTGTCAAGACCTGTGAAGTTGCTGATTAATGTGGCGCACCTTTCGGCAGCCAGTCTATAATCAACAAACTCATGATGCAAACTCACTCAGTGCATTGGCCAAGGTTGACAGGGAATGAAATATTGACAACACCAGTCAAGCTGCGGCAACTTGCAACAGCTGATGCACAACCGCCAAACATTGATGGCGGCTGCACAATCAACCAGTTTGGGCAATGAGTATGCACAACACTGTGCATCACACCTTCCACAGCGCTTTGGCAAGCAGGTCAAGGTACTCATGGTTTGGACCAGAGGGACCGATAGCTGCAGCAATCTGCTGAGCTACTGACTCTAAAGATGCTGGCCCCAGCCAATTGACACTCTTGCTGGTTGCCACAAAAGTCAGCACATTGCACAGGGCTGGCTCTGAATCACTGTCACTGGTGTAAACATCCAGGTACTCACGGCCGTCATATTGCTTTTCCCTGTGCTCTAGATCCTGTGCATTGGTAACATACATAAGTGACGATTGCATACGTGCTTGCACTTTGAGAACTGTCAGGCATCATTACCATGGTGTGCAGGCGTATACATGTGACTGCAGAATGCGATAGCACAGAGAGCAGAGCGATGCACGACGAAAAGCTACATAAGGCAATATACACCTCCAGATGCTTCTTCTGCTCTTTCGAGTCGCCAGTCAGCAGAAATGCGCTTCCCCACTGCAGCACAGACAATATCAGTGATGTGATAGCACAATAATTGCAGCTGACAAAAGCATATCGACATAATATACCACAGTTCCCTCCGAATCAGGTATCACAGTTACAGTGCGCCCGGGCAGTTTCTCTGTACCTCTGTGATCAGTACTGCCCTGATACCAGACCCTCCTGCACAGCAGTATGGCACTATCTGTACGAGCTCATGAAGCTGCTAGAAGCTTTTGTGTGCATGCAGCACCTCACCTCCAGCCCCTGATATAGCCGTCTATTCGTCGCTGATAATCAAAGCCTGCATGCGAAGTACAAGCGTGCCATTGACTGGTAGCTCTGAAACGGTATGCCTTCCCTGTACAGCATTGCTGCCTTTACCTTGCTTGTATATGATGCTGCCAAAACCGAAGATCCAAACCTCTTCCGGGTCTCGTTGCAGACGGCCTCTCATATACTGCAGGCTAATCAACAGTGATTGCAGGCACCGGGCCTGTCTGTTGATGACGGTCAAGGCAGAGTTTTTCAAGCATTGCCGCAGGCGCTCGTGGGCCACGAATGTGGATGCACGTGATATTCGATCATGCACTCCCGCCAAATGATGTGTTGGTTTTTCTTTATGGTTGGCCAGTTCCCCGAACTGCTCTCTGCAGCTGTTGTTGCTTTAGTGGCGATGCACGCGAAAGTGCGGGGGGGGAGTCAATTATCCTCCGAAATGCAGAGACACTCCCCCGGTCGACAACAAGCTGGTTCTTGGCCATAGGTCATGCAGGGGTCCGGTAGACAAAGCAAGATTGAAGTCCAATTGCTTTTTCAGAGCACTGCGTTGAGAACAAATGGTACACATCGCAGACACTTTATGTGTCAGACAATAATTACGCCTACATGAAGCTATGATACAACTACAAAGCTTGCGATTGCCTATTTCAAAATTCCAAGCTCTGCTGTGCACAATGCCAGATTCCAGGGTCCAGGTCAGCTTCTTTTAGACAGGATGCCGGTGTTGGCCCATGAGTCACCCTGAGTCATGTGCACCCCCCTGTCAGGCGGGGGTGCATAAGGGCTGGGTCTGGAACCCTGAGAGCTCGGAGTGGCATGCTTGTGCTGCCTTGTAGCAACCTTCATGCCCAAGGCTCGCACAAAGAATTGCTTACGGCACAAGCTTCTGACCTAAAAACAACACAACGGCGAACTTCAAATCATGTTTGAAATGCATGAATGCCCAACATGTACTTTGGGTGTGGCTGCATTCATACAGCTAAATGCAAATGTGCCGGATGAAACATCAACCACAATGTCCAATGGGGCAGCTGTCACAACTGCATGCACGCACAATGGCAGTATCCTGCAAAGCAAGCCTTTCAGCAGACGCTGCAATCTTGACTGAAATCACCACTGGATCATGGCAATGTACATAAACCTTGAGCAGTCAGCTGGACCACAGTGCTTATTGTGTAGCACAGCAGGTGTCAGTCATAAAAAGCAGGTGAGACATACCTGCTTGAGGTATGTGTCAGCAGGCAAGTGGCCATCGGTGAGAGCCCGCTCCAAGGCATACAGGGTGTCCTCTATGGCCATGTCCTCTGCTTGGCACTCCAAGGCCTGCTGGCAAAGAGGATCTGCTGCCACTATGGCTGTATCTGGATCTACCTCCCCTGCAATGCATAACAACTGTCATGTCTGTTGCAAGGGAACGTGACATTGTATGCAGGGGCATTGTCAAGGCCTACGGTTTTTGCTTGGCACTCCAGGGTGTGCTGCAACTACCTGAGCGCAACCCATGAAAAATCTAAACTCAGCAGAAATCAGCTTATGCTGCAAGGGCAGCATGCCACGGCAGTGTCTTGGGCTAAGCTTTCTGCAGCCGATGATAAGTCACCCTTATGACAGCAGTTGATGAGGGCATTGCAAGAAAATATAGCACAGCATACATGGGGGGAGGGGGCGGGGAAAGGGGTCCTCGCCAGCCTTGCTTGGGCAAACAGGTTGGAGTCAGCTAGCGATAAGGATTGCCTTAATCAAACTGCACTTGATCAAGACTACAATCCGCCAGCTAGCATGCACAGTATGCAGCAGGACCGGGGACTAATCCAGACAACCATGTGTGCAGCTGCCTGCTGACCTTCAGGGATTTTGGCTTCATTATCAGCTAGCCACCTGTCAAGGGCCACAGTCTTGCCAGCCATGTCCAAGACCCCAGCCTCTAGGGCCTCCCTCTCCCTCTGCAGCGCAGCCACCCCCCTTTGCACCTCCTCCCCACGCCTGCAAATGAAATGTATGCTGTGCAACATAGAACACTTGCAGAGCCTGCTGCCTTGGCTTTGGCATGCTAATGCATGAGTGACTTTGCACGAAGCTGAGTTTGAGTGAGCTCTGCATACAAGAAGCATGCTGCGTGAAACAGAATCCACCATCATGAGCACAAATGTGGGCATTGCTGGCTGCACCAAGTGCTAGCTGGGTATGCTGTGGTTAGCTACCTGGCTAGCTTGTAGCTTGATACACATGCAAGCAGATGCCGCATGCCGCATGCCAGCACCACACAGCATACAGCCCAAAGCCTTGAGCAGGACGCCTTGCATGCTAGCCGCAGAAAGGTCTCAACAGCAGCCATGTATCACCGATCAAAACACATCTTTGCGAATGGTTTCAGCTTTGGCACAGGCCTGAACAGATGTATGGAACTGGACAGAATGCAGTGACAGGCACAATGTTCAACTCACTGGGTGAGCTGAGCCTGGATGTTGAAGAGGGAGTCAAGCTCTGAGCCTGCTGCAGATGTTCCCGCTGCAACGCTACTTTGCAGCCTCTTAGTCAGAGCAGCCAGGGCAGCCTTCCTAAAGGCAGCCTGCAACAAGGCCCAAACTTAGTCATCTGGTTACGCCAACAGATGACAGCTGTCACTATGCACTTGACTGTGCCAGCGACAGTCGCATGTATGCTGCATGACTTGTCAGCCAGGCACAGATGCTGCAGCTTTGGGCTGTGCAGCTGATACAATGCACAGCACCTGGGCAGCCCGGCTGAATACTTGGCTGCTCATTAAATTGACGCCGAAAGTCTTTTCTTTTCTTGTCTTTTCTTTTCTACAATGCACAGCAGACAGGGAAGATCAGGTTGGGCCCCTCACTGATATCACTGCTGCTGAAGGATCACTTTGCTGCTGCTGCGGTTGCTGCTTCTGCTGTTGCTGCTGATGTTGCTGGTGCCCAAATGATTGAGTGGGTGGCGGGGGTGGAGACTGATAGGATGAGGTGGAGGGGGTGGGGTTGGAGGTGTGGGAGCCCCCGGCCGCTGCAGCTTGGTGGGCTGCCATTGCACCGCCCCAGATGTTGGCTGGGGCGTAGTTGACTGGGCCCTGGCCTGAAGGGCCTGGAGGGGGGGTGTGAGTCCTGTTGCAGCAATGAGGAACGTCAGGCATTGTGCAATGTGAAACTAAGCAACAAGGGTGGGTATGAATAAGCTGTTTGGGGTGATGCACCTATGCCTGCTGGGCTTCTTGATTGGATTTTGATTCTCCAAAATTGACTTTGAAACCAGCCAATAAACAAAAAACGCAACACTATGATCGAGAGTCTAGTCAACCAAATACTTGTAGTTACTGCACAGTGGAGAGATGCTGAGTCCGAGCCATGGAGTCCTGAGCCATGCATGTTGTGCACAGAGCAGGCAGCTGGTGGCACTCAAAGAGAGTTTTTTGCAGATCAATCAGTGTCTTGGGCTATGTGACAAGTCAGGCCTTCACCAGCCTTTCCTGATGTATAGCGCATATGGCTATGCTTTGGTGACGCATGCTGACAGCAGCAGCAACAGTGTAGATGCCAGATTAGTCCAGTTGATGACAATAACAATACCTGATCATTGGATTCTCAGCTTGAAAAGTGTGATGATGCTGCTCTGCTTGTTGATTGGCTGGGGACTGAGCTCTGGATGGCTGCTGCACCGGCCTCTGAGGCGACTGCTGATGACTCTGCGTTGGGCCGGGGGGCACCCACCCTGGGGGCTTTGAAAACAAGGGGGGGTCCTGTCCAAACTGGATTGACACATCATTGCACATGATCATAAGAGTGGAGTGTGGCTGTGACCAGTTGCGCAGGTATGCTGAGCTGACCACACCCGATGCGTCCACAAAGGCATGTCTTGGCTTGATGATCATATCAGGTGTGGGGACAACATACATTATCGGGGCCACGTTTGGATACCGCTCTGGTAGCCACAATGACACTGGGATGTTGTATTTCACGCCCTGCAAAAGCATGATGAGCTGATGCAAGCTGCCACGCCTGCCTGGCTTGAGCCAATGAGCAAAGGTGAGGTGATCCTACCTGATAGTACATAGGTAATGTCCCATCAGCCATGAGCAGGGGCACGGTTGTGCCATCTGTATGGGTATATTTCTGCACCTTCAGAGTAAGGGATGGGAAGTCCTGCACACAACAACTGTTAGACACTGATAAAACGACACACAAGTCGCTTGAGGGTCAACGAGGCATTCATCAGTCAGCCTTGGTATCTTTCAGTGCCCGTTTATGTTTAGGCACACCTGCACGGCGTCTAGGAGGTGCTGCCGGATGATCCAAACAGCTTCGTTTGTATATGGCAGATCATCCGGAGTGCCTCTGCGAGTTAGCACTTGCGCCAGAAACTCGCTTGGAGGCTGGCGAGGCCTTGTCATACGAGAGCCGCGTTCTCACCCTATGCAAAGCTTTCCAGCGTCGAGGACGCTGACAAGGAGCTTTGCGCCTTGCGCTGGAACACTTTACACCAAAACGGTCGCGACTTAATGCCGCACAGGAGCGCAGGTGTATCAAACAAGCTAGTCAAGCAACAAACAACTCAGGCAGGTGCAGCCTGGGACAGGTCCCAGCAGAAGAGAGCATAGGTGCCTGCTGCAGTGGCTTGAGGGCCATGCGACGAACAGCCCTGAGGGCAATGAAACGCTCGCTTCTGTGCAGGCTGCACAGTGCAGCACAGCTGATTTCGAAGCCTGATGCAATAGTTGTTGCATTGCCTCGCTCCATCACACATTCTGATCAAGTCCGTATGCAACTTGACGTGCGCTCTGTCCAATACCTCAAAGAGCACCACCTACACGTCTATTTGACTGATCTTTTGAGGTGATCACGGTGTCGAGAAACGTTTCTGCCATTTGCAATGGTTGCTGTCACGTTTTTCCGGCGGCAAAGGCTGACTATCATGATCCTGGTTGCGAACCACACAAACTTTGTATGTAGGCTCCTGGGTGGAAGCGCAGCTGCCGATGCCAGCCGCTTAGCCTCAAATTACCTGTGCGCGGTTGCACACGGTCAGCACGTACATGGGAGAGAGTTTGAGTTTATTGCAGCAGCTCCGTGGAATCGCCTAACGTTCCTCAATGCCTGCAAGGATGTCTTGCAAAGGGTAGCAAGGCAAATTCTTGTGCATACAACCAGCACACCTGCAGCAGTGTCATGTGCTGATGTTGTCTGTTGTCTGTTTTGTCTATGAGAGGCACACGCACTTGGCAAGGACCAAAGCTTTTGTTGTGCAAACTTTTTTGCAGCACTGTATGCTTGTCATGACGCTACTGCTCTGGTGAATTTTTGCTTTGTGATGTTGTGCAGTCACATTGAGGCATTCACACTACAAGATATGCACAGCTTGATGCTGATGATGTGCTCAGATGTGCCTCTGCGAGTCACGCGATCAGCTTTCAAAGCAGCCACCCCTCTACTACCATCTGGTGATCTCCTAAAAGTGACCGTCATTCTTTCCTGTGTTATGACCGTCTAAGGGTTGTACCAGGCTGTTTTAGTATCTTGCTCAGTGAATTGAACTGCCTAATTTGTGTCCACATTAATGCACGATTCTTTTGCCAACACAACTTCCATCATCACCACCTTGTTAGAATCATGATGTACCTTGCTGGTATGCTTCCAGCTAATCGTCACTTGCTTTTATATTCACACCAAATTGGTTTTTTAATGAGTTTTACACAGGTCCAGCCTTTTGCTGAATGTCAGTTGCAGTTTAAGGGTAAATTGCAGTATTCCTTTTGTCAGGTCAGTGCATGATGCAGTACATATAGGAAGCAAGCGTCATGAGCTGCATATGACAGCAACTTTTTTGTGCATCCTGTGCTGCATGTCTGCAAAATACATCTCAGGCATGACTGCATTCCCGCCCCTTTCATTGTCTCTGGTGGGCCATGACAGGTTCAGCAGTACCTCATCTGTCAGGGGATGTGGCAAAGCTTGCTTTTCCCAAACTATGGAGCAGCCTGGAAGTCACGTTCCTGTACGAAAACTATCTGCTGGAGCTGCGTCACGTTGCCTTTGAGGGCAAGAGCCACATGCGTGAGCCACAGCTCTGTGAATGTGTGATCTTTGTGTGAGATGCATGTGCTGAGTAGTCATACTGTGCATGACAGGGCTTGTTTGTACTTGTTGCAATAGGTAATGACTAGGTCAGCGTCTTGATAGGCAAACCTTTCTGCAAGCCTGTCTGTTGGAAACCCTTCTGGAGATAATTGTTTTCTTAACACTGACAAAAAAAGCGAAGCTTTTTTTGTTTCAAACGTAGTTTCTGTAAGTTTTCCTTCGGAAAACCTTTGGAAAACCATGAATGGTTGAATCCTATGGTCCACATCGGGTAGCAACCGAGTTGCTACTATTTTTTCATCTAATTCTAAACCATGGCGGACCAGTCTTTAGCTTTTGTTGTTTAATTACTCGTGCTTTACCACCAAGAATTCCAGCTTCCCTACGTTGATTGGAGACCTTGTTGCGATCTTAATAAAAAAGCTTCTGAGTTGTTATTTTTACGAAAAAGTCGACAAAAAAAGCTTGAGACAAAAAAAGCTTCGCTTTTTTTGTTGAGTTTTTTTTTGTCTCAAACTTTTGAAACAAAAAATGCAAACAAAAAAAGATTCTCTTTTTTTGTCAAACATTTTTTGTCAGTGTCAGGCTGCAAGGCAGTGCACTTGCTCTACTTGTTTCTAGGGATTTCACAGTAGAAACGCCTAATTCTACCCAGGCATTTCTGATTTTAGATGCTACATTATGCAAAGGATGTTACGTTGAAGTGACATGCTATATTATATCCTAAAGATTGTGAACCACTGTTGCATGCTGCACAACAGGGCTCTTGCACGTCTTTGAGAACTAACATCATAGCCATGTTCTTTCTTCGACAGCTGTGCTGCGATACATCTCCAGATGCATGCCTGCTCACAGTTGGTGCAGGCCTGCCCATGTACCACTGCGTCGCACGTTCATTCAGTCGTACAAGGCTGTATTGCACATGTGCCCTTCATCAATGCTGTGTTGCTTGTGTACTCAGTCTACCAATGCTGAGTTGCATGTCTGCCCAACCTACCAATGCTGTTAGCTGGTGCTCTGCAGTCAAAGCTGCTGAGGACGTGGATGCTTGCATTGAAGCAGTGGAAGCAACTGTCAACATGAGTGGCTGGCCGAGTATACCTCAGCCTGTGCTTCAGGTGGGCAGCCTGCCATTACTGCCTGAAAGGGCATGCTGCTGATTGCATATGCTGGACCATCTCAGGCAAGCTGACCTGATGTTCAACATGCAGTCAATCGAATGGCTCAAAAGGTGGTCTGAATCAAACGATGAGCAACTGTGCTGCAACTGATGTCGCTGTCTGCTTTTGGTTGTATGCTAGGGCGTCATGCAGCAATTTGCAGATAACAGTGATCAGAGCAGCAAGAGGTTCCATTTTGATGCGCTTGTGCGGGGCCTGTGCGAGAGTGCAGACATGAGGGAGCATGTGGATGTCACAACTGCAGCAGCAAGAATCAAACAACAGCAGGCCCCTGCAGCCCTGGCACAGGCTTTAAGGGCTTTGGAGACTGATTCCCTTCATGACACACCAGATCTTATCAGGTAGACACTACATGACTGTAGAGAAGGGGCAATGTTTAAAAGTGTCATGGCTTTGATGATGGTCGTCTGTGTTTGTAGTGAGGCTGTCTGTCTGAGCAAATGGCCTACATATGCCCAATGTTGTAGTTTGCATTGGCAATGCAGGTCGACTTTCAGGCCTGGATCGAAGACTTCCCTAATAGGCATTGTGGACGTTTGTGTAGAGAGCGAAGTTTGATCATTGAGTGTTGATCATTGGTCGTTCTCCTTATGCAGCTGAGTATTCAGCATTGCTTCACCACCCAAGACCTTATCTCTGTGTTGCTTCTATCGTTCTGATGGTGGGACAATCGTTCAGAGCCCCTTCAGGCTTTACTGAAGCTGTTCCTGCCAACAGAAATACGTCTCAGAGCACTTGAGGCCTTCAGATCATTCGCCAAAACTCCACGAAGCAACAAACGCATGGATCAGCAAATCTATCAAGACAGTGATGGCAGAAAAGAGGCAGACATTTAGCTGCCGCAATGTGCATTTATTTCATGCGAGCATATGCACGCTAGATGGACCAGGTGTGCCAATTCAGGTGGTGTTAGTCAGAGTATGCTGAATTTTATAGTCGTGCAAAATAAGATGAAGCAGACAAACACGCATGCTGCAGGCAGCATCAGCTGCTATACAGAAAGACCACAGGTCAGTATTGATGACATGCAAACGCTGCCTTTGAAAGGCATGCTTGCATCTTTTATGCTACTCTGTAGAGGAAAACTGAAATATGGTACATGCACAAAATTTGCTAGCAGAACCAATGAGCTAGATTTTAGGCCACTGTGGCGCAAACACAACAAACCAAGCCAGCCTTCACAACACAGACACTTTCTTCAAACACGCAACACCAGATTCTGGGACAAGGACCTTTCATTAACATCAGCTGAAGCGGATGGCAAGAGCACTTTTCCTGATCCTTTGATTGATGCTCAGTGCAAGAAGCCATTGATTTTATATCATGGAACAACTTGCGGGCATCTTTGTACACGCTATCTGTGATGACAACGGTGCTGATACGAGGACATCACATGGCTCAACAGCTGTAGATGATTGGCATGGTTGTGCTGACTTTGCTTACAACATCTGATTCAGAGCAGTGACAGAACATGGAGATCTCATCGCGCACGGGGTCGGCTGCTAAATCGGTCGCCCTCGTCACGTCTATCTGGTGGTGCCATGCTCCGTTTGTTAGGAGGGAGCGCAGAATCAACAGGCCTCCTGGTATACGGACGCGACATTGGGGGACTATTGTTGTGGAATGGAGGTCTATTGTTGTGAGGTATGTAAGGTCGGTTCACATCTCTTGGGCCGCCTCTCATGCCGTATTGGGGCGGCCTTGGTGCTCTTGTCTCCAGCTCTTGCATCTGCCGCCTCAGCTTGAAGTTCTGCAGCAGCCAACATACCACTCTTGCAATTGCACATAGTGCTTCACAGCAGTGCTCATTTGTACAGCATGCAAGCCGCTGATCCCAACTGAATAGATGCCTAAAAGCAAGCAGTTCAGGTCCATCTGCTTATCTATCAGCACATGGGGCTGCTTTGCTTGATCACAGATGCACAGTGACTTCAGCACAGCAACTGACCAGCGTAGACTTGGTGATGCAGAGCTAAACAGCACATGGGTTTTGAAAACTGCATACCTCTTCTTGAATCTTCTCAGCTTCCTCATCAAGTGCAGTTGCATGGTCTTCACATTCCTGGAAAGCTGCTTGCATGTCCTCAGCATATGCCTTAGCAAGCGCCAGCTGTCTCTCAAGCTTGTGTACACGATCCTCACTCAACTCGCGTCCCATCTCTTCGTTCTCTTCCTGAGGAGGTGCAATAAACAGTGTACGTGATAGATTGACCAGCATTGCAAGAAGACTGCTAGCATGTCATGAATCGGCGCGGATAAAAGCATCTACAGTGTGCACAATCTTGCATGACTGTAGTCATCTCACACATCAGGCATAAGGCAATCAGCTCACCCAAAGCAAATCTAACAGCTGACTGTGCCCATCATGCAGACTGCATCATGTGGACACTATGCATTTTGGCTTTTACTGCTAGAGCTGATTTACCTGCAGTGTTCTGCATTTGGCCACCAGCATGCGCCCTGCCTTGGAGTCAAACTGGAAAGTTGTACCCTGCAGCTCCTCACGAAGACGCTGTGCTTCCTCTGACTTGTCCTCCAAGGCTTTGTGCATCCTCTGGAACTCACGGTTCACTGCTGGATCAAGCAGCAGCTGCCGTACCTGATAGACATACACAGTGTACATCTGTTATCTATTTTATACAGAATAATGCATATTCGTGTGGCTGATTCTTGACCTGGTCAAGCAAAGGCCTTTCTGTATCTGTAGACATGCTGATGTGGCTGTTCTGACCGACGCATATACTAATGCATATTACAGCACAGGCAACATCGTGGTATATGCAGCTCATTGGTTATGAACAAGATCAGAGTTGATGATGACAAGGCAGAGCGTGGGAGTGGCAAAGAGGGATACCTGCACAACATTTGGTTCTGCTGCTGCTTTGGCAGCTTGCAGATGCCGCCGAAGTTCCATGTTTTCCAGGATCTTCTCCATCAGCTGCGCCTGTAGCTGACTTTCGCGCTGTCTCAGGATAGATATGTCCTCAGTGGGTGTGTTGCCACTAGTGGTTGTCGTTGCTGGCTGCTGATGAGTCTGCTGCAAGTGTGCAAGCAGTGCAGTAGGCTCTAGTGCAAGGCCAGCATTTGCAGCAATGCTCTGAAAAGCATTGCGCCATTCCTGTAAACTGGCTTGAGCTCTGCGTAACTGTCCCTGTAACCAGAAATCCAGATGACAAACGCAGATGTGGTGCGGAACCACAATATTTTGTTCAACAAAATCACAGGTGGTCAGCTGAAATCAGAGAAGCAAGACCGACCTGAAGATCTGGTGATTGATCTTCGAGTTGCAATGAACTGTAGGAAGAAATGGACACACTTTGAACCCAAATTGGCTTTGCAATATACACAAGGAGCACAAATGTTCATACTTTTACCTGTCTGTTGCAAGTGTTGCTACCTCTGAAGCTCGCTCAGTTTTGATGCCAGCCTGCAGCAGGTGTGTTTGATGTAGACAGTCTGTACGAGGCTGCACAAGTCTGCAGGCTTTGCCTGCTTTTTCCAACACACCTGATTGGCGTAGCCATTGCTGGACGGTACGGCGGTATCAGACCTGCCAACCTCAGATACGCCACCATAGATATCCTCTCCGTAAATATCGTCCTGCAGAAGCTCAATCCGAGTGAGACAGCAAACGAGATAAACATGAGCATATTTTTGTAGAAAGACTCTTGACATGACCGCCGTGCTTCACAACTTCAGTTCAGGCATGGTAGTCCACGGCTTGCAACAAAAGGCGAGAAAGCAAGCTGGGTGCTTTGTCATCCTTGCCTCATCCATGGCAGACATCGAATAACTTCCGGGGATGACAAAACGAAACGGCTGACACCAGTGTACGACGGGATGTGGAGGCAACGCTCAAAAATGTGACATCCGGCAGATCAGCAGCTCAGTAAGCGACTTTAGCGAGCTACACTGTATAGCAGGGGCAGACTCGAAGCAGGCAAGTATTTCAGGCAGTTGAACGCAGCAGCATGGCAACAACAGTTATTGCAATTTGCGCTCGGGGTCCTTCCCGACAGAATGTCGCAATAGCAACCCTAGCATGTTGTTGAAAGAGGAAGAAGAAGCCTGCTTGATCCGCGGTTGCCACAGCCTGAGACACTCGCACCTCTTGCGCATTGATATCCGCGGCTGTTTGCTGTCTGCTGGATGTTAGTGATTGCCGAAGCGCTTCACCCACAAAGGGTCGTCTGAGTGTATACTTGTCCTTTCGAACGGACCATAGTCCTGACCCGTGAGGCGTTGACGCCGCGCTGCCAGTTGCCATACGGGACACCCGGGAACACAATGTCGTTGTTTGACACAATTCTCAATAACTCTTCACAAGTCGCCCTGAATCCTTTGTTCAGCAGCAGCAGCAAATTCAAAGCAGAAAGGGCAGCTGAAGGCTCAGCAACAGCTGAACCTCTGCTTGATACTGCGAAAGCAGCAAAAACAGTTGATGAGCCAGCTACAAAAGCAGGCAAAGCCAAGAAGCGCAAGGTTGCTGAGACAACTGAGGTACCGTCAGTGGAGCTGCCTGTAAAACAAAACAAGCAGAAACGCCACGCAGACACAGTCAGCAGCGAGTTGACCCATACCAAGAAGAAGCAAAAAGTAGTGATCAATGATGCTGACTCCAACTCAGCAGACAAGGTCAAGCCTGCCAAGAAGCAGAAGCAGTCAGTCCAAAGGAGTGCTGCACCTGCTTCTGCTACAGAAGCCTCCAGCAGAGTTGCTGCAAGTGAAGCTGATGTGATGGCTGCCAGCGACCCTCAGCTTCCAACTGATCAAAAAATTCAGGTAGAGCATTGTGCTGGTTAAACACTCTGGACAACTACAAATAGCATGCCTGTTTGTGTTACAGGCTTGTGCGCATGGTCCACATGCTGATGCGTCTGTTCATTGTGCAGAGATTGTCACCAGAAGAAGAGGCAGCCAAGCTCAGAAGGACTGTCTTTGTCGGCAATCTGCCTTCAGATGTCAAGAGAAAAATGATACAGAAAGAGTTTGAGAGGTGAGTTATATATGCAGCAAATCCCTCAATAGTTGCTTACCCATGCTATATCCAAACATCAGAAACACACTGTCATTTCACCAAAGTCATACAAGAGCCTATCCTGCCTATCCCAGACTTCCATGCCAGTTGTCTGCATGACTTATGCTTGACAATCTCTGTTGGTCAGTCTTGTAGGGCTGCATCATTAAATACTGTATGGGACTGGCAATTGGTCACATGCTTGAGCCTCATGCTGTCTTTGGTGCTGTATTGTCGAACGCCTTGAACATTTAGTGTATATTGCTTTCCCACTTATTGTCTATTGATTGCCCTGTTGAGTCCTAAAGACAAAAACTGTAATCAATTGATTGATTGTGTGCAGATATGGCAGCATTGAGAGCGTCAGGAGGCGCTCGGTGCCTGTCAAGCTGGACGCCAAGATGTCTAGAAAAGCTGCAGTCATCACTGGCAATGTCAGTGATAAGAGGGGCACAAGTCATGCCTATGTTGTCTTTCAAGATGAAACAGCTGCCATAGCAGCCCTGGCAAGCAACATGCACATGGTGAGTCTTGAAACCCTTATTGAGCCTGCGTCTTGTGAATTCAAAGCTTTGCCTGCTTAAGACTCAATCCATGAGTTCATGCACGGCACCAGCCAACATGCAGCACCAAACAATCATGGTGTCAGCAAATCTGGGCATAGCTTCAGTGGCACAAAACAAAATGCTCACTGCAAGCACAGATACAGCATGGTTAGTTTGAATGGTGCCTGACATGTTTGTAGTTTATCAGACTTGTTTTAGATCTGTTCTGTAATGTCACAGCAGTATTTGTGCCTATGACTGTAGCAATGGGTGTTGTGGCTTCAGGTGGATGGAAGGCACATCCGGGTGGACAGAGCAGGTCAGAGCGCGCATGGCAGTGCGGGAGGCAGCGTCATGTATGAGCGCAACAGAACTGTCTTCCTTGGCAATCTGCCATTTGATGTTGAGGTGAGCCATGCGGCTTTTGCCTCCCCTGGACAGGCGCATCTGCACGACTTCATGATCGGCGTAGTGTACATGGCATAACCCAATGGTTGCCGGCATGAATATACGTCCCTACCCTGTGAAGGGATTGGTTCTTATGATCTGTATTGCTAGAAAGCCAGAAGGTTACAGCAGCGGCACCAAGCTTTTTACACAGAGTTGCACACGCAGTGACATAGCTGCTGTTCATCAGTAGGGCAGCATTTGCCAACACAGCTCATGTCAAACCTACCGCTTTGCTGAGCAGAGAGAGACAAAGCAATGAGGGTGTCCATGAGGTCTCCTGACAGCATGTTGGCTGTGTAGGACGAGGAGATCATTGTCTTCTTCAATGACAACTGCACCAAGCTGGGCATCACAGATCCCGTGGAGGCGGTTCGTGTGGTGCGTGACTCAGCCAGCCAGCTCGGCAAGGGGCTTTGGCTTCGTCCAATTCAGCGATCAGCAAGCTGCCAGGGCAGCCCTTGGTTGTGATGGACAGCTGCTTAGGAAGCGCCCCATCAGGGTGACTAAAGCTGTGAAGGTGCCAGCGCACCTGAAAGCACTGGGCCGGCAGGAGAAGCCAGGGAGGAAGCCGATGAGTAAGGATGCAGCTGATGGCAAGCGCGGCGCAACTGCAGGTATTTATGCTGGCCTTATTCGCTTTTACTCTCTTGCTGTACTCGTTTGCAGACAGAGCACCCAAAACAGAACAGCAATGTTGCTGAGTATCATCTGTAATTCCATTGCCGATGTGTGTGATCAGGAATGCGAGTGGCATATACACATGCTTGATTCCTGTTCGTCTCATTCTATGCACCATATAGCCTGGGCGTCTGCTTGTGCACATACAAAGCCATGTATAGTGCAAGGTACAGTCCTGACATAGTTTCCGTAACCTTGCAGCCTCAAAAGAGAGCAGACCTAGCAACAAGGCAGTTGCTGCCTTGCAACGCAAAGCAGAGCCAGCTGAGAACTGGCAGGGCTTCAAGACAAAGGGGTCCAAGAAGACTGTGGCTGGTGCTGTCACCAAGAGCACCTCAGCTGGTCAGCGACCGGTGGAGGGCAAAAGGAAAGCACCAGAGAAGAGGCCTTCTGTAGCTATGCGCAAACAGCGTAGCCTTGCTAAATAGGCCACGAATTCCTGCAAATCGTGTGAAACTATTTACAATGCTAGGATTAGATTTGCACCCATCGTTATGGAAGTGTACAGTTGCTCACACAGTACAGCATTTGGGTTAGGGCAGGATGCAGTACGACCAATGTCATGTATCTAGACAGTACATCCTGTCATGGTTCATAATTTGTGCCAGAGGGCTGGGTTTGCCTGACATTACGGTCTTTGATGGTTTTTTTTAAGGTACGGTCACTGACACGTCCTTCAAGCATAGCTCTACATGCGTCGTGCTTGCGCTTGCGGCCGGCCATCAGGACTGTCAGAGACGACCAGGCTAGCAATCATCAGCAAATGCTTTGCAGTCAGATGGGAACATCTGACTTTCAATCTACAGCTCCTATATAAGCTCAATATAAGCTTCGAGATTAAATCCAACGCATCGCGCAGCCCAACACAACCTTGCATGATAATGCCAGAGTACTGGCATGTCTGCATCAGAGACTCTTATCCATGGAGTGGTCCAGCAAGCTTGCACTTAAGTGGTCTCGGAGCGCTTGTTTGGCTTCAAGGCTTGCGACTTCAATCGCGAAGGCACAGTTGCTGTTGAACGTCGATAGTGATGTTTGAGCTAAAAACACTAGACAGCTTCTCAATAGCCTGAAACTTGCAGCACGTTCGTACGCGCACAGATACTGAAGATCACCGCAACAACCGATTTCATACCGGCAAAGGAGTGCCGCGCTAGACAGTAGCCCTGATGTTTCGCTGGTTTCCAACTTTCCAGTACGCCGGGAAAAGCACTTGCTGATGAATTCATTCAGCGCGTTATAGAAGGACTTCACCCAATAGCTGTACTCCTTCGACCCACGGTTCACGCGCCTGGCCCGCGCTTCTGGCCTGACGTCCAAGGGTACTCAGTATGAGCTTTGTCCAGCCGTTGACCGTACACGCCGTTGCACAGAGTTTAGAAGTTGGAGCAGTCAGTGATGAAGCAGCCAAAGCTTTGTCACCAGATGTGGAGTATCGCCTGCGGGAGGTGGTGCAGGTGACCAGCCACTGCTTGCTGCCCAGCACCAGGACGTGATTAGTCCAACAAATTGGCCATTGGAAACAAAACAATCTGTAACGTGGTATCCACAGGAAGCACAAAAGTTTATGAGGCACTCAAAGAGGAGGATGCTGACAACTGATGATATCAATCAAGCTTTAAGACTGAAGAATGTTCAGGTTTGCTTTGGCGCATGCTGCTTTTGGTATGTTGAGGTAACCGCTGCTTGATTGCACCCCCGTTCATTCCTTCACATTGACTGCATTGGCACATCTTGTCTGAGCCTGCAAGCCAAACATGCAGTCAGCATTTTTCTCTGATGCAACTTCACATCTCATACATCTGCTGTGCGTCACATGTTTACTGCTTGCATGGCATGGGCTGTGTGCAGCCAACACACAGCTACTGCAACTTGTAACAGAGCTTGGGCTTGGCATCAATGGGCTCCCTTAGTTGGTTCTTGTACATGTTCTGCAGCCTCTGCTCGGGCTGCCACCTTAGGAGGCTTCCGCTATGATTGCTGAAAAGCGTGAATTGTTCTTTTCTTCTGCAGCCTCTGTATGGCTTTGGTGGCAAGGACCCGGCACGCTTTGCTAGAGCTGCAGGACATCAGGACCTTGTGTATGTGCATGACCCAGAGCTCACCTTTGAACAGGTGTGTATGCTTGCTTGTCTGCATTTATGGCCTGCATGATACAATTTGTCTGCATTCATGGCTGCATGACACATGTTGTCTGCATTCATGGCCTGCTTCATACAAGCTGTCTAATAAAGTGTTCCACCTGAAAGCTGTGAGTGAGTTCAGGAAAGTGGATTCACACAGCTTTCTTCTGTCTGTTGTTCAGTTTCTCCTTTTGTGTTGAGATTTCTTTTTTTGGTGTGTGACAAAGCTGTCTTACATTGGTGAACACAGCTTTATGGGCATCACTATGGCTAGCCCTGAAAGGTGCCATATCAGGGGTGTATGCAGTACACACAGTATTACAGAGCGTAACTTAGCCTCCGCCGAAGGTAACAGTGGACACCGCTGTCCCACTGCATTGTCCTTTGACATGGAATTCAGCCTGCCATTCTTGACGATGCCGCAATGCTCACACTCACACTTTACAACATCACCATGCACAGGCTACACAATCAGCCCTGTGTCAAATGTACTTGTAGAATAAATAACAGTCACTGAGGCCACTCGTGGCAACATGTAGCTATACTGCAGGCTGCTATAGCTCCAGGCTGCTGTCTCAGGAGGCTCCTGTTGTGATTGTTATGGCTATGATTGATTGTTATGATGTGTATGATTGGTTGTGATGATGGGTATGATTGGTTGGTACTATTGGTTGTTATTGGTATAATGGCTGCAAAGCATAGACTTTTCTTACTCTCTTTCTGATGCAGGCGGTGGATCAGGAGGCTCCTGTTGTGAGTGTTATGGGTCTGGTTGGTTGTTATGATGGGTATGATCGGTTTTTATTGGTATGATGGCTGTAATGCATAGACTTTTCTTATTCTCTTTCTGATGCAGGCTGTAGATCAGCCACTGCCCAAGGTGCCTGTGGAGGTGGGTGTCATTCCTCACTGGCTTGCCATTGAAGGGGTGCAGCCGGCCATCCCTGAGAATGCAGCCATTCAGCCACGCAAAGCAAAGCGGCCCAAGCTGGACGTGTCTGCTGCTGCTGCTAAGGCCAAGACAGCTGTTGGTGCAAAGCCTGCAGATACAAGTCCACCAGGTGAGTTTGCTTCATACTCACAAACATGCCCTGTGCCTGTTGCATGTGTCATTGAGATGTGCAAATGAGACGTGTAATTGAGGTGTGTATATGAGATTTGCATTTGAGATGCTAGCCTCCTTATCTGATATTGATTGATTGATTGATCGAGTGATTTTCACCTGTGCCAGCCTTTGCTCTGGCATTAGCCAGGCAGTCTATAGGTATGCCTCACCCTGAATCAGAAGGCCATACAGCAGGCTAAGGCTGCTATGTGTACTGACAATCATGATTGTACCAATATGCTATGTCAGATCACAACGACCACTCGACTATTGCTGTTGCATGCTGCTGTTAACAAAGGCTCTCTGACCTGGCCTGCCTGGTCTGAAAGCAGCTGCTGCGTCACTTGCTGCTTGTAGAGCGCCCGTGACTGTACTCATTGCAACACTGCATGTCTGTGGCAATTGTGTCGTGAAACGCAAGGAAAATGGGGAAAACTGAAAGCAAGGGGGAAAAGAAATCATTAGTGACATACACAAAGAAATATGAAATGAGAAACAAAAGGGCACGAAACAGGAAAATGGAAAAAACTGAAAGCAAGGGGGAAAAGAAATCATTAGTGACATACACAAAGGAAAAAGAGGTGAGAAACAAAAGGGCATGAAACAGAAAAATGCTTGCTGCGTGTTGATTGAATGGCAGATTGAGCTCGTCACAGGTGATTGGTGAGGACACTTACAACATCTTCACAATATAGAAACACCTTTTTACCGTCCCCAGACGTTTCTGAGTTTAGATTTTCAGTGTAGGATGTTTCTGAATGATGTTTCTGAATTGAAATAGACATTTCGGGATTGTGAAGAGCTGGTTGTGGGTGATACAGGCAGAGGGGGGTCTATGCAGAGTGCTGAGCAAGCAGCTGCAGCAGCAGCAAGTGCAGAAGGACGGGAGAGCAGCTTGGTGCGAGCACCAGTGAAGCACGTCTTGTCTCAGGAGCTGCAGCTCTACTTTGACAGGGTGGCGCAACTGCTGAGGGCCAGACCAGGTAATGCCCCGGGGCAGGGCCAGAGAGGTGTCGTGTTTATGTGATTATTGCATTGGTATTCAGAGCAACCTGTCTCTCAGATATCAGGCAAGCTTGAGCAACTTCACAGCCTCTAGCTTTGATTTGCTCTGCTGATAAATGAAAAGCAACACCTTTTTGTTTCCTTTAAGAAAGCACTGTATCTCATGTCAAGTCCTGGACATGAACGCTAGTTTGGCACGCAAAGAGAGGGAGATTATGTTAGCAATCCAACAACCCTGATCAAATTGTGAAGAAGACAAAGGGGCTATTTCAGGAACTGTGCTGGCAGCAGTGCTGGAAATGAAATGCCACTCATGACTGATGCAGGTGCAGAAGCTTCTTCTGGCCTGGGAGCTGGGGCAGATGGGCAAGGGCAGTCCCAGAATGCCTCTCAGCTCCAGCAGCAGAGGGCTGTTCTGGCCAGCTTAGCTGTTGACCCTGGTACGGTTCCTGCCAAAGCTTTTGCACATGGCACATTGTCGCACAATCCTCCTAAAGCCCAGATTGCACTCTGAGCATGCAGGAATACATTGAACACTGAGCAGTGCTTGCCGATGCATTGCACTGCTTCAAGCTCTAGCTGTTTTGCTGGCTTTGTCTTGCCCAGCTTTATGTTTTTTGTCAGCAGCTGCTTGCTTGAGGTCACCTACTATGACATGTTGCATGAACTGAGACAAACCAGATGGAGGAAAGAGAACTGCGAGGTATTTGACAAAAGGAAGTCTGAAAGACTTGGATTATGCCCTTCTCCAGAGGGTAGAAGCCATCACAGACACTCATGATTTGTCCGCAGTCTTACATTCAGTTTGCCAGTCACAAATTGGTACCTGTGACACGAGCTGGCTTCTCAACATACTGAACTGTCACTTTGTGCTAGAGAACAGGCTGTTTCATGGTAAAACCTATACTCACCAACCCCTGGGGAGTAGAATCAGGCATGTCTACATGGTGGAGGTATCTCAGAAAAATGCTGCAACACTGACCAGTCTCCCCCAGCAATGCCCAAATCCAAACTAATCTAGACAGAATCATGCAAAGCACTGACAGAGACACTCTCTATACGCAGCAGCATCATCATTGTCTGGACCTGTGTGTATGTGTGTGTACTCACAGACACCATCTCCTGTCTGCAGGGCTCCATCCGCTGACACCGTACTTCAGCCAGTTGATCGCAGAAGAAGGGCGGAAGAGCCTAAAGTCCTTGCCGACCTTACACCTTCTACTGAAGGTGAGCCTACTGCTGCCTGCCTGCACACTGTTGCAACCTGACGTGCTGCCTTGGGGACAAGCTGCAACAACAGATACCTTTGCTGTGATGGTGCATTTCTTCCTTCATTGGACATTGGTTTTGCCTTAGGGTTTGACAAATGCAGCCCTGAGTGGCGCCCAGGACGAGGTTCTGACACGTAGGTCTGGTCTGGAACAATTGACACCGTGTGAGTTGCTGAAGTCTCTATCCATCTTTCTGTCCCTCTTCAGAGTGTGACTATTGTGTGCAGGCATTGGGCAGCCTGGTGGGCAATGAGGCAGTGCAGCTGGAGCCCTACCTCCACCAGATCATGCCCTTCATCCTCACCTGCATGGTGGGCAAGAGACTTGGGGTGAGCCCTCCTTGCATCAGGCTCAATAATAATAATAATAATAATAATAATAATAATAATAATAATAATAATAATAATAATAATAATAATAATAATAATAATAATAAAGTTGCTTTCTAGCTCATGATGAACTAGGTATGTGCGGGACAAGCCTTGTCTCTCCCAAGCAGATCAAACTCAATGCAAACATGCATGCCTGAATGAAGGATCGAATGAACAATTGGGTGGACCAAACAATGATTTGATTTGTCACTCAAAATTTGGCTTTTGTTTGGTGCAGGCAAGTGGCCTAGAAGACCATTGGTCAGTCAGAGAAGAAGCTGCAAGGCTAGCTGCCCTAGTGTGTGCCAAGTATGGGCAGCCGTATTACCAGATCCAGCCACGTATTACCCAAGCTCTGAACACTGCCTTTCAGCAGACCAATAATCCGCTTACCACCCACTACGGTATGTCTTTCAGCAGCCTCAAAACCCCTCACCACCCATTATGCCTTTCATCAGACTGACCATCCCCTTGCTACCCAGTACGGCATGCCTCCCAGCAGTTTCCAAAACCACCAACTATATTATGCCTTTCACCAGACTGGCAATCCCCCTGCTACCCAGTACGGCATGCCTTTCAGTAGCCCCAACCCTCCCTTCCCCTTCAACACCCACATTACACTCAAGGGCATCTTCTGCAACAATGCAGGGGCTATGCATGAGCTCAAAAGTGAATTTATTATTATTGTTGTTGTTATTATTATCATTATTATTAATGATAATATTGTATTATATTATTGCAGGGGCTATTGTGGGCTTGACAGCTCTGGGCCACCAGGCTGTGCGCAATGCCCTGTACCCCAACCTGCACCCCTACCTGGCCCTCCTGCAAGACCAGATGCAGCAGTCTGGCAATGAGATGAAGCGATATGAGGCTTACAAGTGCTTTGGGGCGCTGCTGCATGCTGCTGGGGCTGCCATCAGAGACCGTGTCAAGTAAGAAGTCCACACTTGAGGCTCCTTGTGCGGCGTGTGAAAGCTGACATCATGCAACACAGCAAGATGTTCTGTTGACCAAGTGTTTCAAGTGTCAAGCTTGATATAGCCCTTTTGTTTCTGCATAGCAACCAGAGACCGTGTCAAGTAAGTCCCCACTTTGTGGCTCCTGTGCAGCATGTGAAAGCCCTTTTGTATCTGCATTGCAATCAGAGCCCGTGTCAAGTAAGTGATTTTCATTGAGCCCACTTGTGGCTCCTTGTGCATCCTGTGAAAGCTGTTCTTGTTCTGCATTGCATGGTCTGCACAGCTATGTTTGTGGGTCGATCCGCAATCTTCAGTTGTCATGGTTGACTCTTACAATATCTCCTTACAACATCTCCACAATGCAGAATCGGCTGATTCCAGTTCTCACGCATTGCTGACTTTAGATTCAAATCAATACAGTGGGCATTTTCTCTACCCAAAAAAATGGCATTTCTGTAACCAAAATTGCGAAGATATCTGTTCAAGACCAGACTTTCCTCTGATTCCTGAGTGCTGAACCGCTCATCAGCCTACTTTGCCAGCCTGACATTACTTGAGCTAAGACCAGTACTTCTAGACATTGTAAGGTAGCTGTTTATGTGACGATCACCATGCACTGCTGACTGGAAGCTGACAAGAAAAAGATGGTCAGCGGTTTGACTTGACTGCTTCCTTGCAGGTCAATGATGCTACCAGTCAGTGCCAGCAAGGATGAGTCATCTCCAGTCGCACCAGAACAAGAAGATGACTCCGCTGACCTCATCAACCAGCAGCCATCACCAAGTCAGCAGCCACCACAAGGAGCTCAGGATATCGTCAAACAGGGCAAAGCATCAACAAGTCAGGCCGACAGCACATCAGAGGAGATGGATATCGATGTCATGGGCGATGCTGCTCCTGTTGTGTTCACAAGCGCCAAGCCTGATGACACCCAGCCACTCAGGTCACAGGCTGATGATCCACATGCTGCGCAAGCTACTAAGGACAATGCACATGCCCGTGATCAAGCTGAAGGGCAAAGCCAGCGAAGCAGTGCAAAGCCAAGCTCTATTCCTTGTGGGCCGCGCCTGCCCAAGAAATCACTGATCAGGAGGTCTGATGACTTTGCTGACCCTGGCAGCATCAAGGCAGTCCTGGCTAGTGCGTGGTCTCAGGACAGTGATGTCGGCAAGCAGCTGGCTGCGCTGTATGAGATTTTTGGGGACGCTATCTTGCCTTATGTTCCAATGCTGCCATGCCTGAGTGCTCTTTTGTAAATTCAGCGACTGGTTTGAAACCAGGAATTCTGTGCATTTAACTATTGGAAGTTTGCTTGAGCTACACTGTGTGCCGGCACTGCCTGTGCTGTCTCTGCTGTGTGACATTGCTTTGACAGTATTGATGTGGTTATTACCACCAAAGAACAAGAAGAAGACACAACTGGGCCATGAGGGTTGCAAGTGATCTTGAGAGCCGCCCATCATCCATGACAACAAAAATAATGGTTTCTGCCGGTTTCGAACCGGCGACCTTCACGGTGTGAGCATGACGTGATAACCAACTACACCAAGAAACCATGCCACACAAAGTAAATTTGGATGGTATGTATTGAAGCTACTGCGGATGACGATGTTGGTACGTAAACCCCTACCTAGTGCTGGTCGTACCGGTGTCGCTGACGCGAAATGGCAATCGGTATGCAGCCTCGACGTTTTGATACGGAGCAGTATCAATCCGCTGCACAGCTTGACTGTCTATACCTTGGGACCACCCCTCAACCCTGTTCGTGACCACCTGAGATCGGAAATTCTCTGTCGTGACCAGCTCGGAGCTTCAGCAGTGTCAGCTACCGGTGGTCTCTGCAAGAGATCCGAGCGCAGCTTCGTCTGCAACGTGACGATATGGTTTTGATTTCAAGTACTGGCAGCAGATTAGCCTTTTTGCAAAGTGATCACGATCTCTAAGCTCAGACTTGCGTCTCTTCAGTGCCTGCCTTGCTGTGGCTTTATCCAATGGTCTGCATTGTGCGTGCTGTTGCAGCGAAAACAGCACGGTGAGACCCACTTGCCACCAAGATAGTCATGAGGGCAGTTCAGTTTGACAAATGGGGCCCACCCAGCGTGTTGCACTTACGCACGGACTACCCAAAACCCAAATGTAAAGTGGGTGAAGTTCTGATCCGCATATGTGCAGCCTCTATCAACCCTGCTGACATTGCAATTCGCTCTGGCACCTTCTTCCCGCTGTTAGCAAAAAAACCAAAGGTATGTACTCCACCCTCCCATGATTCATACTGCCAAGCCCAACATCCAGCACCTACAAGTCTCCAGCCACAGTGGTCTGACTAATGCAATGCAGCGCTAATGCAGGTGGTGGGATGCGACTGTGCTGGTGTGGTTGAGGATGCCAAACGCTCTGCAAAGGTGAACTATCTTTGCTGCTCTGCTCTGCTCAACAGGCAGGTCCAGTGCTGCTGTTGTTGCATAGCTGCATAGCAAATGCAGAAGTCACTGTTTTCATGGAGACACAGGCCATTTGGGTCCAGTTTCTTGTAATGTTGTTGCTAGTAGCAGCAGGGTTACGTCAGTTTGGTGTGCCGTGGTTGCACTCAGAGTGGCATATGTTGCAATGCAGTTCAAGCCAGGAGACAAAGTCATTGCCATGACTAACGGAGGCAACTGCCGCAACACTACAGGTGCGTTCCTGTGGTGACACTGCCAGTACAAACACTCTGTTAGTTTACTCCAACACAGCATGTACTGCATGCAACACTACTGCAGCCACAACTGCTGTGCATGCTTGCCCTGCACTGGTGTCATCCCATACAGCACCAGTTCACCATACAACCAATCAATTAATCAGCCCTCCATCCATCCATCCATCGAACAACACACAGACCAATCACTCAATCATGCAGTCACCTCGCATGAGCATCCATGAACATAAAAACAGCCAAAACAACGACCCAACCGGAGGAATCAACCAAGCTGCATGTGGACAGGGTGCTATGCGGAGTTCATGGCGGTGCCAGCGGATGACGTAGCACTGATGCCACCTAACCTCAGCTTTGAGGAGGCGGCAGGGGTGCCACTCACCGCCCTCACAGCATGGCAGGTGTGCTGCACATGTCATGTCATGTCACCTCTGCATGTCACCTCTGCATGTCACCTCTGCATGTCACCTCTGCATGTCACCTCTGCATGTCACCTATGCATGCCTCCTGTGCATGTCACCTCTGCGTGTCACCTCTGCATGTCACCTCTCATGTCACCTCTGCATGTCCCCTCTGCATGTCACCTCTGCATGTCACCTATGCATGTCACCTGTGCATGTCTCCTGTGCATGACATGTCATGTCACCTCTGCATGTCATGTCACCTCTGCATGTCAGCGCTGACTGACTACATCTACAACCTTGGTGTGCTCTCACTGCCCTCACAGCAAGGCAGGTGCGCTGCGCATGTCATGGCATGATCAATCAAGCAATTTACATTATCTGTCTTTAGGACTCATCAGGGGAGTCAATAGACAACAACTGGGGAAATGACATACACTTAGCACTAACTGTCATGGCTTGTCACCTCTGCATGTCATGTGAATCAGCACTGACGGTCTACATTTCCCACCCTAGTGTGCTCTCACTGTCTATTACTGCCCCAGGCTTTTGACTGCATGCTGCGATTGTGAGCTTGGTCGAAGCAAGAAATGCTGGCTAGCTCTGTGCATGTCATTGTGAGTTTGGCCAGACTGCATGTGCCGATAACTTGCTGGAGCATTGTCACGGACAGTCGCAGTCCTTGCTGAGCAGGCTTGCTTGCAAAGAGCCCACCAAGTGCATGCTGCGCAATTTTTATCAAGCTTTTTTTTGTCAGGTTTTTGTCAATGTCTCAACTTTTTTGTCAGGTTTTTGTTAGAGTTGTCAGTTGTTGTTATTGCTGAGCACCCTTGTTTGCAAAGAGCCCACCAAGTGCATGGTGCAGTCGTTGCTTACCACCTTTGTCTGAAGAAAGCAGAACAAGCACATGGTGCAGTCGTTGCTGACCACCTTTGTCTGAAGAACGCGCACCAAGCACATGCTGTACTCACTGCACAGCTGACATGGAAGCAGCCTCTCGCCAAGCAGTCTCTGCACAGCCAATTCACAAGTAGCACACCGTCAAGCACTTATTTAAGCAGAAACATTGGCTGCCGGAAACACAAAGCTATACTGAAGACAGCCCACAAAGTACATGCTGGTGCACACAGGCGCTGGAGAAGGCCAAGTTGAAGTCAGGCCAGAGAATTCTGGTTCAGGCCGGATCTGGTGGTGTTGGGTCATGGATTGTGCAGTTGGCTAAGATCCAGGGTTTGCATGTGACAGCAACCTGCAGCACCCCCTGTGTCACCTTTGTCAACCAGGTGCGCCTCTCAGTTTTTCTCTAGTTCTTCTTCTTTTTTGTCACCATTGTCAACCAGATGTGCCTCTCAGTGACACACCTCAACCCCTGCTTCAGTCCATAATGCCAGCTTTCCCCTCTTGTTTGAGCCAGTTTGGAAGTTGGCTGGAGCTATAAAGTTAGCCATGCTGCATGTTAGGCTGCATCAGTCTGGGGTCTGTCCGTGTGACCATGCATACAAGACAGCTGCAGGCAGGGATGGCAATGCTGAAAGCTTGACGACAGGCTTTTTCAGTCACATCTTGCAACGATGAGTGTTACAGCCAGATGCTCCAAATACTTCATGTTCAGGAGTGGCATTGACAGCAACTTGCTTCATGAAACGGAAATGTTGACGAGTTGCTAGCTGCGTCTCACCAGGACTACAAGTAGTTTCATGCACCTGTTTTTGCTTACTAACATACGCCATTAGTCAAATACGTGCTGCAGGAGCTTGGGGCTGATGTTGTCATAGACTACACTCAGCAGAGCCTGCTGGATGCATGCAAAGGTGCCAGGTTTGATGGGGTCATTGACTGTGTTGGGGGGAAGGCAGAGAGTGAGAGCTATGCATGCCTTCACCGGAGAGGCACCTTTGTGGAGATTTTGAACCCCGGAATGTCCATTCCGACACTCATCAGCCACCTGTTTAGAAGCATGGTTGGTCTGGGCCCAAGGCAAGTGCTTTCCCCCCCCCCACCCCAAATCCTGAAAGAGCCCTGCACTGATAGCAACCATGATCTCTCTGAAAGTAAAACACTTGGTTGCCTTTGTTTTTTCTGGAAATAAGGTAAAGATGTTATAGAAGCTTTGATTCCTGTGCATGTTGACATGGCTGCACATTGTCACACTGCAGATTCTGCAGTGCCACATGTCATGGTAGAAGTTGCTGTGGGTATCCACCACATGGTAGAAGTTGCTGTGGGTGTCCACCACATGGTAGAAGTTGCTGTGGGTGCACATGGCATGGGCTGCTTGTCTGCATGCATTGTTTGACAAGTTATAGCTGATGAAGTAGGACAGCTGTATGTGCTTCATCCTTGCAGCCCTTCACTACCTCTAAGTTTGCAGCTTTGCTGCTGCGTCCTTGACTGATGGGGAAACTCAGTGTGGTTGTCAACAGTGCAGACTGAGAATGAGAGTGGTTGCTGCAGCTACTCTGTCGTGTTTGCAGCACCAAATGGAGCCCAACTGCAAAAGGTGGCAGACTTGCTGGCATCCGGCAAGGCCAAAGCGCATGTGGACAGAGTTTTCCCTCTGAGTGAGGCAGCCAAAGCAACAGAGTACTTTGAAAGTAGGAAGGGTGGGCGAGGAAAGGTGGTGCTCAAGATTCAAACCTGACACTCTTTAGTGGCTCATGGTTTGGAGCATATTGCTCACAAAGGCCTAAGAGAGTTGCATGAGTATAATGGCCACAGACATGAGAGTTGCATGAGTATAATGGCCATAAACATGAGAGTTGCATGAGTATAATGGCCACTCAACTGTGTGAGCATTTCTAGCATTGTGTAGCAGAGTAGCTTTCGCAATTGCCAGTGTGATTAAGTCTATTGTTGCGATGTGTTGGCGTTCTTTTCTGCTGGAAGATTGGTTAAAAGTGCAAGTATGACTGGGTCCTAGCAGTAGGAAGCAGGTAGCAGCTGGCCCACGTCAAAGCTGTCATGTGCTATCTTGCCAACATCCCATGTGAACAGTCATTACATTCGGTTCTTGCATGAATAAATAAGCCAAGATTCAATTGTGTCTGGACAATCTACTATAGCTACTAGTACTGCCTGGATCATACTGTTGTGTTGTGTTCCGGAATTCTTGAAAGATTCAATGTACTGAAGTTTGCGCTGCCCTGTATATGAGATAAGCGCTACCATTGGCTTGCTATGGCGCATCTATGTGCATCAACACTGCATCAGCCTTGTTTACAAACTGATTAGTTGCAGGCAGCTGCCCCCAGTCTTCGTGCCCTGTATCACAAGCAAAGATCAGCACAGCGAAATTGCATACTTGATGGCATTGCACTTGACAATGTGTGGGTGCTATGACTTCAAAGCCTGATGTCACTTCAAGAGTTGCGATGCTATAACTTAAAACATACTGTGTACATCTGCACAAGTAGAAGGCCCAAGCATTGAGGGCACAACCATTGAAGGCACAACCATTGAGGGCACAACCATTGAGGGCACAACCATTGAGGGCACAACCATTGAGGGCCTTGTCCAGTTGTGATTTAGACTTGCCTTGTGGCTGCAGCTGATTATGCAATCCTTGACCAAGGCTACAACTTGTGCCCTTGTTTCCCTAGCAGAAAGGCTATTCCAGCCTTTGAGGGTCCTGCTTGAGCTCAATCTTCATCCGTTTGCAAGGCGACTGCTGACCGCAAATTGGAATTGTGGGCTGACTGCGTTCTTCTTCCCCCACATTCTGACCACCTTCTGCTCTGGTCTGATCCAAATCCATGACTTCATTTGGAATGTTGCCGCCACCCACTGAAACAGACTGACCTGCTGTGACCTGATTTTGAGTGCTGGCCGCCGCTTTGCAACCAACTTTCTCCTGCTGCAGTGTGGTGGGCAATGCATTGCAGTGTGCAGGGTCCTGTCTGGTGTCTGAAGCGCCGTCAGTGCATGACATGCTGCTGCACTTCCTCTTCTGTGTTGGACCTGCACCAGAAAAGTCATACTTGGCCTATTTGTCATTTTGTGTTGCAAGCATTTGCTTGGGATCACAACACATGTGCATCAGAATACAACACATGTTTGCGACTATGTGAAGCAATGGAGTGTCAGAAGTATGAAGCATGATCACCATAGATGCTCTTCTGAATACTGTGTTGCGAAGAGTGGAGAGTCATACCGCATGTGAACGCATTACATCATAAGCTTGCATCAGCTTACACCAGCTATGACAACACACAGTATGATGATTTGAACATGATTGCCATGATTGGCACAAGCGATCGGCTGTGTTGGCTGGCAGAAACTTGTAAAATCCTTCTTCTTCTAGGCGAAACTTAAATTAGTGCAAGCAGTATCACGCAAACTACTGTGCAAAGCATGCTACATCCTTGTGCAACAATCCGTGCCAAAAGTCAAAGAGAGACAGCTAACCTGCCAGCAGCAACTGCACTTGCTGCCAAGCCCTGTCTATAAGCATCTGCACGTTGGGGTCGTTCTCTCTCCTCCTCTCATCCAGCACGCCTGCTAAGTACGCCAAGCATGTTGCTGAACAGGAAGTCAAGCTAAGTGGTGCTGCAGAGGGCAACTGGAGGAAGCCCTGTGCTGGCTCTAGCCCCTGCACTTCTGGATCAGTAGGGATGCATGGACCTGCCTGACAGACTTGGATTGTCTCATCACTGGACGACAGTTTGGCCAAGCCCTGGGGCACTTCCTGGCCCGGCCCTTGCAGGATCAACTGTGCTGGCTGGGCAGGTGACTGATCCTGTTCAGTTGCTGCTGATGTGGTGCACTGCACTGTTTCCTGAACAGACTGTGTGCACTGTGGCGTCTGAGGTTTTGGCTGGTACGCTGGGCAGTAGCTGTCAATCTGAACCAGGGGTGGTTGCTGTGAGAGGCCACAGCTACATCAAAAGCTAGGAGGTCTCTCAAGCAGTGCTGCGCTGTCTGTGCTGACTGTGATGCGCCCAGTTGCACTGGGGCTTGTTGTCACAGACTGTGCTGCAGCTGTTGGTAAGGCCGCGCTGTGCCTGCTGTTGATACTGCGCATGCTTGCCATGTGTGCAAGACGCCTGGATGACGGTCCTGCCGTTCCTGCTGCTGATGATGCATTGTCCTTGCGCTGATGTGGCGATGCATCGCCACTCCTGCACTTGCCCTGCTGGGGGGAATCAGGGTCCTGACTGGACACTGTTGTGCTTGGCTTGTTCCTCAAGCTTGCTAGGTTGTCTCCTGTTGAAGGTGGTGTGGGGACAGACCCAGGCTCTGTTTGTGTGGTGGCTGTGTCTGTGGTGAGTGGTGCAGTCTGAAGCAAACTTGCAGATTCAGCTTGAGGAGGGTCTGATGCAGCATTGTGTGTGGCATTGGAGACGCTGGACAGGGTGCTGTTGGTGCTGCCAGGTTGCTGTTGATAAACATGCCGTTTGTTGATTGTGGCCCACCTGTTCTTCGCTGCGTTGTCAGTCCTGCATTTCACAGAAAGTTGACTCTCACACCATGGAGACCTGACTTCGATTAGTCAGACATGCATTCCATGACACATGCAGACCATGTGCTCAGTCTTTGGGGAATACAGTCATGTTGAACAGGGCTTACTTTCAAATCCTCAGGTCAGCAATGCCTTGCAGAGCATTGCAAAACGCACAAAATGCAGTCTGTCACAGAATTCAGCACTGTTTTAGCTTGCTCTGCTTGAGGGAGACTGCTGTGTGATTGCTGACATATGCGCTCAGGAAACAAGATATCAGAGGGTAGGCAGCAACTGACCTGCCACCCACCATTTTTGCAATCTCAATCCATTTGTTGCCATGCTTTTCGTGAGCCAGCAGCAGCAAAGCGTCTTCCTGCACAACACCAAAATATGAACTAGAATTCAACAATGCACCACGATGCAGTGTAGACCCATGCATGTGTTTCAAGAGGTCTTCCATCATGTCAAATGCATTAGGTATTCAAAGGCAGAGTCTGTTCTGTGTGCCAAGCTCCTCAGAGAAAGCGTGATGTATGCAACAGGAAGGTGCTGCTGCTTGCCCGTCACAAGTCAAGCTGATGCCGATTTGATCAGGGAGGGGTGAAACACAAAAGGTGACAAGTTCTTGATCCAAAAAAGACCAACTCAGAAGGGCGGCATACCTCAGGGCTCCATGTGCCAGACACCTTCAGTTCAGCATCCTGCATGCTCTTCCACCTTCGTCGGCACTGCAGACAAGCAAATTTTATCAGCATTAGCTGCAGGTCACTTGCAGGGTGAATAGTCATCTGCCAGCTAGGCCTACAAATGCTACAGCATAAAAACAGACATACTTGCTTGCTTGTCCTTTTCTGCAGGATGTAGGCAATCCATACCCACTTCTTTGTTCCATGCAGGCCCACTAGATTTTCCAGCATTGCATCCTCCTGCAGGAGTCGACACAGTGCTCGTCTCAGAGACGTGATTACGGCTTGAAGCCTTGACAGCGAACTTGCGGAAGTGTAAGCTATGCAGCTTTCGGAAGCCCTCGGAGAGGCGCAGACAGAGATAGACGCTACCTCAGACGTCCACTGATCCTTCGAGGCTGTTGAACGGACCGAATGACAGCCTTGCTTCCGCGCTTCGATGTCCATTACTGCCACAGCTTCTGTGTGCTGAAGCCGGATGTGTTTTGCAACCCTACTCTGGACTACACCGCTAGTGTACTCGATGACCGGATCTTTGCGGAGCGTGGACCGCGTCTACTGTTTGTCGCTGCTGCTGCTGCTGCATATCAACGCCGCTAGATCCATTTGCGTCAACACGAGCTCTAAAGCAGCCTGTGTGGCGGAAGGCGAGCAGGAGTGTGCGCCCCGCTCCATATGCGCATTCGCGCAAAATGAGGCGTAACGCTTGCCTGTCCGCTGCCCAATTTGGGCAGCTGCCCCGCCTCCCCCCCCACCCCAAGCCCTCTGTTTGCACATGTTCTGGCCCACCCACTCTTTTTAAATGTGCAATACGTGGGTGGTCATGTCAACACGAGGGACGGACAGGAGAGAATATTTTCATATACACTGTGTAGTATATGTATTACACAATAGACTGTATACTATAGCGGTTTCCATAGAATGAAAGAGTTTCAATGTGACAATCCGTCTAGGGATTTTCAGTGCCGGTACGTCCATACAGGATCTCTGCGATAAGGATGGAAATGGGACAGAAGCTAGCCAGATATGATGAGCCGAGTTGTCAGCTTTTGCTCGTCTCCAAAGTGTTGACATATCTCCTGTATAAACACAGGTAGCAGATCAAGCAAATGACAAAAGTGTTGATCAAACCTGTAGCATGTACAATTAATGTACATACATTACCGGTGATGATGCCGTTGGTAGAAACAGTGCATATGCGTGGTTGCTCAGTGCACCTTAAAGTTGCTTAGTCAGCTCGAGCAAGAAATCAGCACAAGTTCTTCTCGACACATTAAATGCTACTGCTAAGTCAGTTAAGTAACTGCAACTAGTTGTAATAGTCACAGTACACTAGATATAGACAAAAGCCAACAGAAACGCAAAATGTACAATCCAATGGGCCTCGAGACAGCCCCTGCTAAGGGTGTGTTAGCTGTTGCTCAGCAGGTGATCCAGGTCAGTGCCCTTCTGGGCGAATTGCTGCTGCAGCTGGACAGACCCTCACACCAGCACCTGCACATCACAGTGGCACACTATTAGCAACAAGATGCTAAATGGACGGTCATGGTGGTGCATTTGTGTTGAGAACAAGCTGGCGTGGCTTGGCTTGCCAAAGTGGAAATAATGAGGATACAAACACACTGGTGTCAAGGGTGCTTGGGAGAAAAAACCCAGGGGATTAGAGTGGGGAACATGAGCTTGCCTTCATGCTGGTGTGGTTAGTCCCCTGCAAAGCTGCCAAGTCTTGCTCGGCAGTGATCATTTCATCATACATTGGCAGCAGGTCAGCGCCCCTCCGGGCAAGCTGCTTCTGCAGCTGGTCTGAGCTGTCAGTGCCCCTCCAGGCGAGCTGCTTCTGCAGCTGGTCTGACCAGTCAATGCCCCTCCGAGCAAGGTGCTTCCGCAGCTGGTCTGAGCTGTCAGTGCCCCTCGGGGCAAGCTGCTTCTGCAGCTGGTCTGACCTGTGTCAAGCTACCTGCAAAGCACATGTAGCAGTAAGCAGCAGCTCATCACATGTGTTCATCAGACATGGAAAGCATAGATCTGCAGCCTTGTGTTGTGCAGCTTGCTGAAACAGATCCAAATGGTGGCAACAGTAGACCTTACAGGGATGCTCAAAAACAAAAGCTCTGGAGACAAGAATTGCCCTGCAAGCGTTGTTATGAATATCATGCTTCAGTCTGAAGTCCTGCAATGCAAAAGGGGACAGCATTTGCAGCTCCTACCTCCAACAGAGTCCTGGTGGGCAGCCAGGAGACTTTGCCACCGCCTGCTTGGCAGCAAATAGCTGGGCATGCTGCTAGGCGAGCAGAGCTGACTTGTCCTCAGTCTTCTTGCGGATCCTCTCCAAAACAGCCAATGATCTACCGTAAAATCACAGAACACTGTCATGCAAACTGAGCTAGTCCAATTGGATCTAACCTAATCTGATCCAATCTGATCTGTCATGTGTCACGGCTGGTGACGTCAAGAGTTAAGCAGAAAAGAAGGAGTCAAAGTCACACAAGCAAGAGCACATGCTCTGCCACCCATTTTCAGGGAGGTCTAGGGCCTCGTCCCAACTTCAGATTAGATTGATGGAGTTGGTAGCAATACCACGGCTGATTGTTTTCATCTTGATCATGGACCGCTTCCACCATGCGCTGATGCCTCTCCTGGACCCGCACCAGGTGTTGATCTCATCAGCCACAGAGCCTATAATGACATAAGCTTCACTGCAGAAAAGATTCAACTCACCAAGGCAGCTGCATGCCAGAGCTTTTGTGATAACTACCTTGCAAGTGTAACATCTCCAGTTGGCGCCAACTGCAGACTAGGCAATGAATGATTGCACAACGACACGCAAGCACACCTAGCATGCAACTGTTGCGCTGACTGGCGTAGATGTGCCATGGCAGCAAGCAAGATGTAGCGAAACTTTACTTGACAGAAGCTGCTGGTGGTGAGGATGCCTTTTGCTGCGCCTGTCCACCACTAGCTGCACCCCCAACCCCACTCACATCCCCATCACTCCCACCAGGTGCACTAGGAAACCCAAATACCAGGGAGCTCTCATCATCATCCACTGCTGCTACAAACTTGGTGCTGAGACCACGTACTGCCGCCGACACCGGTGGCTGCTGCCGCCTTGTCTGTGGTGTGGTCCTTGCAGAAGAAGAAGTAGTGACAGCCGAGATGAGGCCACTTCTGGAAGCAGCAGCTGCATGACTGGACTGGGAGCTGCTAGCTGCGGTTGCACTGCTGACTCTGTCAGTCTTTGCACTGACCGACTTTGCACAGCTGACAGAACAGCTGTCACCTGACTCATCAACAGGATGCTGGGATGCACCAGCCTGCTGGTTTTGGTCACTGCATACTGGTCTGCGCATGCTGAACAGCTGGGCAAAGAAAGCCTTAACAAGTGATAAGCCCTGAGGCAACCTGAGAGTCTTAGCTACCATCCTCAGCCATTGCTTCAGTTTGGCAAGCTTACTGATATGCTGCCGAGAGCTGTCTGGGGCAGGAGGGCAATGAGCTGCATGCATGCTGCTTCTATAGCTGCTTGAAATGAGTGGAGTGCTGCTTGTGATCGCAACAAAGTGTAATCGTAGATGCCTGCGCTGCTCTGCAACGTTTAGTTCTGAGGCGCTGAGCGTGGCACTTGAACTAGACGCAGCTGCAGGCCCTTCAGGTCCACATTGAGCTGCACGGATGAACGCTTCCTCTTTTTCAATGACCCTTTGAAGATAAGCAACATTAGCTTCAAGGTACTGCAGTTTACAATATGGGTGACTTCTCATGCTCACAGCAGTGGCTCTGTTGCTGGCTTCTGGACAGAGCAGGCACAGGAAGAAATCTGCAGCCAGGTCTGGAGTACTGCTGCAAGCTCTGATCCTATCAATGATGGGATGCGAGACAGGGGTGCCCGTGGCTTCAGCAGAGTGCACAGCTTCCTCCTGCAAACAACAGAAGGGTGCTGTCAGCTGTGCTTGGTGAAAGATGTGTTCAACAGCCATACACGCATGCTTTTCCCTGCACAGCGGGAGCGCTTTGGGGTGGACACTATGAAAAGAGACACACAATGCAACAGGGTCACTAACATGCAGCAGAGGGGTAACGATTGATTGCTGGTCAGAACTGATTGACATCTCGGTAGGCTTAATGACACAGTTACAGAATCAGTCTCACCCATGTGTTATGCACGGCTCCCATTGCTTCATAGCCCTTCCAAAGCTCTCCATCAGCCTTTGACAAGTATCTTGGGGCCCGTTTAGGGCTGCCCTTTGGCTCAAAAGGCAGGTCACCAGTCATTAGGAAGTACAGAACAACGCCCGCAGACCAGAGGTCACATGCTGGTCCATTGATCTTTGCTGATTGGTCATAGCAGCCCTCAAGCTGAAGCTGAAGTGAGCGTAGCTGCTCTGGTGAGCCAAAGTACAGGGTGGCGCCCACAGGCAGTATGTCTGTCACAGTGGGATCTGCAACACAGTCAAGTCACTAAGGGCTAGAGCAGTACTGCTGGCTGATCAAACCCGGCATGCTTAGGTGAACACTGTACCCATAAGAACAAGGATAACTGCTTCCATGCTTCATGAGTGGCCAGGTTGTTTGACACAAAGATGCTGAAGGAGAAGATACAGGTGGAAGGCAAGTCACAGGTCCACATGTACAAATCTAATGGGAGACACATCTTAAAGACCGTTCTACTTGGGACCAAGCTTTGCATTGCCGCACAGACAACATTTTCTTATGGTGATGATGATCAACTGACCTGAGCTACAAGTCTGGGCAAAGCCAAAGTCAATAAGACGCATGGTGTCCCACAGCCCGCCATCAGCACGCAGCATGACATTGTTGCTTGTGAGGTCAAGATGAGCAATGCCTGCTTTGCTGTGAAGGTGTTGCAAAGTCTGCGCGCAAAGGAAATATCGTCAAGAAAATGTTATCAAGAAAATGCTGCCAAGCTTGGTGCATGTTTTGTTTTGTCTGCAGCTTACCAGCAGCAGCTCTGCCGCAGCAAGCAGCATCCTGACTTCTCTGCTGTTGACCTGCTGATTGCTCACTGGTGGCAGTTGACTCTCTTCCCACATTGTGTGACCCGTGACCAGCCTGCACAGCCGCTAACTGAATATGTCAGACATTCTCTGCTTGAGTGCCATATACAGTTCTGTGAAGCACAGAATGCACACAAGAGAGCCTACTCTTGAAATAGATAGGGGTAGTCGTCTTCGTCGAACTGCAGATCCACAAACCTAACAACACCAGGCACATCGTGATAGTTGGCTTGTATCAGCATCCTTGCCTCACAGTTGCACAAGTCAACTGTGTCTTCCTGAGACAGCCTCTTGACAGCGATAAACTTCTCGTTGCCGATCGTGCGACATCTGCGTATGTAACGCCTGTGAGTGATTGCTGTCACACACTCGAAACAGTGCCGAAGTGAACACATACCTTTCAACCAGGTCAGATACCCCACCAGATCCTAAGAACCTTTCCTTTGCACTCCTAGGTCGCTCATATTTCGCACTGTACGGGCAGACCTCCATAGTGCTTTGCAGCCAAATGCAGAACGTGTAAAACAGATACTATTCAGTCGTGCGCTGGTCTTTGTGCAACACCTGTGTGTTTGTCACAAGAAAGAAGTTATACAGGCATATTACTAACATAGCCCCCATGCATGTATGACTACAGCTGAGCTGGCAGTCCGTTTCGTCAGCATGCGCAGCAAAGCTTTCTCCTCTTTTCTTTTTCACTGCAGGCGTGCAGCAATGCCTCCTTGCACAACCTCATCCTCGCTTGTCTAGCACGCATACAGAATGCTGCATCTGGCGTAAGCAGCTCGACTGCGAAGGTCACAGATGGGTTGGTTGGAGTCACTCCAACGTGCCAGTCGCGTTCGTAAGTGGCTGCCTTCAGCCATATGTAGTTCTGACCGTATCGCGGAGGAAACCCCCAACGCATCGGGATTGCGGCTGCCACCGTCTGACGAGAGGGACGGAGTCTGGTACTCAGGCACCGGCGATGACACTGAAGTAGCCCAGTCGGCCTTGCCAGCTGACGTAAGCATTCTTGCCCTTCATTGCCTGACGACCTATTCAGTTTGTCTGTGTGCGCTGCTTTACATGCTTCGCTTCCGAAGCGCTTGCTTCACAGGCTGCGAACCAACGATCTATTAAAGGCCTATTGCAGGTTTCAGCAGGACGCGGTGCTGCTGCGGCCCCCCCCAATGACATGCAATTGCAATGTACAAACGCTGCTTGCAGGTCAAATCATCGGTCTATGCTGCTGCACAAGATGCACCTCGGCCCGGACTCGGTGTGGGAGAGGCTTTCTTCCATCACGCCCGGCCCCTTTTGCTGATCGAAGACTACATCAGCTCTGCGCCATCTCAGGGCCAAATCCCGAGTCGCAAGGGATGGAATGCTTCATCAGCTGTGGGGAAAGTCTATTCCCAGGGCACACAGCCTTGGTTATAGCCGCAGCAAACTCAAAAGAGTCTGCAGCTAGGACGCAGGCCGTAGGGTCATCAAGTCTCAGCATTGCCAGTGCTGATCATCATGGTGAACAGGAGCAGCCAAATGCTGCAGCACAGGCAGCAAACACTCAGGCTTCTGGTCTGCATGCACCAGCTGATGCAGACACCCACGATGGGCTCACACAGCATGGGAGTGGTGAATTGGATAAGACAGTCCCCAGTGTCAGTGAAGGCCTAGCTGTGTGCCATCAGCAATGCAGCTGTTGATGGTGCAGCCTTGGTCATTGGCAACACGCAACTGCCTGAAACTGCAAGGCCTTCCGATAATGCCTTACCAAGTGAGGTGCATGCAGCTGTGGATCAAGTTGTCATGTGCAACATGATGACTCCCAGCAACAGTGGTAATGCAGAGGCAGAGGCATCCGCACCCAAACAAGCATTCCTGTCAAACAGGCAAAGCAGTGCAGACAGCGTGCCACTGGGTTTTGAGCAGGTTGTACCTGCAAAAAGCTTGTCAGGCTTGCTCACGGATCCACCTTTGCAGCGGGGAAGCAACAGAGCAGAGAGGAGAGCCAAGCAGAAGGAGGAGAAGGCCAAGGCCTCAGCTTTGGCTAATGCTGAGCGCAAAAAGGCTAGCCCAGCATATGTCGCCAGGATGGTATGTTGTCTCCTGTGCATATAAATTGTTGTGCCCTACACATTCCAGATTAAATCTGGTGCTTGATGTATTGAGAACTTTCTCCATGCCTGTTTTGCTAGGGGACAGTCCGTTTAGCTGATGTGGTGGATTTTTTGAGCTCCCAAACTCTGCTCAGTGCTCTTGTACATGTTGTTGGTGCCGTCAGAAAACATGTCTGTGTGTAGACGCCAGCCCAAAGGGCAGAGGATTGGTCAGAGGAGCTAGCTGATTCACATAGGAGGGGCTGATGCAGCCCAGCAAGAAGTGATGAAGGAAGCAGCTACCGTCCTTGAAGCCAAAGCCAATCTGCGGGCTCAAGAAGCCATCAATCTGTTACAGGTTGGTTTGTCTCATGCATACATAACAGGACATTGTTGGGAGCAAGCACTTCAGATTGTGAGGGCTGTGCATTTGTCAGCAACACCCAAGATGTTGGATTCTACCCATGATGTAGACATAGCTACACTGGGCGGCTTCACCAGCGCATTCTTTTGATACATTGACATGCATGAACCATGGTGCTGCAGAGTGTTGAGGAACAAAGTGGGGCAGGCGCTCTTTTGCAGCCAAAGAGAAGCATAAAAAAGCGTCAGTCTGAACGACGGCGTGGGCAAGAGAGCCGAAAGCAGAAAAATACCCATTCTCAGGTGAGCATCACCAAATATGCTCTTACAGGCCAAAAGTGCGTTACATGCCAAGTGCATTTGAGGCAATATCTCCCATAGCATGATGTATGATTGGCAACTCTGCACCTCAAAGGCAATACAATTGTGTTGTAGGTGGCTGCTAAGCAGAAACGTGCAGGAAGGGTGATTGACAACGCTGAAGACCAAGATGCTTCCATCCACTTTGGGAGAGACAGTGAGCATCAGCAGGTCAAAGAGGTCAGCTCAATTATCTGCAAATTGAGCAAATGCTTGCATCTTTAATTGCAATGCATCATATCTGCGCTACAGCATTCTGCTTACTTTGCAGGTTACAAGTGACAAGGCCAACATCTCCTCAGATGAAATGGCTAAAAAGCTTGGAAAACCATTAAAAAAAACAGCAGGGGCGAGATGGCTTGTCATCTAGCCAGGTATCATGACAGCTGCTGAGCAATGCTGAGCAATGGTGTGCACTGGTCATACGTTAGCTGGGCATTTTTAACTCAGCAAACAGGCATCTCAGGGAGACAACATGCTCAAATCTCGTTTGCTACAGGGGAAATCTAGCAGATCAGGTGCATGTGGCGCAAGATATCTTGCCGCAGAGAAAGAGTGGAATGTAAGTATCTGCTCACCTTGAGAGGCTTTCTGCCTGGTCCTTGCAAATGTTTTTGCCCAAGCTGTGCAGTTTTATGTTTTTTTAACTTTTATTGCAATGTCCAGATCAGGCCAAACAAAGGAATGAAAGATTTGCTGAGGCTTCTTGTTGGTTGCAGGCACGAGCCCCAAAGCATGTCAGAGAGGTTATTGCTGCTAACCCCAGGTATTGCACCATTGTCTGTTGACTGCTGCTTCCTGTCAGGCACAGGCCTAGGCCCCAAGACCATTTGTTAGTCTGAATGAGCTTCATCTTCGTGTCACAACCAGAGTTCCCATGTACACTGCAGGAACGCTTCCAAGCAAGGTCGCCTGCTGTTCTTTCAGCACAGAGAGGGTATGGGGTACCTCATTGACTTCCATACATCTGCTGAGTGGCGAATTGAGCATGAGGATGACCACCTGCATTTGGAGGAGGTTCAAGATGCCACAGAGCTCTACCTACGGATTGTTCAAGAATACCTTGGTAAGTTGTGTTTCACTTTTTGCTCAAACTGTGCAACCTGCTGTACTGGCAAGCCACACTTACTGGTCAATGTCATCAATGTTTGCAGCCACAGACGTTGATGCGATCCTCATGACATCAGCCATACAGTCAGTGGAACTTCTTGTGCCTGCCTCTACTTGAGTGTGCACAAACTCTACAAAATTACCTGTCAACATCCTGGTGTCGATGATTGCATGCAACTGACAGTATTGCTAATGATAGCAGTACTAGTAACAACGACTGGGTGTGCAGTGCATGAGCTACGCAAGAAGGGCGTGACTATAGTAACAGGCTGTGGCAGTCAGGCTCAGCTTGACAGAGTCATGGCCAGGCTGGCTGCTCTCCAGGGGTCTGTTGTTGATGGTTTCCACTTGTGGCCACCGGCAAAGAGGGATACCTCAGGTGCGGTCCAAGTGACCGTTCTTTAACCCCACAGTGGACCAGTCAGCCACTGAGGTGAGCCTCACTGCAACACGTCATGGACACTTTGCTTGTCAGATAACAGCTGTTCTCAGCTCTGATCAGCTTGTTGATGTGGAATGAACACAGATCTAGATCAAGAGCAAGGTTTATTGATCATCAGATCATACTTTCTGTTTTTGAAGTTGTGTTTGTGTCGCTCTTTTGGTGACGTGCTGTTGGAAACGTGCATGGTGTGTCCGCACATCCATCAGCTGGGGCATAGAGTTTGATGTTTTCATTTTTGCACTATATTGCTGCTGTTGCAAATGGGAGAAAGCATTGCATGCTTGAGCTGGTACAGGTGTGCTGTGTCACACAGCCTTATGACATGCGCAGGGGCATGAGCTCATCTCCAGTCAACCTATGGGCATGAACATCGTGCTGGTAATTGCAACCATCGTATAATGTCTCTACATGATAATTGCGGGTAGCATCCCACCAGAGGCAGTTTGTTGGCGCTTTCGGTGCAAAGACAACTAAATTTGGGGCTTGCAAATGTCAACAGACACAGGTGTGCGGTGCATGTACTTTGGCCTGATAGATTGGATCCCAGATACATGTCCCGAAGGATGCAATGATGTGCAGAGCCCGGTGAAATGTCTGGATCCTAGGTAATATGCAGATACAGTATGCAGTCATGCAAGGCTGTGTTAGGCTGCGCACTGCATTTAAATGCATTGAAATTCATCATGGAGGCCATGTCTACACTTGAGTAAAGCTAGCTCTGGGCTGCCGCCTTAGGAGGCTCCCGTTGTGATCACTGAAAAGATGATCACTTTTCTTTTCTTTCTTTCTTTCTGAGTAGAGCTGCTGACGTTGAAAGCTGCTGAGCATACATGTATATACATACATACATGCATACATATATACATATCTACATCTATATCTACATCTATATATATACATATATATATGTATGTGTCATGCGTTATGTGTTCACATTATGATTCACATGGATGATTCTGATCATTGTCATTAGCGTATCATGATAACTGACAGTATTGCTAATGATGGCAGTACTAGTAACAATGACTGGGTGTGCAGTGCATGAGCTACCCAAGGAGGGCGTGACTCTTGTACCAGGCTGTGGCAGTCAGGCTCAGCTTGACAGAGTCATGGCCAGGCTGGCTGCTCTCCAGGGGTCTGTTGTTGATGGTTTCCACTTGTGGCCACCGGCAAAGAGGGATACCTCAGGTGCGGTCCAAGTGATGTGGAATGAGCACAGATCTAGATTAAAGCGCCATGTGTATTGATCATCAGATAACACTCTGTAATTTGAAGTTGTGTCTGTGTCGTTCTTTTGGTGATGTGCATGGTGACATACATCCATCAGCTGGGGCATAGAGTTTGATGTCTTGATTTTTGCACTACAGTGCTGCTGTTGCAAATGGGAGAAAGCATTGCCTGCTTGAGCTGGTACAGATGTGCTGTGTTACACAGCCTTATGACATGCGCAGGGTCATGAGCTCATCTCCAGTCAACCTACTGTTCGCTGTGCGTTTCACACGCTCAGCGTACGCACCTTGCAGTAGTAGCTTCTTGCACACTGAGCAGCAAGTCCCGGTACATCACCCTTCGAGCTGCTTGTGGACATGGAATCATTATCTGAGGAGCCGGATCCTTCGATTTTCATCGCGGATATGCCGGAACCGGAGGAAGAGGCTGGCACGACTGATCAGTTGCCGGTCAACGTGACAACGATCAACGCATCTGCAGACCCGTCAGGTGACC
>JAABUK010001315.1_pt1 | contig 47891 bp, 45 predicted proteins | sample 5559141 | NCBI WGS metagenome assembly JAABUK01 (sample SAMN10711869, study PRJNA513367) | rock metagenome | isolation source: Antarctica rocks | place: Antarctica: Victoria Land, Pudding Butte nord | collected 2016-01-03 | reverse complement strand
TTTCACTAACCTCAATGACAACTATTCGGGCAAAATCGGTGGCCTTGACGAGTTATCTCGAAGAGCTTCTGCTACATCCACCTTTGCCTCACGTTCTCGACGAGGAGGAGCTCCTATATAAGCTTATTACCCCGCAAGACCCAGCGAAGCGAGGAGCTCAATTGAGTGTTCTACTGCGGCCCGGACTCCTTGATGGAGTAATGAAGACCTTGGAAGATGCAGGTGTGATTGTCGACGAACGAAAGCCGGACGTGATTCGGGTGGCTCCAGCTCCCCTATACAACACCTTTGAAGAGGTCTGGCATTTCGCCAACGTCTTCACTGTAGCATGTTTGAGGGCGCAAGCAGGCCTGGTCAACGACGGTCATGAAACGGAAGGTCTCAAGGGTAAAGCAGACAAGGGCTGGGCCCAGATCAAATGAACCTTACTTGGTCATGCTGGCGTGGGCTGTAGAGTATAGATGGAATGATCGCTGCTTCACAAAGGATCGGGGACATGCACGTAGACGCCTCCTTCGAGGTGTGGTGATTGAAACTCGGAACGCTTCATGAAGAGTGATCCTCGACAGAGGGAGAAGATGATGATGCTCACTCAAGATGTTTCGAAGGTGGTCGTGCGTCGTTCCGCACCCCGTACTCCGTATCTTGGCGTGCCTGGGCGGCTAAACCTCCAGCCAATCGGTGAGCTACCAGACATGCTGCAAGCGAAGACTCAGAACGCCATCTTCAGTCCAATCCACTTTCGCCCACTCACAATGATCAGCGCCATGGAGCTCTTCAGGCTAGATTGGCACGACTGGCTTTTCTTCATGCAAGCTCTTACACTGTGCATGGCTAGCCTACCAACCTCAGGAAATCAGGATGCGAGGATGCCTCTCTACGCGCTGGCCCTTCGTGACCGTTTCCGCTCGTTCCTGGCCCTGACCCAACGCTTTGGTCTGGACTGAAGATTCCATGACATCTCCTTATTTCCCACCTTGTCCATTGTTTGGCATCTCGATTGAGATCAATCGCATTCAATGTCGTGCTGCACACAATAACATTGCATTGCGCCATTGCCTGTCGCATCTGTTGCTCTGAAACCCTCGTACCGGCCCAGCTGTTGCAACAGCATCTGCTTTCCCACTTCTCATTTTGAAGCATCTTGTCCCAAATCCAAGGAGGACGTCGGGTGGTCTTACAGACTATTACTCAAAGCAGCAGAACAATCAACACACTCGGGGAAGCTCACCGGCGGCGCTGCTTCAACACCTGCTGAAGCGGCACTCCGTTAGCTTTCGCCACGCAGGAATGTCATTAAAGCAGGTGCGGCTTATTGGTCAAACATTCAAAGGTCAATGCTGATGGTATGATGATGTAGGAAATCGAGACCTGGGTTCAGGCCATTGCGCAGTACGATAATCAAGAATTCGAGGAGTCGCTGAAGACTTTTGATGACATCTCGGACACCTCGAAGATACTGTTCAATTGTGGGGTCATACACGCGACTTTGGGGGAGCACGACAAAGCTGTAAGCCTCGGATACAACTTAAGGTGACACTGGAGGTCTCACAGACAACAGGTTGAATGCTATCAACGGGCTATAAAGCGGGACAACTACTTAGCGGTGGCATACTTCCAGCAAGGCGTCTCGAATTTCTTAGTTGGCGACTTCGAGGAAGCTCTGGCAAATTTCAACGACACGCTGATATACTTAAGAGGGAACAGATACATCAATTACGAGCAATTGGGGTTGAAATTCAGATTATTCTCTTGCGAAGTGCTCTTCAATAGAGGATTATGTTACATCTATCTACAACAGAAAGAGGCAGGGATGGGTGATCTGATGTATGCGGCTAAGGAGAAGGTGACACCAGAGATCCACGATGTAATAGACGAAGCGATCAGGGAGGAGGCTGAGGTGACCCCGTCATTGTCGAGAAAGCGAGCTTGCGACTAACGGTTCGTAGGGATACACTGTGTTCTCAATTCCCGTCGGAACTATATACAGGCCAAACGCTGCCAAGGTGAAGAATTTGAAAAGCCAGAATTATTTGGGCAAGGCGAGGTTAATAGCGGCATCCGATCAGAGGAAAGTATTCGCTGGCTCCGCAAGTGCTGCGTCACAAGCCAATGCAGCTGCCCTGAACAAGAGTACAGACGATCGACCTCCTGAATCTATATCCTTTGGTGCCACCAACCTCGTCAAGCCTGGATTACACAGCAGATCGAGACAGCAATCAGAACCTCCAGTCAATCGCAACATGTTCCCACCAACACCTCCTCCAGACCACGATCCTGTGCGTCCAGCATTCATCCCAGCATCCACCTCCCCACCAGCCAATATTCCAACATTGTCCAGCCAAATCTACTCACCCAATAGCCCGCCATCGAAGGTCCCGTCGAAGCCTCTCCGCCCTGAGCCTTTGAACCTCGAACAAATAACTCAAGAAAAGCCGCGGATAGGGACGAGTCGAACAGCCTCCGAGCCTCGCGGCCCTTCAAACGCGTACCGCAATTACTCCTCTCGCGACCAGCCTCCTTCGCGTCGCCTCTTCATGGAGACCACGCCCATGCGTCCGCACTCCAACGGTGCCGAAGCTGACATCGATGAGCAGCCCGACGAGGTCGCCCAGGCATACCCTCGCACCAGGGCGCGATCCTCGCATCACTCCTCATCGAACGGCTACAGCCAGCGCCGCCAAAGCTCTCGCACCCGGAATCGCTCACGGAGCCGCCAACGAAGACAGCACTTTAGCATCGACGAAGAGCCGTCCGAAGATCCAGGCACGGCATCAACCGGCTCGTCAATGGACGAGTACGAGATCCTACACAACGCCGGCGGTGGTCTATCGCGGCCTTCCCCTCCACCACGCGCTCGATCGAGTAGCCAACGTGCTACATCCCGCTCTCGGCGGCCGTTTGAGCTCAGGAACATGCGTGTCAAAGTCCACTATGGCGATGACACGCGGTACATAATGCTCACTCCAGAAGTGCAGTTCTTGGAGTTTGTGGATCGAGTCAGAGAGAAGTTGGGATTGAAGAGTGGCTTCAAGTTGAGGGTCCGGGACGAGGGTGATTTGATCACCATGGGCGATGGAGATGATTGGGAGTTGGCCCTTACCGCTGCGAAGAAGGAGGCGAGAGGGGAGGGTGCGGAGATGGGAAAGATGGAAGTTTGGGTCGCGCAAGTCGTTTGAATGAACCCCTCACGATTTGATGAATTGTACGAGATGCGTGTTTGGGTATATGGACGGGCGAAGTCGCTCCCAAGTCTCCGTCTTTTTCGCTTCTTGGGTAACAAAACGTTAATCGTCGGGCTTTGAAGGTTGGCAATCTGGACATCGATCTAATCTAATAAAGGCCATCTATTCCGTCTAAATTCCACAATGGGTCAATGATTGCATTCACTGAAGTCGAGTCACTAAAAGCTAGAGGTAACGATCCTCCGAGCCCACATAGTACATAAATTCGCTTTCAAAAACATCTGCAAAGCTGAGGCAAACAGTCCAAAACCAAGAACAGATCCCATATCCATAGCGGTCTGTCTTCCAACGCTCGACAGCGTGATGGACGCGGCAGTTTGATAGTTGGTGAAGCTTCACATGCGTAGGAGGATGTGATCTAAGTTAGAGACCCATAAGGTATAGATCTATGAGGGGACTGAGGAGAAGCTCCGTCTGGGCATCTTCCATACCGGGATTCAACAGCCACGAGCTGCGGGATCCTGCCCTCGTGGGAGAGGTGTGCAGTAGAGCTGCCACTGCTTGAAAGAGTGAATACTCGTGGGTGTACTTGGCTTGAAGAGCGGTCTCATTACTACACGGACGATGTGGGTCAGAGTAGGTAGGTACCTCTCCTATCAATGTCACTCGGTTGGGGTCACATAATTATCAACGTGGATCGAACATCTTGTGTAAAGCTCTCGGCTCTAAGCTCCTTTTCTCTGTCTCGAGACCCCCCATCATGGGGTTTGACACACGATACGTGCAATAAACGCGTTATATACAGTCTCTCTCCTCCTTAACGATGATCAAGTCCGGCATGCAGCAGTCTTCATGCCGCCTCGCTCGCGCAACGCCGGCAGTCCCAGATGTCGTTGACGCCGGTGGCCCTTTTGAGTGGCCGAGGGTATACATTTCCATCTTCCACGCTATGAGGTGTGGTTCACCAAGCAACTCATCTCAGAAGCCCCAACGCCTTGCACATGTGATCAGTGATACAGCTTGCCACAAAAAGAACCAACTCTCCGGGAATATTCTGTGTGTCCGTTTAATCATGGTCCGTTCGCGTGATGTTCCAGAGCTTGGGCCAGATAGTACGCCACGCATGCCAGTGCAAAACTTCCATATAGTCATAATATGGTGCACGATGTTGTATGTGTAATCCTACTCATTGGTGATTGTCAGCTACTATTGCTGGATGGTACTGGCCGCATTCGTTTCGGGGGCCCCATCCGACTCGGTAGATTCCCCATCCTCCGACTCGGAGGCTTCCATATTAACCCTTTGACGAACATCTGGTCAGACTAATGAACGAAACGCCGGCTGTACGCAAGGGTCATGGGTGACTTAGGGGAAAGAAAATGAATTACCATCTTTGGGCTTCTATTCTTCGAACCCAGGTTGCGCAAAGCTTTAACCGCTGCCTGATAGATGTCATGGGTATCAATTTATATTTCTCGTCGTCTGCGATGGGTAATATGCTGGCGAACCAGTATGGGAATAGAGCTGGGTCTGTTGGGGGCGGACCATAGGAGTGAAGGACGCGAGCGTGCAGCCATGGTGCAGAAGCGGCTTGCATCCTAGTGATGAAATCGGTACCGATATTCAGTAGGTCAATTGTTGGCATCAGGCTCAATTGGCCGAGTTTGTCAGTTGGTGATACCGCAGGGCCGGTCGTTTCCAACGCTTCCATTTGCTCTTCTTGCTCCCATGGGATATCGTCAATGCGTTCGATATCGCCGACCATATATCCATCGAGATGTCCATGATCCTTGACCCGAAATCTCGAAAGTCCACGGGTTTCGATGAGACTCCGTCCATCAGGCATCAACTCCATACTGTGAATGGAAAGTAAGGTCCCATATAGCATGAAGTTGACATTCCCTAATTCTCCCTGTGGCTCGTTTCTCCTATTGTACATGATCATGCCAAATTTACTATCACCACTTTCTATCGCCCTTCGGATCATGAGACGATATCGAGGCTCGAATATATGTAGGAAGCAGGGCATGGACGGATAAGCCAACGAGCATACAAAGAGGGGCATATTCTTCGAGCCAAGCACAGCAAACTCTTCCTGTCTCGCAGCCTCCACTCGGGCTGCTACCAGATCCGGGCATAATCCCACTAATAGCTTGTTCAGCGTTTGGTTGCTTGGGACCTGATCAAGTCGTGGAGGCATTGGTAGGACTCGACGACATATTGGACACATTGTAGAATGGTCAAGCACTCGGGCCACACATTTCCGACAGAAAGTGTGGCCGCAGGTCGTCGTTAACGGGTCCAAAATCAGACCGTAACAGACATGGCAGTCGAGCTCGCTTTTGGTTGCTTCCTTGAGGTAAGTCAACATTGCAGTATCCAAATGTTCGTATGTGTCTCCGGTAGGTGACATTGTTTGGTAAGCGACCTCTGAATCGTACCATAACTCGCCAATTTCAGCCATGGTGTATGTAGCCACCAGGCGGCCGCCATTGAGGACCATGGATGCGGGGAATCTGGGCTCCTTCGAACTGTCTACGACATTCTTCCAATGAGGTCGTTCGTCCAGGAGAGTAGGTGTGTCGGTGGTAAGCGGCCGGCATCGGGCGACCTCAATGCTCACTCGGTCCAAGACCTTAGCCAAGGTCACATCCTGACTGCAGTCGTTGATCGAATGGTCCTTCCCACATGTTTTGAATGGGCACATGAAGCCTTCTTTTCTCATTATACTCGCAGGGAACTGTATGTTGGGTCTCGCATGAAGCTCTGGCAAGCAGGTCTTGCACAGAGAATGGCCGCATGGGAGGGTGAGAGGATTTCGAAGAGGAAGGGAGCATCGTGTGCATTGAATGAGGCGAACGATGGCGCGAGCATCGCGGTGAGGGTCAACTCGGCTGGCGGGGTTGCTCGGTGAATGGTTGAGTACCTCAGTCATGGATGCGACTGTAGAGGGTGGTGGAATGGAAGATGGATCGTGTGGACGGTCGGGGACCTGTGCTGTTGGAGCACCTTGGCTGTCGAAGAGACTCATCTATATCGTTCTCTTTCCTCCATGCAAAAGCGTGACAGGGTTGTGTAGAGATATGAAGCTGTTGCTGTACGACGGGCTTTCGTATGAGGCCACGAGGCTTTCCCGAACGTAGGGTTACTAGAGCGGTTAAGATGATAGTTGACGATCAAGATCTGTAGGACCTAGAATTGCTGCAAGTGACAGGGCTTCGGCCGGGTATATGAAGGAATTGGGCTGACATTGGGTGGGGGAAGACGGATGGAAGTATGGCAATCGCTTAGTATGGCGGGATATGCGAATCCGAGTGTCATGCGAGCTGTGGGATAGAGAGTTATTATTCAAAGAGCAAATGAAGGAAGATGTCGAGGACGCATTGAGCAGACAAGAACGCCTGGTGAGATTACGGCTACCGGAGCACACGGTGAGAGGGCTCGAACAATGTCAAGCAAGTGCATTATGTACATAGTACCCATGCTATCAAACTCAAGTATGTCGCTACTGCGTTGTCGTTTGTCTCATGGTATGCCTGTTCAAGGGCGCAACAGTGGTCATTGTGGTCCAAGGCCGTGGTTGTTGTCTCCACACGATCCACCGAATCATCGGTGACAATGCGGGAATGCATGACGACTTGATCGAAGGGAGCCACACCTCTCTCCCGTGCTGCACTCTCTTCATTCGCTGAGAGCCGAGCGCCGCCTCGCTCAACCCGGGACTAAATGATGAGATATCCAGTGGCCAATGATGGGTGGAGACGCTCGACTGCAATCACACCAACTCCGCAAGCGAGCAGGGGAAGCAGGGTGAAATGCAGACTGGGAGTGGGAGAGGCTTCCTTTCCCATCGACAGCGCATGGCATTTAAACATAGGCGTTCATCATATGCTTATCGGCACCTCCACCAACCAGACCAATTACATCTTAGTTCAGCATTGGCAGTGTTGGAGTACTTTTAAGATGTTAAAGTAAGATCGTAAGATCGTAACGGCTTGATTACTCATGTTATCCTATTAGGTTCCTACCTTATGTCGTCTGCTAATACTGTCAGTCGCGTGACTCGGATGCCTCAACCAGCAGTTCCGTCATCAACCCATTTCACCAACGGCCTTGCCTTGATACCTAGTTCTTCGAAGTGAAGATCGGAAGGCCAGAGGCGATTGCATCCATAGCGAATGGAAGTGGCCGATGGGCCCATTCCCATGCCCAAGTTCGGGGCTTAGATGGATGCCCGCTTCAACGTACTGGCACGCCTTTTCCACCGCATTCGGGATGTCATCGACCCGGGTAGAGCTTGTAGACCAGGCGATACCACATGCTATCGCTGCTGTAGGGGTGTCAGTTCTTAAAGCAACACTGATTGAGACGTACGGGCCGTGCAAATGAGCAAATTGCGTAATGTGAGCGAAATCAGTGGCAAGTTCACATCGTATTGGAGCCAGCATGGCCTGCATCTTGGCCGCACCGCGACCGCAAAGTCTTCAAACAGGAGCAAGCATGAGAGTGAGCTTACATGCAAGTGAGCAGCCAGTTCCATGGGTGTTCCTGCTGGATTGATAGTTGCTTTCGTAAAGTATTGTCCTTTCATCATGCTGCCCATCACCACTGTAGAGGACATCGACAACTGTGTGCCTATCGGCATCCTCCCGCGAGACGTGGCCATCCTTCGTCAGAGGTAAGTGGCCTCCTTTTACCAATACAAATCTAGGTCCGAGACTCTGTAGCAGCCTGGCAATATCTACAACGTCATCGACCGATTCAATCTCCGGAGCTTCGAGCCCAGCGTTCTGCAGCAGAAGTCTGGCTTCAGGGATATTAGGTGTAAGAATTGTTGTCAAGGGTAGGAGATGAATGCGAAGATTGCAGACTGCCTCGTCAGGTAAAAGTTGGGCTCCGCTCGTCGAGACCATGACTGGGTCAAGGACGGTCAGAGGGCGTCCGTGCTTTCGCAGCGTACATGCTACAGCGTCGACGGTCTCCGCTGAGGCTAACATTCCAATTTTGACAACGTCGACTCCGATATCATCAATGCATGCATCAATCTGCTGCACCAGGAAGTCTGAGGGAACATGGTGTATGTCTGAGACACCCTGAGTGTTCTGAACCGTCAAAGCCGTCGTGGCAGTCATGGCGTAGCACAAATGAGCAGCAATGACCTTTTGGTCGGCTTCCAGTCCACTAAAGTAACCTCTGCATCAGCTGATCGCAATGCGGTCTGGATAGAGACTGTGGACTGACGCGCCGCCAGAGCAGTCTGAACCAGCGATCACCAATATACGTCTGGTGTTCATTCTTAGTGACTTGTAGCGCGTGACACTACCAGCTGTTGCGAATTGCGAGAATTTGATTGAATATCTCGGCAAGAAGCCCGAAATGCTTTGAATTTCTCCGAGTAGAAGCGAGATGTACGTCATTTAGCCGTGTCTGGCAGCAACGCCCGAGGGAACAAACACGAGAAGGCTTGCCACACATGCCGAGGTCAGTCCGAGTCCCCGTCAAAGCTCGATTCGTCTGGATCTGGCAATTGTCTCAGTATAGACGATCTAAAGCTTGTTCGAAGACGTACCTCGAAAATACATGAAATCGAAGCGCCCTCCAACCTTCGAGCTTATCGTTTCTCGTATCAGTAACTGCTCGTCCTCTGACAACTGAAAATCCTCGTCTGCCATCGTCACGTTGAGTATGAGGCCCGAATTTCCCGGTCCAAGACTTAGTACGAAGCCCATGATGCCATCTGACGTGAAGCGAGTAACTGCGCTTAAGCTCAGATCTCGTAGGTCATGCAGCGAAGCCACGTCGCTCCATATAGCATCAGTGATGCCGTAGCCACTCGTCCACCATGTCTCCAGCCTGCGAAGGCACTGCGCCAGCTTGCTGATATGGCTGTCCAGGAAATAGTCAGATATCTCACGCAACCGCAGGTCTGTCAGGTTCTCGAGCTTGCTCAAAGAATCGACCAAGATGTCAACATCGGAACCAAGATCGCTACTTTCGCCTTTGAGCCAAAGGGCTTGCAGACTGGTCTGAGATGCCAGGGCACAGTGGAAGTCTGAACTCTCCGACATAAGATACCCCTCAAGCTCCAATTTCGTAAGTCTGATGTTATTTTTTAGTAAGACCGGGGTCAAAAGGCCCGTCGCACTCAACATCTTGGTCATGGAGATGGTTTGAAGCATGTGGCACTCACAAAGCCAGGCTATAGTCTCCAAAAAGATATCATTATGTCTCTTCTCGAGATCCTGCGTGCCGACGCCGTTTTCCGCCAGCGACAAAGATATCAAATTAGTGCATTCTTTCAGCATCGAGATCGATGGCATTGCATCTGCCTTGATTCCGGCGAGCTTGAGTTCGCTCAGGGTCGCTCGATGACAATTCAACGCTAGGAAGCTTTCAACTCCGACTTGTGAAGTGCTAATGATCTCAAAGGATTCTAGCGAATTGGGGCGTAAATCGTTTAGAAAGGTAGCAAACTGTTGGTCTGCATCAGAGTGTTGCCATCCATAGAATTTGAGAGATCTGAACAAGGGACAATATGAATTGATGAGATTGCCCGTGGCCTCGAGAGCTTCGCCTTCATAGAGAGTCAGAGACTGTAGTTTAGGCAAGCTTCGAATGCAGCCGGACAATGTGCTATGATAAATGTTTCCCGAGAGTTCCTCCAACATAGGAGTTTCTTTAGTGATGAGATCTGCAAGTCGGTTCGATGTTTGTATAGCATCCACCACAAGGTATTCTTTCTTTTGTATCTTAACCCTCCTCTTGACCTCAACATTCTTCAGTTCATCCTTGAAAATTGAAGCGCTCAAGTCCTTGAGCTTTGGATCTCCAAGTAAATCCAGCAGATCCTCCAGATCCTGGAGACGAAGGGTACGGATGTATTTCGAATAGGGGAAAAGGGTCTTGCCAATACTGGAGAGAACAATAGCTTTCCACATGCCGACCCGCTTCACTAGGATTTCATTTTTACTCTGCTGCTGAGTTTTGCCCTGCGCTGCCTCCTCGATCTCATCGCTACGAGCGCTGGTTATGGGTGCCATTTCGTGCATCCTGCATCAGGTTATCACTCTACTTCGGACTGATAGCCCATATGCTGGCATACCGGTAGATACTCGCCAACGCAGGCACAGCGAGCTGCTTCCCTGAACAAGTGCATCTATAGAGTGTATCGAAATCCCTCTGCTCCCACAACTGGTCACAGATGATGTGCAAGATATCGTCCGGCAGTAAGGCGGCCATGATATTGAGTTGCCAGCGTCCGGAGTATAACAATTTAGACTGTAAGATATTGAATATGTCGTGGGGAAATGAAGGTCACCGTGCATACGGTGCATTTGATCCCTCGGTCGAAGTGCGGAAGACGCGAAGCCCAAGCGCGTCCCAACCACCTAAACTGAAAGACTCCACGCGAAAACAAACCCAACATGCATACTTTGAGCTTCACATTATCCCTCGAAGGCGTAGTCCGTATACATGATGCCGTTCTGTGCCTCGCCAAATTCAGCGAAGTGGTGTCATTGGAAGCACGCGAGGACAAAGTGATTCATGTGGTCTCTATTTAATCAAAGACTAATATATATGGCTTTAGCTGGCTCTCACTGCCCTGAATTCTTCTAAATCTGCATATGCATCATTTTGTTTTGACAAGAGTTCTTTTTTTGATAGCTATACTTTCAATGCTACTGGAATCAGGAGTCGGCAAACTCCTGACGATTCCGAAGCACGCTTTACATGTCAATTGTACAACAAGGTAAACATTGCAGCTTACAAATCATCTCAACGCTGGCATTAATGACCGGCAGGCCCTCTTATCCGTTTTTAAGGGTCGTATCGGCGATGTGCGGGATAAAGACACGGCAGTTGAACGGTGCGAGTGCTTCATTCAAGATCAGCCTGATAAAACAGACTGTCGTCTCGTCGTGAAGATGGTCTGTAGGCACGGTATGCAGATGGCCCTCTATCCGCGTCCCAGTTGCTGATTCTCCGCATACTAAGGCGTTATCAAGACCTACAAACTTACATACGAGGCTGTCGAGGTAATGCATGCATTGTTCAACAAGAACGCTGCGAAGAATACTTGGAAAATCGATGCCACTACTCTAAGAACATTCACTGAGTACTTCGGGGCTAACGCTGAGCAATTGGACATATACTCGGAGAATGGACGTGCTACATTTATGAGCTACACAGAGAAAGTGGTGAACGGGCGAGGTTCGCGGTCTCTGTATAATCTTTGAGACGGTAACAGCTGACTAGGTTCAGATGTGCTGAAACAACCATTGCAGACATCGATTACGATTGATAATCTAGATTTCGAATATTTCACTGTCGAGGAGCAGCTTCACATCGGAATCAGCGTCAAGGACTTCAAAGCCATCGTTATTCATGCCGAAACACTGAAAACCAGCATCACGGCATTGTATTCCTTTCCCACTCGGCCTATGCAATTCAGCTACCGCGAGCATGGCTTGCAATGTGATTTCACCCTGATGACTATTGGGGAGTACCGTGGCGGCTCGGTCACGCCTGCCCCTGCTGCGGTACGACAAGAATCGACCACGGCGGTTGAGAAACCAGCGTCACGTCAGTCTACTGCCCAAGCTCCTGTCCAAACAGAGGCGACAATGATGCCTCCTCCAAGTCAACCTGCATCACGCAGCTTTACCAAGGAGCCTCAAAGCCAGAGAACTCAAAGGCCCTCTCCCCCTCCACCACGACCTAGTTTAGATTCGGAGAGCCTTTTCATTCCCGTGGAGGAAGACGAGGACCGTTTGTGGGGTGAGAGAAACTATGACGACGACCAAGACAGACTTGGTTGGGATGCGAGCGCGGATAAAGTAAGTTTATTGTACTTCCACGGTCTTGTGCTGATGATAACATGTAAACTCAGAGTCTCGATAATTCTCGAGGACGCACTGCAAATACTTCAAGATTGAGGCCGTATAAACCTTCCTGGCCCGAGGATGAGTTCGCTCGTATAGCCCCAACGCAGCGGCTATCCCAAGTACGGCCACCCGCCAAATAGACTCATTCACACATGCTGATTGCGTTCCAGATCCCAACCATGTTCGATGACTGAGAAGTTCGAGGGCTTTACGCAAGGACAAATATGCGCCTGCACTTCCCTTGTACAAACGGACTTGCCAAGGACCTCGACCGGCCAGATGATAAGAGTGCCATTTCACGAAGGGCACAACTACTGCTCGTACTGTTCGCAAATGTAAACTTCGCGGCCTCGCGTTCCCAGCATTTGGTATGGGAGCATATTCATTGGCTTGAGTTTCTCCAATGTCGTGGGGAGTTAAATATGGTAAACACATATGCCATGGGATTACATGTCTCAGAAGCTGCACCTGTATTCAGAGAAGTGTACCAAAACGCTGGTTGATAAATCTCAACGAACTACGCAACCGAGATGAAGATTTTAAGGTTGAAGTGTAGCTCCCATTGCTAAGTCGAAAGGTTTTCGAAGGAGGCAAACAAGTCAGAGCATGTCCATATCAAATTTTCCGATTTTATGTACTCGAAGACTTTGTCCAGAAGAAACTTGTGGCGCAACCTGCTCCCACTCCAACAATTTGGTCGGATTGATACACAGGAATTTCGTTCCACTTTCCACTCACGTCCCCATTCTCGTTTATGTCGATTCCACAGTTGCCGTGCTCCCCCCAGCCCCAACTGATTACTCTACCATCTTTCGTCAACGCCACTACATGCTCGCTCCCGACAGCAAGCTGCTCAATGTCTGGCAAACCAGGCGGAGCAAGCTGTCCGTGATCGTTGCGGCCCCAAGACTCAACTTTTCCATCCTCTCTCAAGACAAAGATACTTCCCCAGGTCGCGCCAATATCTTTCCAGTCCGAGATCCGCTCTGGAGCGTCCCTTTGAAGATTCCATTTGTTTGTGTCAAGGACTGCATGGGTGCCATTTCTGTGCATCATGAATGTGAAGTCTCGACCACATACAGCACGAGCGACCGATTGTCCGTAATAATCAAATCTGCGTGGTGTCCATACAATCTCTCGCGAACCAGTAAGCTGGCCTTTGCGGCCATTACCCCAGCCCCATACCGTTCCATCAGCAAAGACAACCACTGTGTGATCGACACCGCTGTTGACATCTACAATTCTGCCCCGTCGCTGGCCTTCTTTTGAAGGGAAGTTCTGAATTTCCTGCAATTCAAGCGAACCCGGCGAATCTCCAGTACCCTGTTCACCTTTGAGGCCAGAGCCAGCTGTATATACGGTATCACGAGTGTCAACAAAGACGGACCCATCCCACCAAGCCGAGCACAGCTTCGCTTCCTCTTTTAGGATTGAGATATACGCTCTTTGGAAGGTATGTGTTGACGATGAAGAGGAACTCGACTGCAACCTACCATCACGAGAAGATCCAGAGTAGTATACTGTACCGTCGTCGAAGAGAAGTAGAGAATGGTTTCCCCCAGCTACAATGCTTTTTGGCACGCCGGGCAGAGAGTCTGGGAGCGGACAGACTTTTGGAACATTCGTGTCATGCGTGCTACCAACACCCAGTTGTCCGGACCCATTTGATCCCAACGCGTACAGCTGCATCGTAATCTTGAAATGACTATATTCTCACGTAGCAGGATGATGAATTATATTTTGCGGGAGCGGAACGTGGATGTGAGATCGCGCCAAGCTTCAGCCCTGTCCAAATCGCTTAGGCATGTGAAGCCCACCACGCTAAGGAATTGGGCCACTTCGAACTTTCAACCAGCGACAACTTCACGAATCATCAACCACAACTATGGCGGCAACACAGAGCGTGCAGTGCTTCGGCAAGAAGAAGACTGGTAAATACCTACTTTCTGCCACTGTTTGTCCTAATGGCTGATACGGACCCAACAGCAACCGCTGTCGCACATTGCAAGGTAGCTCTCCACGACGCTTCACCAACACGACAGCTTAGCTGACCCCTCTTCCAAGGCCGGCAAAGGTCTTGTCAAAGTCAACGGCAAACCTCTCTCTCTTACCCAGCCTGAGATCCTCCGCTTCAAGGTACTCTTTCATACACGCTCAGTTCATAAGAGGAGAGCCCAACCTTTCCTAACACCTGTCTCACTGCACAGGTCTACGAACCTCTCCTCATAGTTGGCCTCGATAAGTTCGCCAACGTCGACATCCGCGTCCGCGTCTCTGGTGGTGGTCACACCTCTCAAATCTACGCCATCCGCCAAGCCATAGCCAAATCCATCGTCGCCTACTACCAGAAATACGTCGACGAGTATCAGAAAAACCAGCTCAAGCAGGCGCTTGTGGCTTACGATCGTACGCTGTTGGTTGCGGATAATAGGCGGTGTGAGCCGAAGAAGTTCGGAGGTATGTTGTCGGAGATGAGGGTGATTGGATGGGTGGGGGCTAATGTGTTGGTTAGGACCTGGAGCACGAGCAAGATACCAGAAATCGTACCGTTGAGGTGGTTGCGGAGCTTGTTGCTGCTTGTGATGGATCGTGCATCGGCTTGATACGGTTGAGATAACGATAAAAACGTTCAAGCCGTCCGTGTCTCACAACATGTATGAAAGTGACTTTGAGCTTGTCTGGGCGCAGGGAAATTCAACAATATTACGGCCTTCCATGAAGGCCCTTGAACGATTACACAAATGCGCGCTTACAGGCTCCGCCTGCAGCTGCTCATATTGTTACGTGTCTTTCGTGAATGGACACTACTTGATCGAACTTTCACGTGCTCACGTCTACTCAAACCGAGTGCAGGAAAAAGGAGCCAGTGATTATCCGAACGCTGTCAAGTCAGCTTTTTGCTAAATCGCTGCTAGATTTTCTTGAGACATAATGCTACCGGGTGCTAATGATTAAATACGCGATTGCTCGTTTTCAGATTTCTGTTTGTTCTCTATTCTCTAACACGCCGACCTGAGCTTCTGTCTTCCATAAAATTGCACGCTACTTAAGCTCGATCATTGTTTCTGGAACCCTGAACCCTTTATTTGGAGAGGTCCTCCAAAACACGCGGATATTCCACTACACGGGTTTTGATTTCGTCATCAAAATCATACTATAGCATCGTTTTCATTCAGGTATCGTTTTGGTTACGTCCTGTTTGAGTGGGACTAGCATTGGCCTCGGCGAGCTCGGCACTGCTGGATATGGATCTCGGGTACATTTGGGCTCCTGAAAACTGCTATGGAAAGAACGAGTTGCGGTTCTTGTAGCTAGAACAATCCCCATCCTTGACTCTGTTTTGCTGACCTGAGCCTTAATAGAGTAATAAAAACGGGGCGGGAATGGTGCACAAGCGCCGGCATATTCAAAGTGTTGATTCTACTTGGGTCCTATGACGCTCTACATGCGGCACGTTCGCAACCACTCGTTCCTTCCTCGTGTACTCAGCTCTTCGACAGCCGGCTCTCTCTTGTTTACAGGCTCGCACACTAGCGGCTTCGCTCGGGCAAGACAAAGCAACATCCATTCGAACAGAGCCTGATTCGAGCCTTTAAATCTACAAGAATGACATCTGAACCTACATAACTGAGTACCACGCTGCAATCAGATCCTACACAGAGACATATCAAATCTTCCGTAATCTGACCTATGAGATCCATGGCCCGAGCGCTTATGGCGTTGTTATTAGATTTTCTTAAATTAAATGGTACTATTCCTTGCTATAAGACCAGGAACTCTGCTCTACTTCACTCAGAAGCCACCCTTCGAGCACTCTTGACTTCCAAGATAGCTTCAGACTTCCTTGGACAATTTGTGGTCTCAATCTTGCTCACATATGTTTGCTATTGCCATTAGGGCCTTGTCGACTCCAGCTCCTGTACGAGTAAAAGAGCGAGCGGCTACACCTACTTATCCAGTGATAAGGTAGGGATTCCTGTCTTCCCAGTGTCTTGTCCAGCGAACCTGCAATCGGCCCCGTGAATACCGCCTTGGATCATCAATCAATCCTCCCCTGCTCCACGTGAATCTCTTGTTTGTGCGTTACGCTCCCAATATCTTATGTGTTGTAACATTACTAATACACTCCCAGCAGCTTCACCAGCGTCGTAGCCTCTAATATTCTAGTCAGCTGCGCCAACCTCAACTTTTCGGGAGTCACAAGGAGCGATCTCATCAGGGCACATGCAACAACCTGACCCTCATCTTCGTGCATGGAATGACCGGGTAAGCCTTCTCCAACTCCAATCCTCCTGTTTGGAACACGATTTGAGTCGATACATATCTCGGGAGTACTCCGTATTAACTCCAAAATACGTCCCAAGTCTCAAAAATTGCTCTGGAAAAGGCGATTTTCGAATGTGGGAATCGCCATCATACAGGGCAACATCGGCGACATTGTCGACCCTCCCTTTGTTAGCGCCTTAAACAATATGCTCGGTGCAGCTCAGGTTTCGGGGCTGGCGGTTCAGCGACTGGAAGCCAGAATATGGCACAGCTGATTGCGCAGGCGATGACTCAATGTCCCAAGACGAAACTGTTGGTTAATGCATACAGTCTGGGCGCGTAGATGAGGCTCAATTCTGTCAAGCTGACCACCGCTGCTCGAAGAGCGTTCATCAACTCGGGTCGTGCTTCTCAGTGATCTCAATTCTGGCAAGGCTTTTGGGAAGGTGTCTACTAGTAAGGTATCAGCGGACTGTCACCTAGGGAACGATATGTGTTTGCATGGTGACTTGATCTTGCCACCGCAATTGAACCAGGAAGCGAGTCTTGCGGTGCAGCAACTTGGGCTGAAGGCGGCTTGATAGTCAGAGCCGACTGCTGACTTGATGGCCTGTGTATCGAGAACGCGTACATAGTCTTCAATTGGGCACAATTGGCATATCGAGCTTGACGCTAAAAGTCTTGATATTTCCTGAGTACAGCTTACGCTGGCTATCACATTGATTGGCAGGCCCAAGGATACGATCCCTAAAAGATCGCACATCTTGGCTGGTAAAAGCAAGGCTCTAGTACATGAAGAGCTGTGTCAGAGCTTCTTTCGACACCTTCCTCCACACGCTGTCAACATCTTCTGGGCAATGCGTGGCTATACCGTCTTTGAATAGACCCTGTATCCTGGGCTGCAACACTCCTTGATTGCACCGAAGGATAGTAACCATACAGAATCTGCGCAGAGGAACATAGAGTAGGCCAAGGACTACAACCCGTACGTTCCCTACAGTTTTGTGGTATGATGCTTCTCAACACGTTCGTGCTGTCCTAAGATCAGGCTTAGGGTTGAAGATTCGATCTCGCCAAGCCAAGCGGGTGGATTGCAGCAATATTCATACCAGCACGAACTCCGTGTCTTCGGAATGCATGCGTCCGGTGTCTGGTGGACTGGCTACATGAGATTGATATTCATCTCGGTACGCTGCATTTTCGATCACTTGGAAATTCTTCCCTTGACCAGTGCCCTAAGGTGAAGGGCAGAGACATTATGGCGTCTGAGCTGTCACTCTTGGACTTGCCACCTTTGAACAAGCCTTTAGAGGGACCGGTCTGAGCTACGAACTTGATCAGCATCGAAGCACAGAAGCTGTGGTAGTTGAAGCAAGAAGACTTAGCAAGCCGTACTCAAACCCAATCATGGCCGCAACCTTGTCGACCTTATCAGATTTGACTGCTGCGGCGCTCCTCCTCGATCTTCCTGCTGGCATACTCTGCGGTATCGACTTGCTTTCATTCACGACCTCCGCTCGCTTCCACGGCATCAAGGATATTCCACCAGGCTGGCATTTCATCTTCACCAGCGAGACAACCTCCCTCTCCATACGTGACGGCTTTTGGTTTCATGTTCCTTCAACGTCTGCTTCATCTCTACCTACGCTGATCGTCCGAAAATGGGACACGTCGAACGGCTCTCTTCGCCTTTGTGAAGACCCCCAGAGCTACCGAGCCCAGCTGCCGGGACTGTGGGAGAAGAATCTATCCCCATACCGGCAATCGGCCAGCAAAGACGCAAAGCCCGAAGCGGGTGACTGGCCAGCGCTGACGCAACATGTAACTCCGCGCTTACTTTCACATCTGATGCAGAATGATGACTGGAGGATTACTTCTGCGAGCTCGGCTAAGCAAGATCGAGATGATATACCTGGTCTGACGGCCGAGGAAGTTGGAGAAGAGAGGGAACTAGGTGTACTGGGCATAGATCTGAAGAAGACCTGGCGGGAAGGCGCTACAGGAAGAGAGCGAACGGAGGGGGCGTTGGATCGGAGCTGGGCCTTGGGCGATCTGATTAAGAGGTGGCAGACACAATTTTCTGAGGGAGAGAAGGGGTGGACCAGTGGTGAAGTAGTGTTGGGCCAGATGGAAGCTTGCTTTCTAATGGTTTTGACGATTGCCAATTACTCTTGCCTCGAAGAATGGAAGAGAGTCGTGGGCTTGCTCTTGACCTGTAAGCGTGCTTTGAGGGAGAGGAAAGAATGGTTCGCCTCGTTGTTGGCAATTCTGAGGAAACAAATCGGGCGGTGCGAGGATGTAGAGGGAGGCTTATTTGACATGAGTGACGAGGGAGGCGGACAGCTCAAGCAATGGCTGAAGGGGTTCAAGATGACATTAGATCAAGTCTTCGGAGAAGACGAGGCTGATGAAATCAAGCAAGAAATGGAAACGCTGGAAGCTGTTTTAAAGGCAGAGTACGGGTGGGAGCTTGGAGATGAATATGTAAGACGGGGAATGCTAGATCTAGAAGACGGGGAACAGGTCTATGTGGAAACGGAAGAGATGGATGGGCAGGACGAGACAGGCGAATATGCTCCGGTCGTTGTTGATATGGATGAAACATAAATGCCAGACTAGCTTTGAGGAAGAATGACAGTGCCTAGGAAAACATGGTCAAATATTGAACTTATCAAGGACTGAACTAGTTCCATTTGGTGATTATGCCTAATTCGTCTAGCTGAATATGTCCAAGGTACCTTTAGCAGAGTTCCTGATTCAACTGAATACTGCTCCGGGGAGCTATAATGGGTAGCGTTGTGAGTATCGTAGCAACTCATTTGAATAGCTAGCATGGTGTCATAGGCGAGCGTGAGGGACATAGATGCAATATTGAATTGCTCGAAGACCAGGCATGAGCCGTCCTTCTCGTATTGTTCTGCTATGATCACTCTACACAGACCACGAGCACAATCATCCAGATATCTTGCTCAAAGACGACGACCTCTCCTACCACCCTTACGACGTGTAGAGTCCGAAGGCGTAGGCGTCACATCCTCAATCCTCCCAATCTTCATTCCGGAGCGAGCGAGAGCACGGAGGGCCGATTGAGCGCCAGGACCGGGAGTCTTGGTGCCGTTGCCTAAAACGTCGCCGTCAACGTACAACATCGGCAAAGTGGAGATTCGATGTCCTTACCTCCAGTGGCGCGGATTTTTATATGCAACGCATTGATACCCAATTCCTTACATCTCGCGGCGACGTCCTGCGCAGCCAACATGGCAGCATAAGGAGAGGATTCATCGCGGTCCGCCTTCACTTTCATTCCTCCGGTCACTCTGGATATTGTCTCACGGCCACTGGAATCACCCAGGTTATAAGCCTCCGACTCATATTTCTCACATGATCCAAAAGCGGTACTCACGAGAGATCGGTGACGTGGACGAAGGTGTCATTGAAGGAGGCGAAGATACGTCTGGATGGTCGGGGTCAGCATCTTGTTTAGAAGCATGAACCTAAGTCGTGGGATATGTATGCAGGGCAGTATTTTCCAGCAGCATAAGTCCAAGTTGGGGAGGATTGGAGCAGAAAGCATAACATACGCAACTCCAAACACAAGTTCACCTGATGAGAGAGGATGTCAGCATTATCCAATATAGAATAGTCATCGGACATTGGGAGGAGAGGGCTGGAGGGAAGCATTGGAGAAGCCATTTCACTTACCCTCGCGGACTTGGGGACCAAGGGAGATGTTCTCAGTTGCGGCGCGCTCGACCTTCTTCTTGGGAGGCATCGTGGGAGGTTGAGCTTTGTATGTTGGTAAGTATGATCAAAATTGAGCAGACAGAGTTGAGAAGTTCTTAGCACCGTGTCCCGCTAGGCGCTTTAGCGAGGCCAGCCCTACAACTTTTTCCAACTCCCGGGTCCGCTCCGATATTTCCTTTCATGTACATCTTTTAATGGCTACCTTCACTTTACATCCCTCATGCAATGTCTTACCACATCATGTGACTTTGTGACCTGATCTTGATGCGGTGCATTTCAGTATTCCTTTTCTGGCTCTGACATCGCACAACTCAATCTGTACCCAGGACCCCACAATCTGCTTCGCAATCATAATGGCCTGTTCAACGGGGCCTGCGAATGCAACGCAACTGAATTCTGATAACAGGATGACGGTGGGTATCATTGGGATGGGCGATATGGGCAAGATGTACGCTAAGCGCATCAGTGCCGGCTGGAGGTAAGGGTTCTTGAACTCTAGAGCCTCTGAAGCATCAACATGTAGCGTGAGTGCTCTCATTTCTTCAACATTCACTGCAATGATGACTTGAGTGCATTTGGCTCGAGTATAGCTTGTTGGTGAGCTGGGGCGCCATTCTGGTGCTTTGGTGAGCTGGCATGCTGTCACTGATGTAAAATCTCAGCTACCTAATATTATTTCGTCTGAAGCAACAATTCTAGCGTCTCGATTTTATCATGGGATTCGTTTGAGTAAAAGCTGACATTCAGTTTCGCAGATCAACTACTTAAGACACATTGATCGTGAAGTTAGATCAATGTCGTACCTATCACTGAATCAATTTCTACACAGGGTACATGCTTGCGACAGACTGGAGAAATACGAGTCTTTGAGGAATGAATTTGAAGATAATGTGAATGACATTTTCAGTCTTTGTACATAGTAGCTAAGTCTTTGATAGAGCAATGTACATATATTCCCCGATGGCCGTCTCGTCTCCAGATCAAGCGATTTCATTCTCTATAGTGTGGAAGCTGAGGCCATTGACCGTGTCGTGAGTGAATATGGGCCTTGTATGCCTCTCGTATTCAGAACCTTGACTTACCTAGTTTGGCACTGATGTCAAACAGCGACCAAGCAAGGTGCGATTGTTGGCGGACAGACCTCCTGCAAGGAGGTTGAGATAGCTGCGTTCAAGAAGCATCTTCCTGAAGACATCCAGATCGTATCTTGCCATTCTTTGCATGGACCTAAGGTCGACCCCAAAGGCCAGCCCCTTGTTCTAATCCGGGAACGAGCATCTCAGCAAAGCTTTGAAATGGTCGAGAAGATCCTGTCTTGTCTTGGATCTAATTATGTGCGTCTTACAGCCCAACAGCATGACCGGATCACAGCAGACACCCAGGCTGTAACACACGCGGCATTTTTGAGCATGGGCACCGCTTGGTTCTCGAACAATCAGTTTCCTTGGGAGATCAACCGTTACGTTGGCGGTATCGAAAACGTCAAATGCAACATTATGCTGCGTATCTACTCCAACAGATGGCATGTTTACGCCGGTCTCGCCATACTGAATTCCTGGGCAAAGAAACAAATCCGGCAGTATGCCGAATCCGTCACTGAGCTCTTTAAGCTGATGCTTGGCGGCCATCGAGAGGAGTTCGAGAAGCGTATCAGGACTGCCGGCCACGCAGTGTTTGGAAAAGCGGGTGATGAACGAGATCTGCTGCTAAGGGACGACGTGCTGGATCGCTTCTCGCTAGGGAAGGTTCCGAAGGAGAGGACACCGAACAATCATTTGAGTCTGCTAGCCATGGTTGACTGTTGGTGGAAGCTGGGCATAGTGCCGTATGACCACATGATCTGCTCGACACCGGTATGGCATCTTTGTGTAGACCGTTGCACTTGCTTCCTGATTGCGTTCTAATGATGTACCGCAGCCTTTTCGACTTTGGCTCGGCGTGACCGAGTACCTCTTCCGCAAACCTGACCTTCTAAACGAAGTCATTGATATCGCAATCAATGATAACACCTTCCGCTCCGACGATCTCGAATTCACATTTGCCGCTCGTGTAAGTCGAAGCTACCGTTTACAAGATTCTTTAACCCTATTTCACGTTGACCACTTCACTAGGGATGGTCAGAGTGCGTAACTTTTGGCAACTTCGCATCTTACCAGGACCGATTTGAACGCATCTCAACATACTTCGAGCCTCGGTTTGCTGAAGCCACACGTTTAGGTAATGAGATGATCAACGCGATATTGGAGAAGACTTGAAGCATTCAGATCAAACAAAGTTGGCAAGAACATTATGCTAAGTAGGTTCTGCCAGCTGTAAGTCAGGTAAGTCCACTGGAAACGCAGCACGCCGTATCTGTGCTAAATGGTTACGGTCTGCCCAGTCCACTGAGGAGCGGCTTTTACAGATACTTCGGTTGCATACCGAAGCTCTTTAGTGCACTAGCGCCGCGCTCTTGAAGATAGGCTCTAATGGCTGAAGCTGTGGTACTTTAGGGATTGAAAAAGGATTGGGAGTGTCTCATCGACAACATTTTAGCATTCCCGAGGTCCGTCCCATCCGGGTGTGATGATGCCTGGTCGCACCTGGATGAGTTAGCGTACTATTACTAGTAGCTTAAGCATAATTTAGGGTTGAGATAATCAGATCCTAGCCAAACGCTTTGGATTAACGCTATGGAATACTACGTATATAGCTGAACTCAAAGCAAAGCGAATGTTGCAATTCACAATGCAAGTTTCGCATGTGCTAGGAGAAATCTCTTGCGCATTGCGTCCTGCACAGCATACATTTCGACCATGTTGAAGACTGATAATGTATGGTTCGCAACGTTGACCTGCATACGGAGACCGAAACGAAACGGGAAGCTCCCATCCCAAAAAGTCTACAGATGACATCAAGACTGCACTACCGGAAACTCTGCCTACCTTGTCCGAGCCCGGGAGGGTGATGATCATCGTCATCTAGAAGGGTTCACCTAGTAACCGTCCACACCTAGTAACCGTCCAGCCTTATAGGGTTGGTACCCTAAAATTTAGGGCCAAAATCTGTAAATCCAATCCATGACGTGGATTTCATGCTACAAATCGATAATCAGACTGTTTCTGAGGTATCTACGTCATAATTTACGACCTTGTCTTTGACGCATGGCTCTTCCTGATTGGCTGACTGCTCCGGTCACGTGACCTCCTTCCTGCTGGATTTGCCCACGTCGCCCCTGTTCCAACTCCGCCGTGGTTACCCTGATTGGTAGCCTAATAATGAGCTTTTTAGGTCGCTTTACTGCTGCACGGACCCTCTTACTTGGTGTTGCTTGTGTCGCGATGGGACGGGCTGCTGTTCTACTTGGTATAGCTGTCGCGGAGGTGGCTATAAGCGATGCGACAGGAGTGTCTATCGCCGTCCTGATTAGGGCAGGTAATTATCTCTTTCTTAGAGTGGGACGTGGTTTTGGTGCGAGGATATCAGGACCGAGTCTCATGAGGGAGGTAACAGCGGTTTTCCATTCCTTAGTAGCCTGATTAGCCTATCGTTCCTAAATGACGGCTTGGTTTATAAACCTAGTAGCCCCGTAGTTACCCTTTAAGCGAGTAGACTTCTGTTATTTACGTCGGTTGAGTTCTATGAGTTTAGAGTTAGTGATACCCTGGATTATAGACTCCGCCATTGCTTAGATGGCCGCTTTACCTACTTTCTGAAGCACTTAATTGAGATCGGGTCGTTGAGTATGGCATGCGCCCTTAGTCACATGCTGTAGAATCTGCTATATCTGTAGAGTGTTAGCTGGCGTCAAGGCGACGTGGAAGTTACCGTCGGGGCCGGTGGAGGTAATTGTAGCTTCAGGAGGTGTAGTAGGACGGATCTCAATATTATACTGCTGTGAGGCCTGAGTCGTAGAAAATTGCTGCAGGACTAATTCTAGACTGAATGGTAAAAGTCCTGATGCGGCCCATGCTTTCTTTATATTTATTAGTATTATCGCCTCGTATCGGGCTAATTAATAGATTTTCAGAAAGTCGACTTTATCGATGTGGTAGCTACCTCCTAGGCGTGTGATTCGCTAGACGTGAGACTTATAGGCAGTCGCTAAGGGCGAGAAAATACCCACATCTAATGGCTGGAGTAGATGTGTTATATGTGGCGGTAGGCATAGAAGAATGATCTTATGGTCCACGCAGTACTAAATTGCTGCAGTCGTGATATGAGAAGCGTGGCCATCGACCAATAGCATTCTATACTCGCCTTTCTGACAGGATTTTGTCTCTTGACCGAAACCTTTCTGAAGCCATTCGTAACTAATAGAATTATCGGTCTAGCCATTCTCACTAATAGTAATTTCGCCTGATTTCAGAGCTTCCTTCCAAGCTTTTTGGATCAATTTACCTTTGAAAATGATCCATGGGGGCAAATATCTTCCATCCATTGATATATATTCAATAAGCGAGACCCATTCACGGTTCCTATATTATGTCATATAGGCTTTCTTTTTGTTATACTTAGAGACCATAACTTTATACTTGGTGATGACCCCCTATATAAAGCCCTTTTTATCCATGTTATAGATATCTCTTTCGTCCACTTCATACGTTGTTTTAGTTTATAGATAGAGGTTGAACCAGCCTAATAGGATTTCGGGATTTTAAGCCATAGCTCGTTCCTTATCTAATGGCGGGATGTAGGCTGTCTTTACCTCTAGGTACCGGGTTATGAATTTTTAAGGCCAATTAGGTCTAATAGGCTTCTTATCACCCTTTGCAAGAAGGATTTCGTTCGCTATAGATCGTACTTGCTGTACCCTTGCTGGCTAACCCCATGCTTGGAGACGGAGAACCCAGGCTAAAAGAGCTGCTTCTTCTCCAGAACTGAGTCGTTGTTGATCCTCATGGGCTACCGAATTTGATTGGCTACCATTAACTCGGTCGACCAGTGTGCTTTTTGGTATTCCATGCTGTTTTGCTGCCTTTGTTATGGACAAAATCCGATTGCCTGTGCCGCCGGCCTCTAACTAGGCTGTATAAGCTAGCTCTATGCGATCCTCCCTGGATAATTCAGCCTCCCATGAAGGAGGAAGAGGCTCTGGAAGTATGGTAGACATAATGAACGAATAGGACGATTTGTAGCATAAGAAAGGTGTCATGGACTGGATTTCCAGGTATGCGCCCTAGAGCTATAGGGTACTAACCCTATAAGGCTGGACGGTTACTAGGTGTGGACGGTTACTAGGTGAACCCTTCTACGCAATGTCCGTCTCCATTCTCATTTCTAATCATTGCCATCCGTGGGCATCTACATCCCGCCAAATTCCCCACGACACCTTCGCATTCGGTCCATTTTTTTGGCGTCCTTTCAAGCTGCAGCATTCTCTTTTGTTTGCTGGGCCAGCATCTTGTCCACATCGTCCACTGTGGTCATATATGTAAAGGGAATCGCGCGCCTAGTTGCCACTTTGCTCTACACTGATAGAGAGAAGCGCACATCCAAGATGTTTATCAGCATTTGGCGCTCTATGGTTGCATTGTGCCTGCTGTTTGGTAAGTATCCGGAGTCACAGCCCAATCCTTGTTACTGACCAGCGGTCTAGTATCTACCGCTTCTGCGCAATCCGGCGGAGAAGGAGAAATCAACCCAAATCGGCATAATGCTGTGATCACTCATGGAACCATCATGGGCTTTGCTTTCGCCTTTCTCTTTCCCTTAGGTGCCATCATCATACGGACACTTTCCTTCCGTGGCCTCGTGTGGGTGCATGCTGCGCTCCAGATCCTTGCGTACACACTAGCATTGGCAGGCCTTGGCCTCGGCGTCTACATCGCAATCTATCCTGATTCGCAGGTATGTAGTCTCAATTTGAGAAACGTCGAGCTACAACGATTCCCAGCTAACACTTCGACAATCTGCAGCTCAAAGCGAGCAACGGTCATCCGGTTATCGGCATAATCGTTGTTAGTGCTCTTGTCTTCCAGCCAATACTGGGCTTGCTACACCACCACATTTACAAGAAAAATGGCAAGCGCACCATCTGGGCCGTCACTCATGTCTGGTGGGGCCGTGCCATTGTGACTTTGGGGATCATAAACGGCGGCTTAGGGCTGATGCTCAGTGAGAATACGGTCAAGGGCGAGATTGCATATGGAGTCGTCGCTGGTGTGATGTGGCTCACTTGGCTTGCTGTTGTGGTATGGAGTAATTCGAGGTCGGGAAATTCTGCCGGCGAGAGGTTAGTCGAACCGTTTGGAAAGAGCGAGGCTGGCCCGGGCAATAATCCTGAGAGGTATGGAGAATAAGTGACCGCTGAAAGTACCGATGGGAGTGCCAACACTACGTTTGAGTGTATGGTTGGGCGTTTTCGGGGTTCCCTGCTTCTTTTGTCAATGACATAGGATCCAGTCATGATCACATCGATTTCATCTGTGAAGTGGCAATCTTATGGGTTGCAACTGAAATGAAGAAGATATCCAAAGGGGTAGTGCATTTTGATCGATGGATAACAATTTGCTGTAAGCTGATATTACACAGCGTCAGGGCATCGGAATTATCCTGGTTGGGAGATATGCAGTGATCGCCTTACGGCTGCTGCTCTTAATTAGGGAGGATGAGTAAGCGGCGATCCCTCTGGCTTCTTTCATCGCGTTCAGGACAACTCTATTCTGTCTAAAGACCGTGCGAATTGTTAATCACGATTTCTAGCAACCTTTAGGGGCGAGAAAGGGATTGTTCAGAGACCTTCACGACTGTTTAGGATATCCCACCCAAAATCTTCGGCTAGATTACGGGCGCTAGATCCTCTTACCGGCCCCTATGACTTGGCACGGAGGCTCTGCCGCCCACATCAGGGCCTTGAAACCGGCGAGGAAGATAAAGTCCGCGCCAATGAACGCCAAGGAAACGCGCTCCCAAAGTGGCAGACCCTCGGTTTCGCAGCTTCCACTTTGCCCAACAGGTTTCTCCAGTCCTTTACCCTTTACGTGACGTGGTATCGAGAGCCACCATGGCGGCCACTGTGACTATAGATAAGGCATACTTTGAAACGTTGCTACGGCGGTAGGTTCAATCTTCCCTCCAATTCTCGTGTCTGCAAACCCGTGGGCTAATCGAAGATAGAGCTGAATTCGTCGGTTACACCACCAGGAGGTGCTCCTTGAATGGAGCTAATCGTGGCATAGCACACCAATGGCCGGGATATGTCTACACCTGTCAACATACCCACGGTCAGCATACCAAAGATTGACCATGATAACTTGGTATGAAATCTGGCTTGCCCTTTGCTTGAGCTATCACAATAGCTAACGAAAGCACTTTCAAAGCTTTGTATGGCTCAAGAATACGGTATGTCGAGTACCCTCTCGAATCAGCGTCCGCATACTAGATGCCTCGCTGATTTCGACCAGCGAGTCTCCGGAAATCCCTGTATGATGGAGGTATAGAGCCAGAGACCCTGGAGGTATGATGGCGATCTTAGGAACAACGCCAAAAAAACTGAGTCCCACTAGATCCTCATCCGTGGTGGGAGTGTGGGTCAGATGGCCCCTGTCGACGCCTGGGCGGATGATGATGATGGATTGGAGACTGGGTATGTCGTTGTCGAGGCAGTGTCGATGCTGTAGTCTACGACTTTGGGATACATTCCTAGGCCCTTCTCTGAAATTGGCCCTTCGCCACGGGCCTCGATCTCTGAAAGCTTCGCTGACTGTCAAAATTTGAAAGGAGCGTGAACATTGTCAATCGGCCTCTCAAAGCGCGAGTCACCATGTCCCGACCCTCAGGTTCTTCGTGGAGGTACGTACCTTCGAGTTATTAACTCGTTCTTGCTCCCGACTTGAGGGCTAGGGTCATGATTTAGGAGGGTTTACCGGATTCGTTTTTAGAGGTTGGTACCAAGTATTGGGCTGAACTCTCATTGTTACGGAGCATCATCTCTAGCCAACTGCATGTTTCAAATCAATAGCAAGGTTGACTCTTTCATACAGCAACGCAGGCACCGAATGGCCGCCAAAGAACGCTGGCAACGGTCTTCAAGGATACTCGAGAGCCAAAAAAGGAGACTCCAGTCGTCATAACAGCTACACGCAGGAGGATGATGTTTCCTGGGATCCTGAGCTCGACAAAGACGATGGTTCCCTTGCAGTACCACGTACCGAGAAGAAGCGATATGCTAGAGATGAACAACGGACCATCCTTGCTAAAAATCTCTCGGATCGTGTAACGCACAAAGATATCATCGACATTGTTCGTGGTGGTCTCGTCCTGGATATATTTCTACGGTCGAACGAGCGTAGCGCCAGCATCTCATTTGTTGAGGGCTTGGCTGCTCAGGACTTCATGAATTATGTTAAACGCAATGACATCTATCTTCATGGCAAGAGGGTAGGCTCAACAAGACACTAATCACGTTGAACGCGAGCTAATTACCACGCAGCTCGAGTTCGTCTGGAACGATCGTCAGTTCATATTGCCAGGTCATGTTGCCAACAAAATTGGCATCGGTGCGACTCGAAATCTGATCATTCGAAATGTGCATGCAAACATCACTGAGGAACGCCTCCGCGAGGACCTGGACCATATTCACAATCTTGTCGTCGTCGATGTATCGTTTCAAAACGGTGATGCTTATCTTCAGCTCAATTCGATTCATAACTCTCTGTTCGCAAGGACCTGTATGATGTCTCGCGTTGCATATAAGGGCATGAGGATCGAGTGGTACCCGGACGCCTGTTCTCAGCCTTTGCCAAGGATACAATACGTTCATAAACAAGAGAATAGGCAACCGCTGCCTCCGAAAGGACCCAGTGCCATGATGAATCGTTTCCAGATGCTCAACCTGGATGGAGATGGGACCGAAGATGGATCCGAAGAAGAAAGCAACGGGGCTCCCGTAGTTTCGGACATCCCATTAATGCACATCAACCATCGCTCGCCTTGGAATGTTCCGACCGTTGCAGCCTGATCTTCCAATTGCCGGCTCAGACCTTTGATCTTACAGGCACTTATTCGTTTTCGATATCTTTTGTGTGACGATCATTACCTTTTTCCTGGCTCACGCCAAAGCTGGAGCCAAGTGTCCAGCAGGGGTACGAACAGCGGATGGCGTAAGGAGGCGTTCATGGACACGGTCGTCTTTGTTTCTTACTGCGTATTTCCTTCACCCTATCACGTTCACTCCTCGCATACTTTTCCAAAGATACCCCAACTCGCACTTTGTTTGTACTTCGGGCGGACAAGGCTTGTTTGATGAGTTATAGTACAAAGCAAAACATGGTCATTGCGCTCCAATCTTGAAAGTCTCCAATATGATGTCGTACTAATGGAACAATTTATGGACACTTCAGACCGTCTAGGTACCGGAAAGTCAACATCAAAACGCCAAAGCTTACATATTCCAAACTGCATGCCTACGAGTTCAATCCTCCTCCCTGGTGCCGATAAGTATAATGCCAATCCTTGCCGCCTATATCCTGCCTAATTTTGTAATTCTTCTCCGCTTCCTCAACATGATTCATATCAACATTCACAACGCTCATGCCCTCAACATGGGTATCTTTGGTCTCGTCACCTAATGCACCCACGAAAGGCACAGCTACCCTGCTAAGTCCAGCATAATTCAACTCCAGATCACCCGGAGTTGCTCCAGCATTAACAAAAACAACAGCACATGTATTTTCGAACGCCCTGGCTGTCAATGTTGATTCCAAAAACAATTTTTCCGACATCGGGTTTTGATCTAAACCATACTGAGAGCAGTCCGCGTGGGTCCAAAATGTGGGGATTATGATCATCTTGGAGCCGGAAGCTATGAGCTCTCGGAAAGCTTCAGGAAACGCGAGATCCCAGCATATCAGCAGGCCGACCGGGCCTAATGGGGTATTGAAAGTCGTGTGTCGAGCGTCAGTTGAGGAAACAAGGTGGGGCCGTTCTGGATGCCTTCACCACGAAGGAACATGAATGGCTCAGCGAGTCTATACTGCAAGCATACGAAGGGGAGTCGCTTGATGACTAGATGAAATGACATGGGATACCATAGATTTTTCTTTTGATAGCGACCCAGAACATCCCCTTTGTCATCGATGAAGTATGATACGTTATGCACCTGGTCCTCTCCCTTCTCTTCGTGCCGGTACGTTTCACAGATTGTTCCTGGCACTATGCATATCATATGCTCTTTCGCTAGCGCTTTGTACTTATTCAGATAGATCTCCCATTGCGTGCAGAGATGAAAGAATTTGGGGTCTTCGGGCATCCAATTGGTAAGATGGTATTCGGGCAAAACGGCTAGATTTGCGCCCTTTCGAGCGGCTGAGGCGATGAAATCGGCTGCTTTGGCAAAGTTCTTTTCTGGCTGGAGGGGCTGCGCGGAGCTGTCAGGGTGGGGTTTGGAGCGGAAAGGGTAGGAATTTGGCTACCTGGGGATGAAGTTGGACGAGGGCTATCTTGTAGGTGGGAGCCATTGCAAATTGATCAGTCAATACCTGCTTCGGTAGTTGTAGAAGTAAGAAATTCAAATCATGGACTCACCTTGAGCATCCCGCCTCCCCTCCCCACATGATCCACATCCAGCGTTTGTACATCCCTGCGGCGATCAATTCTGATAGAACTAGCGGCCACAAGCGAAAAGCCTTCAACGCTAAACCTTGATTGCTGTAAGGTATGGACCACAACGCGCACACCACACCACTTCTTCTCCAACAGCCGCCAACATGGCACTTTATCAACGCACGCCGTACACGACGGCCGACAGCTCAAAAGTCGTGCAGGATGAGTCCGACCAAGAAGAGGAAGCCATGGCTGGCGATTATAAAGAGCAAGTTCAGTTCAACGATGGCATGAGCGAGCTGGATCGGACCGGATCAGCGGGAATGGGAGGTCCTCAGGATATGCAGGCTCAGCTGGCCGCTGCTGCTACGCCGTTAGAGTATGGAGCAGCGCTTGACACAAAATTCGCCAGTTACGACAATTATTGTAGCCTCTTCCATTTTATACTGAATTCCGAGGGGCCTGTTGATTTGGAGGTGCCCACGGTAAGGCCGTCTTCAATTCTCTGACGTAGGAACTGTCGGACAGCTAATGGGACGGATTAGTACTACTGGGCCTGGGACGTAATAGACGAGTTCATCTACCAATTTGAGTCCTTCTGCCGCTACCGAAATCGCATCGCTCGCACCGACCCTACCTCCGAAGACGCACAGCTCCTGCGCGATAACCCCAATACCTGGGGCTGCTACTCCGTCCTCAATGTACTCTACAGCTTGATTCAACGTAGCCAAATAAATGAGCAACTGGAAGCCATGAAGCGGAATGAAGACCCTAGTCAGGTAGCCGGAGAGTACGGCACCAGGCCTTTGTACCGAATGCTAGGCTACTTCTCGATAATCGGACTGCTGAGGGTGCACTGCCTGCTCGGGGATTTCTCGTTAGCCTTGAAGACGCTAGATGACATCGAATTGAACAAGAAAGCCATGTTCGCCCGCGTAATGGCTGCCCACTTCACTACATACTACTACGTCGGATTCAGCTACATGATGATGCGCCGCTACGCAGACGCCATTCGCATGTTCAGTCACATCCTCGTCTATGTATCGCGAACGAAGAATTTCCAGAAAAATGCACAGTACGATAGCGTGAGCAAGAAGAACGACCAAATGTATGCGCTAATAGCGATATGTGTGGCCTTCAGCCCCACGAAGCTCGACGACACCGTCCACACGGCGCTTCGAGAGAAATACGGCGATCAGCTCGTTCGTCTGCAACGAGGAGGCCCAGAGGCTCTGCCACTTTTTGAAGAACTCTTTCGCTCCGCATGCCCTAAATTCATTTCACCTACGCCTCCAGATTTCGACACCCCAGAGCTGAACGTCGACCCAGTCGACCACCACTGCGCGGTTTTCATGGAAGAGGTTAAGAACACTATGTACTCCCCCACCGTCCGATCCTACCTGAAGCTCTACACAACCATGGACCTGAAGAAGCTGGCAGGTTTCCTGGAAGTCGAGCCCGAGAAATTGAGAAGCTGGCTGCTGGTCAACAAGCAGCGAAGCAGACAGGTGCGGTGGTCTGAGGGAGCATTACTGGATGGGGAGGTGGTGAACGGAAGTGATTTGGACTACGCGATGCAGGGCGATCTGATACACGTGAGCGAGGCGAAGGTGGGAAGGAGGTTGGTGGATTGGTATTTGAGGAATCTTGCAAGAACGTACTAGAAGATGGAGGGATCCAAGACCGGAAGAATATGAGGCGTGGGGCCATCTCCCGTGCCGAAGATGTTGACGAGTCATGAGATGTCATGAGAACTTGATGCGCTCCTACTCGGCGCGTTGCATATCTAAGGTAGGCGTAAGCTGATGGACAGATAGATAAGCAGCGGAGCTTGCAGATACGTGAGTCCTGTCAACAGCATGAAAGATGAAGATTCTAGCATCATTTAATGTTCCAAAACCGAAGAAAAGTCTCTGCTTCTGCAGATGTACTGACGAGGTCAAACTTTGCACGTCTATGGAGTAAGCGGAGAGCTTCAATTCCATTCCTTGGAACCCTGCCAAATTATTTCCTCTAACGAATGGAGATCTATATCGTACAACCGCCAAACCCAGTCTATCTAGTATGCTCCTCCGTCACAACTCCCCCTTCCCTTCAAACTCTCCATCCCACTCCCATTTCACATCCTCTACAATGCAGCCCTTCATCCCTTCCCCTCCCCTCTCCCCTCCCCTCAAACCTCACCCCTCCTCACCTCCTCCACAAACCCCGCCGAAATCTTATCCCTCACACACGGAAACTCCGTCTCCGTCAAAATAATCGCACTCTTCGCATCCTCACCATTGCATAATTTCTGCCGGAGAAACTTCGTCATTGCCTCCGTCCAACCGGCTGGTTTCTGAACCTTCCTGGCAGCCTCGGGGGTGCAGCAGCGAGAGGGGTAGGGTGTTGGCGCTGGCATGATGCTGGCTGAGTGGTTGGTTGGGCCGGTACAGGTGGGTTTGGAGGGGAGGGTTGGGAGATTGTGGAATTTGTCGGTGGTGGTGGGAGCCAGGGTCGTGGTTTGTGTGTCGATGGAGGTTGAGGAGATTGGATGACGGAGTGGGAAAGTCGGTATGAATGATTGGTGATGGCGAAGAGTTGCTTTGCTGTTGATAAAGTGCTATGGGGTTTCTTCGAGGCTGCAATTGAGCCTTGTTGGTTTCGTGATCAATCGAGGTCTGCTTTCTTTCTGGATGGCACGATGTTCCGCCGCGCTGTGATGAGGCCATCTTATACTAATCCCAGCCTGAGGAAATGAGAACATGTTTGCCAAGTGCGTGGCCCAAACCCCCATGCTGCCGTCACGGTATTGTTCCGAAAGTGACCACATCTGTGAGGTTCCTGAAGTCTCCGCCGGCGAGGAAAGAAGCATCATTGAGGCCCAACGATGAGGGGACCGTGATTGCTGTGTTTGACAAGCTGCGAGAGTCCGACAGTAATGAATGGGCATTGTATGAAGATTGATGAGGGAATGAGAGGTGGAGAATGACCGGCTATGCATTCCCTATCAGGACAAGACCACAGAGGATGCCTCGTGGCCATGACGGCAGTTGATGAGCGTGACGACCTGCAGCCCAGGGAACATGCAGAAGCAGGACGGCTAGACACCGGGTGGAATGGCGGCAGAAGGAACATTTTGCTCACGGAAGGAAAAGAACATGCAGGAACGTGGAGGAACATGCAGGAACAAGGTATGCTTGATTAGTGTGCCTTTGTTTCGTAAGTATCTAGCCCTTTCCATCATCACCATCATTTACCCAATATGTCACGCCGGTACCCGGTGTATTCCAATTCCAGGTTATGCAGAACGCCCAAACCGTCCAAGCCGACCATGATGCAGATTATGTTGACGCCTAAGTGTTCATACACAGGGCTGGCGCAGAGGCTTTTTCGCCTGCTCAGACCGAAAAGGAGGGTGGAGAGGCTACCAAAGTCCGCTGACGAACCATGTGAATGACAGCACAGTAACCACACACATGCCGAACATGAACTTCAATGCTTGCCGCTCTGCATCCGAAAGGGCAGCACTACACACCGCACATTTCCAATCTGTATGCCGTGTCAGCACATCCAGAAATACCATTTGCGTTCCAAAACAAGCAGCTTACCAGCATAAGGCGTGTACTTTTGCGGGATATACATCCCAAATGTGAAATCTTTACTGACTCCAAGTCTGCCAGCTCCAGCTACTGCGGTCACAGCCCCCGCTGCATCGTAAATGACCAATGTATATGTTTCGGTCAACAAAGGCGCAGTCCCAGTCACGTCGGGCAATGTGTCCCACACCACACTCCCGGTCTTTGCGAAACTCGCATTGTTTGAGAGCGTGTACGTAGCGCTGTTGGAATTGCAGGACACCATGACATCGATTTTGGAGGGTGTGATCGAGAGCGAAGTGTAGTTCCATGCAAATGTAACTTGGTCGCCAATCTTATAGTATGTTTTCTGAGCGAGGGCCGAGGGGGTGATCATATTGACGCCGCCGGCTGGAAGTACAGGGTTGACACTTGTAGCTGCTGCACTTCCTGTTGTTGCAGCTGCTGTTCCACTAGCTTTGGCCGTCTCACTGGCTTGCGCTGTTCCGCTAGTCTTTGCTGTCCCGCTGGAATTGTCTGTAGCTTTGGCTGATTTGGCGGTAGATGCTGGCGAAGCAGTCTTTGAGGCTGCAGCGGCAGTCTTCGATTCTGAGGTGCTGGTGTCTGTATCAAATAGTAACCTTCAGCGCTCTATAAAATTGCCATTGTATGACGAGAGCATGAGAGACGGCTTACCGCTCTTCGCATTCTCCTGCCGCCTGACTACAAAGCCATCTATACCAATGTTTTTGAATGATGGTGGCCACGGCCATGCTGATGTGAGGGATGTGAAGAGGAAAAGTGCAACGATAACATAGCTGAGTCGAAACCTTTGGATCATGGTTGCGTCTGGTTGAACGAATGGATTTGTTTATTTGCAGCTTTCTGATCAGAGCTAGGCGTTATATGTTCTGCAAGGCCACGTGCTGATCACGCCGTTGCGACTCCCAAAAGATGTGCTTGAGTCGTTGTTGATGGTTCCCAATGCTGGTACCCCTGGAAGCTGCTGAAAACAGGACGTGATTACACAAAAGGATGAAAGTAGCAACGATTGACAGAGAAGACGACCAGGCAGTAAACGAAGGTTTGCCTGTCGTACCGTCCAACAGCGGTTGTAGTGTGGTGGTACGGTGTTGATGAAGATATCAATGTGTGCGACCCCTCGGGAATGGCGCTGATCTCTGGCTATTTTCGGTGTATATTCTAGAACTAGTTGCCACCGAAACGATCCACCGCTAAGAAAGTGACAATACGACAATACGAGGTTTACCACCCCCTCGTCCACTTAGGCTGCGAAGTGAATTCATCGTTTTCCTCGTTCCGTTTCAACGTGAGCTATGGGTGGCTTGAAGGCCGCTATTCTAAACGAGAATGCATCTGTTTGATCTAATAGATCACCATCTATTCTATGGGGTATCATCATTTGCCAACCAATAATCCTGATTCCATGCGATGCTAAATTCTCGCGCTGTACTCTTCGTTCAGTACCCATTTTCCCCTTCCTCGAGTCCCCTTCTCTAACGTCGCAATTTCCGTGAGCATGGCCTTGAATTCGGCCGTTTTTGCTGGCGTATTGCAATATCGGTTAAAATGGTCAATCAGCATTTGAGTGTGCACTTGTCCCCCATGAGTAGTAAGATAATCGCGAATCATTTTCATGAAGTCCAAGCCCTTCGGGCCTGAGCTATTGCTACCCGGTGTACCCGCTCCTGAACCATTGGCATGGATATTAGCATTGGCAGCCTGTCGGTGTTGCAAGCCCGCCAGAATGCTTGACGAAGCGGGCCCACCACGGCCTCGAACAAAGCCTCGCTGTTGCTGCTCTGGTCGACCAGTGGATCCGAATTGACCAGTCCAAGTCGGCGTGCCCACAGGTACGTTCCTTGCAGCTTCCCCTGCTTTCTTGAGTTCCTTGGCTGCTGCAGCTGCAACTCTTTTCGCTTCTTGTTCGATGATTTTTGGATCAGCTGTCAGTATCTTCTTTCCATTGATGATTTGGTCGTGTTCGAGGGCGGCTTGCACCCCGGAGCGCGCAAAGATGCCTTCCATAACGCGAGCTTCCGAAATCTTGCCATCTCCTGATACAGCCTTACGTTCCTCCTCTTCCTCGCCATAGAACCGCTCCATGGAAGCGACACCGGTCAGGTTGCGGACATTATCACTGCCGGTGGTCGTGCTAATTGACGTGTCTCCGATTGCCTTGCCATTGGCTGCTGCTGCTGGTTCTGCTATTATGTCACTATTATCAAATCGAACTTCCGTGCCTTTGAACAACGTGCTAGTCTCCGTAGCGGCCGCGTCTGATCCCCCAAGCGTAAACAGATCATGCAAGTCCTTCATCTGGAACGTCTGTCGTTGCTTTGGATCTCTCAAGATCTTGTTAATCAGGAATTGCTTGAAAAGCTGGCGATGGTAAATCTTCTCTTCGATTGTACCAGCCGTCATCAATCGATAGATCATCACTTCTCGCTTCTGACCCAAGCGCCAAGCCCTCTCTCGCGCTTGAACATCTGTTGAAGGATTCCAATCTGGGTCATAGATGATGACTCGATCGGCACCGGTGAGGTTGATCCCGAGTCCTCCGACCTTTGTCGTCAGGAGGAAGACATGAGCATCGAGATTGTTGTTGAATTCGTCGACTAAGCCTTGGCGAGTATGGATGGGTGTAGTGCCATCCATACGTCGGTAGTTGAACCCTCCTATGCGCCTGATGAATCTTTCAAGAATATCCAGCATGATCCGATGCTGAGCGAATAGCAGTGTTCTATGCCCTTGTTCCTTCCAGAGCTCCAACAATGCTTTTACGACCTGCATCTTGCCAGATTTGGAGCCATTTCCGTAATTATAGCCTGCTTTCGTAGCTAGTGTCTTGTGATCTTGCAAATCAGGATGATTACAGATCTTGCGTAAGATGTCGACACCATAAAGGACCTGACGTTTACCGTTCATGATTGCCTTCAGATCATCTGAGCTAAGGAAGCTCTCATACGCGTCGCGCTGAAATTTTGTCAATTTGCAAAAGAGGACTTGCTCGCTCTTCTTGGGCAGGTCAGATGCCACGTCAGCTTTGAACCTTTGCAGTAAGTAAGGAGAAATTGTATCCTTCAAGGTCTCTGCACACTTCATCGCGGTCTGGACTTGAAGGTTGGAGGCATTTGCGTAACCACCCTGACGGATAGGGAACTCGAATTGTTGTCGAAAGTTGACCAGTGTACCGAGTCGCATCGGAAAGATATAATCGAAAAGAGACCATAATTCTATGAGGTTGTTTTGCATAGGCGTTCCAGAGAGTATGATACGATTGGCGGTCCTCAACTCCTTGCAATAGATTGTAATTGCAGTATTTGGATTTCGAATTTTGTGCCCTTCATCAAGGACCGCATATTCCCAGTCCATCGGTATAAGCAGATCAGCGTAAGATTGCAATCCAGAGTAGGTGGTGACGAGAATATGTCCTTCGTTAGCAACACGTTCGACAATCTTTCTTGCCGCCTTCTGTGATTTCGTCGCTGGTTTCCGATTAGCCGAGTTGGGAAGGGCCGACATTAGTTCGTCCTCATAGCGAGACTCTCTCCCCACATCGATCATGCCACTGCCCGAAGAATGAAGAATTGACACTCGAAAGGGCGGCCACCAGGTATGAAACTCGTTGACCCACTGCTTCATAACTGTAGCGGGTGCGACGACGATGATCGGTCTTGTGATCTTCTTACTGTAGTGCAGCCCAGCTAAGAATGCAATGACTTGAATGGTTTTGCCGAGCCCCATTTCATCCCCCACTACTCCACCCACCTGTTGCGAGTATAGCTCCCACAGCCATTGAACGCCAGTCTTCTGGTAGTCAAAGAGTGACGGATATATATCCCCTGGAACTTTGTAGCCACCCTCGAACACAGCATCTGGCCTTATAGGATGTGGTAGGTGCCATTCGTCTTCTGATCGTTGATTTATTGGCGACTGCCGATCTGTGAATGCACCGTCCGTACTGACTTGATTTGGGTTGTCTTCGGATTTATCCACTGAAATGTCCCTCTTAGTATTGGCTTTCGCTCTTGCTGTGCTGCGCCGCTCAACCCAGCTATGCAGCCTATTCTGATATAACTTCTCGTTGCCATCATCTAGGCCAGCCAAGTCCTCTTTTGGGCTTTGGACGAGGTGTTTGTTACCTGCTTTCTTTCTAATTCGGCGTGGTGGAGTTGTATCAAGGAAACTGGGGTCCTCCTCGCTTGACTTCTCTTCGGAATCGGCAACAGATGCCATCTCAGTATCCTCCATGAGTGGCCGGTACATGTCTTCCTCATCATCAGACAGATCTTCCCCTGTGCTCTGATCCCTCTCGGAGCGTGTTATTGGGACAATTTCGGTGCCTCCCCCATTCAATAATCTATCCTTCTGTAGACAACGCCGTTTCTTGGGCCGGTCCGGCTCTTGAGCGGCATCAAAGCTCGCAAGACTACTCTCATCGTCGGCAAACCCTGGCTGTACCAAGTTCCGGTGGGAAAGTAGTTCAGGAGCAGCGGGATCGTAAGTATTGGGTTCTGTTTCTGGTTCGTCCTCTTCGGCATCTAAAAGCGCTCCTTGTAATGTGGAGTCGGACCGACTGAGCGTTAGCCCTGGGATCTTAGAGAATGGCGTAATCTTTCCGGTCCGAATAAGAAAGTCCCGCTGACTCTCGCCTTGCATTCTTCGGTTGCCAGTTCCCTCCTCAGCATATCCTTCATCGTGGCCCTCGACCTCATGCCTCTGATCTATGCGCTCCTGTATCTGCTGAAGGTCCAAAGTCAGTGCCCTAATGCTCGCTTCAAGGTGCTCTATTTCTGCGTTCAAACGGGCCGTTGTAGCAGATCCTCCGGCAGGATACCTCAAACGTTCGTGGAGTTTTTGGACCTGGCTTTGGAGCTTGCCCCTATCCACCTGAGTTTTTTCCAACCGTTTCTTATCCCGCTCATCAGCCTGCTCGGTTAACAGTTGGTCAGCCTGGCGACCGATGTCCCGCTCAAGGTCATCTTGATCTCGAACTTCGGTAGCAAGGTCCTTCAAGCGAGCAGCTTCGCCCTCGCCCAAGGTATCGCCACGGGCGAGGCTGGGCGGAGAAGTGATGGCGTTGTCAGGGCTTATACGGTTGCTACAGCCCTCTAACGGTTGCACTGATGCGTCCATAGTCGCCTATACTAGGTAGGGCTGGTTAGTTTTCCGTAGATGTAATGACGATGAGCATGATCCTGCCTAGTGGCTGTAGCCGTCGACTGTGATGCGCGTTGCTCATCCAATAACGTGCTAAATAGCCTGCACCAGGCTTTGTCTCGTCCGTCACTTCCTCCATAGAAGGTGTCTTGGGTGAGCCTCGCTGGTGAGGATTCAAGCTATGTCGTTTTGAGGTTATGAGTCTCTCACAGGAGCTACCACTCTGCCAGCGAGGGCGCAGATGGAGAAAGAAGGACAGTTGATGTCACTTAAGTGGGCTCTGGGTCATGCCGGCTACGTAATATCCTTGCAGGCGGGAGCTCCCTAGAGCGCGCCTAAAGCGAAAAGCCGTCTCACTTCAGTCACTCCATTGTTAGCCCGTGTCAAACACACCATATGCTCCTACAATGCTATTCTGATATCTCATAATTCGAACTCTCACTCCCCTATGGATCTCACCCGAGTCTTCGACGGCCTCGACGCACGGGCCGGTTGCTAGGATAAAGCTTTGGAGGCATTAGCCGCTAGACCTAGGACGCTATTGGAGATCGGGCAGCTGGACTTCAAGGTCTCAGGCGCTCATGCTTCCACCCTGGGGACCAAGACTCGCAGCAAGTTGCTACACCCGGAATATTGGAGACTTGTGATTCTTAACTGCTGTTGAACATACTGTGTCAGCTGGTATATCATTTGGTCTAATAACGTCTTGCGACCAGAGTCGTGGTCGACTGGGGAAAGTCCTCTATCTCTGTCGAACGGAGCACGCAGCATTGCACTCGCAGTATACGACGCTGATCGACAACACGCGCTCCGATGGACCACAACTGGCAAGCATACGGCGACCGCCAGCCGCGATTCACAAAGTCAACCCCACAGCAACCGTCAAATGGCTCAGCCCAGCAACCTCAGCCCCACTCTGGATATGGATATGACCCCTATCAAACTCCCTCCATACCCTCTCAGCCACATTCAATGGCAGTATCACCTATTGGAACCCCGCATACACGTGTTTACGCTTCTGGGGACGGAGACATAGCGATGGAGGATGCAGATCCATACAACAAAATGAAATACCCGACAAGGCCCAGTCACCAACATCGAACATCTGGGCAATATCTAGGTCAGGAAGACTCTCCAGCTGCAAGGAGATACTCTCCATTGAAGGCTACGCCATCGTCGCCCTATGCCCCTGAGCAACCCAGCCAGAACCCCTACGGCCAATACCCTTCCCAAAATACATCAGCACGGCAGTCACCAACTAGGTCATCTCATTACTCGACACCAAGTCAATCAAGCTACACTACACCGAGTGAGTTGGACAGCCTACCCAGACCTGGCATTGAGGAAATCTCTAGTTCGATGCTAATAATATCATTAGCGACGTCCAGGCAACCCCCGCTCCATCTCCCTCCGATACAGCCTGGCGACTCAGGGTTTGACCAGTATTATCCCAATTCGGCCACCGCCCATCTGAACGCAGTCTTCGGTCGTGAGGCAAAATCTCCGCGACAGATGCGGCCCATTCACAATCCGGGCACGGTGGAAGCGGCTCGAGGTCCAGCACCAACATTCAGAAAATTAGAGTCGCTTCAAGATCTCCAGCCGAGGATTAATCCACAGCCTGCCTTCCGGCGGGCGAATCCTGAGGGCGGCTTTATCAGTGTACGTCCACCTATCCACGTTTTTGGACAGTAGCACTAACGGTCTTTTGGTAGCCGCTACAAGCACTGACAACCCATCTGCCCTCAACTTATCGCATTTGCAATCCAGCTTTCAAATACGAGTCTTCACGAAACCCAAGACGGGTTCTTACGAAGCCAAGTAAAGGAGTGAAGAATGACGGATACGACAACGAAGACAGCGACTACATATTGTTCGTCAACGACATACTTGGTAACGAAGAGAATGGGCACAAAAACAGGTACCTTATTCTTGATGTTCTCGGCCAAGGTACCTTCGGCCAGGTCGTCAAATGTCAAAACTTGAAGACTCAGGAGGTGGTAGCAGTCAAGGTAGTCAAGAACAGAACCGCATACTTCAATCAGAGCATGATGGAAGTCTCTGTCCTGGATCTACTTAACGGAAAGCTAGACAAGAATGACGACCATCACCTTCTACGACTGAAGGACACCTTCATTCATCGGCAGCATCTTTGCTTAGTGTTCGAGCTTCTTAGCGTAAATCTGTACGAATTGATCAAGCAGAATCAATTTCGAGGTTTAAGTACAACATTGGTGCGTGTATTTGCACAGCAATTGTTGAATGGCCTGGGCCTTCTCAACAAAGCAAGGCTCATTCATTGCGATTTGAAACCGGAGAACATTCTCTTGAAAAAGTAAGCCCTGCTCCCAATCTTAGGAGTCTCTGATACTCATTGCAAACACAGTCTGGAAAGCCCAGTCATCAAGATCATTGATTTCGGCTCCGCCTGTGACGAGAGACAGACAGTGTATACTTACATACAGTCTCGATTCTATCGATCGCCAGAAGTTCTGCTGGGTCTTCCGTAAGTCTCTTCAATATCCGAAGTAATACATAACCCTAACCCATCCAGCTATTCTTCTGCAATTGACATGTGGTCTTTGGGCTGCATTGTGGTAGAGCTCTTCCTAGGACTACCCCTTTTCCCTGGATCTTCGGAGTACAATCAAGTCTCAAGAATCACCGAAATGCTTGGCTTGGCACCGACTTGGATGCTCGAGATGGGAAAGCAGTCGGGAGAATTTTTCGAAAAGACCCATGACGAATACGGCAGACGAAGTTACAGACTCAAGTCGATGGAGCAGTACTCAAGGGAGCATGGCTCAAAGGAGCAGCCGAGCAAGAAGTACTTCCAGGCAACAACCTTGCCAGAGATCATCAGAAGCTATGCCATGCCGAGGAAAAATATGAAGCAATCCGAAATTGATCGAGGTAAGTAAAGGAAGACATGAATGTGGAATGGTTGGCTGACTAAACTAAGAAATGACCAACCGTCTGGCGTTCACTGACTTTGTTCGCGGCTTGCTGAATATTAATCCACTCGAACGCTGGTCACCTCAGCAAGCCAAGCTCCACCCTTTCATTACGCAGCAGAAATTCACAGGGCCCTTCGTGCCACCAATGCATCTCAAGACATCGTCATCTACCAAATCCCCTGCCCCTGGCGTACGGCAACAGCAAGAAGCTGAGCTTGTCAGTAAGCAGCGAGCTCAAGCCGCTCAAGCACAAGCCCAAGCTCAAGCTCAGGTGCAAGCGGCGCAAGTACAAGCTCATCAGTCTGCAGCGCACAATGCATACGCTGCGAATGTGCAGATGGGCCAATACGGCCCAAGTGGAATTGCTCAAACGCCACCTGTGTACAACAACATGTACACTCCTCATCAACAAGCAGCGCCTCCACCATATCCTACCCAGCCAGCGGGCTACGGTCATCAGATGGGTATGATGCAACAAGGTCCTAGCCAAATGGCTGGGGCACAGTACACTCCTCAGCAAAATCTCTATGCGCAAGCCACAACAAGAGCGGGTCGCCAACGGGCCTCGACGATGGAGCAGCAACAAGGCGGGATACCCCAATCCATTCAGAGAGTGGCAAGTCACCTTGACCCGAATGCACCGATAAGACTGCAACCCAGCCCAGCATACTACCCTCCCCCGCCTGATGGGTATGTTGATCCGAATGCAGCTGCCAATGCTAGGAGGAGAGGGAGCAGGGAAGCGAGTGGCCGAAACAGAAACTTTATACAGACCTTGGAAGATAGGACGATGGAGGAGGGTTTCGTTAACCAATCGCAGTGGCACTAAGAAGGGACACAATGTGTTGTCTAGGAAACCAGACATTGTCTCAGATTGGGGCGCCATTGATATCAGTCGGTTTTTCGCGACGCTGTGGCAACCATAAGACCACGTTCTGGACACGCCAGAGTGCATTTCGCCCAAGAATGCATGAATACTTCTAGCCCGCCACAATCGCCGACAATTTAGCGACCAAGCTTGTTTCATAGTCTTCTGACTAGACTGATCAATGATCTGGCACGGACGCCTTTCTATTATGTCAGGCTCAAACCTGCCGCAGTTTGAAGAATGGGCCGTGCATAGCCCACGCACCCTTTGTTCGCCTGTGAGTCGGAAAGCCCACGTGCATTGAAGCGGTGAAACGACTGTTTTGTCACTATTGGAGCGACCGGTATCGCTAAGCGTATGAGTATTGGGTGACTAAGATCACGAGGTGGGGCGTTTGGATGAATATGAGCCTACATGGGAAGGAAGGCGAGATGTTCGTAGATGCAGCAGATTGAAATGAAGCTTGAAGACGTGTGCCGCTATCTTTTATCCCACCCGAGACTTTGTGGAAGAATTCAAACTCTCACAACGGGTACAGATGATGGCACCCATGTTCTAGTAGCCAAAGCCTATGGAATCCTAGACACGCTTTATATATACATTCACAATGTATACGAGAATAGTGATACATTTCCAAGGAGGGTCCTCCACATCATAGGAGAGTTCATCTTAGGTTAGACTACCTTTTAGAATAGTATCTTAGGGGTATCTTTGATATAGATTATGACCCTATATACTAAAAAATGGTCCCAGACTAGTTTTACTATCTAGAAGTACGGATCCGTGGGGATGGGATGCTAAGTACCTATGCCAAGGATTCTTATTCATTTTGCATTTGGGAATAGCGCCGCTAGCCGAGCTGAAGAACTAAAATACTAAGGAGTAGAATGGCGTTCGTGTTCTGCTGAAGGCAGAGATGGACGATTTTGCTTTGGCGAACGAAGATGCGCTGGTCTCTGCCAGCAATTGGGAGATGCATTCGATATTGGTAATAGCAAAAACTGGTCATTCAAATCTGGAGCTAGTAGCTTGATATGCGTACGACGTCAGTTGTTTATTTTCTGCAATCTCTGTGAATATGTATACATCAATATCGTCGGTAAGACTGCCATACTATTTTTGCTAGTTACAGTTACCGGAAATGACGAGAAAGGTTCGACCCTGTTTCACCACTAACTCATCCTCCATCTGCCTAAGAGCAACCATGTCTCTTCGAAATCTCGATAGTAGGGTTGGGTTTTGTTTACTAATAATCTGTTGAACTACTAAGTTTGGATACGAGACTCTCGCACAAAAGTCACGAAGATCCCCACGTCATTTCTATGGGCACTTGCTCAATTTGTGGCTGGCCGGAGGATCACAATCAGTGGCGCCAGAGTTCGTGAAATAGCATGAATCTAGTGCGCGCTGTATCAGTCACTCTCGAAGTTGAAGCGCCGAGACCACTGCCTCGACTGGATCTTGGCTCACTGTCTCCTTCACAATAATTGTAGTTGCCGATCCTGGCGTTAGGGTCGGCTCTACAGTCATATCAGTTCCAACGATAGAAGAAGCGGACATGCTGATTGTGTGCATACTGATTGTAGCAAGGACCAGCGTGAGCAACAGCAAAGCCGTCGAGAGCCAGGCTAGTGACGACAACAGAGAGGAGAGACTTCATCTTGAATGATGACTGAGAGTATTATGATGAATGCACGTCGATGATGCCATAGGTCAATTGAGGTACTAAGGCGCAGATTGGAGGCTGGGAGTATGGAGGAAGAAGAAAATGGATACGAGAGCCAGACGGGCTTATATATCAATTGCCTGCTTACAACGAGGATTGCTTTAGGGCACAGGTTTCTCTCGGACCATGACGTGGAGACCCTCGTCCACCTAGGTATCAAGAGAGAGGCGAAGCAAATCTTCTGCGTTGGCGCCGTCGAAGAGCTGAGCAGTATGCCTAAGGCACGAAGCAATGCCGGTTCAGTTGGGTAGCACGGCAGAGGTGAAGCGACTGCTCTGTATCAGCGTTGTTGAGGACACTACTTTTCCGCCATGGTACGCCTAAGGGGCGAGGCGATAGTCGTTCGGCTGTGTAGTACGGCAGAGACGAAGTGAGTCCTTTACGTTAGCATCGTCGATGACACTGTTGGTTCGCTAAGTATCATACCTACGATGGAAGCATAGGGTTACGATGTGGCAAAGGGGGCCTACTCTGGTTAACGTGGGGATCACATTGGTAGTTGTAGGCTGAAATCCTAACACAAATCGCTTGATATGTCGGCTTGAGAGATCCGTGCTATGCATGCTTGTGGAGTAAAGTGACCCAAGAACACATAGAATATGATGCATAATCCCTCTTTGCGTAATGAGAAAGATAAGTAGCAGTATCATGATGAACGTATTGTACGAAAACATCGAGTGGTCGAAAATGATACCTCTCGGCTTATAAACAATAGGGGCTGGTCTCAGCTTACAAGGCAGCCTTTCAGCCTTTTCTAAGCTTTCTGCTGCGCAGATTGAATAAAGTCTGGGCCGCTGTCTGTTCTGACTTGTCAACAAGCATGAAGTACTTTTTTGAACGAATCTCAACCGTGGGACCTTGAATAGCTAGAGCGGTCACATTCTTGAGCTGGCGCTGAAGCATTCATGTCACGGTTCGTTCCCACGGTCCGTGACCATGTCCGTATGGCTGGAGCGGTAGAAGTCGCTTGAGCGAAAGCTAACAAGATGCTATCAAAGAGGCCAGGATGGCGCTCGAGGCTTATGCTTAATTTCTGCAAATTCAGTCCGGGATTGGTATTCGAGGTAGGAGTGGAGATTTGAAGTGTTTGAATACTCAATGACTGCCATAGTCAAGATATGTAAGCATAACGGTCTGCAGAGAAACGTTTGGTGAGACAGGCAATATTAAGTCACGGTACTTGCATACTTATATTTACCTCCTAGTCTTGCAACATCTCGTGCGGCCCCCTTTGGAATGATGATCCAATAATTAAATCAAAGCGGAAAGCAGCTGCGGGTCTTAATCATCACAGCCATACTAGCTTTCGTATTGACGAGTATTTCCTGTGTTTGCATCGAGTAAATCAGAAGCTACTTCGCATAGTGAAAGATGAGTGCCGAGACAAACCATCTGTGAAAGGATAATCACAGCATCGCAATACCCTAGGAGAGCAGGCGCCCTGTCCAGATTCCTGACTGGAAGGATTCCGGCTTATTTGGGCCGGTATTATGTTTCAAGATACAATCGCGACGACTTCTTGCCTTCAGGCTCAGATTCCTAGCCCGCACTTCGCCTTGGAACATAGAAATCAAAATTTTTCCATGCTGATGCATCCAATATCCTGATAGGGTCTAGAGTTCAAAATTCAGTTTTAGAAGGACTCCTGAATTCTACAGCCACCAAACCAGGACCCGGGCTTGCCGGGATAGCAATGATCGAGCAAAGGAGTTGCGACACCTGTTCACTGGGAGATGGATTCCGAGTGCTAGCACTCGGAGTCTTGTCGTATTTATTCGCTTGGTTCATTTGATTCATGTAGGCGTAAGATTCAGGATTCTGCGTTGCGTGCTTCCTTGGACGGTCTCTCCCGGCGGTCCTTCGCTTGACTATTTAGAATGTACAGTGTTATATAATTTCGGTCAGAGACGCCTTTCTTCAGGCAGAGAGCTCATTGATTGGGAGCGAACAGGCAATCCACCCATGCGGTAAGTTTGAAAATGGGGTTGATGTTTCGTTTGACGGCGGACACTCTCCAGAGATTGATTTTGTGATGGGGCTCTCTAGCTGCCAAGGCGCTAACAAGATGACGCTATCGGCGCGTGCCGGTCCATGGGAGATCCATGGTCAGTGTAACAACGATTTAATTCATAATCGAATATATATTCGAATATATTCGAATATTCATTCGATTATGAATATGCTAGTAGGATATTCGAATATGAATACGCTAATTTAGGATATTCGAATAAAATTCGAATATATTCTATGTTTAGTATAGATATATCTATAGCTATTTATCGCTTAGAAATAATAGTGAATAGTTGGTAGTAGTAGTGAATACTAGGTAGTAGCGGTGAATAGTAGGTAGTAGTAGTAAATGCTAGGTAGTAGCGGTAAATAGTAGGTAGTAGTAGTAAGTAGTAGGTAGTAGTAGTAAATAGTAGGTAGTAGTAGTAATAGTAGTAGTAGTAGTAAATAGTAGGTAGTAGTAATAGTAGTAGTAGTAAATAGTAGGTAGTAATAGTAAATAGTAGGTAGTATATAATAAATATTAGGTAGTAAGTAGTAAATAGTAGGTAGTAATAGTAAATAGTAGGTAGTATATAATAAATATTAGGTAGTAAGTAGTAAATATTATGTAGTATTATAGAATAGAGATCCTGCTAGAATATTTACTTATTTTATAATAACTACCTAGTATTTACTACTACTATATAGTTATAAATAGTTATAAATAATATATAATATATATAAAACCTAAGTAGTAATTATAAGAACTAGGTAGGAGTAATAAATTAAATAAAGAAAGAAAATATAAAAGTATTTATACTTTATCTTATTATAAGAATCTTCCTACTTAAATACTTATATATTATTAAAGTTTATATAAATATATTATATTATTTCTAGTAATTTATAAATAGATATTATATATTTTTTCTATAAAACCGAGTTATATCTATAATAATAATAAATTATATATAGAAGTCTTTATTCTTATTTTATAATAAGT
>JAABUK010001313.1_pt1 | contig 47916 bp, 63 predicted proteins | sample 5559141 | NCBI WGS metagenome assembly JAABUK01 (sample SAMN10711869, study PRJNA513367) | rock metagenome | isolation source: Antarctica rocks | place: Antarctica: Victoria Land, Pudding Butte nord | collected 2016-01-03 | reverse complement strand
AGACGCTTGGCCACTGCGCCTGTGGCTATGATGAGGGTGTCTGCTTCTACTTGATGGGTGTCTGTTGTCACTTTGAAAGGGCGCTTCGACAAATCGACCTCGTCGACTGTCTCGGAGAAGATGCGGGTGTTGAACCGCTGGCTTTGCTCTCTGAATGCATCTGTCAGTTCTCCTCCCAGAATGCCTTTAGGGAAGCCTGGGAAGTTCTCAACATCAGTTGTTGTGGTTAGCTGACCGCCAGCTGCGATGCCGTTAGCCATCCAGCCCTCAAACAAGATAGGCGTAAGCTCTGCCCTTGCTACATAGATTGCTGCAGTGTGGGCCGCAGGGCCTGAACCGATGATGCACACTGGAGTAGTCAGCGTCTTTAGCTGCCCCATGCTGGCGGAAGCAACCTGAGACAGGAGCGATCGTAACACAAAGGTGGAGTGCAAAGACTTCGGGCCTCTGCTGGATAGTCTTGCCAGCATACAATGAGGTCGTGCGTTTGAAATGTAAACAAGGGGCTCCGGTCAAGAGTGAGAGAGGTAGCGTAAAAGCTTAATAATGCATGCTAATCATTCTGGCACGTGCTTAGTAATCTCTGAAAGTTTCTGTCAACATGCTAGAGATTGTGCCAATTTCCGATGAAAAGTCTTGACTGCCGTCAGTGACGCGACGCCGAGTATGCCATGCCGGTCTGCCCAAAGAAGGGTCAGCAGCAAGATGTGCACACTTCATACGCTTAAGCTGACATTTCAATTTGCAACAAGACTTAGTCGTGTAGTCTTGTGGATTCGCTCTTTGAATAAGCATTTTTGGTCGTGTAGTCTTGTGGATTCGCTCTTTGAATAAGCATTTTTGGAGCCTGTTCCTTGACTGCGATCTTTGGTGGTCTCTCAGTGTCTTGAGGAAAGCATTCTTTTGCTTCTTCGTCAGAATCCTTCCGATTTCCTCAATGAAGATGGTGTCTTAGTAAATGCATGCCTGTGCAGCTTGGCCAGGCAATTGTCCGCTTTGGTTAACACGAAAACCTCTTTCTTCACTGCCATGCCATTGCCTTTGCATTGTGCGCGAGCAATATCCATACATGGACAAGGCCAATGGGCAATTTGATCAGTATGGCAACCCAAGCATGCGTCACAATGATTGTGGTCATGCTACCCTGTGCAAAGTGCCGTGTGGGTACAAATTGACAAGCGTTCTTGGATGTAACTAAGCCAACAAAAATCTAGTGGGTACAGTACCTAGTGGGTATGAATCTTTATGATGTCTCCCCATATGACTGCCTGAACAAATGCTGAATGCTGCATGATTGCTCGCAAACTAAAGTCTGATTTGCCCGGCAAAGCGCGATCGTTGACTTATGCCATAGACGCCCACGCTTGCTTGTGAGAAGTGAGTCAGCGAGCCATTGTTATCTCTGCCGATACTCAACGCTGTTCTAAGCAGATCAACGCATCGTGGGTCGACCGACAAATACTGGTGTATACTGATCGCAGCCCATAGCAGCATGGCAGCAGATGCACAAGCAGGACCAATCACTGTCCCCACGGCGCAGTTCATCAGAAATGTGGACGACTTTCTTGCAGGTGACTTTCCGATATATATGTAATTTACCAGCCATGCTTGATGGCAGCGTGCTCATTTTTTAAAGGCGTTGGTCACGCAGGGAGAACTCCAGAAGCAGCAATACAAGCACTAGACAACAACTATCGCAACTACCGACTGATAGAGCAAAACTTGCTTCAGTCCAAGGCAAGACTGATGGGCAAACTACCAGAGATCCAAAAGGCCGAGGACGCAGTAGCCTTGCTCATCAGGAAGCGTGAGGCTGAGCAGGAGGTATGTTGTAGGCAGACAGTATGCAATGAATGCTACTCTGTATTGCTGTACAATGAGTGGTGCCTGAATGCAGTTATTGGTAGACTTTGCAATATCAGACCAAGTCTATGCAAAGGCCAAAGTGCCTGTGACTGACAGTGTCAACCTGTGGCTCGGTGCCAATGTGATGCTTGAGTACCCTCTGGATGAAGCCAGAGATCTATTGGCAAGTCATGAAAGACAAGCAGGCTCCTGCTCATGCCTTACCCTCCATGAGGGTCAGCTTTCTGTCAGCCATGGCCAGACAGTCTTTGTGTGCAGTGCATATCCAGAAAGCATTGTCATGCTTGCAGTTCATTTTTGGAATGTAAACACTGTCACCGACTGAATCTGTCTGTAGGCACAAAACATCAAGAACTGCAAAGCAAATCTAAAGCAAAATCAGCAAGATCTGGAATTGGTCAAAGACAGCATCACAACCACTGAGGTATTTGCAGTTTGCTGCACTGTTGCGGAGCTTTCATGATACAGCCTGAGCTTTCATACAGCCTGAGTGCTACATCTGTTGCTTCAGGTGAGCATAGCGAGAGTATACAACCACGATGTCAGTCAGAGAAGAACAAGAAAATCATAGTCTGACACAAGCTGTGACAATTGTGTTTCAAGACTTCTTCTCAAGTGTGATTTCATATGTAAGGACGTCACCCGCTCGCTGTCTCGAATCCACTGGAGTCATATGATACAAGCTGGCCATCCTTTTTCTGTCTCAGCATTCGTTGAGCTGCCTGTTTGCGGCCGTCACCTCGCAAAGCAGTCACCAACTCATCCTGCACATCGCCAAGCAGCTCATGCCAGTATAGCCTAGGTCCCCTTGTCACGTACAGCATGTCTAGATTGTGTACAGTCATGAAGAAAGAAGGCAAAACAAGTGCAGATCTGCATCTGTGGACCTTGTGCAAAGTTTGGCACACTTGACTGCTGCTCACCTGATTGACCACCTGCAGCCAGCTTAGGTCTTTTTCATACTCTGCGGGATCAAAATTGGTGATGCCTCCTTTGACTCCAGAGCTATTGTGTAGCTCACACCACAGCATCATCTTGTCATATGCTCGAGCAGCTTGCTCTTCATGATCAAAGCACCCTAAGGAGGTTGGCTTGCCACATCGCCTGCAATTTTGAAGCATGAAACCAAGTCAGACCAGGTTTGCAACATAAAGCGCTACGACACCCTCTATAGCTGTTGTAAAACTGCAGACCATGGCAGCAATCCACATGGCGTATACACAGCTGCTGTTTGCATGCAATTGCCCACCTGAACTGAGCTTCCCATCGCTTTGTTGGAAATGTCTGATGCACACCGCGGTATTTGGATGTGTAGGTCCGGCCTGAATTTTGACCTTTGGCTTTTGATACCTTTGAGACCTTCTGAACAGCCTGTAGTTTTGATAAGCCAGGTGATGCAGGTTGCATGTAAGAACATCAGCCAATGCTCTCACATGCAGGCCAGATGTCATGCATGGTCACAAAGGGTCAACAGCTTCTGCAGATGGGGATGGTCAAACATATGACACCAGGCTACATGTCACTGTACCTTGTCAACTGACAGATCTGGTATAGCTGTTCGTCTCACGTGACTGGTGGGGTGTATTCGCTTGATCTGATGCCAGTCGGATATTTCAACCTGCAGCTCCTGTGCAACATGCGGCAGTATTTGGTCAGAAAGAAGGCTTCAACTTAAAAAATGCTGTTGATGATGCTGAATAAAACATCAAGCTGAAAAGCTCACAGCTTCATCAGGGCCAGCAGCATGCAACATCGCACCTCTGCAATGTCAAGCTCTTCTATAGACCTTCTCCGATATATACTTGGCAGATCTACAAATGCTTTGGCTCGCTCACGAATGAAGGCCTGCAATGACAACCGGACCAGCTGATGTACCATTTCACATTATACAGCTGGGCCATGCACAGAATCTCTCACCACAGGATCTTGTGCTGAATCATAGTATGGTAGCTGGATTTGCTCATCTCGTTCTTTAGGTTGCAAAGCAGCAGCGCTAGTCCCCACAGGACCTGAATGGCTGTACAAAACAAAAACGTTAGTTGCTATCACTTCTTTCGTCACAGGCCATAAGGAGGTGTGACTCGCTTCAATGCTCAACTTGTGAGAGACATCCACAAGTGCACAGGGGCGTTCGGTGGTGCTATGTTGTGTACCTCAACAGCCCAGCCCTATCGGTCTCCATTTGTTGGAACCTCGGCTGTGCAAAAGAGATACTTCTTGGCTGTTGGAAGCCAATTCCGTTGCCAATGACCACAGTGTGAGACATGCCAAGTCACACGGTGGCAAGATGGTCCGGGAGTGTGCCCGATGTGTATCAGTCAGTGGTCGAGGTGGAGCAGCACCATATTCCAGCAAAGCGCGACCTGCCTTGCTAATCCAGATAGGAAGTGCACGCAAATTTGCAGTGCTAGGTTGGTTGGCAATCGTGGCGATGAGCAAGTATGCGAGGATGACTCGTTCTGTCACAGCTGTTGCCAACTGCGAATGCACAACTGAATGCACAGGAAGTAGAAGAATGGTTGACATATGAGTTTCGCATGCCGTGCGAGTGCGCCTCTACTACAATTTTCAAGAAGCTTAGCCGTTGACTGTCAAGACTGACATGCTTAAAAGTTGCCTGCTGCGTCTGTGTGCACGTTGAATGCCTCCATCTGCCTGTTGCACTTGAAAATCCGAGGTGCCCGAGTTTCACCATCCCAACTGTGGTCAGATCTTGACCCGTTCGAGCGTTTTTGACCAGCGGCCTATCGCTGGCATCCGCATCTTGCTGGCACACGGAAGGCTAGAATCGCGGCGAAGTGCCGAAGCGCCAACATGGAGGGCAATACTATCACGCAGCAGATCATGGCAATTCAGCGTGATCCGAGCTTGACGGATGTAGAGAAAGCCAAGAAACGCCAAGAACTGCTGAGTGGAAAGTGGGCTCAACCCCAAGAGTCTGCCACAGGTGCCTTGTTATGTATGCAACTGTCTTTTCATGTACGCTTGCAGCACTTGCAACTGATCTTTTCAAACTTATGTGCCAGAGTCGCAAGGTGCAGCAGCTACAGTCGCAACACAGCCTGCCATGTTCGATGACAGTCTGAAGTGCGCAATGTGCATGGACTTGTGTGCTCGACCTGTCACGGTGAGCTATAAAAGCTAGCCTACTTCAGCAACCTAACCTGGCTTTTTGCTGCTTATACTGACTGTGACTGCAGGCACCATGCCAACACAATTTCTGTCTGGCGTGCTTCAAGAAGTGGGTGGCGCAAGGCAAGAAGACTTGCCCAACGTGCCGAAACCCTTTCCCAGCAAAGTTTGCTGCCAACCCTCGTATCAACACAGCCCTTACCACTGCCATCAGAATGGCCAAGCAAGGAGTGCGTGAGCCTGGCAACATCAGCAACTTTGAGCGCATCAGGGACAAAGACCGGCCTGATGAGGCTTTCACCACTGCAAGAGCAGTAAGAGCTGGCAGGGCTAATGCAGCCAGTGGCAGAATCATGGTCACCGTGCCAAATGATCACTTTGGTCCTATTCCTCCAGAAGCTGATCCTAGAGGCCTGGTGAGTCAGTCTTGCACCATTGTGCAATACTACCTCAGCATCAGCTGACGTTGCACTTGGCATACTTGCATCTGTTGCTTCTGCTCCCATGCGCCAGTGCGCTGACGACTGTATGTTACTGATGAGCTTGATACATTATATGACGTCATGAGAAATCTGTTGCAAGCAAAGGCGTATACTTAGCCCCGAGGGACGGTTTCAAAACAATAGCATTCAATTGCCTGCAAGTGCAGCTTATACTGTCTAAGATATTGGAAGTTCTTTGCAGGGGGTCAGAGTGGGTGAGAGCTGGAAGGACAGGCTGGACTGCCGTCAGTGGGGCGCACACTTCCCCCATGTGGCTGGCATTGCAGGCCAGTCCAATGTGGGTGCACAGTCTGTAGTTCTGTCTGGAGGGTAAGCCATCTGGAGGGTAGCCATGTGTCAGAACACGTGCCCTTGCACACAGCTGACCCTTTCAATGCTGCGTTTCCCGCTTCTGTCCCCACATGATGACTACAATATGAAGCGGACTACTGTAAAGTGGCAACAGTTTGGATTGACAATACTTGCTAATCTTGCTACTGCACCTTCAGGTACGAGGATGACAGGGACGAAGGGGAGTGGTTTTTGTACACAGGCAGCGGTGGACGCGATCTCAGCGGCAACAAACGCACCAACAAGGTGAGACAGGGATTGACAAAGTCGCAGGCAGCTTAGCAAAGTATTCAGTGCCAGTTTCTGTCAGCTTGTTGCTGAGGTTTTACATTGGAAGTTTTCATAGGTTAAAGCTGCAAGCACTGCACTTGAAAAGGTGTTCATTGAAGCACAGTAGGCTCCTCGCATACTTTAGGCTAGCTGCTGACAGATGGTGATTATATGATGCAGGAACAATCGTTTGACCAGAAGTTTGAGAGCAGCAACAAAGCATTGCTGATCTCCTGCCAGAAGGGGCTTCCTTTGAGAGTGGTGCGCTCGCATAAGGTACATTGATCTGACTTCAACCCAACTCCTGCACAGCATCTGTTGCTTATGTGCAACATTCAGCCCATCACACAGCTTCATCTCTACAGCAACTCCGTCTACGTTCTACAGCCTCCAATGGGATTCCTGAGCTGCATGTATCCATGTTGCTCTTGCTTGGATGCAAACCATGTGATGAACTTGTGCAGCAACTTGCTACATGGCACTGGCAGCTAAACTTGGTACAGGGAGTGTTGACACATGTGCCATCACACCAGCACAACTGCTGGGCTGTGCGTTGCAGGAGAAGCGGTCTGCTTATGCACCAACAGAGGAGGAGCCAGTGCGATATGATGGCATCTACCGCATTGCGCGCTGCTGGCGCAAAGCTGGCATGCAGAAGTTCCTGGTGTGCCGCTACCTCTTTGTGAGATGTGACAATGAGCCTGCACCTTGGTCTACTGAAGGTGGCCCCTTTGCTCTGACCTGACATCACGCTCAACAGGCGTTTGGTAACTGACTTGCGGCTTGACTAATGTGACTTTCCCTGACTGCACATAGCCTGATGCCACAGTCAACTTACATTTGCTTGGCACAAGCCTAGCTGACTTAGTGTGGCCTTTAAGGCTGTGAGCAGCTTAGCACCCAATTCATACATTGACCATGCTGTGACATCGAAGCCGACAATGCTGTTGAAGTCTTGACCTATGCAAGCTGGGACATGTATGTTAGCAGGATCCTTGGTTGTGACCTTCCAGCAATTCAGCTCTTTTCATTTTAATCTGCAAACGTGGGCAGGTTGGCACATGATGCATTGCTGCCAGCAAGTACCAATCGCATTCCCTCAAGCAGCTGTACATCCACGTTTGCAACCTTGCATGTGATTGGGTCGGGAACCCCATCCACTAACAACGCTGCATTTCAGGGGAGAAGCTGCATGTGGTACCCACCTGCTTGCAGATGTGTGTTGACAGCAAGGTCTTTCACACAACTCCTTCCTAGCTTGATCCTGTCTGCAGATGTGGGAGACTCGGCTTGGGGCGCAGAGCTGCCAGCAGACGCTGTGCATGACATGAAGGAAGCCAAAGGCACCATCTATGAGACTGCTGACCAGCCTTGGTGGTGAGTGCCTGTTCAACCTCTCCCCGCCCTCAGCCCCGCTCTGTCTCTTCCCCATTGACCACGTTGCGGCCTGCCAAGTGGAGCTGTGCTCTGAAAGGTTGTGCCAGTTGGCAGCGGCCTAAACATAGCCTGGGCAGAGTACTGACCATCCACATGAGGGTCTTTGGCCTGCAGCTAGCAGGCAACAAATTCCCAAGTCTCACAGCCTGATCGTCATGCATCAACAGCAGTCTGTATATGGTTTTTCACGCCAGATGCCGAAACTGGAATAGCACCAATATTGCAAGCACATTTGGTTGAACGCTTATAGACTCTGCCCAAATTGCATCTGTGGCTGATCACACAGACTACTTGGCTTCATACGCTGTCTGTCGCACCACAGGGACTGGAATGCTGACAAGAAGGAGTGGGGCTGGGCTCGACCGCCACCTGTCAGCCAGAAGTCCGGTGGCGAGCCCGACACACCCAAGAAGCTGCGCAAGAAGGTATAGTCAGGACTCAGTGCACAGTGTGGGCACTAATATCTGCTACCCCTGCAGCCCCGTCTGCATCTGCAAGATGTGCTGTTGAATGTGACCGCCCGATTCTATGTCAGATGCCTCAGGGTTGACCCCTCAGGCTTTGCTCATTCCTACCTGCATTACAATCATTGAATGTTTGGTGCTTTCAGGCCTCAGAACAAGAGCGTGCTCTGCGTGAGTTCATGTGCAAGCTGTGCTCTGGAGTCCTGAGTGAGCCTGTGAGTGCGCCATGTGGGCACCATTTCTGCCGGCCCTGCCTGGAGAAGCACTTTCAGGTACACTGTCACAAAGCCTCTGGGGAAGAGCGCATCCTTTCAAGCCTGTGTTGTAACAACAGTTGGTGTGTGATGCACGTGACATGGCTGCTTGTAGTGGCCCTTCTGCAATTCAAAGCTTGGTACAGTGTACATACAGCCTGTGCTAAGTGCATGTACAGTACTGTGCCTGAAAGGCACACTTCTCTTTTCTTGTTATTGTTTGCTCACTCTGATTTTGTTTCTTTGCGCTGCTTCTGGAGCAGCAATACTCACTAACAAGTTGGTGTCAGGCATTCACAGTTACATTCAGTATGGCAAACACACGCACAGGTCACAAGCTGCCAGCAACACCATTCCCTGGCATAGGACAGCACAGGCAGCAGATACCAGCAGGGTGCCGCTGCACGGCTCAAATATGTAATAAGCAAAGCGTAGCACGTTTGTGCAGGGTCAAGGCGAGGTGCTGAACAGGGGTGCCAGGGCCGGCAGGACCCTGAGAGTGCAGAAGGTGGTGAAGCCTTGCCCCACCTGCAAGGCAGACATTGCTGACTTCCTTGCCAACTCCCAGGTCAACAGGTGCTGCTCACTGCCTTGAGGTTTGTCAGGCCTTCCTGCAAGACGCAAACACTGTGAAATGCTCATTCTTGTACTATCTTTTTCAGTCCGTGCTGTTAAGGCGCAAATAACTCAGACTTTTTGGCAAGGATGAGCTAAACCAATTTCCTCAAAGTTAATAGTAAACTCCCAAGCTTTGAAGTGCCTGGAAAACTATACAGCAAGTTACAGCATGGTAATGCTCATCTTCACCATGCAACTGTAAGTAGTTGTGTAAGTTTTACACAGACACCTGAAGAACAAAGTAGCAACTGTTTGTGGCAAGATCTTTTCCTTGATCCCGCTGCATGAAAGCTTGGCGTCAACTTTGTAAGGCAGCATGCACACTATTACAATGCGCAGCAGTTGTGCAAGCAGCTCAGAAAAAAAGAGTTTGCCATATCCATACCAGATGAGACACCGACAGCTTGAGTGCACCGCACACTCAGTCTGACCAACTGAAGGGTGTCATGGCTGCTGCAGGGACATGCAGGTTGTGATTGAGAAGCTGCAGGCCGGGGCACAGAAAGCTCAGGAAGTGGCTCGCAAGCTGGAGACGCCCGCTCCTTCTGCTGAAGGCGTGGAAGCCTTGGTCAGTCTTCCTTATCACAACCTGCTGTGTTTAGTACCAACTGCTTGTTACATGCCATTGCCACCCTACAGCTCCACAGTAGATCGGGCAGCTCACCAACCAGCTGATTGTGCAGGGATGATAGTTTATTATGGTTTCATATTCAATGTGCTCACATGCTTGCTTAGTTTGTATGTTTATGCTTGGCAGGATAATGCTGTCCTAAGCCAGCAAGGGGGGCCTTCCTTGCAGCATGCACGCTTGTGCTCAGCACAGCTGTGTCATTTTGTTTGTGCACATTGACATGATCTGACTGCCTGTGATCTGTGGAGGAGCGATGGCAAGCATATCTGCCAGAAGCATTTTTGCTTTTACCTTGGTGGCCGACTGAGATAGTCTGCATTTGCACACACCCCAGTGCTTGTGCAGGCAGAGGGCAATTTGGATGTCAGCACACTGTCTGAGAAGCACTTGCCTCAAAGCCTGCTGCTTGCATCTCATGGCATGAGCTGCCATTGAGAGCAGCTGCAGCAGTAAACTTGTACAAGACTGCAGTGACAGGTTGATGCGTGTGCAGGCAGAGGAGGTGGAGGATGCAGAGGCCATGGCTGAGGAGGGCCTCCTGTCAGCCGGTAAGGGCCCAAAGCCCGCTGCTGCTGCTGGAGATGCTGCAGGTTTGTCACACTGCCTGTACATTGCACTACATGACAGGTGCACGATGCATGAGTACACTTCACCCCCTTAGGCAACATGTATGCGTCATGCCATTTGGATGCTATACACTCACCTTGCATAGCAAATGCATTACCCAGTATAAAATTGAAAATACCATTTGGGCCCAAAGTTAATTTTGCCATGCCGAGCTTATGAGGAGGGTGTTGCTCTCACAAACCCTCACTACTGCTAAAAGCTGCGTTCTACAGAGGCAGAGGGTGAGCAGGACCAAGCAGCTGTCAGGACAGAGGCTGCAGCAGGCGCACCATCTGAGACAGTCCTGCCTGATGCACCACCTTCACGGCCTGCTCCTGAGTCCACCACTGCACAAGGTAACAATCCCCTTCTCACACACCACAAACTTGAGCTAGTTGTGCTGCCTTTAGCTTGTTGTCATGGCCTCCTCTAAGCTGTGATCACCCCTCTCGCCCTGTGTAGACAGAATATCTCACATTTGTTGCTGCAAATCCTGTCTTGTCCAGCGTCAACAGCAAGCAGAGGTGTGCTGGGAGATTCAGACTGCCTGTGCGTCATGATGTCTGTGATCAAGGGTTGCTTAACTGCTGCAGTCATGTGTACCCCATAAATGTGATGATGTGAATTGTTTTTATGCAGAGGACAATCTGGCAGGGCTGTGCCGAGACTTCCCAGACTTCGACAGGGGGCTGATAGAGGGCATGCTGGCTGATCAGGGGGGGGGTGTGCCTGAAGTGCATGCCTGCCTGAGGGTAAGTGACCCATCTGCCACGTTCACTCTGACTTCTGACATGCTCAATGCCTGATAGATTCACAGCCAAAGCTGCAAATGCTTGTCTGACTTTGTCCTCATGCGGTTTGCATCTCACACATGTTGTCCTTTCTGCATTTCCTGTTCATGCAGACTGCACCACTCCTGATGCAAGTTTGCGCATCACATTCGTGTGACCAAGTGCGCCACAGTGCCAGTGCTGTAACTCAAGCCTTTGCCTGATGAGCTTGTTTAGCAGTGCTGTCACAGGCACTCTTTTATACCTGACTGCAGTTGAAATATTAGCAAGTTTGTCTTTCTGTTGCCAACATTATCATTATCATCAGGTCTAAACAGTCAATGATGGCCTGCTTGCAGAGAATGGTGAAGCAGACAGCTGCAGCACAGCGACGGGCAGAAGCAGAGGCAAGGAAAGCTGCCAAGGCTGCAGCAGGCTCCACAGCTGCAGACACCAGCCATGTGGCCTCTGCTGGTAGCCTCCAAGCAAATCTCTCAGCAGGTGCTGCAGCCTCAGATGATGCCACTGAGGTCAACGCTGAGGCAGCAACTGAGGCAGCTCAAGCCAGTGATGTTCACCTTGTGCCAGCAGGCAAGACTCAGGTGGCAGCCGCCAAGGCCAGTTCAGCAAAGCAAGGTGAGAACCAGGACCTCAACAGCCTGGCAAGCGCAGTAGCAGGAGGCGAAGGGGCGGTAGCTGCAGCAGGAGGTGAGGGGGCCTGCAAAGCAGGAACTATGAAGCCACGTGCAAGCAGGAAGCGCGGAGCAGAGGCTTCTGATGAGGCGACTGCTGTTGCCAGTAAGAAGAGGCAGGCAACACGCAGCACAAGAGGTCAGCAAGGTGTTTCCATGCTGAAACGTTTCTGCCATGCTTGCTTGCTGAACATCCACATCAACAACATGACAAATGCACAGTTTGTACCACTGCTGTTGCAGATGCACATTGTAAATTGAATTGCAGTCATTGTGTGACTGATGCAGGTCATGCGTGAGCCAATATGACTGGCTACAAGCTGAGGTTAATGTCTGTCCCTTGTACCAGTCAGCTGTGTTCAGCTAGAACCAAGGTGATGTAGCACGCTTACGCCAGCAGAGGAATGAAAACGCTGCTCTAGCTTGACAAAAGCTCAACATCTTCATCTTTTCATGTCAGCATTGTCAACATAGCCTTTTAAAATTGTGATAGCAGTCACTTCACAGGTCACATTAGCATTCGCAATTGCAATTGCTGTTCTCCTGTGGCCGGTCTGCACTAATCACTGCAATGATTGTTACAACAGCAACATGTGGCATGACATATATATATATATATATATATATATATATAGGGATGTGCAAATTACTCATTTCACGGGACCAATGTATGAAATTACCCAGTAACGTCACCAATTGGTAAGTAACGCAGTAATTTACTGTAAATCTATTACTGTCCAATTGCTATATATGGCCGTTTTCAATTTTGAAAGCGGCAAAGCACTGCTCTTGCTCAGGGAGATGCATGTGCCAAGTTGAACAAATTCTCGAGCAACATTCCTACCTCAAATCAGGGATTTACCTGTTTCAACTGGGTTTTTAGGTTGTGATTTTGTCAAATTCTCCCAAAACCCCTCAAGAAAACCTATTTCTGCCACCAATTTCCCAAATGAAATGAAACGCTAAATGCCTGAATTACCTTGTTTCACAACCCCAACAGTAAATTAGCAGTAATTGCAGCAACGTTACCATTCAGTCATGATTGATGAAAGGTAATTTGCACACCCCTGAATATATGGCATGACATACATATATTGCCTGACTGATATGTGATTATTGATGTTGAGATGCTGCAGCCAGCTACTGAGCTGAACTAAAACAGGCAAAGGTCGCCAGAGAGAGCAATCCAGCTAGCACATAAACCGGTGCCAGCCCCAGGCTAGGCTTAATTCAGTGATCAGCAACGGAACCGCTTGCAGAGATGCTAAAATCTCTCGGTGCATTTGCTAAGCTCTGCATGTTATGACTAATTAGTGTATCCTCGGCAAAGTGTATCTGAAATCCCATCTGTTAACTTGAAGGAACGGGTTGCAGCATGGAGCAGGCGTGAAGTGGAATCCTCTTGCACTTACGTACAAATTGAAGGAGTGAATTCAGTCACATCTTTGCATGGATCCTGGCATGCAGAACTTGAGAGGTGCATCATGCAATCATGTACATCTGCGTTGGGGATTTCTGTCATCTATTAGGCAATTAGGGTTGTGCGAGCAGTTCCGAAGACATACACAACGTCATCACGGCAAGTGGTTAAGCTTTGGATGAACTAACGGTCTTTTGCTCCGAGTCTGGCAATGCTGCAGACATCACCGTCCTTTGACATATTGCAAGATTTTGATGAAGCAGCTACAACGCTGGACTTCCTCGGCACCGCAGCAGCAGCAGACACAGATCCTGCCAACTCAAGCTTAAGCTTTGAGTTTGAGCTGACTGAATTGCCACTTGCAGAAGCTGCTCCTGTATTACCAGCAACGAGTGCAGACGCTGCTTCTGCGCCATCGCAAGAAGGTGATGCAGGCCCGCCAGGTCTGAGCCGAAAGAGAACTGCCTCCGAGCGCAACAGGATTCACCAACGGAACTTCCGGGAAAAGCAACGGGTATCTTATGATGCAGTGTTTGCCGATAGCAGGGCAATGTTCTGCCGCTTGATTACTCCTATAATTACCCTTGTGTCCTTGCAGTTAAAGTGGCAGCATCTGCACGAGGAGCTTGCTGCTCAAGCATCCTTTGTGCGACAGCTCCAGTCCGAGAATGAACGTCTACAATCAGAAAATGCGACTCTCAGTCAGCCAGTGGGGGCACGAGGTGGCTCCAGACAGCAACTGTGCCCTGCGCCAATCAGACAGGTTGGACTGGAAGTTCACCACCTGTTGTTACAGTCTCAAATCAGCTTATCATGGTTACCCAGAGGTGTCACACAATGCTCATTGTCACAAAGGGTGCTCCTGGGCTCTGCTTGAACTACTTCACCTTGTTGTTTCCGCTACCTTCAATGTGTTTCCACAACCTTGCCACTGTGTCAGCACTGGCCGCGCTGCGCCTGCAACACAGAAACTGCATTGTTCATCCATGCTTGCAATGCTTTCAAAAGCTTGTGTGCATGCAGATCATGGTCAAGTGGACACTTGCAAACAGTGTGGGGTACTGTGCATGGGGTGGCCCTGAGAAATGGAAGTGCACCGTGCATCACACAGATGAAGTCATCAGTAGGCATCATGCGGCACGTATGCCACCCCAGCAATTAGGAATCTTGTGGCAGGTAGGGTTTGCATCAGTCAGATCTACAGCGATGCATAACAGATCATTGAACTACGCCTGTGTACCTCATTATACTGACTGGGCAGCAGCTTCAGCTGCAGTGGGTGCGCAGCATGATGAATGCATGACAACATGTCTGAAAATATTAATTGTGCTTGGATTACTAGTATCTGATATGTGCTCTCTGCTCAGCTGTACTCTGCGCAAAGTGGGATTTATGCTTGTATGTCATTGCTCACTACCTATACACACATACAGACTCCTTATGAGTTCCTTGCATGCATTTTCTTCATTCAAATGCGACTTTTGTGTCTGTCAGATCTCCCACCTGCTGCTTTCTAGTCATGTGTGCACATGCATCTAGCAATAATATAGGACTGTATGCATTATACACCGTTTGTGAGACTCAGTGCTGCTGATATGCCCATGCAGGAGTACATACGTGAGCTGGCTATCTGTACAACCGTAGGAGGTCCACAGCTGCAGCATGATCTCACCTTTCCTGCAGGCCGCCGTTTGACCAGCCTGATAGCTGAGCTGTCAGACCTGTGCGCTACGAAGGCAACTGCAGATGTTGAGGCTTACAGGGCGTTTTCTGCAGCCCCTGTGTTGCCGGTTGCAGAGACTGCACAAGAGCCTGTTGATGGCCTGCCTGCAGAGCCTGATTGGCTTGAGGTTGCGGTGAGACTTCTGTCTGTTATGTTGTGTGAGGCTTAAGTGCTGACTGTGTATTGTAGTGAGTTCGTCCGCCAAGCTGTATGTACTGTGTCCATATTAAGGGTGATGATACATGAGATTTAGCTTACACCACTCACCACCCTGGTGAATTGCATGTACATTCCATGCATGACATGCAAAATGCACAGAGAATGCTTCTGCTTTCCTGGCTATGACGCTGGCCTTGTTGTGAGGTGCATGACTCTCAAGCACTCAGCAATGGTTGATGAAACCTGGCCTAGAGAGAATAATTGTGTGCTTTGGCTAATGGCGTGTTTGCCTGCATGCAGCATAGCTTGTGTTTCAGTGAAGCACAGCTCAGAAACATATGCGCACTGCGGCAAGTGTACCTCCAGACCGAGACACTGTTGAAAAGGCAAAAGACAGATGCGAAGTATTTGCTGTGGTGTGCAGAGGCAAACCTTGCCTCTGTCTCAGCCCAATGTTGCGAGCCAACTGAGGCTATCGCAGCGCAGCTGCAACTCATTGATGTGCAGCTGCAAGAGGCTCTTATATTGTACAAGACTGTGCTATACGATGGGGTATGTCAAGCAAAGTTGTGCTGTTGCCAAACATGACTTGCTCTGCTTCTGAATGCATGCTTACCCTGCCGTCACTGTACTGGCTGAACCATGTCTCTGCTCACATGTCACCTGTGTTTGTTTTGTTGGTCACCAAGTGACGTGTGCAGTTTGTGAAGCTGGCCATATGGACAGCAGGTGCTCATGGTCTCCCCCTGCAGAACAGAGTGGAGCATCACAGTTGGTCAAGCCTGAGCATCTGCCTCACGACTGCTTGAAGATCAGCAATAGCCACGTGAGCTTGACTGGTTGCAGGTGTGTACTCCTTGGCAGGCTGCCATGGCTATCATTAAATCTTTCCCTTATCCAAGTCAGGTGCTCTTCAAAATGGTTGATGGCCTGGCTGAAGAGTTTGGTGAGCCCAGCGCCGCAAGTATTCAGGATTCTGTGAAAGACTACAGTGTGGCAGATGAAGTTTCCTACAAGTTAGATAGCATAGAGCAGTACATTTATAAGCTGAAGTTTCAAGTCTACAAGCCTCAACGAGCAAATCTCAGTTCATCTGGTGAATCGTGACGAGGGTACTCTGACAAATGTATGACGAGTCCCGATGTGTTTTGCTCTGAACAAGTCAATAGAGCCTTGTACTTGCAATTTTGAAGCCCAGCTGACTTGCCGGAACAGACCACGTGCTTAAAGGCTGAGTGGCTGCAGCATACCACATGCTGATCAGCAACATCTGTGTCTGCATGAAGGCAACATTTGATTGTGATTTTGAACTCATGTAGGCAACATGTATATGAATCACCAAGTCGTGTTGGCTGAAAGCTTGGCTTCCTTGGGCAAATACATGTTGCTAGGCACGCATTGATTTGCTCAGCCAGTCAAATGCCTAGATCACGGCGATACTGTGTAGGATACAGTGTGCACTCGTGCATGGCTGTGTTAGGCTGCACGATATATCAAAATGCAGTGAAATGCATCTCAAAGGCAACATTTACACTCATGGAGAGTGAGATCAGTAGATCTGCCGCTTGGGAACATGTTGACAAACAAATGTACCGCTTGTTGCTGGCTGCTCTTTCAAGGCTGACAGTTCCGCTGGCTGGCCACGAGCAGAACAACATCACATGTAAAGGTGAAATCACAGTCCCTGTCAGTAGTTATACCTATATCATCACAATAAGCTGAGCTTGTTTATGTGAATCAACCTCATGGTTTTGATTGAGGCTTGCTGCCTTTGGCAGTAGTGGTATTGTATGCTTTGCTCCCTTATGCATGACTACTTCTGCAAGCCTTGGCAAGGTACATATTGATTGGATATCTTACACTTTGTGCCAGGATGCATCAGCCTAAACACGCTCTGCTTATGGCCAGCTGGCCATACAGTAACTGCAGTATGGGAGTGATGCGAGCATAACAGCAACTACAGCAGACTAAGTCATGCCGGGGTTTTTAGCAGACCATGGCCATGGCAATCTTTGTCTCTATAGCAGAGACACTTTGTTGAGCACGATCTAGGCCCTTTATCTACCGGTACCGCGGCCCTCCATGTACTGCAGCCCTTTGTCTAGACCAGTCCTAGGCTGGCTGCATTCATCATCTAAGCCCCAACTATTTTACATTCACAATGACAACAGCATCAGCTTGCAAGCTTAAGCGATGACATAAGCGCGTAAGCAAGCGGGCCTGCCAAGAGTCCCCCTTAGAAACCTTTTGAGCAGTCATACTCACTTACACAAGTCAACTCACTTACATGAGTGACGAGATTATATAAATCCAAATTATATAAGTTAATGCTCAGAATTATTTTTGAGCAGTCACACTCTCAACTCACTTACATGAGTGACGAGATGATATAAATCCTAATTAGATGAGTGCCCAGTGGCACTGGTCAAGGCATTGCGTTGGTCCAAACACCGCTTGTCGTAGAAGTCTCTGTTTCAGTGCATGCGTCATGTGGTACCTTTATATACTCCTTATGAGCCTTGGCACCTGCCTCAACGCAGCCGACAGACGGCTGCAGCAAGCTGACGGGCCAGGCATCGTTGATCGACCTGTGTCTGCAACGTCGTCGGACCTGGTCAACGACCCGACAGGCCGAGCGCACTTGTTGGTACTTCTCGCTCGTTGTATGATTGTTACCAAGACGTTTAACATCAGCGCATGAATCGTGCTGTCGATAAAAAAACACGTTACTCTGCGCAGCTGCCGAGATTTGGACGGGTCTAGCGCTAGCTATAGATCTAGTCGACTGCATGCGCATAGTCCGGCTCAATACACGGCAGGTCGTCCCAAGAAACTCTTTGCAGAACATCTGCTTTGCATCTTATTAGTGTTTTGTACGCTCCGCAGGCCGCACTTGGGAATCCTGAGGCATATATTGGAAATTTCCCCTATGAGTTCGCAGCTGGAACGTACAATATTGACCCCACTTTTGACCCGGCTGTCTCCAATCCTACAGGTAAACCTCTGCAAGATAATGCGGAGTATCGCCACCGATAAGACTCGCAATCGCTTGTTGCAGATGTGCTTTGTGTTCTTGCATGTTCAGGCGTATACGTATGCATATGCAGATGCATATGATCACCAGCTGCAGCGGCCGACTTCGTGAAGCGTTGACTCGACGGTGCCATATGGCGCCAGAAATAGTGTACCATGTTGCCTGCTGCTGCGTCGGTTACAATTTTCCTCGGACATGTGCGCGTTCCACATCTAGATTTGCTTGGCTGCAGCAAATGCGTCTGGAGTTGGCAGTTGGAAGGCTGTTGGCAATTCAGGCTCCATTGCAGTGCACGCTCTGCCCTTCACCAACGATTTGTTGCTGTTCATGGCAAGACCCAACAACGAAGAGGGAGACCAAGACACTGCTCTCACGAACTACTTGACAGTAAGATCTCTAGAGCACGCTCCATGCGCACGTATGATTCCCATCTGTTGTGTACATGCTTTTGGATTGCAATTATGGACTTCACCTGTTGGTCGCACAAGGCCACTTACTTGTCCTGTGTTTGTATGCTCATGAAGCGCCAAGCAAGACAGGTCCGCGTTCAGTGTGGCCTATGCATGCTGATCATGCAAATGATCATGAGGCCAACTCAAGCTGTGCATGCTCTTTTGCGCCATAGACAGCTGCAGCATATGCACACTTACAGGCGTGTGCCATGGCAATCAACATGGACGTATATATATTGGCTCAGTATTGCGTATAACCCACGTATCAAGCAGGATGCCTTGCACAGACAGTGCATGCATTACTGCATTGATGTCTGTGGACAGCTTATGCAGAGCTTATCTAGATAAGCTATGAGCAGATCTGCTTATGCTGCTTCTGATTATGGCTTTCTGTCGAGTAAGACGAGGGCGCATGCAGGCAAAAGAACATGCATCACTGCACAAACGCACTGCATCTAGATCTGGTAATCAGCGGGTAAACCAGCTGTGAAAGTCTGCATCCTGACATGCATACGTATGCATAGTACACTTTCAAAGCAAGCCTGATGAGCTCTGACCACACTACTGTGTTGGTGTGATGGCAGGTGGACAATGGTACGCAGACAGAGGTTGCGGCTATTTACAACATGACCAGCAATGCCTTTGTACCCTTCCACATACCTGAGTCGCCTTTCTGTGCTGGACACCTTCTACTACCTGATGGAAAAGGCTTGGTCATTGGCGGTGAGGCTCGCTTCAGTCTTACTATGACATACTTTCCTTTTCAGCACTTGTGGATATGTACTCCTTGAGCTCATTGTGTTGCTACGCAGTGCTTTGTTCCAGCTGCACTGTCGGCTGCATCAGTCTGACCTGACACACAGCTGCGGATCCGTGATCCAGTTCGACATCAGACCTCAGCCCAGTTCGTCAATCATCTGCTACATGCGAACTGCAATGAGACATTCTTGTGAAAAAGTCTTCTGGCTTCACCAAACCTCCCCAAAAGTCAGACATCACCTCTGCAGTGGAACAGCATATGCACGGGCCCATGCACAACTCTGTGTATAGTGGTAAGCTTGCAATCAAGGGGCCTTCCATGGCTGCAGGTGATATCATCAACATGAATGGCGACTTCCTGAAGCCCGGCTTTCAGGCTGTGAGGGTGATGGACCCTACCAACCAAACCATCACAACCGTAGGGTACACAGACAGGGGCCGTTGGTACCCCACCATAATGACACTGGCAGATGGTAACATCCTGGTGGTTGGTGGAGTCCAGATGGTCAGTGCTGCTGCTTCTGCTGCTGCTGCATGCTGTGTTGTTACAACTGCATAGGAAGCGGTATATGCCCCCTATCAAAGCTGTTCACAACCCTGATGTCTCTACCTACGCTGCTTTCTGGCCATCAAGGTATGTTGCACTGAGTAGATGAATGCATTATGGTATGAGACGTCCTTCCAGGTGCCTGCATGCCAGCAAATGCTGCTGTTGCACTTTGCTCTCTTAACTTCTTGCATTTTATCATTCCATGGTCACATGATTGGACAATCATGCTAATCAGCAACCTTCTGGTCTTTGATCATTTGAACAATGCTCTCTAATAGATAGTATGCATAGTATGTGGCCCAGAACTTCTCGTTGAACGGCATTGAATGACTTCTTTCTTTCAAACTCAGCCTTCTCAAAATTCACTGAACTGATTTTTTCTTGTCTGTTGGGCCCCAGTTGCCCCCCAGGACAATAAATATATCGAATCTGATCAAATCGAAATGCAATTTGCAGGAAGCTGGTAACTGGGCAACAAAGCCATCAGCCTCTTCTTCCATGCATGCCACCCCTGAGTGCAGCCCCAACTTGGGGGGCTCTATGGCAGACCCCTACTACGACAACCCCACCTACAGTATCATCAACAGCACCAGTCTGGCTCAGAGCCCTTCCTTGACCCTCACAATCCTGCTGGAAGCTTGGCCCATCAACTCGTACCCATATGCCATACAGCTGCCTTCTGGCTCAGTGCTGATTGTAGCAGGTGAAAAATGAGTGGTGTTCAGACAATGGCTGTCCCTGACCCCTCCCCTACCACTCCCCTCCCATACACTGCCATTTCCTCTGCCTCATGCGTTATCACAATGGGCAAGACCTGGATGCTGCTGCAGCTCCTGCTCGACCACCTGCAAATGTGCCCTCGTATGACATTTTCAAAAGACAGACGTTGCTGGTGTACAATGCAATCAAAAGCTGACCCAGAGTATCATGACACTGTTAGCTGATTGCATTACACCTCCTCATCTTTTGTGCGGTACTGGTGCTCCTGACAGTCAGCAACTAGGATCTTGTCATTCAGCAGCTTGTGGCATGCCATGCAGGTGCTCTGATGGAAGCCATCTTCATGACTCCAGACGGCGCAACAGCTGATAATAGTATTGGCACTCTGCCGGATTTGCCCGTGCCTGTCAACTACCCCCAGTACAACAGCTTGGCCTTAATGCCTCTTGACCCCAGCAACAACTACACAGCATCAGTGAGCTGCCTGGATCTGGTGCAGAGTGTCTTGCTACCTGATAGTCCTGAGAGAGTTGCACGTCACAACTTGCATGCTTGAGCAAGCTGCAGAAACATCCCACTGGCTGGGGGTGTCACTCTTCTGTATCAGATAGGCAAATAGTATCAGATAGGCAAAGAGTCACAAGCTTGCACAAGCCACTGTCAGGCATGAAAATCATGGGTGGTGTCCAGCTGAGCATTGTGCACAAGCACAGCTGTTTTGCTGTTCCTGCGTATTAGGTAGAGCAGCCATGAAAATGGACAGACTTTGCGCCGCGACACGTCAGCAAAGTCTGTCCATGCACAGGTACTGATGGCTGGTGGCTCATCTGAGTACTGCGTGGCTGCCATGTCACCTGCTGGGACTGAGTCATTCTTAGTTGATGTGACACCTGGAGACAACCACAGTCTAGTCACAGAGCAGCTGGCATTCCCTAGAGTGGTGAGTCTGACTTTGTTGCTTGCACATGCGCTTGCCTGCAGACAAGAAGCATGTGAATCCACAAAGATGCCATATGGATCTCATATGGGTACCTGTGATCCATTGTGCTGTGAAGCAACGCTTAGGCAGCGCCTGCAGCACCAACACGCTGCATGACACCTTTTTCAGCACACAGCATGACAGCTTTGTGATGCGGGAAACATCTTGGCCTTAGTGTGGCGGCGTTGGGCTGCAGATGGGGGACCTGACTCTGCTACCAGATGGTACAGTGTTCCTGTGCAACGGCGCCCAGATAGGTGAGTGGCTGTTTTGATTCATACATTTACAGCTGTTCAGCACTGCCATGCATGTTCAATCCAAGCCACTGTCATGGATATAATGTAATGGCGCATTTGCTAGTCCAGGCAGCTATGCCTCAGTCATGATAAGTTGTGCAATCATATGCTCACTCACTAGCTTGTTCACCCACCCAGCCACCCACACACTGATCCGCAGATTTTATCTTCTTACTCACATGTTTCACCACCCACCCACCCACCCACCCTTTTTCCAAACACCCAGTAGTATCAAGTACAAGGTTTGCTGTCCCTCAAGCTGCATGGTGACTACAATGCACATGTGAATGTGTGAGCATCGTCTCCGTGTATGCAGGTATTGGAGGTGGTGCCGGGCCCAACCGCTCAGATGCCAACATTGGAACCACCATGGCTGAAATCTATGACCCTACACAACCTATTGGGCAGCGCTGGTCTGTGGTGGCTGACAGTCAGATCTGGCGCATGTACCATTCCATTGCCTTCCTCACGACAAATGCAGAGGTCAGGATAGGACTTGGCATTTCATATAGATTTTGAGACTTGCGTATGGTCGGTGCAGCCCGGTGGAATAATAGTTTGCAGGACCTGCATGTTGGTCTAGTACCACTTGGATGCATGTTTCATGTCAGGATTGTATGCAGCATTTATACATGAGACAGCTAGCCTGGCACTCTCTGTCTTTACATCGCAGCATATGCATCAACAAGCAGCTACTAACCCATACACAGCTGGCACGCATTCTGCTGTTTGTTGCAAGCATTTGCCAGCTTCAGCTTCAAACACTTTTGAGCATGCATCTATCTGAAGCGCATGATAAACAGCATAGGATGTTGCAGATCATTCAGCCGTCATTGCAGTCAGGACTCAGTGCTTGCGCATCCCTGCAGGTTTTGGTTGCTGGCAGTGAAACCACAGCAGAGCATCGTGTGCAGCTGTACACCCCTGCCTACCTGCAAAATGGCAAGCCCCGTCCAAGCATCACATCAGTGAGTAGCAGCAGTGTGACTTATGGCCAGAACCTCACAGTGGGCTTCAGCAATGTGACCAGCATTGACAGAGTGGTGCTGAACAAGTATACTGGTGCAACCCACGGCAATCACTTTGATCAGCGCCAAGTTATGTTGGAGTTTGGGGTGGCGAGCAGTAACGTGGTGTGCACTCTGCCACCTAATGGCGCTGTTGCACCACCTGGGCAGTACATGCTCTTTGTTCTGTATGATGGAGTGCCCAGTGTAGCTCAGATTGTGTCTCTACAGCTGCAAGCATCATCAGCCAGTGCCAACACTGCTGCTGCTGGGTAACTTGCATGCAACATAATGAAACTAAGCATATGCTGATCTTGGGAGGTGGGCGGGCCATTGTTGTAATGCATTACTTTCTGGATCGGTGATTATACTTTATTATTACTAGTAGTTTTTGTGCGACAAGCCTAGTATGGCAAGCTGACTGGATCAAGCCCACACTGTGATTGCTGATGATAGTAGGGCATGTTTTGTGTACGACTGCTGCATTGAATTGCAGGCCATAAGTTTGTTATAGTACATTAAGCTGCAGCTGGTGACGGCACTCTCATCGTATGTCTTATTATTACAGCTTGACAAAGCACATGCGCAAGTGATGAACCCTCATAAGTCTTGGCTCAGTCCGGCCATATGCGATACTGCAATGTGGATGTTGAAAACGCAGACAGCTTACTTATTATGTAATTCCAGAGTCTGATTGCATATCCAAGCAGGGCACAACTTGATCCGCACATGATGTGATGCCATATGCATGCATGCTGTTACATGTACAGATTATGTCCTTGTGCATGTGCTTCTGTAGAGATAGCTCAGAAAGCAGCTGAAAGACATAGTAGAGAGAAGATTTGACATCTTCAGTCAACCAACTAGGTTGTACAGATGTGCCAGGGTTGTCTGTGGCTGTAGTAACCTGGTCAGGACTAAGCGTTCATCATGTCTAAACAGTCTGAAATGAACTCATAAACAATCATGCGATCCTTCTGGGCAAAGAACAATATCAAAGCACATCAAGGGTATGCCTATCGCCTGCCATTCAAACTTTGCACTAGCTAAATGCATGTTTCCTATGAAATGTCTTTCCAATTCTGCTACAAAGTCTAAGGTCATCTCACCAGAATCTGGGCAACATCACAGCTAAATTGTCTTCTGGAAGCTTGCTGCACTTTCAATATGAAGTGTCATGAACACACGCTGGTGAGGCTGCCAAGCTTGGCCAATTACAAGTTGCTGGACTCCAAAGCTGAGCACTCTGAAACATTCATAACCCACAGGGGTCTTGTTCAGTCTTTGGCACACCGTCCTTGACTGTAATCTGATGATACCACTCTGCAAGTCAAGGAAAGAAAATGCTGAAGCACCATGCACTTGATGCAGCAAGTCACCAATTACAGGGCAGCAAAGACTCATTCTCGACTCTTTCGTCAAGAGCTCTGTAATCAGCGCACATGCAAAGACTGCCATCCTTCTTTTTGAAGCACATGACTGGAGCCCCTCAGGGTGACGAGCTAGGCTCAACAATGCCTCTCCTGAGATGTTTTGCCATGTGACGTTCTGATTCTGCATTCTCTGCAGGACAGGGACTATGAATGAGCCTGAAAGGAGGCGCAGCTGACTCTGTGACTCCTGCAACACTCGAGCCAGCTCCTAAATCTGGCAGGTATACAGCCAATTCGGCCTTGAGCTGCATGGCAAATTTGCAGGTAACAGGTCACCCTTCTTACACTCATGCAACACTGTCATGCCCTGTTCCTGAGCCTTGTGACGCTGCCAAGACTTGGGAACCACAGAGGCAGATGTCTTGCAATACGGATGATGCTGGTGGCATCTCAACAACTGCTGCAACAGGTGCATAGATGACTGGATGCTGCCCAGACACGAAAGAGCTTGGATCTGAAACAGTAGCGCTTGTCGTGCGACTGCCTGGTGACTGGTGCCAAGCTGTAAACTTGAGGCGGTCTGCGAGGGAAACCACAGTTGCTGCTGCTCAGTAAAGTGGACCAGGCACTTGCTGATGGGGTTCCCAATTGCAATGGACCCGTATTGGGCCACAATTATTGGCTGAATCTGTCGACCTCAAGGTCACCTGTTTGATGTCATAAGCCGTTGTTCAGTACCCTCCAGTTGTGATTCTTCTCCATTCCTACTGCTAGGCATTGTCGGGGACGAAATGCTGGCACATCAAGGTTCAGACAGCCTATTAGAGACCCGTAACATCTTTGCTGCATACTTTTTAGTTGGCAACCTTCACTATTGTGCATTTGGAAGTCTGAGGGCCTTCCAGCTTGCATGCTTGTTTTGGATATCTACCGTGGTTGATGCAGCTTGGCTTGTTGAGGTTTGGATCAGCAGGGCTTTTTGGCGTTTCTAGTTGCCTTGAGCAAGCTGCCAGGCATTTATTGGCGCTGCTTTCTGACTCCCTGAATTGGCCTTGCTAGTGTCAACTAGGGGTTTGTCACACTGCGGTATTTTTCCTCCAATTACATATTGAAGCCGGCAGCGTTTTAAAAAGGTACATTTCACTTTCACATCCATTGTTGGCTGGCAGCTACTTTTTGGGGTGTGGGGCCCCCTTCACACGCACATACACATACACATACACACACGAATTCATCGACGTATTGGACATGATTGCCATAAGTGGCACAAGCGATGGGCCACGGCTAGCAAAAGCTTGTAAAATCTCTCTCTCTCTCTCTCTCTCTCTCTCTCTCTCTCTCTCTCTCTCTCTCAATATCTGCAATAAGGACCCGGATGTGTTGCACGATTTTTTGGTGCTACAACCCCCCACTGATCGTGACGGAAGTTCTTTATTGACTCGATCATACGTGTACACATCGACCCGCGCCAGCACTCAGATCATGGCGTTGTAGCAGAGGCGCTCGAGACCACTCGGTCTCTGCTAGTGATCAAATTTGAAGCCACAGCTTGAACTCTGAGGAGAACACGTCCCGTGGCTGGATCATGTCTGGATCGCACCTGAGAGCAGCAAAGCTTTTGCCGCCTGATAAGGTGATTTTGCTGCTGCTTCAGCTGCTGACCTCGGCAATTCAACTTCAGACATATCCCTCTTTTGAAAGCATTTATCTGGTGCAGAAAGATAAGCTACACAGACTTGAAATGATCAAAGACAGACAGGTCAGTCAACTTAAGCAGTCCGATTTTCTGGAACAAGAAATCACTGTTAGGTCTGGCAATCAACTGGTTTGCAACCGCAGCAATTCCCTGAGTGGCTGCTGTCTTGACAGTGTTTGCTAAGGTTTCTGTCCTGTGCAGAGGACTCACAGTCTGGAAAGCAAATTCGCTGGTTTGCTGACAAAACAAGTTGACCATGTCAATCAGATTGCTACGCTTCAGTGGCAAGTTGATGAATTGTGCAATGCCAATAGTCTGACTGGAGACCAGGACCTGCAGGTGGATTCATACATGCATTTGCTGGCTCTTGTTGAACACAAACTTCCCATGAAGTAACCTTGAAATCCAGCTCCCTTTTGCATGTCATGCGTTTACTTTACAAAAGGTGCTTCAGGCGTTTCTTGACAGCGGCGAAGTGAATGGTGTAAATGAAGCTGTCATGCTGAGGGCTGAGGAAGCCCAGCTGGAGTTGACAACACTCAAGGAGCTGATGCAAGGACAGGCAAGAGACTCAGATGCCAGACTTACTGAGGCAAACCAGCAGATAGACTCCATGAGGCAAAACTTGGCAGACATGGAGCAAGACATGGTGATCACAAAGCAGCAGAAGGACAAAGAGCTTAAGGAAAGAGATGCCACTATCATGAATTTGCAGGGGGTGAGGCTGTCCTCTGTGACCAATAACTATCGTCTGCTGTACTTGGTGTCTGACGAACCATATACTGCTTCTGCAGAATGTCAGCACCCTTGATGGACTGCTTCAGGAAGCGAGCCAGCAAACAACTGCAAGGATTGCAGAGGTCAGCCCTTGTGAACAGTCTGCAGCCAATGCATGTAGAGTATCACTGGTGTGCACTGTCTTTCTGGGTATGACTCGAGTCACTGCTGCGATATGGCAGGTCATGTCCAAATGAAACATTCAAGAACGTCTTGTGCCATGCACAGCTGCTGGGCATCTTCTTTTTCTGCTATGTTTGACAGTCTACCTGGTGCATGACAGAAGCACATGACATTGTACCTGTCTCAGATAATTGAGCTTGCAAGCTTTGCCTTATCACAGCCGTTTGGTGGACTGTGCAAAACAAGTACCAATTGCAGGGTAATGCTATTGGCAATTTCTATGCTTCATGTGATGATACCAGTGATACGCCTGGCCTGGCAGCAACCACTTCCTTAGCTGCGAGAGTGCAAGGTCTGTGTCTGTAGCCCAACAAGATCTTCTCCAGATGTCGATTGTGGAGTGCCTATGCAAAATCTGACTGCTGCCTGTCAATGCTGTGCACAATCAGTCAATGCGTTTTCAATTAGAATCACCAAACATGGCATGTGAACAGGCAGATTTTCTGGTTCTAGCCGTTGTCAGAGCGTCTTCTAACTCTATTGGATGTGCTGCACCTTCTTGTCACACTGTTCGATACTAGTTCTTGATCAGCAGCTTAAGGGTGCTTATGTGCTGAGCATCTGTCGTGTGCTGCAGGCCTCTCAGGCATGTTGCCTGCTAATGGTACATCATACCGCAAGAAGCGAGGTAGGGCTGCAGTCAACAAGTCTGAAGACACAGAGCGTCTGCCGTAAAGCGGTCTGTGCCTCTGAAGGCACAAAGGTTTGCTGCCAGTGTAGTGCTTTGTGGCTACTGCTTACCACAGGTCATCTGCCCATTCATTTTGTGCAAGATTGTTGTTTCTGTCACTGCTGATTGAGTCAGCACTGTTGTAAGCAAAGCTGGTCCAAGCAACTATGTTGACAGTCAAGGTCTTGACAAAACGCTGAAGTAATGATAAGCTGCTGCCATGCAGGCCAGAGCTGTAGCTCACTGAAGCAGAAGAAGAAGACAGTTAACAAGTCTGATAGCTTGTGGCAGAGCCTCTGGAATCCTGCCGAGTATCATGCATTTGTGTCGAACTGAGTGTCAGTGACCTCCAGACAGACAAGTTCCATTGGCACCACAAGCCTATGCAAAGGGTGTTCTTTGCGCCTCTGGTTAAGTGACTATTGTTGCCACATTGCATGTGTCAATATTGACTATGGGACTGTATAGGCTCCACACTATGGACTGTATTTGTACAACACTAAGCTTTGCACAGAGTAGACATGCCTCTGTATATATGTGCCATATTTGCTATGTTGGTGATCAGCTCGAGTTGTAGTCCATTTTGGCTCGTGATCACCCTGTGCCCTCTTTGCAAGAGCTGTTGCACAAACTAAAACAAGCAGGTGACAGCAGCAGACTAGAGTACAGGACTGATATCTCTGTGGCCATGAGGGACACTCTCTTCCCAGATGGCCCTGCCATTGTGTTTGCGGAACACATGTCAGAGATAGCAATGCTCATCAGTGCAAGGAGTGAACATGTAGACTTCATAGATCGGTTTGGTATAGGCTTCCTGCATTCAGAAAGAACCCGCTTTCAAAAACTCTATACAAAACTGGCACATGGACTTTCACAGAGTAGACCAAAAGGCTACAGCCTGGAGGAGACACCTGGAGTTTTGGGATACATATGGGCAACATGGATACAGTCTGATGGATGCAATACAAGAGTCAGACAGAAGCCACAGCAGCGTTTTCCAACTGGCTGGAACAGGTTGTTGACATGATACCTGAAGGTCAAGAATTTGGGCAAGACTACCATGGTGTCATGCAAAAGGCAGGCACAGCAAGAGAAGATGGCATAAACACGTATGCACAAGGCATGAGAAATATCTGCATCTTGAATGACAAACCATGGGGAAAAGCAAGCTCCGTATGAGACATACAAAGCGCACATGATAGAAGTAGTCGAAGGAGAAACCTACCCATATATGGGTCCTGGCCAGCAAACAAGCAGCAGCTGACAAACTCCACTGCACAAAATTGTACAGGAGAGATTGTTGACCTCATACAACATAAAGAACAGTCAGCACAAAGAATGAGATTTCAGTCGCACAGCAAAGAAATGAATGAAGGCTTGGCAGCAGCATGGTTTGAACAGTCAGCCTGATGCAAATGCGCAGCAACACAAAAATAATGTGAAACAATGCAGCGCAAACATGGTGCAAACAGCAAACTGGGACACAATGAGAAATGCGCCCCAGATTGGAGCACATAGGCCAGGTAGCGGAAAGAGGCATATGCATGTCTGTCTGCAGCACGTAAAAGGAGTGCATCAATGGAGGAGCCAACACCTAGAATGGCACCCAAGAGCAAACCCAGCTGGGAGCGCACAAACGCACACATCAAGCTCAAGAGAAGCGGCAAACCGGAAGCAAAATGAGGATCAAACGCACATTCACTTAAAGCTTGGCAACTTTGACAGGGTGCAAAAAAGAAAACAGGCGAGCACGTCTTCACACATTGGCAGTGCTGCCAACAGCACAGCAGAAAGCATAGCCAAGTATATGGTGATTCCCAGCAAAGCTGCCAGGCAAAGAGGAGGAGAAAAAGACAACAGGAGTATACAATCCCTACTACGACCATCTGACAATATTGTCATGAAATGTAATGAGATCTACAACGTTGCCAGATGAACTGAGAGACATTGCTGACCAGAAGGAGTCATGGGTCATTGTGATGACAAAAACTGACAGACATAAAACAAGACAGGCTTTTCTTGTGACTGTACCTGCCAGGGTACACGTTACACCACAGCTGTGGAAAGGGCAACAACAGTGGCCACTGTGAGACCAGCTCAGCAGGGGTGAAAGTGGCAGTCCACAAAGCTCCGGGCTGCTGCCTTAAGAGGCTCCTGTTATGATCGCTGAAAAGCGTAAAGTTTTCTTTTCTTTTCTTTCTGGCAGTCCACAACTCCCTCACCACTCAAAAGTCAGTGGAGACAATCAGCCACAACCACCCTGCAGCTACAACACATCTAGAAATGTGTGCAAGATGACACCATTAGGGAAGTGATTGCTCGACCGTATGGGGAGTGTATCTGCCAAGGGATGGTATGCAAAAGAGAGAACAGCTATATCAGGTAACACAGAGTGACATGAAATTGGGGGGTGCGCAAACAGGCCTAGCTGCACAAACAGACCTAGCCTGCAGGCCCACCACAGCCCTTCAATGTCATGGCTGGGGACATGAATGCAGCATGGTTTGAAGGAGATGTGCCAAGGGCCAAGCTTGAAGTGAAGGACATTAGACATCAAACCTTTGTCAAGGCTCTATGTCTTCACACAACAGATTCTGACAAAGAGAAACACAGGCAATACAGCTTTTGCCATACAATAGACGGCGGCCAAGACAGTAGAATAGATGATGGGCTGATCTCTGAATACATGCAGTGAAGTGTTGCCTTCCATCAAGATTCCGAACACAGCAGGTGGCGCAGACCATGCACCACTCCTGGCCGAACTGCCACTTGCTTGTACGGATTTCTTGAAGCCAGGTCCTGACTCAATTCCACTGCCTCGGGAGCCTGGAGTAAAGATGCCAGCCCCATAGGAAGACATAAACAAACTTCATAGAGTCTTTGGATCAGTAGAATGGGGCTTCAACAGCAAGCTAATTTGTGACCTGGAACTGGCAAATACACCCAAGGAGTCACTTGGTCAGGGTGAGACACGGAAACCGGCACTGGTATCTGTGGGCATTGGCGCCAATACTGTTGAGCGCTATGACTGTGTTCTACAGGACATGCTGGAGCAAGCCTTGCCCATGGCCCAGCGTATCTGTGAATTCTCACAAGGCTGGCCGGGTAGGGGCTTCAGACCAAGGACAATATGTACTAGCCGCAAACTTGAGGGACTGATCAGTCCGTCATGAGCAAACTCAGAATGTGCCTCCATAGAGTGGTCATCCAGCACAGGGACTCCCCTGTCCGGGACACCAAACCTGCAGGCAAAGCATGCAATGATATGCGCGACCTTACACAGATGAAATCGAGCAAGATGCCAGAACAGCACCAAAACACCTTCCCACAGCCTCCTAAACAGAACGACAGGAACGGCTCGCATGAATATGAAGAGCTGTGCACAAAAGCCCATGTTTACAGGAAAGCAGCCAAAAGCAAAGACAAGATTACAAAAGAGCTGAAAGGGCAAAGCAGCGCCAAAAGCAAAGACAGGATTATAAAGCTGAAAGTGCAAACCGGACCCGCAGCAAAACGACGCAATACCTAATGAAGCAAAACAAATGAACAAGCAACTTTTTGAAGAAGCAACTGAAAGTTCACTTATGTACTAACTGAGGAGACATGGCAAATGTTGAACAATCCTGATACAGTGCTTGAGTGTGTCCAGAGCAGATCAAACAAAGTGTCCAGTGTCAGGATCTGCAAAGACAGGGGCTTCTAGACCAAATGACAGAGCAGAAAGTATGCTTGAATGCATGGTGCATACAGCAGAATCAGCACCTTCACATTGGGAACAGCTGCTGGAAAGCCAGGATCTGGAAGCGTCTCACTGCTTATCATGTAGTTGTCCCTGGAGAGACCTCACAAGATGCATCCATATGGGAAAGCACCTAGTCCTGATGGCATCTTGAATGAAATGCCCAAACATCCACCAGAAGGGTTGCACCATGTAAATCACAATTACCTTGATGTGAATGGCGGGAACAACGCCCAAGGCATGGCAGGAATCTCAAACAGTGCTCCTGGATACAATGGGTGGCAAACATAATTTGGGAGGCCAATAGCGCTAGCAAAAACTCTATGAAATTGTGGACATGCGTTATTGCAGAATGCCTGTACAAATGTGCATGGCACTTCAATACCCTAAGCAGCGCACAGGAGGGCTTCAGAAAGCTAAAGAACACAGCATTACAGCTGCAAAGTGTGATGGAGATCATGTCAGATGCAAGAATAAGCCAGCAAGACCTGTACTTGCTATGGACTTCAGCTCTGCATTTGACACCACAGATCATGACAAACTACTAGTACTATGTATCAAGCATAGCTTTGGGTTTCCAAAGCATGCTGTTCAAGTGATAGCTGGACTGTTCACCAATGCCATCACCAAGATCATGTCTCCCCTGTCGATCAAATAGAAAGCTAAAGCACTTGACACTGTCATGGGCATACTCAATGACTTTGAGTCTGATGACACTGTTGGACACTAGCAAGTGTGATGCCATCAAGCTAAACAGCTGCAAAAGAACTCACAAGCTGCACAGGTTGTTGTCGTCTGCAACGAGCCGCCAAGACAGGGAGCATGCAGGTCTGAGCCTAACCTTCATGATTGTGATGTATACCAAGCTGACATGTACATACCTGACAAATGCTCAATATCACAAAGGCCCATAGGGTTTGTCATCCACCACAATGGATTTTGTTGCAGAATGAAATTATTGGCGAATTGCTCAAACAAGGACCCAGTCCAAAGTATTTGTGACAGACAACACACCGCCAGCTCGTACGACAGCTGAAAGTCCTGCAAGAATCAGGCTTTGAGCTCACAATGCCATCAGGAGCCCAATTCCTGAAGGGCAAAACAGCACCTGGATATGATACATGCTGTCTAGGAAAGAAAGAAAGAAAAATTTATGCTTTTCAGCGATCAAAACGGGAGCCTTCTAAGGCGGCAGCCCGGAGCCCTTGCTGTCTAGGTCTGTAGTGCAATTGCTGTAGGCCATGTGGTACCTCCTCAAGTCTATCACAAGCTACTAGAAGTGACGGACAATCTTGCCGAGTCTGATTTACAAACGGTCATACTGCCCAACACCTCGGAGCTCGCTCTCAAGTTTGGCAGAATAATCACGAATCAGCACAAGATGGCACTCAACCAGATGACCAACCTGCTCAACCCGCACCACCTGGCAAACGATGACATGCATGGGGCAAGCTTCCAGAACATCAAATCCTTGAGCACAAAACACAGAACTGTCGTCAGACCACGCGTTGTGTCTGACCTACGTAGCACCTACCGGCCACCTGAACTCCAAAAAGATAAACGACATTCAGTGCAGAGCTACGGGTTACTCACTGCTGACTCCAGCACGTAACAGCGAAATGAAGAATTAGATGAAGCCCTGCAGACGACACCAGCACTATACATGGATGGAACACTCACCTGATGGGCCTAGGTCGCCTATCCTCACAGAGCGTCAGACAACTCTGACGCTCGACCGGGTGGCCATGGTCCCGACAAAACAGCCAAAAACATGGACGTGCAGGAGATTGCCTTGCCTGGCCATGCGATCAGACCCAACAGACGAAGTATAAGGCTCAGCGCACTGCGCAATTGGTTGATAGCCATGCCAAGAGAGGTGCAAAGGAAGCAGGACAAGGTGTGGCGTCCCCCCCCCCTAAAAGCGGGTCCTGGCTGCGTCAGGGACCATCCCCCTAGTCTATTTCCTTGATAGATTGGATCTCAGATACACGTTCCCAAGGATGCACTGATCTGCAGAGCCTGGTAAGGTGCCTGGATCATAGGGGTATTGTGTTAGCGTTAGATACAGTATACGTATGCAATCAAACAAGGGTTGTGTTAGGCTGCGCGATGCACTGAAATGCATTGGAATGCATCTCGGAGGTTATCATTACAGTCATGTAGAGATGATGTAGTGGAGAGCTGCTGAGAAAAACAGTCGTCGTTGCTGTCGCTGGCTGCTAGGTCAAGGCTGAAAGTCCTGACGGCCGGCCACGAGCGCAAGCACAACGCATGTAGAGCTGAAGTCGGAGGTTGTATTAGTGGTTATACCTATATCAGCAGAGTAAAAAGCCCTCAGAATGTGTGTCGAGGCTCTTTTGAAGAGTGCAATCAGGCACAGGCAGGTACTTAAGTCAAGCTTGTCCACAGAACCAGGCACAAGGCAAACAGGCTCGTGACCGGCGCGCTGAAGCTGCTCTGTCTGGCTGTCTGAGTGTGCTTGAGTCCTCAGTCTGTGTGAACAGGGGGGAGAAGCCGCCTGTATCTTGATCAGCACAGAAAGGTCGCATTCCAATGGGGCGAACCCCGTAACGCCCAGGGCTATTATAGTGGCTTTTCCCAAAAGCATGTGGTGACATGAGCATAAATGCATTGCAACATATGACCTCGTTTCAAGCACCTGGCTCAAACTGGACCAAGGTATCATGACTGACATCACATGTGATATTGTGTGAAATGCATAGGCTATGTATGCAGCGCAAACTGTGCAGATCAGCAAGCAACATACAACTGAACAGCTGGAACAGAGCAAGCAGAGATGTGAACAGGCATACACCACCAGCTAATTGCTGGTTGATGGTGCCCCTACCTCAGGCCCAAAACAGGGCTGCAGACTGCCCCCACTGTTACATTGTGATGCCGCTGGCTGTTGCTGTCTGTGGCACCGCTGCTTGTGCTATCACTACAAGCTGCTGGTGCTGCTGTTGCTGCCATTGAAGCTGCTGATGTTTCTAAAATGATCTGTATTCAAGTATCACACTGTGCCATACAGTATGCTTGACATTGTGCAACAAGCAAGTGCAAGTCTGTGATGGTAAAGTTGAGTATGCCGTTTCGAGAAGTGACCCGAGGCAGTGACCCCATGAAAGCAGGTATAGGGTAATAAACCCCAGTCTATTTGTGCATGTCAATGTAGCTGCACCTGTCGCCCCATCTGGCTTGCATAGAAGCAAATCTACACGGGTAAATTTGCTTCTATGGCGGTACCGCTCCAGTACAACGGTGCAGGATGATTTACTATGGGAAGCAAGAGCGGCTGAACACGTGTACACGTTGCACCTGTCCGAACACTGTCAGCTTTGTCTTGGATGTGTCAGGATAAGGAACAAAATAAAGTTTACGCTTTTCAGCGATCATAACGGGAGCCTCCTAAGGCGGCAGCCCGGATCTGTACGCGTCGGGTTTTATTGAACACAGGGCTGAACGCTTTCAGCCTCAAGCTTGTCTAGAGGGTCTGATCGTGATGGGCCCCGGGGTCTGATGCCAGGTCAGCAAAGTCTAGCTTAAGCGCTTGCACAGCATCACAGACTGTTGTCCTGCCGCGCATGCTAGGAGCACGCTTCGCGAAGCGGCGTATTTCAGCTCAAGATGACGCGCGTTGAGCTACAACAGCTGAAGTGGCTTTCTACTGTGGTGTTTAATGTGGGCCTAGAATTGTTCAAATGTCAGGCCAAAAGGTAGGAAGTCTTTTTGTAGGCTCATCTTATCATGCAGCATCCCAGGCTGCAGCTGTCTCTGCTTTTTCCTAGCTTTTGGTTGATTGACCCATGCATGGTAAGATGCTTGTGCCCCCTTGTCACTCAGCGGTGTCGACGTCAGGTATTGCTCCAGTTTTTTGCATAAAAATATACTGGTTCAAGTGCTACCATGACTTCAGAACACCGTGCACCCCAGACCTCAACTACAGTCCAAGCTTTCTTGTCATGCATATCTCAGTCCCGCCCCTCCCAACCGCCTCCCGATTCAAAATGTGTTTGGACTTTTTCACGCTGACAAATCACGACGCCTTCCCGAAGGAATTCAGAATATGCCAATTGCGTTGTGCATTTACGACGAAGAGCCTCCAGAACACCTGACCGTTCCTCGTCACGGGTGGCTATTGTGTGTCCGTCAGTATAATCAGAGCGCATCTGCGTGGTTTTCCCGAACCTGTCCGAACGGCCTGTTCTTCAAGATTCCTCAGATTTTTCCGGCAGAGGCCTTTCAGCCAGCTTCAGACGACTTCAAACGCCTTCAAAACGTGAACGCAGCTTGGCACCATTTTTGAAAACCACGGTAACCACGTGGCGCAAGCCACTTGGCTTGCGGTGTCTGAACACTCCAACAAAAGGCTGAAAGTGCTGGAATATTTGATTTGCAGTGCAGCTATCTCATGCACATCAGGATGCACTGTTGAGGGTGTAGCTATGCATAGTACGGAAGGGTACAAAAATGATTGTATTGAACTTGGCCTACCGGTAGCTGGTAACTATGGCTGAGGGGACCTGCTCACTAGACATGCGTTAACCTGGGTGTGGAACCCCTTATACAATGTCTAGTCTGTCACATATATATTTCTGCTGCATATACGACCTGCAAAGGATATTCCTGCATTGCTTGGTTTGCGTAGCGTTAGCACGGCTCTCTGCATCTTCTCGTCGTAATGCCTCGTCATAATTCTGTCTGCATTGGGTCTCAGAACTGCAATGCGTCCACATGGTCTGCTTTGCAAGGCAATTTCAGTTGTATGGCTTCCTCAAGTGCGTCAGTGCAGCTGGATGGCAAAAGCTGACTGCACTGACATGCTGCAAAGTGTGAAAGTCTGTAAGTGCGCTATACATGAGTGCATTGCTTGGCATGTTTTGAACAAGTCATTGCATGCTGAAGGAACAAGATTTCAGATGTGGTGTATTGCAGAGCATGCGCCGACTGGGACAAGGCGCTGTGATTTATGTCAGACAAACGTGTCCCTAAAAGTGACCTTAACCAAGAGCCCTCCGACGTACACATCCTAAGGTGCTCACGTCCCATCATAGGAGCAGAGCTCAACTACTAGGCCCGTGAACCGTTAGGAGGCAAAATGCAAGTGCCGTCCAACATGTGCAGGAAGATCTAAGGATCTTCAAGGAGCAAGGCTCAACTACCCGAACCACGAGCACCACATGTCAGACAACCGTTGCAGCAGCAAGCCTACTTGGTCAAGAGTCATCTCGTTGCCGACGGCACCACCTGTGTAAAAAAGTTTGGTGCCTGAAGAAGTCCATTGACTGCTGACATATCGACTCTGACAAACAATTACTGGATTCTCGAGAAACTTTATGTCTTTCAGTGGCACCTCTGGAATCAAGTAGCGATTACCCATACTTGCTTGTATCATCCAGCTTGTGACAATCACAAAAAGGGATGGACAGGTCCTAGGGCAGGTCCTAGGGGCGACGCTGCTCCAAACAAATGCTTCATTGGAAAAACATCGTTCCACGAACGCACAAACCTGAGCCCATGCATTTATGTGCTGAAGCAGATAGACTGCCAAAGCCTGCAGACCTTACAACACAAGACACTGTTGTAGGTTGTCACGTCAACAGTACCTGACTGTATCCCCCTTTCGAAAGGGGAATTCCCAAAAGGTGCATTCGCACTACCGCTCGTGGAGACTCACTGTTCACCTGTATGCTACATTCTTGTGCCGGGGCTTGGACTACAGCTGCTGCATGCGTCCTTGAGTTTGAGCGACAGGTCTTGCCACTCAGGATGCAGCCAAGCCAGCAAGCGATGCATATGCATTACATGGATCCAGCTGAATCAAAGTTGTGCTCTGGGAACATGCACACCGGTAACATGCCGTTCTGAGGCCTGAAGAAACTGAAACCTATCTACACAATATTTCCACCCAGTGAGGCAGGTGGTAGCAGAACCCAAGTCATGAACTCGCTAACTCTATCCAGATCACTGGGCTGTCGATGTCATCACAAATACAAGCAACGTATCATTGGATCACTGATGTGCATCATATCAGATCGTGTCCACCATCAAATAATCATATACTACCCAGCTACAACAAAATATGCTATCATGTGCTTTGCCTGGGCACATCATTGTCCATGCTGCCCCCATGCTACAGCTACATCAGCTTTGCGGTGTGCTTGATGGCACATTCGTCCAATCACACTCCAGATTGGTGAGACTTGAGGGATGGCATGTGGTCAGCCTGCAACAACAAATGCATGTGAGCGCTAGCAACAATCAGCTCACTGTGCATGCTTATCATACGTGATATGTACATGTCCTTGGCTGCTGCAGAATTGCCAAGCCTGCTGTCATGATCATATGGTGTCAGACATGTCACCTTTGCACCTGCTTTGCAAATGATGCAATGCATCACAAACCTGTCAAAAACGAGCACATTGGTGAAGCTCAGGCCTTTGACGAGGACCAGCAACAGCGTGAGTTGCATGCAGTGCAGAGTTCCGACATGGCATACAGACAAGCAGGGCTCTGATCAGTCATGACTGGTGTTGACTTACTGGCTGAATCCTCCATAACTGAGCGCTGAGTTGATGTTGAAGCCCCCGCCGTCTTCCATGCGGATGCACCATTGGTATTTGCCGTCTTGGAAGATGCACTTGGTGGTAGAATCCCTGCGTGCAGGCAGACAGAACTTGAGACGGTCAAATTGTGGAGTGTGCAGGCACACCGATGATGATTCGCACGTCAGGTCAAGCGTGTCAACGTCAGATGGCAGGCAAACGTCAGCTTACTGGTAGAAGTCCGTTAGCTCGCCGGCGACCTTGTCGGTCTGCGCATATCCTAGACCACAGTCGTGCGACAAAGTGATGTCGGTCTTTCCCGCTATTGCGTCGAGGCCACCCCTCAGCTTCACAGTGCAGGTCGAAGCTTGCAAGGTGCGTGCAGCCTGAACTGAGCTTGACGCCAGCAGCAGCGCGCATAAGAGGGCGAGGGCGCTGAGTGATCGCGACATGTTGACCAGGGTGCGTGCTGTAGGCTCGGAGAAGCGATCCCGCAGGGCTTGTGATCGTGAGAAGGAGGATCGAATGCTGGTCGCCGCGAATGTGATTCTCGGAGCATCCGCCCGCGGTATATATACTGGATGATGAGCTGCCGAGCTACCGTTGACTTCTTTGCCCTTAGTAACAGGTGCTGCAGCCTCTCACTAACCCCCGGGTGAGCACGGCAGGCCCCAGTGAGCCGGAAGATCCATGACTAAATTAGCACTTCCAGCGGCTTCAGAAAAATCTCTGATGCCTGTCATGGCAAGTCTCTCGGCCAGCTGTGGCGGCTCGCTATTGGCAGTATGTCCCGTCTGATCTAGAGCACACATCTGTAATTCCGCGTCTGTGTAACGGCACTGAACTTGGCCAAAACTGAAACCTGTCTGTACACTACTTTCATTAGGTATAACAAGTAGTCGCAGACACCAAGATCACTGGGCTAGGCTTTGATCCAAGATCAAGCAGCACTTGCTTGTTTGTGTGTCTTTGTACTGCACGCTGTGCCAGACTGATGTTCAGACACCTGCTTGAGCTTTGAGTGAGTCCTATTAGAACATAGTATCATGGCATTGTTTTTGGAAGAACAGCTAGAACAGTTTCAAGCCTTGCTAAAACCTCTGGACACAAGACTGTCTGATATTAATAAACAGCAAGGACATCTGTGGGCAACAAGCGTGCGTCAGTCTGTGCAACATCAGTTTGGCCACAGCTTCTCAAAAGATTTCATCATTGCTAGCCTGCAACATTTGGCAGAGCTCATTTGCTGCAGCGTTGGATGGCCGTTTGGAAGTGACGCTGTGGACATCTTTTGCGTGTCTGAGAAACTTGCCAGCTGGCTGCTGGAACATGACTCCGCAGACTGCTTACTTCAGTCTGTTTTCGAAGCCCTAGTCAATTCAACAGATGGCAAGGTTACGTTTACTGAAGTTGGACAGCAGCTCAAGGAAGGTCCGTGGTTCGACGATGCTGGCAACCTGGACAAGGCTGCTCTTGGCAGAAGCATGCCAGCTTTTGATGGAGAGGAAAGAAAGCATATCAAGAGCAAACTGCAGAAAGTTCACCGCCTTGTCAGTCAAGAAGACCAAAAAGGTATTGACTGGGGAAATTCCATGCAACCCACAGGCCTCTATGAAGGGGCACGTCTAATACAATCTGTCTGTTCAGGACAAGTGTCGCACTTGCTGACTTGCCATAGCGCTGGGGGTTCCGCTGGCGCTATACGCTGCAGAGCCAGCCAAGTACCGCCTGGAACGTCCAACTTCCTTCAAGGTTTTTACGCACAGTCTGCCTTCCCTTCAGCTGCAAATGATGTCCGTGGGAAAATCACCATGATCAATAACAGAGTCACCATTGAAGTTGGGGAAATCAAACGAAGTTGGGGAAATCAAACGAAACCTGAAGCAGTACAGAGAGGCCAAGCACCAACTTCTGCAGAAATTAAAGCTGTTGCAGTGGGCGATGGATGCAGATGTGGACCGACCCCTTGAGTTTGTATTGATTGGGCACTTGTTTGTACCTCGTGGGAAGCCAGATGATAACATTCCAGACAATGAAATTGCAGATGCTGTGGGCATATTCGTTCACCAGCTTTGATTGTACCGAGCACTTACAGGACTAGAAAATAGTCTCTGGTTGTTTCACCCAGATTTCAGCAAGGGGGCTTTTTAGATGAAAAGTTAATAAAGCTGACAAGGTGTTTTCATGCTTTCCAACCTAGTTTTGGCCCTTGTTTTAGCTGGCTGCATACAGCTACGGTGCGCTGATCGCTGTGCTTTTTCTGTGCATGTCCATCACCCACACTTCATAAGCGAGTATTGCGTCGTTTTGCCCAAATTACTGCAATTATTTGCAAGTCTTTCATTGGGAGATTTAGACAATGCGTTCTCATTTCAGCAACAAGCTTGCGACGGATCGTGACAGTAAAGCTCAGAACTGCTCACAGTGCTTGCAGCATGCATGCATTATATGATCTTTGAGTCATGCATTGATTCCCTAACACAGCCTTGCATGAAGCTCCGGGCTGCTGCCTTAGGACGCTCCCGTTATGATCGCTGAAAACCTCAAAGATTTGCTGTTGAAGTTGAATTGCCACATACTATGATTACCTATTAGGCAGAATGCACAGTAGTGCATCTCAGTTGGATATGATCAAGCTTGTTTCTGCAAGGCCACAGTGGCATGAAGCTTCTGTGAATGTACATGTTTACAAGCAATCTGAGTGTCAAAGGTGTGTGTGACATGGCTGCAGGTTTATGGGCAGATGAGCACTATCCTTTGGACATATAGTGACAGCTTTTTGGAGACTGTAACAACCTGTAAGCACTGTCTAAATCTAACATTCTCTCATTGACAGCTTTGTGAGCACATCCACAGATGAACTGCATCCTATGCATGCTAGCCTATGCTGCCTGTTGACAAGCGCATGCTTCTCTGAGGAGCTATTTTGCGACTAGTGGTAAGAGAGGACAAGCTGCCAGACCTGCTGCTGGCCAAACTGCTAGTTGAGCGTGCACTGACAAGACTGCTGCTGGGCACATGTACTCCAGCTACCTGCAGCTGCTCTGTCACCCCAGACAGAGGTTTTCCTGCTGCAAACGTTGCCAGATCCTGCATAGCAACGAAGCACGACGTTTGATTTCACACAGCCGCAGATCATCAAGCTTCATAGCTTGTTTGCCACTATCACAAGCCATGCAGCTTGTATGACAAGGCATGCAGCTTGTATGGCGCAGTGCCAAATCAGCTGTGATCCCATTGCCATAGCATGCCTTGTGCAAGTAATGCTCAGCACAGTACTGGGAAGCAATGCGGGGTCAAGTCTGCCTGAATGGTGTTACCTGCAGCATTTGAGTGTTACAGTCTTGCAGGGCACCCAGCTGGATGTCCTTCTCAGCAGGAAGGGCCTCTGCTCCTATTGACACAGATGCCTTTGACCTGTCGCACACAAGCGAGATGTTTTAAGCTTCTTGAGCCATGATGCGTATGTGTAACAGCCTGCAATACTTGACAGCTGGATAGATATGCATGTTGCAACTAACACATCATTTATTGCAGCATACCAGCCATCTGGAGTGGGCAAACGGCGTAGCAGCAGCATGAGTATGGCAATTGCAGGGACTTGCAGGTCACAGATCTGCGCACATCTGCATGACATCACCACAGCATTGCAACCAAGGTATCACGTGGAGATACATAACTGCAGCGTGTACCTGAGGTCACGCTGCAGCTTCTCTAGCCGCCTGATGGCTCTGGCCTGCTTCTGCCGTTGCTCTTCAGCTTGGCTCTCCAGACCATCCTGCATGCCGCCCACCTCTGTCACAACTAGGCTGTACAAATTGTGCGCGGCAGATTGTACAAAGCACAAAGCACCATTGACAGCAAGACATAGACAACTTTGCTGATAATGGTCTGAATGCTTTGGAACACCAATCACTGCAGTGCTGCCAAATGGGTCTTGTACGGGGAACAAGCTGACAGGTCAAAGCAACACTCACAAGCCAGCATGCAAAGCAGGACCAATAATTAGCCGAAGACAGCCTGGACGAGATATATCTTTCAGCCAAAGCTGCAGAATCAAGCAATTGAAGAAACATATGAGAGCATGCATCAATGCATCCATGCAAGCCAGGCCAGCAGCAAAACCAGGCCATCTGCCTGTGACATTGTTCGTCACACAACCATGCTAGACCTGGTTTGTGTGGTCCCAGACTTAATCCTGCAAATGCCAGCATGTATGCCAGGCTACCTTTTGTTTGGCAAGGCCCTGTAGGGCTGATTGCAGCTGCACCTCGTCCTGGTTCAGCCCCTCTAACCTTGCTTCTGCCTGTACATGACCACACATTCATCAACTAGCATTGCTGATAAGCTCATTACTCACCTTCAGCGTCTAGATCTGGTATTGGCCTTTAGTATCACCAGCGTTTGACAAAATTGTCTTGTACATCGCTCAAAGACCTACACAGCACTGTTTGTCCAACACATGTCAATGCTGCCATTGCCAGTGTGGGAACCAGCTTGCGCATTGTGTGCAGGCACACATCACAGCATGTGGTGACAAAGGCTACCTGAGCCACATCTTGCACCATGTTACGCTCTTCAGTGCGCTTGAGCTTGAGGACATCATAGGCCCGGTCCAGCTGCTCCCGCAGAACTGCCCTCTCAGCGTGTGCCTCGCTGCTGTCCACCCGCCTGCACACCTTCAATCTGCTCACTACATTGCATTGCACTGCATACACAGACACCAGACAGAGTTCCAACACGTTCATTCATTGATTCACTCTTTCAATGTTGGTTCATTTGAAAGTCGTTCATCCTTCAGATAATTTTCACTTAGCATTGGGTACATTCAGTCCGTGAGTCGCTTACTGTACAGGGTCTGATTGGCAGTCAGCGTAGTAGCAATAGTGTTGCCTGAAACACTGGCTTCAATGCTGTCCACGCATTGACATTTGAAGCCAGACAAGCTGCAGAATGCATCTGATATTGCAACATGCAAGCAGCTACTGCAAGCATTGTGAAACCAATCATGCACACTTGCTAAAACATATAATCATTGTCAGTCTATCCAGTGCTTTGACATGGGCAACAGTACCATCAAAGTATGTGACGTTATCGATACTTCTTGGCCATCTTGCTGTTGACGCCAGCACAATTGCAATGGCCTCACCTGTGCCTGCCACTTGTTGGTGTTTGCACGTGAGCAAGCTGCTGCCTTAGTATAATGTAGAAGAGGAGGGTTTACCTGAAGCTGTTGCCCATGTCAGTGTTGACCAGGTTGAGTTTGGCGAGGGTGGCTTCCAGACCGCGCACCTCCCTCTCGGCAGTCTGGATGCGACCATCTAGTATGTCCCCTTCCCGCTGCAGCTCCTCCCTCTCCTGAGCTGCCTTGATGACATAGTATGCCTGCAACACACCATCTCACTGTTGGTCTGACATAGCACGCCTGCAGTACAGCATCTCACACCTGGCCTGAGATATTTGCCTGTAATACAGCATCTCACTGTTGTCCTGCCATAGCATGCCTGCAATACAGCGCCTCACAGCTGGCCTGAGATATTTGCCTGCAGTACAGCATCTCACTGCTGGCCTGAGATAGCGCGCCTGCACTGCAGGATCAGCTTGTCCTTACAGCTAGCTGGCTGTGACATAGCTCATGTCATCTCATGCGCCGTCAGCAGCGCATGCCAGCTGGCAAGCACATGCCAGACACTAGTACAAGCACAACATGAGACCAGTGTCATACGCTCGACAAGGACTTGCCTTGACAATTTTGAGATGTGTGTAAGAGTGCTGTTTGCTGTCAGTACTGGCTACAAGACCAAAAAGCACACCACGCTTGGTACCAAGTGCTCCTCACTTGAGCGAGCACAGGCCTGGCACTCACCTGAGAGTGGACTTCTCCATCAGGAGTGGCGTTGCGGCTGACCAGCACATCATGCTTGGCATGCAGCTTGTCCACCCGCTGCTGCCTTTCAGTCAGCTCCAGGGTCACCCGGTGAATGTCCTCTCGCACCATCTTCAGCTCAGCTTGCAGTGTCTCCTTGTGCATCTGTCACACAACCAAGGCTCAGCACAGCACACACAGCTCAAGTGGGCACTATCTTGAGCCCAACTGGGGTCTCTCGAATAATTTTGAATGGTATCGTATCATATGAGTTCACTGTTCTTTCAAATTGCTTGCTTTGCATAATTTGATTGCGCACGATCAGTCAATGGTTTGATTTTGCACAGGGAATGTGCTGGGGACTGAATGCTTTGCTCAAATGTCCAAGGTGTGGATTGTCACACACCAGCCGGGTATCATTTTTGATGCAAAAGCTGTCAATTCCAGGCATCCCTCTCTATGCCTGCTGCAATTGCTGCACAGCAGCTATCTCACATATGTTGGTCAAGGCAGCTTTATACGTTGTCTAGCTAGCCATCAGCACTTACGCTCTATGGACAATGACACTGAACGCTGGAACTCTGCAGGGCCTGCATCTAAGTTTAAACAAGAGACACACCAAATTTACTACATGTTGCTCTTGATACATATGATGACACAATGCTGGCTCTGAAATGCAGCAGCCAACATACAAAAGAGAAGGAGCAGGGGCAGCACCTGGATTTCCTGCTTACGCTCCTCCATACTGAAGCGCAGCTGAGCCTTGCGGTTCTCAAGGCCCGCAATCTGGTGGGCGGCCGCCACCAGGCTGCCCTTCAGCCGCCGCCCCTCCAGAGCCAGCACATCATGCTCCACCATGCGTTCCTCTTTTGCCTGTAAGCCAGCACTTCAGGCCTCTCCAAGACTGCTCTGCTGACTGGCTACGTGTGCTGCCCTTGTATGTACTGCCCTAGCACAATCTGCCCTAGCACAATCTGCCCTAGCACAGCTTGCCCTAGCACAACAAGCACTTGACTGCACAAACCACTCAATGCGTTTGGGCACCGGGCACACACCTTGCCGGCTCATACCTAGCTTTTTGCAGCACATTGCAGATGATCTCATGACTGCTAAACGCTTCGCTGCTCCTGAGACGTGCCTTCCAGCTTTGGAATGCAGATGGAAATCTGCATGCTGCATGTTACATCACTTTATGCAGGCAGACCATAACTGGGACCAAGCTTCTGACGGCAGAAGAACATCATGGCAGCTAAACATGCAGACACACAAGGAGATAGCCAAGCAGACAGACACATGCACAGTCGCCCAGGCATGGGTGAAGCAGACAGACACATGCACACACGTCCAGGCTTGGGTGAAGCAGACAGGGAAGCTGACCGAGACAGTCTGCTTGAGGGATCGGGATGTGAGCTCAGACTCAAGCTGGATTGAGTGAATGAGCTCCTCCAGTGACTCTCTCTCTTTGCGCTGCTCAGCAGCATGCATGCGCCCATGGCCTGTACACACAGACACACGCACAATCAGCATGGCAGACTCAAGGCATGCAGGATGGCATAGCTGACATTGCAAAAGTCAGAAAGTGTGGGACAAGAACCATGAGCTTATGCTAGGACCAAGCAGCGACATCTGTGGCGGGGGCTCTTTCAAATAAGACGTGGGGGCGCAAAAGGCTTGAGACTGGCTCGTCTCAGCACCGCATCTGTGTAGCAGCTTTGCAAAACAGAGCAATCGCCTTGTGCAATTGTGAAGCGTGAGCCAAGTGGGCAGTCATGAAGTATGCAGACCAGCATGACGCCAATGAAAGAAGGGACACAGGGTCAGTCTCACCTTCTGCATGAGCCAACAAAATGCACAGTTGTACTAGAAAGCAACATTACTCTGATGTAGAGTAACAGGCCAAGGTGGTGCGTGCTGATGCATGCTGAAAAGCTACATTGTTGCGCTCAAGACTCACTCAGATCCTCCTCAGCCTTCTTGACTTGAGATGTGAGCATAGCATGCTCAGCGTTCACCCCATCCAAAACTTCGGTCAACTTGGCAATCTTAGCATTCAGGTGCTTGGTCTCCTCGTCGGTACGTGTGCCAGCAGCTCTTGCAACCTGAACCTCCATTATCTGGAGCTTGAAGTTGACATTGTACAGCATCTCCTGCTGAGTCACCACCTGCAGCCAAACAGGAAGCTGGATGACGCATGTCAGGGTGAACGCATGCATGGATGAGCATAGTTTGAGCAGGTCTGCTCCTGCAAAGTAGCAGCAGCAGCTGTGCATGACACTGCCAAATAACCATTGCCTTGGGGAGGATGAAAATTACTTTTGCTGTCACACAGCCCGACACTGGTCATGTCCATACGCACTGCATGAACAAGTCTTGAGCAAGACAGGTGTGTGATGCTTGCAGCCTGCCTCACTGTCTGCCCACCCACCTTGATGCACACGCTTTGATGCATGCATGGCAGGCATGGTGTAGAAAAAGAAAAGAAAAGACTACGCCTTTCGGCGTCAATTGAATGAGAAGCCAAGTGTTATACCGGGCTGCCCAGGGGCAGGCATGGCGTACCTTCTCGTCCAGCTTGCGCAGCTGATGGGACAGGTTCCTGTTCTGAGCATGACCTCCATTGATGTCACTGGCCAGCTCTTGCTCCTGCCCCTTCAGCCCAAACAGCTGCTGCCCCTTCTTGAACTGCTCAGCCTTCAGGACCTTCAGCTGTTTGGACACAGCAGCCAACCTGCCAGCTTCAATCTGCACCACACATTGCCAGCTGTCAGCTGACAAGGCAGAACTACAGAAACTGAGCTGCCGGCTTGAAATGGCACAAAGCCTGCGGGCCGTCTGTTAAATCAGTCATGTCCATGTTTCTGCTTGAGGTCTGCAGTCATGATTGCTCAGCTCTCAAGCTCAGCTGAATGTCTGAACACCGCAGCTTACAGCCTCTGCTTGGATCCAGATGTACATTGACATGGCTGGAATGATAAATCCATGCTATGATGCTATGTGCAATGTTGAGCTGCAAATTGTTTGAAGTATGCAACTTGTTTGCAGCAAGCTGGTGATGTATTGACAGCAATCCTGTGTACTGAGTGCTGCATACAGTCTGGTGCAGCTCAAGATGCATGTGCAGGATACACACCCGCAGCTAAATCTGGACTAAAGTCATCTTTGGCTGCCTCCACCTCTGTGCCTATCAACAGAGATGCCTCACTGACAAGCACTGTTTTGTTTACTGCCCTTTCTGCCTGATTTGCAAGCATACAAGCAAGCTAATTGTTCATCAACGCCAATGAGGCGCACGCACATCATCACCAACTATGGTACCACATACAGAGACCCAAACATGCAGACTTTGGCAGCAGAAGTTCACCTTGCGCAGGTTTTCCAGCTCTTTGGTTCTGGCTTCAAGGCTGCCCAGCTGGCCGTACTCCCCCTCCAGCTTGGCTTGCGCTGCCGTGCACTTCTTCTGCAGACCCTCCAGCACACGCCGCTTGGCCTCAATCCCCTGCCTGCATCATCGTGGCACATTCAGAGACATGACTGTATGAGAATGGAAGTGTCTGTGAGAAAGCTTGTCCTGAGCTGCTGTGAACTGCTTCTGGAGGCCCTCCAGCTGCCTGTGGGGCCCTGCTTGTGAGACAACAAGCCTTGGATTGTCATGAGAAGAAGGGCGGGAGCGGATGCAACCCCATGGCAACTGTTTTGAAGCTTCCTTATGTCTGACTCAACATCACGTGTTCATAGCGTGCTGTGGTCTTTGCAAGCAAGCAAGAGCGGGTTTGCTGCACCATAAATTTTACTTGCATGCATCATAAAGATTGCCTAGAAATGACATTGACCAGGAACTTTGAAATGGATTTTCAGGCTGAGTTCACATGCACAAGCAGGCAATGTTGCAGCCACTTAAGCATGTCTAAAGCGTAGGAGGTAACAGCCCAGCACAAGTAGCCAGTTGCATATGTGTGGACACGATCCAACCCTGGCATCCGTCTCAAACATCAAATCCCTCCCAGGACTCAGATCTTGCCTGTCAAGTCGCAACACAGCCCAGCATGCACAGCATAGCATACCTGGCATGGCCATTGGTCTCCATCTCAGCGGACAGCTCCCCATCGGTCTTGTTCAGAGTATTCTTCATGATCTCAATCTCATCTGCAGCCTCACTCAGCGCATGCTGCTCAGCTGCAAAGGCATCCCTGAGCTTGTGCACCTGACGCTCCATGTGGTCGATGCGCGCCTCCACCTCGCTGTTGTTGGCCTGCTCGTTGTCCATGAACTTGGCCTGGGAATCTAGGGCACTGCGCAACTGCCTCAGCTCAGCTTTCTTGGTGGCAAACATCTCAGTGGCAAGCTGAATGGCTGCATCACGCCTGTGCATTGCTGCAACAGCTGTGTCCCACTGCT